>Ga0209460_1000128_pt1 | contig 106828 bp, 90 predicted proteins | sample EBPBio132013_DNA_FD_185868 | JGI IMG/M metagenome (GOLD analysis project Ga0209460, IMG submission 185868) | Wastewater treatment Type I Accumulibacter community from EBPR Bioreactor in Madison, WI, USA - Reactor 2_5/13/2013_ DNA (SPAdes)... | ecosystem: Engineered > Bioreactor > EBPR >... | reverse complement strand
GATCGGCTACGTCACACCCGACGACGAACACGAAGGCCGCGGCGACGCCATCAGGAAGGCCCGCCGAGACGGACTCGACCAGGCCCGCCAAGAACGCCTCGACCACCACCGACGGAGTCGAGGACAATGAACAACACAACCACGAGCACGACACCAACGCTGATGGCTATTGATCAGCCCGGATGCCGAATTAACTCAGACACACCTCAGCGACCGCCCGGCTGCTGTCGTGCAACACGATGCTCGCCCCCATCATCGTGGACGAGCACGGCACGCCGATCATCATCGGTCACAGCAAACGGCTTTTCACCAGCCAACAGGTGCGAGCCATGCAACTGCGCGATGACGGGTGCTCTTTCCTGCAGTGCACCAGGCCGGCCGGCTGGGCCGATGCTCATCACCTGATCCATTGGGCCGACGGCGGTGCCACCGAGATCGACAACGGCGCGTTGCTGTGCAACCACCACCACCACGTCGTCCACTCCCGACGCCTCGCCGGCTGGGTCACCACCGACCCACCCGACGACACGCTGGGACGACCTCCCGGGAGCAGCGAGACCGGCGACGCCGAGGACCTCGCGCGCCGCCGGGACCGCGGCGAGCCCGCAGCTGCCGACCGGCCGGTCGGGCCACCCCGCGTGCACTGGGACCTGACCCCCGGCAGTTACGACCGGCTTCTAGCCGCCCGCGCCGGCGGCAGCGCCGCCTGACACTCGCCGTCCCGTCGCGGCGATTTCCGCTGCCCTGTCAGTCGGCCGGCTGTCAGTCCGCTGCCCTGTCAGTCGGCTGGCTGTCATTCATCTGGCTGTCAGTCGAATCCGGCGCATGGCGATGCGTTTGTGGCCCGCGTGATTGCCGCGCACCTCACCCAGAGGCGTGAAGCCGGCATCATCGAAGATGGTGCGCATCCCGGGGTAGGCCAGCGTCCTGTCGATTGTGTCCCCCTGGTTGTCGACGGGGAAGCCGTCGATGACTTTGGCGCCCTTGCTCTTTGCGTAGTCGACGGCCCCGTCGAGCAGCGCTCGGGTGACGCCCGACCCAGTCCCCCACAGGCTGGCCGGCATGCGCACCTACGGCGAACTCTTCGCCATCGGCGAGTTCCGAGCCCTGTTCGTCTCCCGCTGCCTCGTCATCGCCAGCCTCAGCTTGGCCTCGCTCGCCCTGGCCACGCTCGCCTACGAGGAGACCGGGTCGCCCATTCTCAGTGCGCTGGCCCTCGTCGGCGGTTCGCTGCTGACGCTGCTGGGATCGCTGACCGCCTTGAGCCTGTCCGACGGGCTGGACGCGCGCAGCGCCATCCTCCTCGTCATCGCCGTCACCGGAGCGCAAGCCGCATTGCAGGCCGTCCCTGGGTTGCCGTTGCCCGTGCGGTTCGCCGTGCTGCTCGCGGGGGTCAGGGCCCGACCCATACCTGCGCGTCCGGAGAATATCCTCGCCGAGACCCACCGGGTCAACGCCCATGTGCTGGGCTCGCCCATCCTGCGCCCGATCATGCTCAGCGCGTGGCTTCCCAATGGCCTCATCGTCGGATGTGAAGCCCTCTTCATTCCCTACGGAGGCAAGGCGTGGTCCGGCTTCCTCTTCGCGGCCGCAGCGGGCGGGATGCTCCTCGGCGACATCGTCGTCGACCGCATACTGACCACCGACCGCCGGGACCGGCTGCTGACACCGCTGCGCCTGCTGCTGGCACTGCCCTACCTCGGCCTCCTCTTCCACACGCCGGTCGGCGTGGCGTTGGTCCTGGGATTCGTCGCCAGCGCCGGCTACTCGGCTTCCCTTGTCTTGCAGGAGCGGCTCGCCCATGAGGCGGATCCGGACGTCGAAGGGCAGGTCTTCGGACTCTTCGGCAACGGGCAGATGGTGGGACAGTCCCTCGGCGCCCTGGCCGGTGGGCTGCTCGCCACCGTGCTGTCGCCCGCTACCTCGATGGGCCTCCTCGTCGCGGCGTCGGTGCTCGTCACCGTGTCCTTGAACGCCGGCCTGCGCCGCTCCCGACGCAGCCTCGCCAACGTCTGACGCCTCATACACTCGCGCGTATGCCGCTGACCCCCTCCCGCCGCTCTGAGGTCCCGCCGTTCACCGTGATGACGGTGCTGCAAGCCGTGGCCGAGGCCCGCGCCCAGGGACGCGAGGTCATCAGTCTGTGCGCCGGCGAGCCCGGGCAGGGCGCGCCCGGGCCGGTGCGCGACGTCGCCGCTCACCTCATGATCAACGAGATTCCGTTGGGCTACAGCGAGACTCGCGGTCTCCTCGCGCTCCGTCAGGCCATCGCCGGTCACTACCTGAAGTGGTACGACCTCGACCTCGACCCCGCGCGGATCTGCGTGACAACCGGCAGCTCCGGGGCCTTCCTCCTCGCCTTCTTGAGCGCCTTCGACCCCGGCGACCGGGTGGCGGTCGCCCGGCCCGGCTACCCGGCATATGTCAACATCCTGCGCTCGCTCGGGTGCGAGGTCGTCGAGTTGGACACCGGCGAAGAGGTGCGCTTCCAGCCGACGGCCGAACTCTTGGCGGCGGCGCACACCCAGGCACCGCTGACCGGCGTCATCCTGGCGAGCCCGGCAAATCCGACCGGCACGATGATCGCCGACTCAGAACTCGAGGCGATCCTCACGTGGTGCCGCGACAACGAGGTCCGCGTCGTCAGCGACGAGATCTATCACGGTGTGACCTTCACCGGCTCGGTCGGCACCTGCGCCTGGCAGTTGGATGAGAACGCCGTCGTGATCTCTTCCTTCAGCAAGTACTGGGGCATGACCGGGTGGCGCCTCGGGTGGATGCTCATGCCCGCTGACCTCGCACCGCGGATCGACGCCCTCGCCGGCAATCTCGCCCTCTGCGCGCCGGTGCCCGCCCAGCATGCGGCGGTCGCCGGGTTCACCGATGAGTCGTATGCCGAGTGCGAACGCGCCGTTGCCGGATTCGCGCTCGCCCGCAAGATCGTCCTCGACGCCATCCCGCGACTCGGCTGGGCCGGCGTCGCCCCCGCCGATGGGGCCTTCTACGTGTATGCCGGGATCCGCGATCAGCTTGGGCCGTATGCCGATTCGATCGCCTGGTGCTCGGCGCTGCTCGCCGAACAGGATGTCGCCGTCACCCCCGGCACTGACTTCGACGGGGCGCACGGACACGAATACATCCGGTTGTCGCTGGCCCGGGGCCCGGACGCGGTCGCCGAGGCGATCCGCCGCATACTCCCCTTCCAGCACTCCCTGGCCAACCGAGGAACCTCTGCTAGTGTCCCGCGCCGGAAGTTCTAATGAGAAGTCTTCCGAGGGATTTGAGGATGTCTTCGGCGGTTTTGGTCCAGATGAAGGGTTTGGGGTCGGTGTTCCAGGTCTTGATCCAAGCAGAGGTTCCTTGGGAGGGAACGGGTTTCACGCCCGGGCGGCGCGCATCTGCTCGGTGAAGACCTCTGTGGAGACGGCCGCGATGAGGGCGACGGCTTCGGTGATCTCGCGGAGCTCCTGCTCGAAGCGGGCGGCCCGCTCGGAACGGTCCGGGCCGTCGACCAAGACCCCTTGGTTGTCCGCCAGTTGCAGGCCGGTGGCGAAGAGGAGCGCCGAGACCGGGTCCGCCGAGGCGACCCGGCGCTGGGCGATCAGTTGCTCGCCGTAGGCGAGGGCGTCCTTGGTGACCTGGGCCTTGTCGATCGGTCCCGCTGCGCCGTGGTGGGCGAGCACGTCGGCGACGATGCCGTAGGCCTCGAAGAACGGCCGGAGACTCACGGGTGCGACGAGCGGCATCCGGCCGCGCAGCATCGTGCGGATGTCGAAGTCGGCGGCGGTCAATTTCGCCTCCCACCCGGGGTCGGCCATCGCCATCTGCGCGGCGATCTGCTCGCGATAGACCGACTTCTCCTGGAAGTAGAAGTCGAACTTCAGCAGATCCCGCAGGCGGTCGACCGCGCGCCAGAACCGCTCCAATCGCTTTGTGCCGGAGTCGGATCGGGCGGCGAGCGCCAGGGCGATCTCGCAGATGGCGCCGAGCTGGAAGAACTGGATGATCGAGTTCCGATAGAAGGTCGCGGCGAGTTGCTTGTCCGGGCCGATGAGCCAGACGACGTCCCGTGCGCCCTCGACGCGCGTGACGATGCCGGACGCCGCGAGAGCGCGCAGCACCTGCTCGACGCCGGCTTCCGCGCGCAGGTTTGGCACGCTCGAGGCCAGCGGGGCGGCGAGGTTCTCGAGATAGTCCAGGACCTGGCTGAGCGCGACCGTGACCTGTCGCGAGGTCAGGGCGGCACCTTGCGTCGCCAGCAGCGTCGCGGTGACCAGTGCCGTCGGTGTCACCGGCATCGCCATGTTGATCCGCCAGGCCACCTCGAAGGCCATCTTCTGCAGGGCGAGCGCACGCCTGGCCTCGTCCTGGGCGATCTCGCCATTGGGCGGCCCCATGAGCGATCGCATCGAGACCGGTTCCGGATAGCGGATGTAGATCTTGCCGAAGTTGCCCTGCCCCTGTGCCTTGATGAAGCCGTAGAGCCACTTCATCCCCTCGGCGGCCTTCTTGCCGCCGCGCGCGTATTCGGCATACTCGCCGACTTCGTGCAACTGGTCGAACGCGATCGAGACCGGTTGCAGGGCAATGTCGTCCGACCGGCCCTCGATGTAGGCATCGGCGACGAAGGACAACAACCCGAGCTTGGGAGGAAGCATCTTGCCCGTGCGAGAGCGCGTGCCCTCGATCGACCACGAGAGGTTGAACCGCTTCTCGGCGAGATAGCCGACGAACTCTTTGAGAAGGAACTTGTAGAGAGGGTCGCCGATAGAGCGTCGGATGAAGATGACACCGCTACGCCGCAGGATCGCGCCCATCGGGCCGAACGACATATTGATGCCGGCGAACATGTGCGGCAGCGGGAGACCGTTCTCGTGGAGCGATGCCGCCAGCACCGGGGTGTCCAGATTGGAGCGGTGCGACCACAAGAAGATAACGGGGCGCTCGGCCAGTGTCTGCTTGAGCCGCGAGATCTCGGTGGTGTCGGTGTCGATCGTGGGGTCGAAGCCGCGCTGGAACACCGCGCGGCCCACGCGAGGGTAGACGTCGATGAACAGCCGGCCCCACCCGGTCGCCATCTCTTCGAGGATCTCCTCGACCTTCTCCTCACTCGTTGCGTCGGGGCCGAGTTCGAGCCGAATCCGTTGCAGCCCGGCCTGGAAGTGCTTGTTGGCGAGGATCTCGTCCTTGACCAGTTTGGCCGACTTGAACTGTGGCCCCAGCAATTGGGCCTCCGCGCGCTGTAGGGCCAGTCGGGCCCGGCGAATGACGAATCTCGCGAAGCCGTCGGCATCTGCGGCGGGATCCTTCCCGGACTCGACGTAGCGCTCCCGGAGGGTCGCCACGCTGGCGCTCGCCCCCTCGGTCACGCGGCCTCGATCGGGCTCCTTGCGCGCGATCGCGCCTTGCTGGCGCGGTGTCGGCTTGTAGGGATTGTGTCCGCGCGCCAGGTCGCGCAGCCGCACCTTACGCTCGCCGTCCGTGTGCTCGGACGGCAGCCAGGTCACCCCCATCGGCAGCAGTTCGACGTCCCCGAACTCCGCCAACCGCACCCGCAGGCCCTCGATATCGGCCGGTGACGCCTTGGCCCGGGGCACGCCGAGGACTTCCGGCGCGTCCGGACCGTCACCGAAGAGCTGGCGGACGCGGTCCCGGACCAGCCGTTCCTCGACGGCGGTGCGCGTGACCGCGAAGACGACAAGGCGGCCAGCGACGGTGCGTTCAGAAGCGGTGCGTTCAGAGACGGTGCGTTCAGACACGAGGATCCCCTTCGGCAGGCCAGTTGCTCAGCACGTCCAGATACAGATCACGCACCCCGTCAATCCGTTCGACGAGTTCCTCCTCGGGCCACTGGGATACTGAAATTGGTTGCAGCACGGCTATATTCACGGTGCCCGGGTTCACGGTCATCGAGTCGCGAGCCGCAACGTCGTCGGCATTGCCGATCACGATAGGCACGACGGGCACACCGGCAGACATGGCCATCCGGAAGGCGCCCTTCTTGAAGGCGCCGACCTCATGCGTGTCGTAGCGGTGACCCTCAGGTGACACGACGACGGAGATGCCCTTCGCGAGAACCCGTTCGACGTCCTGCATGGAGGACACCGCCGCGTCGGTGTTCTCCCGGTCGATGAAGGCGATGTCCATGGCCCGGCCGAAGGTGCCGAAGAGCGGGTTGGACTTCAGTTCGTGTTTGGCGACGCCCGTGAAATCAGTGCGCACCACCGCCGACACGATGAACGTGTCCATCGCGGTGCGGTGGTTGAAGATGAAGATCGCCGGCCGGTGTGCATCGAGGTTGTGCGCCCCGACGACGTTCAGCTTCACGCCTTGTGCTTCGAGCAGCGCCCGGGGCCACAGGCCCGTGACGACATTGAGACCTGAGCGTTTGCTGCCGGTGATCGCTCCGACCACGGCCGCGCCGGCGGTGATCGGGGCCAGCAGTGACGCCCCGATCAGGTTGCGGACCAACGACTCCCGGCCATCGATACCGCGCGTCGAATAGCGCGAGATCGGCCAGCCGCGTTTCTTGGCCACCTTGGCCATCAGCGGTCCGGGGTTGGTCGGGCGCGGTTTGCCGACCAGGTGCATCAGCGCGACATCCTCATCCCCGTCGGCATAGAAGTAACAGTCGGCGAGATCGACACCGGCAGACGCGGCATACCGCTGGGCCGCTGTGGCCTTGCCCTCTCCCCAGATCACCGGCTCCACCAGACCACCGGTCAAGGTGCCGTCGGCGTCCACCACGAACTGATTGCACACCACTTCGTCGATGCCGAGATAGTCGGCGACCGGTTGCACCTGCATGCTCGTCGCCGACGAACACAGCACGACGCGATGTCCCCGCTCGCGGTGCGCCCGCACCAGCGCCCGGGTCTCGGGATAGAGCAGATCGGCGACCTGGTCACCGAAGACCTTCTCCCCCAACGCATGCAGCTCATCCAGCGTGCGCCCGCGAAAGACGGACGACGCCTGTTGTACCAGGCTCTCGAACGGTGCCGCGCCCGCCTGATAACTCAGCCCCAGGCCGACCATGCGCAGGAAGTCGAGAACGCCGATGTCCCGGTTGCGCAGCCCGGCCTTGGTATAGATGGTGACCGTGTACCCGGCGACGAGTGTGCCGTCGAGGTCGAAGAAGGCCGCGATGTGATCACCCTCGGGTGAACCGAGGACCTCGGCGACGGTGCCGGGGACCCGGGGGGCGGAGTTCACCGGGCCCGCTTACGCGTTGCCGCCGCTCGCGTCCCGGACGCGGCCCGCGCGGCGGGAACCTTCGGCGACGGGGCGAGCCGCGCGGCCTTCTTCTTCACGACGGGATGTGTTCCTGCCAATGGCGCGATGACACCGCCGGCGGCCAACACCTCGGCGAACCCCTCACGCAAGCACTTCTCGAGCAGGTCATCGTCGACGAAACTCGCTGTGTCATAACGGAAACCGATGAAAGCACGCCCTAGGCGAGTGATCATCGTGGCCATCATCCCGACGCCCGGCACCGGGCCCATGCCGTATTGCGCGACGACCTGGGCCCCGGCCACGAAGGTCGGCCCGGGATAGGACATGACGTTGCTGCACTGGACGTCCACCGGCGCCACCGCGCCGACCAGCGGGTCCACCACGAGGTCCGGCAGCATCGCCGTCAGCGAGGACACGACACCCATCACGTCCAGCGCCGGCTCGTCGCGGCGCGTCGCCACGATCTGCCGGATCGCGGCGATCCGCGCGGCGGGATCGGCCTCGCCGATCGGCGCCGCCAGGATCAGGCCGGTCCACCGGTTGCCTCCCGCGTCGTCCGAGGTTGCGCGCAGGCTCACCGGGATCGCCATCGGCAGCGAGTCGACCGGCAGCCCGAGCCCCTCGTGATAGCGCCGCAAGGCGCCGCACATCGCGGCGAGATAGGCGTCATTGACACTGCCGCCCAACGCCTTTCCGGCAGCCTTCAACCCCGGCAGGTCGAGTTCCAGGGTCAGCATGCGACGCTGGATCCCGCGGCCCGCAAGCAGCGGCGACGGTTGGGCCTGGGCGACCGCACCCAGCACGCGGCGCAGCGACGCGGCATACCCCAAGGCGCCGGAAACGGCGCCCACGGGATCGCCCACGGCCTTCAGTCCCAGCCCCAGCGCCGAACGCGTGACGCCCACGGCCCGCCACGGCAGTTCCTTGACGCCTTGCAGCGCCAGATCGTTCGGCTCCAGATCGTGCGGCACGGGCAGCTCGGGCATCGCCAGCCCGCGGCCTTCGCGCGTCAGGTCGTAGACCTGCGCGAACATCTCGACGCCACCGACGCCGTCGGTGATGGCGTGACTGAGCTGCGAGATCATGGCGGCGCCGCCACCCTCGAGCCCCTCGACCAGCGTGACCCGCCACAAGGGCCGCTGCAGATCCAGCGGGGTGATGAACAGCTGCTCGGCGAAGTCCAGCAACTCCCGGTGGGATCCGTTGCCGGGCAACGCCACTCGGCGCACGTGATAGGACAGGTCGAAGTCGGGATCGATCACCCAACGCGGTGACGTCGTCGGCGCGCTGGGCACCACCACCCGCTGACGCAGCCGCGCAACCGAGCGCGACGCCCGCTCGAAGGTCTCCAGGAATCGATCCCAGTCCGGCGGGGCCTCCAGCAGTTCGACGCTCAGGACGCTGCTGCGGGTGCGCGGATTGGCCTCACCGCGGTGCAAGAAGTGATCGGCCGCCGTCATCGGCACTTGGCCGGTCGCTGAACTCATGCGCCAAGGATCACGGGCGCCGGGACACCTGGTCAACTCACCGCCGCCACGTGAGCACGGGTCCGTGACGTGGCCAGGATCCCCGTGGCGTGACAGGGTGTCGAGGTGCACTGCATCGGAATCGACCTCGCGTGGGGCGACCGCGCTCACACGGGCGTCGCCGTGCTCGACGACGGCGGGCGCCTCGAGCTGGTCACCGGCGCCACCGACGACGCCTCGATCGCGCGGGCCCTGGCCCCGTATGCCGAGCGCGACGTCGTCGTGGCCATCGATGCTCCGATCGTGGTCACCAATGCGACCGGAGCCCGCGCGGCCGAGCGCGCGCTGGGGGCGGACTTCGCGCGCTTCGACGCCGGCGCCCATCCGACCAACACCGGCAGGCCGGAGTTCGCCGAGGGTTCCCGGGCCTCCCGCCTGGTCGCTGCCCTCGACCTGACGGTGACCTTGGACCCGCAGACGAGCCGCCGGGCGATCGAGGTTTATCCGCACGCCGCTTCCATCGCTCTGTTCCGCCTCGGCCGGACCCTCAAATACAAGAACAAGCCCGGCCGCTCGCTCGTCGCGATGCGGGGTGAGCTGCTGCGGCTGACCCAGCTGCTCGAGTCGCTCGCGGACGCGACCCCCCGGCTGGACCTGCATACGGCCGCCTGGAGCGACCTGGTCGCCGGCATCGCCGGCGCGACCCGCAAGGCCGACCTGCAGCGCGCCGAGGATCAGGTGGACGCGGTGCTGTGCGCGTATGTCGCTCGGCTGGCCGCGCTCGATCCGCAGAGTCTGGCGACCTACGGTGACGACGCGAGCGGGGTCGTCGTCACACCCCGGCTGCCCGCCGATCACCAGCCCGAGCCCCGCCCGGCCCGCCAACCCGGCCGTGACCGCATCGTCGACGAGGCAGTGCGGATCTTTCGCGAAGGGCACCCGCGACTGGAACGTGCGGCCGCGGCCTATGTGGATCACGTGCGGGGCATCCTCGACGAGGCAGGCATCAACTATCTGTCGGTGACCGGCCGCGCGAAGAGCCTGAAATCGTTCTCGGAGAAGGCGGCCCGCAGCCGAGACGGCCGACCGCTGCACCCCGAGCCGCTCGCCGACATCCACGACCAGATCGGGCTGCGGGTGATCACCTTCCTGCGTCGCGATGTCGCGGCGGTCGCCGAGCTGCTCGCCGGCGAGTTCACGGTGCTCGACGACCGCGATCTGGGGCTGGAGACCGCCGGCGAGGGTCGCTTTGGGTATGCCAGTCGCCACCTGCAGCTCGCCGTCGACACCCCGGGCATCGCCGGCGACGGGCCGCTGACCGCGACCGAGGTGCAGGTCCAGGTGCGGACGGTCCTGCAGCACGCCTGGGCCGAATACGAGCACGCGATCCGTTACAAGGGGTCGATCCCGCTCGCACACGCCTCCGAGCTGGATCGACGGTTCACGCTCGCTGCGGGGCTGCTGGAGCTGGCCGACGAGCAGTTCACCGCGATCCACGAGCAACTGCAACAGGATGCCGAGCTGGTCGAAGAGGCGGACGACACCGCACTGTCCGGCCGCGACCTGGCCGCCTATCTCGCGGGGCACTATCGCGACGCCGGCTGGTCGCGCGAGGACCACTACGTCTGGATGGCCGCGCTGCTCGGCGAACTGGGCATCACCCGGGTGCCCGAGCTGGCCGCGGTCCTCGCCGAGGTCGACGAGGCCGAGCTGACGAGCCGGCTCGGCTACCGCTATCCCGCCGCCGCCGTGCGCCGTCTCGACGATGCCCTGCTCGCCCACTTCGGCGAGCGGTATGCCGCCCTCCCGGGCAACGCCGCCCGCCGCGAGTTGCTCGCGGCTCGCCTCGCGCGGATCGGCACGGCCGGCTGAGCCGGGCCCTTAGGTCGCCGGCTGCAGCTCGCGCAGGCCGGGGAGCACCTGCTCGGCCAGCGTCCTCAAGAAGCGCTCCTGGTCGTCGCCCGGCCCGTGCAGGACGAGTTGGTCGAAGCCGAGATCGGTATAGAACTTGACGGCCTCGACAGCCGCCGAGGGGTCGGAGGCGACGATCCACCGCTTGGCGACCTGCTCGATCGGCAACTCGTCCGCCGCCTTCTCCATCTCGGCCGGGCTGGTGATCGAGTGCTTCTGCTCCGCCGTGAGCGACAGCGGCGCCCAGAAGCGGGTGTTCTGCAGCGCCAGCTCGGGATCCGGATCCCAGGAGATCTTGATCTCGATCATCCGCTCGATCGGATCGCCGGCCCGGCCGGCCTTGGCCCGGCCCTCGGCGACGGCGGGGATCAGCTGATCGGCATACAACTCCCGGCCCTTGCCCGAGGTGCAGATGAAACCCTCACCGTGCCGGCCGGCATACCGCGCCACCATGGGTCCGCCGGCGGCGATGAACACCGGAACCGGGTGCTCGGGACGGTCGAAGATCCGGGCTCCCTCGGTGCGGTAGTAGTCGCCCTCGAAGGTGACCTCGTCCTCGGTCCACAGCCGCCGCATCACCGTGACAGCTTCGCGCAGGCGCGCGAACCGCTCCTTGAATTCCGGCCACTCCCCCACCGCCCCGACGGCGATCTCGTTGAGCGCCTCCCCCGTCCCCACACCGAGGAAGACCCGCCCCGGCGCCAGGCACGCGAGCGAGGCGAACTCCTGCGCGACCACCGCGGGATTGTAGCGGAAGGTCGGGGTGAGCACGCTGGTGCCGAGCGTGACCCGCTCGGTGCGGGCCGCGACATACGACAACCAGACGAGCGCGTTGGGGGCGTGACCGCCCTGCAGCCGCCAGGGCTGGTAGTGATCGGAAACGGTCACCGAGTCCAGCCCCACCTCCTCCGCGAGCACTGCGAATGCCGCGAGGCGGGCGGGGTCGAACTGCTCGGCCGATGCCTTGTATCCGATCTTGAGCGTCACCCTGGTGACCCTATCGGTGCGTTGGCCAGCGGGTTCAGTCGTTCAGGATGGCGTCGACCTCGACCTCGACGAGCCAGCGGGGGTCGAGGAGGGCGGAGACCACGACCATGGTCGCGGCCGGCCGGACGTCGCCGAAGGTCTCGCCGTGGGCTTCCGAGACTTCGGTTGCGACATCGGTGCGGGTGATGAACATGCGCGTGCGCACGACATCGGTCACCGCGCCGCCCAGCTCGGCGAGCGCCTCGAGGGCGATCTCGAATGCCCGCTTGGCCTGCGCGTGCGGGTCGAGCACGATGCCCCCGTCAGGCCAGATCGGCGCGGTGCCGCTGACGGCGACATGATTGCCGACGCGCACCGCGCGGCTGAAGCCGATCGAGGCCTCGTAGGGCGAGCCGGACGAGGCGTGACGACGTTCCATCAGGGATGAACTCTCCTTTGAGCCTGCGTGGGTTTTATGCCGCATCCCGTTGCCCGGCAACGTATTTCAGGCCTGGCCGATGCTCTTCAGGAGCGCCTGGAACCAGTCGACCGAAGGGTCGAAGGGCTTGGCGCCACGGATGCGCGGGAACTCGATCGCGCGCAACTCGTCGCCCTGCTCCTCGTCCTCGCCCACCACGCCGGACTCGCCGCGCAGCGCAGCGTCCACAGCGAAATCGGTGCAGCGCTTGATCAAGGCGAGGTCTTCGTCGTTGGCCGCAGCCGAGCGGGAGAAGTAGCCGGACTTCTGCACCATGGTCTTCTCGGCGCCGATCGCCTCGGCGAACTGCTTGGCGAACCACGCGCCGGGGTTGACCTTGTCGAGTTGGACGTGACCGAAGGCGTCGCGCGGGACATCCTCGCCCGCGGCCTCAAGTTCGGCGATGACGTCCTCGACGCCGGCGCCCTCGGACAGGAAGATGTTGACGCAGCCGAGCTCGTCCATCACGTGGCGCAGTCGCTCCCCCTCGGCCTTGATGTCGATGTGACTCTCAGGCACATAGACGGCGTGGACATCCCAGGCCTCCTTGGACGCCGCGACGACGCCGGGGAGGTATTCGCGCCCGGCCATCCGCTCCCGATAGCGGCGCGCGGTCTCGGCGGTCAGCCACCCGCAGTGGCGACCCATGACCTCGTGGATGATCAGCATCCGCGGGTTGGAGGTGTGCTCGCCGATGATGTTCTCGGCGTAGATCGCCCCCTGCTCGGCCGCGGTCCAGGCACCGAGGGTCTGCTTGATCGGCACGACGTCGTTGTCGATCGTCTTGGGCATGCCGACGACCTGCAGTTCGTAGCCGTTCTCGTGAAGGTAGGCCGCGAGGTCGGCCGCCGTGGTGTTCGTGTCGTCACCGCCGATGGTGTGCAACACATCGACGCCGTCCTTGGTGAGCTGGTCGGCGGCAACCTTGAGCGGATCCTCGCCCTCTTGGACCAGCCCGCGCTTGACGCAGTCCTTGACATTGGTCAGCTTGACCCGGGAGTTGCCGAGCGGGCTACCTCCGAAGCCGTGCAGCAAGTGCGCCCCGGCGCGCACCTCGGGGGTGACGGTGATCGAGTTCCCGGTGAGCAGCCCGGCATACCCGTCGAGATAACCGATGATCTCGACCTCCGGGGCGAGTTCGGTGTAGCGCTCGATCAGTCCCCCGACCGCACTGGACAAGCACGGGGCGATCCCTCCGGCAGTGAGCATGGCAACCTTACGAACCGGCATGACGAGACCCTTTCCTGGAGTCGACGAATCGTCTGCCTCCCATCCAAGCACTCTCCCGGCGCGTCGGGAAACGCGTCCCACCTCACTCCGGCAGGGGCCTTCGCGGAGGAGCTACTTGGTGCAGGGCCGCTCGATCGTGTCAGGCTTGACCTCGGGCCGCGGGGCCGGCTTCGGGATCTCCGCCTCGGGGGTCAGCGCGGCGTAGTCGTTGCCGAGGACCAGGTCCAGCGAGGTGTCCTCGCGGGTGTCCGTCACGAGGCGAGCACCCGGAATGTGTTGCAGCAGAACGTCTGCCGCGTCGGCGCCTTCGGGTCCGTGCCGGATCACCGCGACGTCGTCGGGCAGGAACGACATCAGCGGGTCGTTGCCGACGGAGCCGAGTTCGAAGCTGCGGTCGCGCAACGCGTCGCCCACCTCCCTCGCCAGGCCTTCACGGTATGTCGTGTTGTAGACGTTGACGGTGATCTCACCGGGCAGCGGCGGCGGGGCGGGCGGCACGTAGCTGAGTCCGTTGAAGCCGTAGCCGATGACGAGTTCGACGCCGGTGCCGGCCCTGCCGTCGTTCCAGGCGCGGGCCCCCGGGATCTGGGCGGCCACGAGGAGCGCCTGGTCGAGCCCCTGCTTGCCGTGATAGACGAGGGCGGACCGCTTGATATAGACCCCGTCGGGAGCATTGGTGACCTGGGTCACCGTGAAACCGCGCTTCGTCAGGTCCTTGGCGACCTTGGCGCCTTCGCCCGGGGTCTCGTTGGAGTTCTGGACCTCGATCTTGAAGGAATCGCGAGCCGGGGCCTCGACGACCGTGGGTTTGCAGACGGCGGCGGGTTTGCGGGTCAACAGGCCGGCGCTATAGGCGCCGCCGACGCTGACCGTGCCGAGGATCAGGCTCGGGAGGGTCACGAGCAGGGCAAGGCGACGGCGCTGCCGACCGCGGTAGCTGCGGCGGGCGTACTCAGGCGCGGTCGGCATGACCATCCCCATCTGGTCGAGTAGCTGGCGTCCACCATGGTGCCTCATGAGTCACACGAAGCACTAGAGCAACACGATGACGATCGGGGTCGCCTTGATAACGAGTCGGTGAATAGCCGGCATTCACGACACCGAACGGCCAGGAGTGGGCCTGTCAGCGCCCGGTGCCGGCGTAGACGACGGCTTCCTGGTCAGTGTCGAGGGCGAAGGCGGTGTGCACGGCCCGGACGGCCTCGTCGAGGCGATCCTCGCGGGTGATGACCGAGATCCGGATCTCGGAGGTCGAGATCATCTCGACGTTGATGTCGGCGTCGGCGAGCGCCTTGAAGAAGGTCGCCGACACCCCGGGGCTGGACTTCATCCCGGCCCCGACGAGCGACAGTTTGCCGATGAGGTCGTCGTGCAAGAGCGAGACGAAGCCGACCTCGCCCTGGATGCGCTGCAGGGCCTGCATCGAGGCGGTGACCTCGCCCTTGGGCAGGGTGAAGGAGATGTCGGTCAGGCCGGTCTCGGTCGCCGAGACGTTCTGGACGATCATGTCGATATTGATGTCGGCATCGGCGATGGCGGCGAAGATGGTCGCGGCCATGCCGGCCCGGTCCGGGACGCCGACGACGGTGATCTTGGCCTCGCTGCGGTCGTGCGCGACGCCGGCGATGATCGGGGCTTCCACGGGTTCTCCTTCGGGAGGGGGCTGGTCGGTGACAAAGGTGCCCTCCTTGTGTGAGAAGGAGGAGCGGACGTGGATGGGGATGCCGAAGCGGCGGGCGTATTCGACGCTGCGCAGGTGCAGCACCTTGCTGCCACTGGCCGCGAGTTCGAGCATCTCCTCGCTGGTGATGCGGGCGATCTTGTGCGCCTTGGGCACCACGCGGGGGTCGGCGGTGAAGACGCCGTCGACGTCGGTGTAGATCTCGCAGACGCTGGCGTTCATGGCGGCGGCGAGCGCCACCGCCGTGGTGTCGGAGCCGCCCCGGCCGAGGGTGGTGATCTCCTTGGTCTCGCGCGAGACGCCCTGGAAGCCGGCGACGATGACGATGTGGCCCTTGCCGATCGCCTCGGTGATGCGGCCGGGGGTGACGTCGATGATCTTCGCCTTGCCGTGTGTGGTGTCGGTGATGACGCCCGCCTGGCTGCCGGTGAAGGAGCGCACGCTGTGTCCCTGGTCGGCGATGGCCATGGCGAGCAGGGCCATGGAGATCCGCTCACCGGCGGTCAGCAGCATGTCCATCTCGCGCGGCGGCGGCATGGGGCTGACCTCGTTGGCGAGGTCGAGCAGCTCGTCGGTCGTGTCCCCCATGGCGGACACGGCGACGACGACGTCATTGCCGGCCTTGCGGGTCTCGATGATCCGCCGGGCGACGCGCTTGATGCTCTCGGCGTCGGCGACGGAGCTGCCGCCGTATTTCTGGACGACCAGGGCCACTGGCTTGCACTCCCGTTGTCGGTCGGTCGGGAAAGGACGCCCTGATGGTAGGCGACGCCCGGTATGCCGTGCCCGCGCCGTTCGCGACTCGGGCGCGTGGCTAGGGGTGCAGGGCGTCGAACTCGGCTTCGGCGACGAGGTCGTCGTCGGCGTCCAGGCGCACATGCGCCAAGAGGCCGTGCAGCACGCGTAGCGCCATCGCGGCCCGCTCGCCCCAGTCGGAGAGGTAGCTGAACTGCCACCACCACAGGGCCTCGACCTGGTTGCCGCGTGCGAAGTGCTTCAGGCCATGGTCCAGGGCGCCGACGATGACCGAGAAGTCGGTGGCGAGGGAGCCGGTGGTCAACTCCGTGGAAGTCACCGGATCGACGAGGTCGGCATACTCGTCCAGGCCCTCGAACACGTTGGCGAGCGCCGCCCGGAGTGCGGCCAGATCGGTGTCGTCGCCGTCGTCGGGCTCGTAGCGCTCGTCAAGGACGATGTCCTGGATGGCGCCGAGCCGGGCGCCGGTGGTGAGGATGTCCGCGGTGGCGAGAAGAGCGAGGGGTAGCGCGGCGTCGGGCGCCGAGCCGGAGGCGATCTCGGTGATGGCGGCGATGAAATGGCGCGCCTCCGACGCGGTCAGGCCGGCCAGTTCGGCCAGGTCGGCGTCGCCGCCGACGCTTGGGGGTGGCTGCATGCTCGTCGGGTCAGGCATCGATCAGTCTCCGTCCTTCGAAGGCGCGGCCCAGGGTGACTTCATCGGCATACTCCAGGTCGCCGCCGACCGGCAACCCGGAGGCGAGGCGGGTGACCCGGATCTCGAAGGTCTTCAGCTGCCGAGCGAGGTATGACGCGGTGGCCTCCCCCTCGATATTGGGGTCGGTGGCGAGGATGACCTCGGTGATCTCGCCGTCGCCGAGCCTTGCCATCAGTTCCGCGATCCGCAGCTGCTCGGGGCCGACACCGTCCATCGGGCTGATCGCGCCACCGAGCACGTGATAGCGCCCCCTGAACTCGCGGGTGCGTTCGATCGCGACGACGTCCTTGGGCTCCTCGACCACGCACACGGCGTGTCCGTCACGCCGCGGGTCCTGGCAGATCCGGCACAGCGCAGCCTCGGCGACATTGCCGCACAGGGTGCAGAAGGTGACCTTGTCCTTGACCTCCGAAAGGGCGGTGATGAGGCGCTGGACGTCGGCCGGATCGGCCTGGAGCAGGTGGAAGGCGATGCGCTGGGCACCCTTGGGGCCGACCCCGGGCAATTGCCCGAGCTCGTCGATCAGGTCCTGGACCACACCTTCGTACACACCGGCAAGGGTAGGCGGTGGGGCCGACAACCGCCCGGCGGCGCGGCGGGCGGCATACAGTCGGGTATGCCGAACAGCCGGGGTATGCCGCGCTCTCGCCTCCTCCCGCTGCTCACCGTGCTGGGTCTGGCCGGCGTGACCGGGTGCGGCGACCCGCCGCCTGCCGCCGACGTGGCCCCCGTGGAGGTGGTCCTGCCCGGCTGCACCCTCAACCGCGACTCCGTGGCCGTCGGCACCCACGAGTTCTCCGCCGCCGGGACGGGGTATGTCGTGGTGACCGGCGCGGACAGCACAGTGCTCGCCGAGTTCGCCGCCCCCACGACCACGCCCGCGTCGGTCACGCTCACGGCCTCCGGTCCGCTTACGGTGACCTGCCGTGCCGCCAAGGACGCCGACTCCGGCGCGACCGCCACCTTGACGGTCAACGCCGGGAATTGACGCGGGGCCGGGTGCCTCCCACGGTGTTACCCGTCCTCACACGGTGTTACCCATCAGGAATGGTGGTGATCACAACAACTCGTGATGGTTAACGCCGTCGAAGGCCTAGGCAATCGAGTGCGCCTGCGCTCGACAGCGATGGCACCGACGGCTGACACGGCGGCATCGTCAGGAGGATTCGTCCTCGCGCCAGATCACGGTGCCGCCCAGGACGCGCTCGACGACGGGCTGGCCGACCTCGCCGAGATCCATCAGGTCCTCGTCGTCGGCGCTGACCAGGTCCTCATCACTGAGCCCGGCGGTCGGGTCCATCGTGGCAGGGTCCGTCGTGGCGGGGGCCATCGTGGCAGGGTCCGCAGTGCTCGGGTAGGCAGTGCTCGGGTAGGAAGTGGTCGGGTAGGAAGTGGTCGGGGTCCAGGCGCTCGGATCTGCGGAGGCGTTGGCGGAAGCGTTGGCGGCGGCCCCGGCTGGTTCCGGCTCGGGGCTGGCCGTGGTCGGCGAACTCCGACCGGGGGAGGACTGCGGGGACATCCTCTCGGTGGGGACGGCGGCGCCGGCGGCCGAGTGGGCGGAAGCAGCTGAGTACGGAGCAGCTGAGTCAGGGGCGGCTGACCCTGGCGCAACTGAGACGGAGGCAGCTGAGGCCAGGGCAGCTGAGTCGGGGACAGCTGAGTCGGAGGTGGACGCAGCCGGTCCGGCGCCTCCGGACGCCCAGCTGGGGGCGCCGGAGGCCGGTCCGCTCCCCCACGCCGGCCCGCCCTCCGACCAGTCACGGCGCATTGCGGGGTCAGCACCGGGATCGGGCGGTCCACCAGGTTGGGTCCGTCGGCCGCCCGCGACGGATGCTCGCTCAGGTCCGCCATGCTCACGGTGGGAGGACTCGGCGGCGCGATCCGGCCCGTTGCTCCCGGCCGGCGCGCCGGGCCCCGGCGAACCCGAGGCGACCGGCTGTTCATCGCGTGTCGATTGCCACTGACGGCTGTAATCTCCTTGCGGGCCAAGCACATCGGAGCCGTTGCGGGCACCACCGTTGCTGGTGCCAGGACCACCCCCACGACCATCACGACGACCATCACCGGGTCCGTCGCCACCGCCGGGACCTCCCGCGCCACCGGTGCGCGCGATCGCGTCGACCCGGGCGTCGAGGCCGAGGACGTCGATCAGCGCTTGCCGGACGATCTCGGGGTGGATGCCGGAGCGGAAGGTGTTGGCGAGCCCCACCGTGCCGATGGACAGGACCAGCCGCTGCCCGTCATAACTGTCGACCTGGGCGTGCTCGGACAGGAAGGTCCATGTCGTCCGCTTGAGGGTGAAGATGCGGGCGAGCACGTCGGGCCACGATCTGCGCAGCGCCTCGAGGTCGAGCCCTCCCGGCCCGCGGCCACCGCCCGCGGATGCGGCGGCATCCGGTCCGGGTGCCGGTGCGCTTGGCTCGGGTGACCCCATCCGGATCCGGGGCCGCGGCCCGGCCGGTCGCTGCTGAGGCTGCCCACCCCCTCTGGCCTGCTGGGGCTGCTCCCCATCCGGGCCGGCATCGAGACGACCACCGGACGGGCCGGAGACGGATGGCGCAGCGGCGTTCGCAGCTTGCGTGAGAGGCGCCGTTCCCGGCTGCGATGCGGCTGGCCCGGGCGGTGGCGGATCAGACTGCCGCGCTCCGCCGTCGGGCTGCGGGGCAGCAGGCGGGTTCGGGCCGGGCTGCTGTGGCTGGGCCTCGCCTCTCGGCTGGGCCTCGCCTTTCGGCTGGGCCTCGCCTCTCGGCTGGATCTCGCCTGGCTGCTGTGGCGGCTGGGCCTCGCCTGGCGGCTCGGCCTCCCCAAGCGGCTGGGTCGCCCGCGGTGGCTGGGCCTCCCCAAGCGGCTGGGTCGCCCGCGGCGACGGGGCGCCGACCACGTCGAGGCGACGTTCGATGCGGTCGAGGCGGGCGGCATACCCATGCTCACCGGCGGCACCGGGCAGCAGGACGCGGGCGGCGATCAGTTCCAGTTGCAGCCGTGGCGCCGTGGCGCCGGTCATCTCGCTCAGCCCGGTGTTGACCAGGTCGGCCGCGTGCGAGAGCGCCCCGGGACCGAACCCACCCGCCTGCACCCGCATCCGCTCGATCTGATCGCTCGGCAACGCCCGCAGCACCGACGACCCTGCGTCGGGCACCGCGGTCAGGACGATCAGGTCGCGGAAGCGCTCGAGCAGGTCCTCGATGAAGCGCCGGGGGTCGTGGCCGGTCTCGATGACCTTGTCGATCTGGGTGAAGACCCCCGCGGCGTCTCCAGCCCCGAAGGCCGTGACCGTCGCGTCCAGTAGTTCACCGTCGGTGAACCCGAGGAGCGCGGCCGCTCCGTCATAGGTCAGCCCACGCGCGTCGGACCCCGCCATCAGCTGATCGAGCACGGACAGCGAATCCCGCACCGAACCTCCGCCGGCCCGCACGACGAAGGACAGCACGCCCGGCTCGACATCGACACCCTCGGCGCGGCACAAGAGCTCGAGATAGTCGTGCAGCCGGGCCGGCGGCACGAGGCGGAAGGGGTAGTGGTGGGTGCGGGAGCGGATGGTCCCGATGACCTTTTCGGGTTCGGTCGTCGCGAAGACGAACTTCACGTGCTCGGGCGGCTCCTCGACGATCTTGAGCAGAGCGTTGAAGCCCTGCGTCGTGACCATGTGGGCCTCGTCGATGATGTAGACCTTGTAGCGGCTCTCGGCCGGCGCGAAGGCCGCCCGCTCCCGCAGCTCACGGGCATCGTCGACGCCGCCGTGGCTGGCCGCGTCGATCTCGATGACGTCGATCGAGCCGGGCCCCCCGCGCGCCAGCGCCACGCACGAGTCGCACTCGCCGCACGGGGTGCCGGTCGGCCCCTGCTCGCAATTGAGACAGCGGGCAAGGATGCGGGCGCTCGTCGTCTTGCCGCACCCGCGGGGGCCGGAGAAGAGGTAGGCGTGGTTGATGCGGCCGGAGTCCAACGCACGCATCAAGGGCACCGTCACGTGCTCCTGCCCGATCACGTCGGCGAACGTGTCGGGCCGGTAGCGGCGATACAAAGCGGTGCTCACCCTCGGAACCCTAGCCGTGGGTCCCGACATTCATCCGGCCCGGCTACCGGTCACGCCGATGTGCGCCCTCGACGGCCCCGAAGTGCACTCCCGACCGGATGGGGGCGCTTAGGGTTCAGGCATGCGTATCGACGTCTGGTCCGACATCGTCTGCCCGTTCTGTCACGTGGGCCGGCGCCACCTCGACCTGGCCCTCGCGGATTTCGAGCACCGCGACGACGTCGACGTCATCTGGCACAGTTACGAGCTGGACCGCAACGCCCCCGCGGTCGGCAGCGGATCCAATGTCGATCGGATCGCGCAGAAGTACGGCGTGACGCGCGCGCAGATGGTTGCCCAGCACGAGCAGATGGCGGCGGGGGCGGCGGAGGTCGGGCTGGACTTCCAGTGGGGCCGGGTCGTGCCGAGCAATTCGTATGACGCGCACCGCCTCATCCACGCCGCGCGTGAGGCCGGGGTCGAGGGCCCGGTCACCGAGCGGATCATGCGCGGGTGGTACACCGAGGGCGCGGCGATCGGGGACGCCGACACCCTGCGCCGGCTGGCCGCCGAGGGCGGCCTCGACGCCGAGACGATCGAGCGGGTGCTGAGCAGCGACGATCACGGCATCGACGTGCGCACCGACGAGGCGGTCGCCGGCCAGATCGGCATCACCGCGGTCCCCACCTTCGTGCTCGACCAGAAGTATGCCGTGACCGGGGCTCAGCCCCCGCAGGTCCTGCTCGAGGCCATCCGGCACGCCTGGGCGGACCGCGCCAACCGCCCCGAGCCCGTCGCGGCCGGCGGGTGCGGCGGCGGGTGTTGCGGCGGCGCCGACGGGGACGGCTGCGGTGACGAGGCCGCCGGAGCCGCCGGTGCCGCCTGTGGCACGGGCGGGTGCGGCACCTGCGCCGGCGCCTGACGCTTCGGGCGGGTTTCTATCGGTACGCATCGCGAATGTCGCGAGGCGCACCGCTACAAAGTGGCATCGGGCGGAAAAGCTCGTACTGCCCGCCCTAGCCCCAAGCCGGCCGTATGAAAGCATCTCGCCCGTGACTACGACGTCGTCCTCCTCGCGGGTCGAGCCTGCGACCACGTCAGGGGCGATCGACCGCCGGCTGGTGCTCTCGGCCGCGCTCATGCTCTTCGTCGAGCTGGCCTTGATCCGCTGGCTCGGCGCGAACGTCGTGCACCTGAGCTATTTCTCCAACTTCGTGCTGCTCGGCTCCTTCCTCGGCATCGGCTGCGGCTTCCTGATCAGCAACAAGAAGTGGTCGATCTGGCCGGTCTCGTTGCCGCTCCTGGCGGCCCTCGTCGTCGCCGTGCGCGAGTTCCCGGTGACGATCGAACGACAAGGATCCGATGTCATCTACTTCACCGCGCTGCACGTCTCCGGGCCGCCCGCTCGAGGACCGTCTCAGCGAGGTGCTCGGGGCGGACGGGCGGGTGGTCGCGCATCAGAGCAGCGACGGCGTGCGCCTGCTGCATGCCTATGTCGACGGCACGTCCGAGGCCGCCGACCGGGTCGCCGCGACGGCCGCGGAGTGGGACCAGGGCGACGCGCAGACCGTGGTCACCCCCGACCCCGGCTGGGCCCTGGTCAACCACCTCGCCGGTTGAGGCCCGCACTCGTCGGTGATGCGCGGCTGCGTCGAGCAGGCACCTATACTTGCGGCAGGCACCCCGCGTGGTGGTACCTCACCCAACTCCCCCAGGGCAGGAATGCAGCAAGGGTAAGTGAGCTCTTCCAGGTACGCGGGGTGTCCTTGCCTCCACGCCCGCCTGGGGCGACCGGCCCCCGCACCCGGCCCCGCCGATTTCGGCCGCGGCCCCGCCCTCAGGTACCCTCTCCGGCGGAGGATTCGCATAGTGGCCTAGTGCGCACGATTGGAAATCGTGTTGGGGATGAAACCCCTCGCGGGTTCAAATCCCGCATCCTCCGCCAGCCGCATGGCCGAGAAGGGCGAGCCGGATCCCGGCTCGCCCTTTCGCATGTGTCAGCGGCTAGGCAGGCCGTCGACGACATACTCGGCGATGGCGAGACTGGAGGTGGCGGCGGGAGAGGGGGCGTTGCGCACCAAGGTGATCGCGTCCTCCTGCTCGACGACGAAGTCGTCGACGAGCGTGCCGTCCGCGCCGACGGCCTGGGCGCGCACCCCCGCGCCGCCGCGGCATACGTCGGCGCGCGTGATGGTGGGGACGTAGCGGCTGGCCGCCCGCATGTATGCCGCCAACGACAGGCTCCCCCGCATCTCCTCGAAACCGGTGCGCCAGTGCGCCTTCGCCAGTCCCCACATGCCGCGGTATGCGGCCAGCTCACCCAGGTCGCGCAGGCTCGCCGTGGTCCAGCCGTAGCCTTCGCGCGCTAGCGCGAGGACGGCGTTGGGGCCGACCTCGAGTTCCCCGGAGACGCGGCGGGTGAAATGGACACCAAGGAAGGGGTAGCGCGGGTCCGGGACGGGATAGATCATGCCGCGGACGCGCTCCTGCTTTTCCGTTGCGACAGTGAGGTATTCGCCTCGGAAGGGCACGATGTGTGGATTGGGGGCGCCGCCGGCGAGACGGGCCACGCGATCGGACTGCAGACCCGCGCACACGATGAGGCCGTCGAGGCCGTGCCGGGCGCCGGGGACGGCGACCTCGACGCCGCTCGCCCGGGCCCGGATCGCGCGGACCGGGGTCGCCAGGTGGACCGCTCCCCCGGCGGCGCGGACCTCGGCGGCGAGGGCTTCGGCCACCGCGACATAGTCGGTGATCCCGGTCCGGGGCGAGTGCAGGGCGGCCCGGCCCACGGCATACGGCTCGATCTCGCGGATCTCGGCGGCGTCGATCCGGCGTAGCCCGGGGACCCCGTTCTCGCCGGCGCGACGCGCCAGTTCGTTGAAGCGGCCCAGCTCCTCGTTGTCGAGCGCCACGACGAGCTTGCCGCAGCGGCGATAGGGCAGATCGTGCTCGGCGAGGTAGTCCTCGAGCAGCCCCCGGCCGCGCGTGCACAGGCGGGCCTTGGCGGACCCCGGCGCATAGTAGATGCCCGCATGCACGACCCCGGAGTTGTGGCCCGTCTGGTGCGCGGCGAGGCGATCCTCCTTCTCGTAGACCACCACTCGGATCCCCGGCCGGCGCCTCGTCAGCGCCCGCGCCACGGCCAGCCCGACGATCCCGCCGCCGACCACCCCGACGGTCGCCTCAGCCATCGTCCGCCTCCTTCCACGTCCAGGCTAGAGCCGACATGCCCGGCTACTGTCTCAGGTCGTGCAGACTCCCCATCCTGACGATGTTGCCGACAGCGATGCGACAGGCGGCGATTCCTCGGCGGACGCATCCGCACTGTTGCCCGTCCTGCTGCGGCGTTGGAGTCCCCGCGAGTTCGCGCCCGATCACGTGCTCAGCGAGAGGGCCTGAGCCGAACACTCGAGATGCCCGACCACTGGGAGGTCGTCACGATGACCGCAGCCGGGGTCGCCGCGCAGACTCCCGCCGTGCGGGAAGCCGTTGCCGCGCAACGCGATGCGAGCATCGCGTCGCCGCGACGCCCCGGGTCACGGCCCGATGCCGGAGCCGGCGGCCCTTAGCAGGGGGGCTCGGCGCCGGCGACCACGGCTGCTCCCCCAGTCGCTGGCGTCGAGCTGGGCCGGCGCCCGTACAACCGGCTCGGGTCACCGGACTGCGCCCCGCTGGGCGCGGCATACCGGCCGCTGACCTAAGTCATCCACCCCGGGGTGGCGCGAGCGAGAGGGGAGGGCCACGATGGCGGTATGAGCAATGGAGCCTACGCGGCGGCATACGAGCAGAGCATCAGCGACCCGAGCGCCTTCTGGGGCAAGGCGGCCGAGTCGATCGAGTGGATCACGCCGCCGGAGAAGGTGCTCGACGACTCCAACCCGCCGTTCTATCGGTGGTTCGCCGGTGGCACCCTCAACACCTGCTTCAACGCGCTCGACCGGCACGTGCGCGACGGGAGGGGCGGGCAGATCGCACTGTTCTACGACTCGCCCGTGACGGGCTACCGCTCCGAGTACACGTACGGTGAACTGCTGGAACAGGTTTCGCGGTTCGCCGGTGGCCTGCGCAACCTCGGCATCGAGAAGGGCGACCGGGTCGTCATCTATATGCCGATGGTGCCCGAGGCCGTCATCGCCATGCTCGCCTGCGCCCGCCTCGGCGCCATCCACTCGGTCGTGTTCGGTGGGTTCGCGCCGGCCGAGCTGTCGGCCCGGATCGAGGACGCCGCCCCCAAGGTCGTCGTCTCGGCCAGCTGCGGCATCGAGCCCAACCGGACCATTCCCTACAAGCCGATGCTCGACGCCGGCATCGAGCGCTCGACGCACAAGCCTGAGCGGGTCGTCATGCTCCAGCGCCCGCAGGCCGAGGCCGAGATGACCGCCCGCGACATCGACTGGAACGAACTGATGGCGGGCGCCGACCCGGTCGACTGCGTCGAGGTCGCGGCCACCGACCCGCTCTACATCCTCTACACCTCCGGCACGACGGGCCGGCCCAAGGGCATCGTGCGCGACAACGGCGGGCACGCGGTCGCCCTGCGCTGGTCGATGGAGAACGTCTACGACGTCAAGCCGGGCGAGGTGTGGTTCACCGCCTCCGACGTCGGCTGGGTGGTCGGCCACTCCTACATCGTCTACGCCCCGCTGCTCACCGGCGCGACGACGATCCTCTACGAAGGCAAGCCCGTCGGGACCCCCGACGCAGGCGCCTTCTGGCGGATCATCGCCGAATACGGTGCGGTGGCGATGTTCACCGCGCCCACGGCATACCGGGCCATCAAGCGCGACGACCCCAAGGCGGCGCTGCTCGAGGGGCACGACATCTCCCACCTGCGCAATGTCTTCCTCGCCGGCGAGCGCCTCGACCCGGACACCTACCACTGGGCCAACGACCTGCTGCACTGCGAGGTCGTCGACAACTGGTGGCAGACCGAGACCGGCTGGCCGATCGCGGCCAACCTGCGCGGTCTGGACCCGATGCCGATCAAGCCCGGGTCCCCATCGGTGCGAGTGCCGGGGTATGACGTGCAAGTCCTCGACGAGTACGGCCAGGACGCCCCGCGCGGCCAGGACGGCGCCATCGCGATCAAGCTGCCGCTGCCGCCCGGCACGCTGCCCACGCTGTGGCAGGACGACGAGCGGTATGTCACGAGCTATCTGTCGGCCTACCCCGGCTATTACCTCACCGGCGACGGCGGCATGATCGACGAGGACGGCTATGTGTTCGTCATGGGCCGCACCGACGACGTCCTCAATGTCGCCGGCCACCGGCTCTCCACCGGCTCGATCGAGGCCGCCCTCGCCGGGCACTCGGCCGTCGCCGAATGTGCCGTCATCGGGGTGCACGACGACTTCAAGGGCCAGATCCCCCGCGGGCTGGTGGTGCTCAAGGGCGGCTACGACCCCGATCTCGAGGGCGAGAAGATCAAGAAGGAGCTGATCCAGCGGGTTCGTGACGAGGTCGGTGCGGTGGCGTCGCTGAAGCAGGTCGACATCGTCGCCGCCCTGCCCAAGACGCGTTCGGGCAAGATCCTGCGCAAGACGATGCGTGAGATCGCCGACGGCAAGGTGCCCTCGATCCCCGGGACGATCGAGGACGTCGGCGTCCTCGATGCCCTGACCGACACCCTGAAGGCCACTCAGCACTGAGCCGGTCGCCGATCGGGCCGGCTGGTTCCCACCCGCCGAAGCGGCGCTGGGGTGATTACGGTGCCGGGGTGATTACGGGACGGCGACGGTGCGGTTGAGCAGCAGAGAGATATTGCCGCGCCGATCGGTGGCGCGGATGGTCACGGCATACGAGCGGCTCGGCAGCGTGGCGGGGACGGTGTAGCGCCACGACGCCGCCTTCAGGTCGCCCCAGACCACGCCGGGTGACCAGGTCGAGGTCGCCAGGTAGGTCGCAGCCTTCCCGTCGTAGAAGCGGCCGGTGGCGAGGTCCTTGACACGCGCCTCGACGAACGCGATGCCCGATGCGTCCGTGGCCTTGCCGGTGAGGACGATCTGCCCTCCGGTCACCATCGGCCCGGCGTCGATCTTGACGACCGGTTTGACGGTCTCCGCGGCCGGTGCGGGGCCGGGAGCGAAGACGGTCACGCGGGAGCTGACCTGCTCCATGACATAGAGCTTGCCGTCGGGTCCGAACTGCAGCCCGGAGGGCGTTTTGAGCTGCCCGAAACCGAAGCCGTTGCCCTTGCCGATCTTGCCCTTGACGGCGTAGGTCGTGCGGCTGACGACGTCGAGGTACCCCGTGGTGGTGTCGGCGACGACGACCTCGTCGCCCTTGATCGCCACTCCCCAGCCCACGCCGGGCAGCGTGATCGTCCTGATGATCCGCCCGGCCGGCGTGACGACATACATCACGGGTTTGGAGTCGTGGGTGATCCACATATTGCCGTTGTTGGGATCGACGGCGAGGCCGTGTAGCAGGCCGACGCTCGTCAGCCACGTCCGTTCGACCTTCGAGTTCTTCGGGTCGATCACCCGCACCGCACCCGGGCGGCGTTCGAGCGCATAGAGCTTGCCGGCGAAGAACTCCAGGTCACCGACCCACCGGGGGATGTCCGGCCGGCCGACGACGGACGAGAAGTCGAAGGTGTAGCCGACCACGCCCGGAGGTCCTTCGAAGCTCGACACCCAAAGGTCGCGGGTCGCCGGATCGACGGCGACGGCCTTGGGGTAGTTCATGCCCTCCGGCGGGCTGGAGCCGCGGCGGCCGTACTGGTCGAGCAGCTCGCCCTGGGCCGAATACCGGTTCACGCGCTGCCCGAAGGCGTCCACGGTCACGACATCGCCGGTGACCGGGTCGACGTCCAGGCCGCGCGCCTGCGAGATGCCGGCCGGGTCGGGCCGCATGACGGGGTCCGGGAACACCTTGACGAATGTGCCGTCCGGCAGGAACTCCTGCACCCGGAACGAGCCGTAGTCCGCGCCGTAGACGTGGTGGTCGGGGGTGACGGCGATCTGCCGCGCACCGTCGGTGAATTCGCCGTCCTGCAGGCCGAGGCCGGAGATGACGCCCTGGTAGTTGCCGTCCATGTCCCAGTAGCGGATGCCGCCGTAGACGGCGTCGGAGAGGTAGATGCGACCCAGTTCGTCGTCGATGGCCACGCCGCGCAGGTCGCCGCGGATCGGGTCCGGGCCGATGTCGAAACGCCACTCCCCGGTCGAGGTCCACGAGTGGATCACCTTGTTGCCGACGTCGGCGACATAGATATTGCCCGCCGCGTCTGCGGCCGCACCGGTGAGCACCTTCAGCGTCGTGCCGGGACCGGCCTTGTCGATCAGCAGTTGTAGCTGCGCCGACTTGGTGGCGTCGTCCACGGTGAACTTGCGCACGACCGAACCGGAGAACCCCTCCGGCACCCACAGGTTGCCGTCGTGGTCGACGGTCAGCCAGGTGGCCGCCCCGGGCATGTCGAGGTCGAAGAGGAAGTTGCCTTCCTTGTCGTATTTACGCACATCGAGCGACGAGCGCCCCTCCCCGGTGACGGCGACGTAGATCGCCCCGTCGCGCGGGTCGACGCCGAGGGCCGACGCGACGCCGCCGATGGTCTTGCCGGCGTTGCGCAGGTCGCCGAGGTAGATCCCGCCGCGGGTGTAGCGGCGCACCTGTCGCGACACGTAGTCGCCGACGATGAGTTCGTCGCTGACCGGGTTGTAGGCGAGCCCCCACGCGGCCACCCCGGGGAACGACGGCGCCCCGATGATGCGCTCCGCCACATAGGAGGTGACCGACCCCGCTCGGGCCTCGCCGGAGAATGAGCCGGAGACCGAGCCCGTGGCCGGGCCGGCGCCGCCCGCGACGGCGAATGCCGTCAGCGCGGTGAGAAGCAGCGCGAGCACGGAGCGCGCGGGGGCGGAACGTCGGGACATCTCTCGGGCACCGTCACTGTCTTGCTGGCGTTGGGCTGGCCTGTTGCGTCGGCGCTCGGTGCAGCACCCCCTGCCGATGGGCAACTGCGGTAAGCGTAGTGATGCGTCAGGGACGAACGGGGTCCAGTCCTTCGATGAACTGGACGTGCCGCGCACTGTCGGGCCGGGCTGTCGTTGCCGGGCCTGGTTGTCGGTGACACGGGCCAGGTTTTCGTCCCCGGGCCAGCCTATTTCCAGGCCCGAGAACGAAAGCCGAGCCCGAGTTGCCGCGACACCATTCTGGTCACCACGTTGGGCAGCGTTACGGTCATCGCGCTCATCACCGCACTCCTGGCCTGAGTGGGCGGGCGAGCGGGCGGCGCGTCAGCGCCGGCGCGCGGTGCCGAAGATCGAGCGGGTGATCTCGCGTCCGATGACGGTGCCGGCCGAACGCAGCATCGATTTGAAGGCACCCGACTTGACCACGGAGGCCACCACGCCGGGGTCCTCCTCACGGCGCCGCTCGTCCGCCCTGGCCGCCTTCTCCGCTGCGGCGGCCTCCTTGGCGGCGGCCTTCGCGGCCGCCTCCCGGTCCTTCTCGGCCTGTTTCTCGGCGGCCAGCCGGTCCTTCTCCGCCTGCCGGGCGGCAGCCTCGCGGACCTTGGCGTTCTCGGCCTCCTGGGCGGCCGCCGCGGCCGCGGCGTCCAGTTCGGCGACCTTCTTGCCGAGCATCTCCGACGCCGAGTCGCGCTCGGTCGCGGTGAGGTACTTCGGCGTCAGCGGCGAGGCGTTCACCGCCGCATCGATCAGCTCGGTGGGCGAGGGGTCCATCAGGGACTGCGGGGCCCGCATGCGAGTCCACGCCACCGGCGTCGGCGCGCCCCGCTCGGACAACACGGTGATGACGGCCTCGCCGATGCCGAGGCTCGTCAGCAGTTCCTCGAGGTCGTATTGGGTGTGCGGGTAGGTCTTGACGGCCGCCCGCAGCGCCTTCTGGTCGTCGGGCGTGAAGGCCCGCAGGGCGTGCTGGACCCGGTTGCCGAGCTGGGCCAGCACATCGGCGGGCACATCCTTGGGCGACTGGGTGACGAAGAAGATGCCGACACCCTTGGACCGGATCAGTCGGACCGTCTGCTCGATCGCGTCGAGGAAGTCCTTGCTCGCCTCGTTGAAGAGCAGGTGCGCCTCGTCGAAGAAGAAGACCAGCTTCGGCTTGTCGAGGTCGCCCTCCTCGGGCAGGTCGTGGAAGAGGTCGGCCAGCAGCCACATCAAGAAGGTGGAGAAGAGGTCCGGCCGGTCCTGCACCGCCGGCAATTCGAGCATCGACAGCACGCCGCGGCCGTCCGAGGCCACCCGCAGCAGGTCGTTGGTGTCGAACTCCGGCAGGCCGAAGAAGACGTCCGCGCCCTGAGCGGAGAAGTTGATCAGCTCCCGCAGGATCACCCCCGCCGTCGCGGAGGAGATGCCGCCCAACTCCTTCAGATCGGCCTTGCCGGCGTCGCTGGTGAGGAACTGGATGACGGCCCGCAGGTCTTCGATCGTGTCGAGCCACAGGCCCTTGGTGTCGGCGTAGTGGAAGACGAGCCCGAGGCTGGACTCCTGGGTGGCGTTGAGCCCCAACACCTTCGACAGCAGAACCGGCCCGAAGGTCGACACCGAGGCGCGGATCGGGATCCCTTTGCCCAAGCCGCCGAGGGAGAAGAACTCGACGGGGTATGCGGTGGGGGTCCACGCCATCCCCACGTCCTGTGCGCGGGCGGTGATCTTGTCGTTGGGCTGACCGGGACTGGCCATACCCGCCAGGTCACCCTTGATGTCGGCGAGGAAGACCGACACCCCCTGCTCGACCAGCTGCTCGGCCATCAGCTGCAGCGTCTTGGTCTTGCCGGTGCCGGTCGCCCCCGCGACCAGCCCGTGCCGGTTCATCACGGCGAGGGGGATGCGGACGGGAGCGTCGGCATACACCTGCCCGTCGACGACCGCCGCACCGAACTGGATGGCCGGGCCTTCGAAGGCGTAGCCGTCGCGGATCTCCGATGCCAGAGCGTTACCCGCCGCGCCGCCGTCCGCCGGCGCATCCACGTTCTCGGCGACGCTACCCTTGACGGATGGCTGAGCCGGGGACCCAACCTGCGGCGCCGATGCGGCGTCGGAAGGGGCGGTAGCCGTCTCCTGGTCTCCGTTCGCATCCGCGGGCGGGGTCTGGGAAGGTGTTTCAGTCACGCAGTCAATGTAGTCCGTGGTCCGACCCGGCCCGCACGCTCCTGAGAGGAAGCCCGCAGAGCAATGGCCGCTCAGCTCACCGCCGGAACTCCCCGGCGGGTCCGGCAGATCCGCGCCGCCGTGGTGCTCCTGTTGGCCCTGGCCTTCCTCGGTGGCGCCTTCTACAAGGCCTACTCCTACATCCAGGAGGACACCAGCCCGGAGCCCGCCAAGGCCAGCGACTGTATGACGGGCACCGCGCAGAAGCCGATCGCCAAGGTCTCCGACGCCAAGGTCAACGTCTACAACGCCACGTCGACGCCCGGGTTGGCCGCGAAAGTGGCCGGTCAACTACGCGAACGCGGCTACTCGGTCGTCGAGATCGACAACGACCCCCTCAAGAAGAAGGTCAAGGGCACAGGGGAGATCCGCTACGGCACGCCGGGCGTCCCCTTCGCCCGGGCCGTGCGGCTCGCCCTCAACGACGCGAAGTTCGTCAACGACAAGCGGACCGACAGCACGATCGACCTCGTCATCGGCGACAAGTTCACCGAACTCTCGCCGCTGCCGACGTGCTCATCCGCCACGGCCGGCTGAGGCCGCGCCGGAGCAGCGGGGTCAGCTGCCGGTGTTGAAGGAGCGGGTGACGACCGAGCCGATATTGCCGGCCCCGTCGACGCCGCGCACCGACACGGCATACCCGGCACGCGCCTGCGCGCCGATCAGCGGGAACCACCACTGCTGGTTCCTGATGTCCCCGCCCTTGATGCCGGCGTTGATGTAAACCTTCGTCGCACTCCACGTGGCGATGCGCCCGTCCCACCACAGCTTGGTTTTGCGGTCCTGGACCGCGACCTCGACCGTGCCATTGCGCAGGTTGTCGGTGACCGAACCGGTGATCGTGACGGGGAATCCGACCGTAGCGCCCGCTCCGGGCGCCGCGATCGACACCGACGGCGGGTTCGCGTCGGACTTGACCCAGCCCTTGGTGTCGAAGACCTGCAACCGGTCGTTGCCGGCGTCGGCGACATAGATCTTGCCCGCCGCGTCGTGGGTCAGGCCGGAGGGGTTGTTGAACTGGCCCGGCCGAGTGCCGGCGGACCCCAGCTCGCCGAGGAAGGTGCCGTCACGCTCATACGCCACGAGCACATTGCGGGTCGCGTCGGTGACGTAGATGATCCCGCCGACGATGTCGATGTCCCAGGGCTTCTGAAACTGCCCGGCGCCCGTGCCCGCCGAACCGATCACCGCAGGTGAGCCCTGCCCACCGTTCTTGGTGTAGTGGTAGATGCGCCGGTCGCGCCACGACGAGACGAAGATGTCGCCCGTGGCCGGGTCGACGGCCACCCCCGCCCCCGCGACATTGATCCGGCCCTCCTCCTGCCCGGTCTGGGCGTTGAGGATCTTGACATTCCGGTCGGCGTCGTCGCCGACATACACCTGGCCGTTGCCGAACTCGACGTCGATCGGCTCGTTGTAGTGGTTCGCGGGGCTGCCCGACGGCAGCCCGAGGTTGAAGGCGAGGGACTTGTCCTTGTTGAGCACGCGCATCTGGTGCTCGGTGGTGTTGGAGATCCAGAACCGCTCACTGCCGGGCTGGATGCCGAGGCCGCGGGGGTAGTTGAACCCGAGCGGCGGGGTGGTGCCGCGTCGGCCCCACATCCCGGCCGGGGTGCCGTCGGGCCGGAAGGCCTGCATCCTGTGGTTGTCCTGCTCGATCGTGAAGATCTGTCTCGTCGAGGGCTGGATCGCCACATCGCGCACGAGGGCCATCGACCCCTTGGGCGCGTTCTGGGGCGGGTTGGGGTAAGCACCGATGAACCCGCCGGTGGCGGTGAACTTCAGGACGCGGGTGTTGCCGTAGTCAGCCACCCACACATTGCCGCTGCCGTCGATGGCGATCTGGCGGCCTCCGTCGGCGAACTGGCCCGCGCCGGTGCCGAGCGACCCGAAATGCCCGAGCGAGGCGCCGGTGTCGACATTGAAGCGCTCGACCTGTCCGGCGCTGGCGTCGACGACATAGGCCACCCGCGAACTCGCATTGATAGCCACCCCGCGCAGGTCGCCCTTGAAGACCCCGCCGGCGAAGGTGTATTGGAAGCGGCCGCTGCCGTCGTAGACGTTGACCTTCTTGTTGATCGTGTCGGCGACGGCGATTTTGCCGGTCTTGTCGTCGATCGCCAGGCCGGTGATCTGCCGGATCTCGCCGACGCCGGAGCCGTAGGAACCGAAGTGGGCGACCTCGGTTGCGGTGGCGGTGGTGTCGTTGAGGGAGTATTTGCGTACCTGGGGCGGGTTGGTGGAGTTGTGCCAGACGTGGGAATCGCTCACGTAGAGGTAGCCGTTGGCGTCCATCGCCATCCACGCCTGATAGGTGGAGGTCAGTTTGAACTCGCAGATGAACTTGCCGTCCTTGGAGAACTTCGCGACATAGCCGCGGTTGTCCTTGGAGTGGTCGGAGACATAGACCGAGCCGTCGCGCGGGTCGACGGCCAGTCCCTCGGGCACCCCGCGCCGGGAGGAGGCGGGCCGGTAGAACGAGCCGAGCAGGGTGCCGCCGCTGCTGAAGCGCCGGATCTGGAAGTTGCGGTAGTCGCCGACGAGGGTCTGGTTGGTGACCGGGTTGTAGGCCACGCCCCACGCATACAGCCCCGCGGACCCACGAGCGCCGATCGTGCGCACGAAGGTCGGCTTCGTCCACGTCAGCGCGGCCACCTGCACCGGGCCGGCAGTCCGCTCGCCGTCCGCGGCGGCCGGGCCTGCGCTCGCCAACACGGGGCTGACGATGACCGCAACGGCGCCGGCGGCGATCAGGGCGCCGCGACGGGGGTTTCGGCGGCGGGGAGGGGCGGGGAGCGTAGCAGGGACACGCAAAGGCACAACGGGCATTGTGACACGCGGTCCTGACCGCCCCTGTCCCCGACCGGGCGCCCGCAGCGGGGACAATCAGCGGCATGACCTCGGTATTGGTGAGTTCGTGGGCCTTTTCCCCGTGGCGGGACGAGGCGGCCACGACCGCGGCAGCGCGACTCCTCTCCGACGGCGCCACCCGGTTGGATGTCGTGCGGGCCGACCTCGACGACACGCGTCCGCGCGAGCAGCCGCGCCCGGAGGTCGACGACCTGATCGGACGCTCGATCAGCCTGCCCGGCCATCCCGTCGCGCCGAGCACCTGGGCCGGAATCGAGTCGTATGCCGCGGCCGCCGCCGGTGCGGTGCGGGCCTGGCAGGCGGCGGGCGTGAGGTGGGATGGCGCGTATTCGGGTCCCGCGGGACTCGCGGACCATCTCGTGCTCGCGCTGCTCCGGGAGCGCGCGGTGGTGCCGGGGTGGACGGCCCATCTGACGGATCCCCCGAACCATCTGGCCTCGGGCCGGGCGCTGACGGCCACGGTCTCGCCGGGGCCGCTGCGCACGGCCTGCCGCGCCCTCCTCGACGCCGACCCGGTCTCCGACTTCCTCGGGGATTGGGCGCTTGCCGTGGTGGCCGCGCGCGCCGACCGGGTCGTCGTCGCCACCGCGGCCCTGGGCGAGCACCTGCTCGCGCGAGCCGGCGCCGGGTCGCGGGATCGGCTGGCGGACCGTATGGAGGTGTGGTCCCGCCCTGCCTGCCCCGTCACCGCCGCACCGGGCGGGGCCGGGGAATCCGGGGATGTCAGGGTGACGGCCCGGGTGGACCGGGACCGGTTGGCGCAGCTGCAGCCGGTCCTGACGGCCTACGGCCTGCTTCCCGAGGCAGCGCGGCCGCGGCTGCACCTGCTCACCAACGTCCCGGCGGACGTGGCGGTGCTGCTGCGCGAGAGCGGGCTGGAGGGACTCGTCAGCCTCGCTCCGGACCTGGGCCCGGCCGCGAGCGCCGCAACGGCAGCGGCGGGCGACTACGCGCTGGTGCTGGATCGGCCCCGGCCGGCGGGGCTGCCCTACGCGCTCGGTGACCTGCCGGAGATCGGCGACCACGCGGCATACGGCACCCCGGTGATCCTGCTCGTCCCACAGGACTCGCCCCTGACCCGGCTCCCGGTGGCGCACCACGTGCCGGACCAGCACCCCAGCGCCGTGGCGGCGCTGTTCAGCCGGCTGGCGGGGGCAGCGGTTCCGGCCCGAGGATGACCGCGAGGTAGTCCTCGCGGGTCGAGCCGACCGAGCACAGCTCACCGGCGGCGGCGCGCGCGGCCGCGGACGCGGCGGCCCAGGCGTCCGGGTCGGCGGCGGCGCGGATCCGGGCCGCGGCTTCGGCGGGGGTGGCGACGACCCAGTCGAGGTGGTCGCGATAGATCTCGCGGGCCCCGCCGAGCGCGGCCACCTGCGGCCAGTCGCGGATCACCGGGATACAGCCGGAGGCAGCGGCCTCGGTGACGCCGACCGGCCAGCCCTCGACATTGCTCGTCGATAGGGCGTAGCCGCACTCGTCGAGGGCCTCCTCGAGCCGTCCGGTGAACCCGACCCACCGGATGTTGTCGCGGATGGCCGGGTCGAGGGCGCGCTCGCGGAAGCTGCGGATGTAGTCGGCGAGCACCGGGGAGGTGGCTGCCGCGAAATCGCGTCCGATGAGGTGCAGCTGCCAGGTGTCGTCCTCGGCCACGAGGTCGGCCAGCACGTCGAGAGCGAAGATCGGGTCCTTCACGCGCCGGCCCCACCCGACGAGGGCGATGCGCCGGTGGGCTCCGGGCGTCTTCGGGCGCTGGTAGCGGTGGACGTCGATGACGTTGCGCAGCACCGTCATCGGCACCGGTGACGGGCTGCCCGGGTCCGTCAGCTGCCGCTCCACGACGGATTTGACGTGATCGCTGACGAACATCAGGGCGGCGACGCGGGGCCAGTTGACGAGTTGGTGCCATGCGCGGACCGCGTCGACGCGGTGGACGCGCACGACGAGCCGGGCGTGCGGTGGCAGGAGCCAGCTGGCGAAGGCCGCCTCCGCGTCGCACCAGTCGGCGAAGACGACGTCGGCCCCGCTGATCGCGGTCTCGAGGGCGGCGATCGCCGAGGCGACGCCCGGGTCCAGCGGCAGGTCCCCGAACAGCTGCGGGTCCACGCGCCGCAGCCAGGCCCCGACGACCGCGTCGGTCAGGTTGTGGCGGGTGAAGGCGACGCCGAGGCGGTCGGGCGTGATGACCGTCGGGTGGTGACCGGCCTCGCGCAGCAGGTCGACGATGGGTTGATAGAAGGCGCCGAAGGCCCCGCCGAGGACGACGATCTTCGGCCGGGCGGCCGGCTGGGCCGGGTCGGCCGGGTCCGCCGTCTGGGCCGGGTCGGCCGGGTCGGCCGGCTGGGCCGGGTCGGCCGGGTCGGCGTCAGCGGCGGGTGGCTTCGGCCGGAGGCGGGCGGCGAAGGCCGACTGGCGCCAGGGCGCAAGCTGCCCGACGGGGTCGTCGATCAAGGGGGAATGCGGTCCGTCGCTGTGCAGATCGCCGTGGAAGATCAGGCGCAGGCCGGCGGTGACGAGCATCGGCACGTCGCTGACGTCACCATCGACGGTGCGCTGCTCCGCGGCCGCGAAGCAGGCGGCGGCCGCAGCGGCGTCGGCGGCGGGGTCGGCCGGCCCGCCCATCGAGATCTCGGCGATACGGAGCATCGCGTCCAGGCCGACACGATCGCGGGTCGCGTGCGGCAGGGCGCGCACCGAATCGGCGACGCTCGCGACCACCTCGGTGTCTCCGGCGCGCAGGAGGCGGGAGAGGGCGCGGGCGGCAGCCGCAGCGATGCCGGAGGGGTCGGCACCGGTGTCGGCGAGGGCGTCGACGGCGTCGGCGACGAGGACGGCGGTGCCGGTGCCCCGGCTGGGACCGGCGGCCGAAGCTGTCAACAGAGCGGCCAGATGGTCGGCGCGCAGGTGGGCCGCGAAGGCCGACCACGCCTGCACGGTGCGGCCGTCCGCGAGGGCGCGCGCGTCGTCGACGATGGCGTCGGGGACGACGAGCGTGTCGACGTCCTGCAGAGCGGAGCGTCCCGCAGGCAGGCTCCGGAGGGCGTCGAGGAGCCGTTTGGCGCGGCCGGCGCGCCGGGCGCCGTCGAGGATCGCGCCCCCGCCGGCGACGGCGATGGTCACGACGCCCGGCGGCAGCTTGGCGGGCGTCTTGCCGAAATGAACGGCGACGAGGCGGTCGCGGTCCCGGTCGGGATGCACCAGCGCCCAGCGGGTGACGAGGTGCCGCAGCGCCGCGTCCTCCTCGCCGAGCACCATGACGGTGCGCGGGGTCGGCGACCCGACGGCGCCGGTTGCGCCGGCGGGGTTGGCGTCGGCGGGGTTGGCGACGGCGGGAGCCCGGCTCTCGACGGCGGGAGCCTGGGGCGCGGTCGTCATGGCGTCTCCGTGGCGGACCGTTTGGCCGCGGCCAGCTCGCCGAGGGCTCCGCGGACCGTGCGGGTCGGCTCGCCGGTCACCTGCTGCCACTCCTCGGCCTCGCGCAGGTTGCCCACCAGGAACTCCACGGGCAGGTCGAACACCTCACGGGCGCCTTCGAGCACGGCCAGCTGGTCGATCTGGGTCTCACTGTCGGCGGTGGCCAGGACAGCCAGGTGCTGAGGCCGGACCTGGGGCCGATCCTCGCTCGGCAGTTCGAGGACTTCTGGTGTCAGCACGATGAGCAGTTCGCACGGCACCGCGTCGACGGTGCTGATCAGGTCGACCCGCCGGTCGAGGGCGTGCTGGATCGCCGTGCCGAACGTCATCGGTCGCCGGCGCGGGCCGACACCGGCGGCCTCCTGGTGGATCATCGCGGCGCGCAACCCGCGTCCGAGCAGGTTGGTCCCCGCCGCACCGTCGAGGGCGTTGGGGAGGCTGAGGTCGAGCAGGTAGACGACGTCATACCGCTCGGGGAGCGTGGCTCCGCCGGGCAGGGCCCGCTGGTAGGCCCGGGGCGCCGGGAACGCTCGGTGCCGGACCTGCTCGGCCGGGTTGAGCGGGGGCGTCTGCGGGGTCAGCGAGCGATGGTGGGCACGGTATGACGTGCTGTACAGCACGCGGTCCGGCGACATCCATTGATAGCGAAAATCGCTGCGGGACAACGACCCCAGCCGCAAACGGGTGATCGCCAGCGGCGTCATCGTGTCCAGGGTGGGGCCGAGCCGCCGCTCGAGCCGCTCGTGCATCTCGGAGTCGGCGCCCTTGCGCGTGGTGTCGAAACCGCCGATCGCGGCGAGGGTCGAGCGCCGCAGCATCAGCGACGAGGCGTTGCGGCGCTGCGAGTCGTAGCCGAGCCACTGCAGGGAAAGATCGTCAAGGGCCCGGATCGCGTCGCTGCGGCTCGCGGGGGCCAGCGGGTTCGCCTCGAGGAGGGCGACCTGATGGGCCATGCGGTCCGGGTGCGACCAGTCGTCGGCGTCCTGGGTCGTGATGTAGCGGCCCTTGGCCTGCGCCAGAGCGGCGTTGCGGCCCAGATAGCTGCCGCCGTTGCGGGCCATCCGCACCAGCCGCACCCGCGGATCGAGGGCGCACGCCTCGTCATACAGGCAGCCGTATGCCGGTCCGCTGGCGTCATCGACGAGCAGCACCTCGAGGTTGCCGTAGGTCTGGGCGGCCATGGATCGGATGGAGTTGAGCAGCCCGGCGTCGGGGGCGTAGCTCGGCATGATGACGGTCACCAGGGGCCCGTCGACGCTGGGCCCGGTCGGCGCCGTGAGCGCATCGAACGGATTGTCGGCGTCGGCGGCGACGCTGACCGGGGCCAGGCCGGCGTCGCGGACGCGGCGGTTGAACAATGCGAGCCACTGGCGCACGCGGTCCGGTGTCGGCTCCACACCCGTCGCCCACGGGTTGGCGAGATCGGTCTCGAGGTCGGCTGCGGCCTCCGGCGCCAGCGGAAGAGCGCGCATCAGATCGCGCGCCTCGGTGAAATCCCCTGCGAACCAAGGCAATTGGACGGCGAGTTGCTCGCTGCGTTTCATCTGCGCGAACACGCCGGGCCCGCAGGTGGCCAGCAGGTCGGCGAAGGCAACCCGGGCGCGCGGCTGGTTGCGGATCTGTTCGCCCCCGACCGCCCATTGGCAGGCCAGGGCAAGGGCTGCGGCCGGCCGGTCCAGCGCTCCCGGCGGCCACCGGCCGTGGCTGTCGAGATGGGCGCCGACCTCATCGGCCGTCATACCGCCACCGGTTGCGCGCAACGCGAGCACGTCGCGCAATCCGGGTGTGGCGCAACGCAACGCCGTCTCACCGAGGGTTGCGATCTCGCGGTCGGTGAGGTCTCGCGAGACCAGCCAGGAGCGGGCCAGCCCGAGTTCGGCTGCGGGGTGCGGCATACGTCCTCTTCTGCAGGGGCCGTGAAATACTTCGAAAGTCTAGATGCCAGGCCCACCCCCAAGGAGCAGCCACGAGATGACCAACAAGCGCGTCCTGATGGGACTGGCGGCCCTTGGTGGGCTCGGGGCCCTGGCATTCATCGGGGCGATCGCGTCGTGGTGGTGGCTGGCGGTGGCCGGACTGGCCGCGATGCTCGGCGTCATCGGCGTCGTCGCCCTCAATACCAACCTGCTCGTGCGCGCTCAGCGCAGCGATGCCGCCAAGCTCCGCTCGGCGGTGGCCGGCGGTCCCCGTTCGGCCCAGGGGTCTGCCCACCCGGGCGAGCACGATCTGACCGGGACCATCCGGCTGTTGCAGGCGCAGTATGTCGGCCGGCTCGACCGGGCGCAGAGCTCGCTGGAGCGGGCGACGGCCGACCTTGAGGCGCGCATCGGCACCGGGGCGGCCCACGACGATCCGTATGCCGCCCTCCCGCACGGCTCGGTCGTGCTCCTTCACCGGCTTGACGAAAAGGGGGTCAGCGCCGCCAAAACTGCTCTCTCCCACGGTCTTGAGGTCCGCGCTGTCGTCGCCGACAGCGCCGATCGCGAGCGGTTGGAGGCGGCCGGGATCGGTGACGCGGTGACGGTCGTGACCGACGCGAGTGGCGCGCCCTACGCGCTGACCGTCGCGCTGCCCGAGTCCTGAGGCCGGGGTCCTGGAACTGATGGCTCCGCAGCGGGCAGGTGGCCCGGTCGATCGGCTGATCGCCCAGATCGGTTCGGATGACGATGTGGCTTTCGTCGCCAGCGTCTTGCGCACCCGGTCCGTCGCGGGACGCAATGTGTTGGCGCGTAAGGCAACCGGCGGCACGCTCGACGATGACGGGTTGCGTGCCCTGGGGGCCGCGGCCCGGCTCGGCCATCGCGGCGAAGGGCCCTCCCCGGCTTTGCCGCGCGGCATCGACAAGGCGGTGCTCGCGGCATACGCCCATGTCCTCGCGGTCCAGGTCGGCCGGCAGGAGGACCGCGACGCGGCGCTGGGGATCTTCGGGTTGCTCGCCGCGGCCGGCCACCGGTTCACCGGGCGCGAGGTGCGAACCTACGCCCAACTCCTGCTCTTCGACGGCCAGCTCGACCGGGCGGTCGCCGTGAGCCAGGACGAGGAGGTCAAGGACCTCGTGCGCGGCCAGATCGCGACCGACCGGCGCAATCCGCGGTTCGCCCCCGACACCCACTCCGAGGCCGAGTGGCTGGCCGCGATGAACGCGTCTCTGATCGCCGACGGCCTGGCGCCACTCGCGCTATTGCCCGACGGGCCAACGGCTTTCGACCGCCTCACGACGACCGCTACGACTCCGGGCAGCGTTCGCGGGCCCTTGATCGCCATCATCATGAGCGCCTTCAATCCGGACGCGAAGCTCATCACTGCCGTCCGCTCCTGCGTCGAGCAGACCTACGCCGACTGGGAACTGCTCATCGTCGACGACGCCTCCCCGGAGCCGATGGACGGAGTTCTCGCGGCGGCCGAGGCCATGGACCCACGCGTGCGCGTCATCCGCAAAGCCGTCAACGGTGGCACCTACCGCGCCCGCAATACCGCTCTGCGACAGACGAATGCGGAGTTCTTCACCTGCCTCGACTCCGACGACTGGGCCCACCCGCAGCGCCTCGAAGGCGGCGTCGCTCCGCTGCTCGCCGACCCCTCGCTGATGGTCACCCGCTCGATGTGCGTGCGTGCCGACGAAGACCTCGTCCTCACCCGGCCCGGGCACCACTCGCTCATCCTCAACGCCCCGTCCCTGATGGTGCGGATGCATCCGGCTGTCGCGCGGGTCGGCTTCTTCGACACCGTCCGCAAGGCCGCCGACACCGAGTACGCCGTGCGCCTCGAGGCCGCCTTCGGCCGGCGGGTGCGCGACCTGAAGAAGGACGTGCTGACGATGGCCCGGCACGAGGCCGGCTCCCTCTCTTTCGGCGAGTTCCTGCCCGGGTGGCGGCACGAGGCGCGCAACGCCTACCGGCAGGCGTATGGGCCCTGGCACCAAGCGATCCGCGACGGCGCGGACCCCTTCCTCGACCCCGACGGGCCGCGCCGCTTCGTGGCACCCGCCCGCTGGCAATCCCCCGTCGACCCGCGCCTGGCCCAGCCCACCCACTTCGACGTCGTCCTGCTCGACGACTTCCGCGACGGCCGGCCCGGAGTCGCGTCGTCCGTCGCCACCCTGCGCGCCTGCCTTGATGCCGGGCTGTCCGTCGGCGTGTTGCATACCGAAGACCTCTGGGAGTTCGCGCCCAAGGAGTCCGCACTCGACCCCCGTGTGCTCGACCTCGTCAATGGTGGTGCGGCGGAACGGATCTACTACGAGGACACCGTCGACGTCGACTCCGTCGTCGTCCCCTCCCCGTCCATCCTTCAGTTCCCGCCGTGGGTGGCCGGCTGCTTCACGCCTGCCCGCGTGCTGGTGGCGTCGTCGGCCCCCGCTTCGACGGGCTCGTCGCCGGCGTCGACTTTGCCCGAGCCCTCGGCCGGCGGGGCAGCGCCGCCCCCGGCTCCTTCGACGCAGACTGTTACCGATCCCGGGCGGTTTGAACGCGCGGAGGTGGAGCGGCATACGGTTGAGCTGTTCGGCGTTGCGGCGACGTGGGTGGCGGCGGAGGAACTCCACGGGGAGCGCCTGGCCGGCGTCCTGGCCAAAGTCGCTCGCCGGGGCAAACCGCTTGCCGCAGAGAGGGATTCGGCGGACTCGTCGGAGACAGCGTGGTTGACGATTCGGACACGGCGGCCGGCGGACGGGGAGCACGCGGACGCGCTCGCGGTGCGCTACGTGGCGGGCCCGGCCGGCCATACGGCGGCGGTCGACACGGCGCGGGCGTTGCTCGAGGTCCTCGAACCCGGCGTGCCGGTGACGGCGGAGCTTGCTGCGTCCGCAGCCCGGCCCGGGGTGCAGCTGATTGCGCAGAACCTCTCGGGACAGGTGGTCCAGGTCCCGGTGCCGCCGACGTGACCGGTCACCGTGTGCCCCCTGCCGGTGAGCTGAACGGGGGCTTGCTGTCGTGGCCGACGGCCGTTATTGCATCGTCACCGTGAGGTCGGCGCCGGCGGCGCTGGCGAGGACGAGCCGGGCGTTGGCCTCGTCATTGCGCATGACCCATTCCTCGGCGGCCTCCGGGGCCTTGCCGACCTGGATGTGGCGGGCGATCAGGCGCGGCACGCGGATCGCGTCCTCGACCGCGACGAACCAGACTTCGTGGCAGGCGGCCCGGACCCGCGGCCACGCGCCATCGGGAAGGAGGAGGTAGTTGCCCTCGGTGATGACCATCTCGACACTCGGCTCGACGTTGATCGACCCCGCGATGGGCTGCTCGACGGCGTGCTCGAAATCGGGGGCGTACACCGTGCGCTGCCGGTCGCGGCGCAGGCGCTCGAGGAGCACGGCATACCCGACATCGTCGAAGGTGGGCGGGGAGCCCTTGACCCGGCGCAACCCGAGGCGCTCCAGTTGAACGTCGGCCAGGTGAAAGCCGTCCATCGGGACCTGCACCGCGGTGCCGGGGGCGCTCTCGTTGAGCGCGACGGTCAGCGCCCGGGCGAGTGTGGACTTGCCGGCCCCGGGTGCGCCGACGATCCCGAGAATCACCCGCTCCCCAGGCTCGGAACGCAGCGCGCGGACGCGCTCGATGAGGTCGTCAAGCGGTGGGGCGAGATCCATACCAGCGTTGTACACCTCGCGCCGGGAACCGCGCAGCAGGCGTCCGGGTCACAGGAGTCCGGGTTACAGCGCGTGGCAGGTCGACTCGGCCTCCCCGCTGGGGCCGACCCAGCACTGGTGCCCAACACGCAGCGTCCTCGCTGGCCTGCGGTACCGTGCGAGGGCCCCAATCGACTAGGGAGTCGCCATGCCCCGCGCCTTCGGGATCGTCTTTTACCTCATCTTCGCAATGGTGCTCGCCGTCTTCGTCCTCGTCGCGGTGACCATCGCGAAGGCCGGTGTCCAGAAGCGCAGGGAGGACGCCGCGAACGCCGCAGCCCCGGTCCTCAACCGGCCGGCCCGCGTCGTGGCCAAGCGAACCGCCGTCACCGGCGGCGAGAAGTCCACCCGGACCACCTATTACGCGACCTTCGAGTTCCCCGACGGCCAGCGGGCGGAGTTCCAGGTGGACGGGCAGCCCTACGGGATGCTCAGCGAGGGCGACACCGGGATGTTGACCAATCAGGGCACGTGGTACCAGGGGTTCGCGCGGGCCGGGCGCATCCAGGACCGGCCGGCCTGAGCGGGCATACGCGAAAAGGCGCCGAGGGCGAACCCGGCTGGGTTCGCCCCCGGCGACTGGCGGTGGCGCAGGGATTCGAACCCTGGGTGGAGTCGCCCCCACACGCGCTTTCGAGGCGCGCTCCTTAGGCCGCTCGGACACGCCACCGTCGAGCAGGGTACCCGAGGGCCGGCGCCCGGCAGAAATCCCCGTCACCGCAGACAGCGCCACCCCGGGCTGGGCCGTATGACGGCGGGCATGCGGGAGGACTGGCGCTAGTCAAGGAGTCGCTGCACCGCACCCGCGGCTGGCTCGACGGGACGACCTGGGCGATCCTGCGCGACGACTGAGAGGCCGCTCAGGCCTCGCGGTGAGCCGCGAAGAAGTCGAGCAGCAACTCGGCGCACTCGGCCTCGCGGACTCCCCCGACGATCTCGCAGCGGTGGGTGGCGCGCCGGTCGCGAGGGATGTCCCACACCGAGCCGCAGGCGCCGGCCTTGGGGTCCCACGCACCGAAGACGACCCGCGCGATCCGGGCGAGCATGAGCGCGCCGGCGCACATCGGGCACGGTTCTAGGGTGACGACGAGGGTGCAGCCGGTCAGGCGCCATTCCCCGGTATGCCGCGCCGCCTCCCGCAGCGCCAGCACCTCGGCGTGGGCGGTCGGGTCGCCGTCGGCCTCCCGCGCGTTCCAGCCGGTCCCGATGATCTGTCCGTGCGGGTCGACCACGACCGCCCCCACCGGTACATCGCCCGTCGCGAGCGCAGCGCGGGCCGCCGTGAGCGCGTGGCCCAGCCACGCGGCATACTGCTCGTCGTCGGTCGCCATGGGGGTAAGTTTCCCGTATGCGTGTCGTCAAGCCGGATCACCCGCTCATCGCCCACAAGCTGACCTACCTGCGCGACAAGCGCACCGACTCCCCGACGTTCCGGCGGCTCGCCGAGGAGCTGATGACGCTGCTGGCCTATGAGGCGACCCGCGATGTGCGCGTCGAGCCGTTCGCGATCGAGACGCCGGTGGCGCCGACGACGGGGATCAAGCTGTCCAACCCCAAGCCGCTGGTCGTGCCGATCCTGCGGGCCGGGTTGGGGATGCTCGAGGGTATGGTGCGGCTGCTGCCGAGCGCCGAGGTCGGCTTCCTGGGTATGCAGCGCGACGAGGCGACGCTGGCCATCACCACCTATGCCAACCGGCTGCCGTCGGATCTGTCGGGCCGGCAGGTGTATGTGCTCGATCCGATGCTCGCGACCGGCGGGTCGATGAGCGATGCGATCCACTTCCTCATCGAGCGGGGGGCCGACGACATCACGGCGGTGTGTCTGCTCGCCGCGCCCGAGGGCGTCGCGCGGCTCGAGAAGAATCTCGCCGAGGCGAGCCCCCCGGTCACCCTCGTCGTCGGCGCGATCGACGAGAAGCTCAACGAGAACGGCTACATCGTGCCCGGGCTCGGCGACGCCGGCGACCGGCTCTACGGCCTGGTGTAAACCACCCGCCGGAGGCTCCGCTGGGAAGGTAAGACGGTCTGGCGGTTATAACCGCCGAGGCGTCTTACCTACCGGCGGGTAGTTTTGCGCTGGTAACAATTTCGCCCGGTATTTCCGCAACATGAGTCACTTCCGGCACACTGGTCACACCTGCCCCACATGAGGCGTGGTTGTGGTGCGCCCCGGACCGCCCGGGTGACGCGGAAGAGGAGTGAGTCGTGTCCATGCCCCCGATCAAGAAGATCGTGCTGTGGCTGCTCGTGATCTTCCTGCTGTATGCGATCTTGACCTCCCCCGACAGCGCGGCCGACATCGTCGACTCGGCCTGGGACATCGTGCGCAACGGTGTCCGCAATATCTTCGAGTTCTTCGACGCGCTGCTGCGCCAGAACTGACAGGCCGTTCCACGGATGGCTGCGGGTGGCCCGACCGGCGATGATCCCCTCATCGCCCCGGCCGGCCGCGACCTCGAACGGACCCTGACCGGCGATGAGGAACTGCGGCTGAACGTCCATCAACACCCGATGGTGTTGTGGAAGCCGATCGCGATCATGCTCGGGGCCCTGGCGGTGCTCGTCATCATCATCTCCGGTGACCAGCTCCCCTTCCTCGTCCTCGTCCTGGTTTTTGCCGCCGCGGCGTACCTTGCGTGGAAGATGTACGAGCGGCGGCACAACTCCTTCGCGGCGACGGACCGCCGGGTGCTGCGGATCGACGGCGTGATCAACAAGTCGGTGCCGATGATGCGCCTGCAGAAGATCACCGACATGCGGCTGGACCAGCCGCTCATCGGACGTCTCTTCGGCTACGGCACGATCACGATCGAGAGCGCCGGGCAGGACCAGACACTGCGGGAGTTGCGCTACGCCCCGAACCCCCGGCAGGTCTTCCGCCGACTGAACTCGACCATCTTCGGCGAGGAGTGGGCCGGTCCGGACCAGCCGATCATGGCCCCGCCGGCCAAGCGAGCCGCCTCCGCCGCCGCCCGCAGCGCTCGCCGGGCCGCCGGCGCCACGCGCCGCCGGGCCGAGCAGGCGGCCGAGCGGCGGCGCCCCTCGAACTCCTCTGGTCCGGCCCAGAGCCCGGCCTCCCCCATCGGGGACTGGGCCAGCCAGAACTTCTTCGGAGCCGGGGCGGACCCGAGCGCCGCGCCGGCGCGGCGCCGGCGCGGGAAGGAGTCACGCGCGAATCCGCCCGTGACGCAGCGGGCGGCCACCTCGACCCACAGGACCACCGCCGCTCCGCCGCCGGACGCACCGCCGGTGAGCGCGCGGCATACCGCCAAGAGCGCGCAGCGCGACGCCGACACCGACGAGATCCCGACGCTCCGGCCCCCGCCCTGACACCGTCCCTGATCCCTGGCCCGACCAATCTCCGGGCGGCGTGACGCACGACACGCGAAAACACGCTAGGTTCAGGCAGATTCACCGCCAGTCCAAACCGACCGGAAGGAGTGACCCGATGAGCGTCATGCGGACCAAGTCCATCGAGCAGACGATCCGTGAAGGTGACGAACCCGAGTACCAGCTGAAGAAGAAGCTGACCGCTCTCGACCTGACCGTCTTCGGCGTGGGCGTCGTGATCGGCGCCGGCATCTTCACCGTGGCCGGCCGGGCCGCGAATCAGGTCGCCGGACCGGCCGTCATCCTGTCATTCATCATCGCGGCCCTCTGTTGTGGCTTGGCGGCGCTCTGCTATGCCGAATTCGCGTCCGCGATCCCGGTCAGCGGGTCGGCTTACACCTTCTCGTACGCCAGCCTCGGTGAGATCGTCGCGTGGATCATCGGCTGGGACCTGCTGCTGGAGCTGCTGCTCGGGGCCTCCGTCGTGGCTCAGGGTTGGTCGGCCTACCTCGGGATCTTCCTCGATCACCTCGGGATCACGATCCCCGAATCGATCGGCTACGGCTCCAGCTTCGACCTGCCGGCCTTCTTGCTGGTGGCCGTCCTGACGGTCCTGGTCAGCGTCGGCATCAAGGAGTCGATGCGGGTCAACATGGCTCTAGTGGCCCTGAAGGTCTTCATCGTCCTGTTCGTCATCTTCGCCGGTATCGGCTACATCAACCGGGACAACTACTCCCCGTTCATCCCGCCGGCGCAGGCGAGCGAGAGCAAGTCGACGATGGAGTCGCCGTTGATCGAGTGGGCGCTCGGCTACACCCCATCGCACTTCGGGGCCCTGGGCATCATGGCCGGTGCGTCGCTGGTCTTCTTCGCCTACATCGGTTTCGACGTCGTCGCGACCACCGCCGAAGAGGCCAAGAACCCCGCCCGCGACCTGCCGCGCGGCATCATCGGCTCGCTCATCATCTGCACGATCCTGTATTGCGCCACGGCGCTGGTGCTGACCGGCATGGTCAAGTACACCGAGTTGGAGGCGGCGGGCTCACTCGCCGGCGCCTTCGAGCAGGTCGGCAGGCCCGGCTATGCCACATTGATCTCGGCCGGCGCGGTGGCCGGTCTGACCACCGTGGTCATGACGCTGATTATCGGCGCGAGCCGTGTGGTGTTCGCGATGAGCCGGGACTGGCTGCTCCCGGCCTCCATCGGCAAGGTCAATCCCAAGACGGGCACCCCGCTGAAGATCACGGTCGCGCTCGGGACGTTGATCGCCCTCACCGCGGCACTGACGCCCGTCGGCAAGCTGGAGTACATGATCAACATCGGGACCTTGTCCGCGTTCTTCCTGGTCTCCATCGCCGTGCCGGTCCTGCGCAAGCGGCGTCCCGACTTCCACCGCCCCTTCAAAGTGCCCTTCAGCCCCTTCCTGCCGTGGCTGTCCGCGGCCATCTGCGGCTACCTGATGCTCACCCTGCCGGTGGAGACCTGGCTACGATTCCTGATCTGGCTGGCCCTCGGCTTCTTGATCTACTTCCTCTACAGCTACAAGAACTCCCGCCTCGCCGGCCGCACCGACCCGCAGGACTCCGGCCTCCCCTCCATGACCTCCACGTAGCGGGGCTGGGCGGCGACCCGCACTTTTCCGCCCAGTGCCACTTCATACCGGTGCGCCTCGCAACATTCGCGAGGCGTACCGCTATGAACCCACCCAAGGTTGTCCACAAGGGTCTTCTCGGGTCTGGCCACGACACCTGCGGGCGCGAATGATCCGGACCATGAAATCTCTTCCGGACGACATCAAGGACTTGGCCGCCTCTCAGCACGGGTGCTTCACGACGCGGCAATCGCTGCTTGTCGGCGTGGATGCGCGCACGCTGGTCGAACTCAAGAGGGCGGACGTCATCGACAACCCGATGCGTGGTCTCTATCGAACGACCGAAATGATCGATGGTGACTCAGTCGCAAACCATCGCCAGTTGATGCACGGGACGAGGCTGCTCTATCCCGATGCGGTCTTCGCCAGCGTGAGCGGGGTCATCGCTCACGAGGTCACCACGTGGGGCTGCGCCCTGGGGAAGCCTGTCATCAGGCGGCCGATCAACCGCGGGCGGGGCAATCAGGGCGTGATCGTACGCCGGCGCGCCCGTCACACGGTGATGACCCCTTTCGGGGCGGCCGTGCCTCTCGCCACGGCCTTGGTGGAACTGGCGATCGACGCCGGAACCCAGGTGGGCATCGTGAGCGCCAACAGCGCGCTGCACGAAGGCAAGTTGACGGACGCCGACCTCGCCGATGCGATCGCGGAGATGACCGACTGGCCACGTGCTGGACGAGCCAAGGCGATGGGCAAGATGGCCGAGCAGAAATGCGAGTCGGTGGCCGAGTCGCGGGCCATGTTCCACTTCCTCACCCACGGCATACCTGTGCAACCGCAGGTGGAGATCTTCGACAAGGGTCGTTTGGTGGGTCGAGCCGACTTCCAGATTGTGGGCACAAAGGTCCTCATCGAGGTTGACGGCAAAGTGAAGTATGCGGACGGGGCGTCGAGCGTCCTGTGGCGCGAAAAGCTCCGGGAGGATGCGTTGCGAGCCCTGGGCTACCGCGTGGTGCGGGTGACCTGGGAGGACATCGAGAAGCCGGTGCGACTGCTCGCAAAGATTCGCCAAGCCTTGGAATCCGACGCAGCCTGAGGTCGTCCGGGTGGGTCGTCCGATCGTCTGGGTGGCTTCATAGCAGTGCGCCTCGCAACTGTTGCGAGGCGCACTGCTATGAAGTGGCACTGGGCGGAAAAGTTCCAACCACCGACGCCCTATCGACCGGGGCGGTCGGCGGGGGGCGGGGTTACAGGGCCTTGAGGATGTCCTCGACGCGCTCCTTGGCGTCGCCGAAGAGCATCTGGGTGTTCTCCTTGAAGAAGAGCGGGTTCTGGACGCCGGCGTAGCCGGTGGCCATCGAACGCTTGAAGACGATCACGTCGCCGGCCTCCCAGACGTGCAGCACCGGCATACCGGCGATCGGGGAGTTCGGGTCGTCCATCGCGGCCGGGTTGACGGTGTCATTGGCGCCGATGACGAGCACGACGTCGGTGTCGGCGAGGTCGTCGTTGATCTCGTCCATCTCCAGGACGATGTCATAGGGCACCTTGGCCTCGGCGAGCAGCACGTTCATGTGACCCGGCAGGCGCCCGGCGACCGGGTGGATGCCGAAGCGCACGTTGACGCCCTTGCCCCGCAACACCTTGGTGATCTCGGCGACGGCGTGCTGGGCCTGGGCGGTCGCCATGCCGTATCCGGGCGTGATGACGACGGACTTGGCCTCGCGCAGCAGTTCGGCGGCGCCCTCGGCAGTGATCTCACGGTGCTCGCCGTAGTCGGTGTCGGAGGCCACCGTGCCGCCCTCGACGCCGAAGCCGCCGGAGATGACCGCAAGGAAGTTGCGGTTCATGCCCTTGCACATGATGTAGGACAGGAAGGCACCGGAGGAGCCGACGAGCGCGCCGGTGATGATGAGCAGCGCGTTGTTGAGCAGGAAGCCGGCAGCCGCGGCAGCCCATCCGGAATAGCTGTTGAGCATCGAGACCACGACCGGCATATCGCCGCCGCCGATCGAGGAGACCAGGTGCCAGCCGAGGAAGAGCGCGAGCAGCGTCATGATGCCCAGGAGCAGCTGGCGCAGGAACATGTTCTCCGGGTCGACGAGGCAGTAGACGATCGTCAGGACGACGAAGACAGCGATGATGCCGAGATTGACCAGATTGTGCGCCGGCAACATCTTGGGGGCGCTCTTGATCTTCGCCGACAGTTTCAGGTAGGCCACGATCGAGCCGGTGAAGGTCACCGCACCGATGAAGACACCGACGAACACTTCGACGTCGTGGATCGTCGGGTAGGCGATCGCCGCGTGCTCCTCGTATGAGGAGTTCCAGCCCACCAGCACCGCGGCCAGACCGACGAAACTGTGCAGGATCGCGATCAGCTCCGGCATCTGGGTCATCTCGACCTTGCGGGCGACGTACATGCCCAGCACGGCCGCGACGACCATCGCCGGCACGATCCAGAAGAGCCCGTTCCAGTCGGTGCGGTCGCCGGCGAGCAGCACAGTCACGACGAGGGCGATCACCATGCCGGCGATGCCGTAGCGGTTGCCCATGCGGGCGGTCTCGTGCTTGGACAGCCCGGACAGCGCGAGGATGAAGAAGAGACCGGCGATCAGATAGGCGCCGCTCACGAGGGTCGTCGAGACGTCCATCAGGCCGGCTCCTCCCGCTTGAACATGTCGAGCATTCGGTCGGTGACGGTGAAGCCACCGAAGATGTTGATACTGGCGACGAGCACGCCGAGGAAGGCGAGGATCGAGACCCACAGGTGTCCGTGGCCGACCTGCAGCAGAGCGCCGACGACGATGATGCCGCTGATCGCGTTGGTGACCGACATCAACGGGGTATGCAGCGCGTGGTGCACATTGCCGATGACGTAGAACCCGATCACGACGGACAACATGAAGATGAGGAAGTTGCCGAGGATCGCCCCTGGCATCCACGCCGACAACAGCACGAACAGCAGGCCCAACCCGACGATCAGGCCGAACCGGCGTTGCTGGCTCATCGGCTTCTTGACGGGCTTGTCCGCGACCGGGGTGGCGCCTCCGGCCGGGGCGGCCGCGGGCGCCGCCGAGACCTGGACGGGCGGCGGCGGCCACAGGGTCTCGCCGGCCTGTGCCACGGTCATACCGCGCACCACGGTGTCGTCCATGTCGAGGACGGCCTGGCCGTCCTTCTCGGGGGTGACCAGCTTCATCAGGTTGACGAGGTTCTGCCCGAAGAGCTGGGAGGCCTGGGTCGGGAGGCGGCCGGGCAGGTCGGTGTAGCCGAGGATCTTCACGCCATTGGCCGTTGTTACGACCTGATCGGCTTGTGCCCCAGCGACATTGCCGCCATTCGACGCTGCCATGTCGACGATGACCGAGCCGGGCTTCATCGAGGCGACCATGGCCTCGTCGATGATCCGCGGCGCGGGACGCCCGGGGATGAGCGCGGTGGTGACGATGATGTCGGCCTTCGGCACCTCCTCGCGATACATCTCGGTGGTCCGCTTGTTGAACTCCTCGCCCATCTCCTTGGCGTAGCCGTCGGCGGACGGGCCGGTGTCGAGGCCCTCGAGGTTGGGCCGCAAGAACTGCCCGCCCATCGACTCGACCTGGTCGGCGACCTCCTGGCGGGCATCGAACGCCTTGACGACAGCACCGAGGCTGTTGGCCGTGCCGATCGCCGCGAGCCCGGCCACGCCGGCGCCGACGACGAGCACGGTCGCCGGCGGCATCTTGCCGGCCGCCGTGACCTGCCCGGTGAACATGCCGCCGTATTCGTTGGCCGCCTCGATGATGGCGCGGTAGCCGCCGAGGTTGGCCATCGACGACAGCACGTCGAGGGCCTGCGCGCGCGAGATGCGCGGCACGGCGTCCATCGCCATCGCCGTAACGCCCTTGGCGCGCAACGCTTCCACGAGCTCGGGATTGAGCGCCGGCGCCATCAGCGACATCAGGATCTGACCGGAGCGCAACCGCTCGATCTCCTCCGCGTCCGGCGCGTTGATCTTGAAGACGATGTCGCCGGCATACGCCTGCTCGGGCGGCACGATCGCCGCTCCGGCAGCGGTATAGGCGCTGTCCTCGTAGGCCGAGGCGTGCCCGGCTCCGGTCTCGACGGCCACGTCGTAACCGAGCTTGATCAGCTGCTCGACCGTCCTGGGCGTCGCGGCGACCCGGGACTCGCCGGGTCGGGTTTCCTTGGGCACAACGATGCGCACGAGCGTCCCCTCATCTGTGGGTTTCCTGCTGCATCGAACCTACTCGCGTGCCCTCCCCGGGTGCCAATTCTGGACGCCCGCCGGGGGTATGCCGTTCGCCACCTTTTCGGGTGCCGTGCCGGGTGGTATGCCGCTCAGCCGGTTTCGGCGGCGCTCCCGCCGGGGCGGCTGACGTCGACGCCGTATGCCGCGGCGAGCCGCTCGGCGGCGAGCGCCTCGTCCGTGCGCCCGGCGCGTTGCAGCGAGCGGACGAGGATCAGCAACGCATAGGAATTGCCCGGGTCGCCCTGCAGGATCTCGTGTGCCGTGTCCACCGCGCGCATCAGCTGCGCAGAGTGGAAGTAGCTGCGCGCCAACAACTCTCGCGCCTCGCCGAGCCCGGGCTCGGAGCCATGGTGTTCGAGCAGGTACTCGAGGACCTGCCCCGCCTCGATGTACTCGCGACCCTCGAAGAGCTCCTGCGCCCAGGTGTAGATGTCATAGGGCTCGCGCCCTTCCAGCATGCGCACAGCCAAGGTCATGTTCGGCTCCTGCCGGTCCGGGTCGGCATGGTTACGCCGCCTGCAACACCGGCGGCCGCGCCGGTGTTCCCGAGTTAGACGAGCGGCTCGGCGAGCGCGGCGGTCACCGACGCGAACATCCGCTGCTTGATCGTCCCGAGCGTGCCGCGGTCCTTGCCGACCAGCGAGCGGGCCAGCTCGATCGCTGTGGGCAGCACCTCCTCCTCGCTCGCCACCGCGTCCACGATCCCGGCCGACAAGGCCTCCGCACCGCCATACCGCCGGGCGGTCGTCATCGCATCGATCGCCGACCGCGGTGTCAGCTTCGACTGCACCAACGCGCTCATGCCGACACTGAACGGGATCCGGATGTCGGCTTCGGGCAGGCAGAAGAAGCCGCGGTCGCCGCGCATGATGCGGTAGTCGTGGCTGAAGGCGATCAGGGCCCCGCCGCCGAAGGCGTGGCCGTTGATCGCGCACACGGTCGGCACCGGGAGTGTCAGCACCCGTGACAGGAACTCCTCCACCCGCTTGACATAGGGGAAGAACTGATCGGGATGCGCCTGCACCCAATCCAGATCCAGGCCGTTGGAGAAGAACTTGCCGGTTGCCGTGGTGACCAGCGCGCCGGGCTCCGTGGCGGCCTCGAGTTCGTCGAGATGGCCGTTGACGGCGTCGAGCCAGTCCGGCGAAAAACGGTTCTCGTCGGAACCGAAGTCGAGGATCCACAGCGAGTCGTCGCGACGCAGTTCGGGCATAGCGCGATCCTGCCACGGCATACGATCGGCGCCATGACCGGCTCCCACCCCCTCGATGTGCTTTTCGACGCAGCGGCCGCGGGGAGTGAGGTGGAGATTCCCGAGGGCTGGGGGCAGGGCCGAGCCGTGTATGGCGGCCTGGTCGCCGGCACGCTGCAAGCGCACGCCCTCGGGGCCTTCGACCTGGAGCCGGATGCCTTGCGGGCGACCACGACATCCTTCGTCGCGCCGACCGAGTGCGGTCCGGCCCGCCTGGAAGCGGTGCTCCTGCGCCGTGGCTCGTCGGCCACGCAAACGGAAGTCAAACTGTGGCAACGCGATTCGCGCAGCGGCGAGGAGACGGTGCGCTCGGTGCAGCTGTCGGCGTATGGCGCTGACCGGGAGTCGAGCGTCGACCTGGCTCCGGCCCCGCCGCGGCATACGATCCCCGACCCCGACCCGCTGATGGTGGTTCCGGTCGTTCCCGGGATCACGCCGGAGTTCTTCGCCAAGGTGCAGTTGCGCCCGGCGCACGGCCGATTCCCCTTTTCCGGCAGCACGACTGGCGACATGGCCGGCTTCATGCGCCTGACCGAGACCCCGCGCGCCCTCGCGCTACCGCACTTCATCGCCCTCGTCGACGCCTGGCCACCCGCCCCCGGACAGCTGCTGCGCTCCCCCGCGGCGATGAGCACACTCACGTGGACGCTCGAAATGCTCACTCTCCCAACCGGTCCCGCGGACCAACACTGGTGGTATGAAGTGGACACCGACGCCGCCCACGACGGCTACGCGCACACGCACGCACACGTCTTCACCCGCGACGGCGCGCCGGTCGCCATCTCCCGGCAGACGATCACGATCTTCGGCTGAGCATCGGGCGTGGCACCCTCGGCGGCATGAACAGCGAGCGCCGGCGGCATACCGTCGCCGCGCTGCTCGCCGCCGGACTGTGGGGCACGACGGGGACGGTGGCGCATCATGCGCCGGCCGGCAGCAACCCGGCTCTGGTCGGGCTGGCGACGTTCGACATCACCGCCGCCGAACGGCGGGCCACAGCGCCCACCCCTTGATTACGATCGTCGAGTGACACCGGAGGTCGTGGCCGCCGAACGGCGGGCCACAGCGCCCACCCCTTGATTACGATCGTCGAGTGACACCGGAGGTCGTGGCCGCCGCGCGCGTGCCGTGGACAAGCCCCGCCATCCGCTCCTGGTATTCCGCGCCGAGCCTCCTCGCGCAGCTCGCCGATGGCGTGCGCCAGGAGGTCGCGTGGGTCGGGGACGAGGAGTTCGGGGCCGAGTTGCGAGGCCACGTCGACTCGGCCTCACCGATGCCGCCACTGGCTTGGGCGAACCGGGTCCTTGACCTACCCGACGGCGGGTGGGCCCTGTGCGGCATACGTTTTCGCCAGCGCGACAACGCCCGCCCCTTCGTGGACGTTGTCGCCAGCACTGCTCCCCCGACCCCTGACGGACTGGCAACGATCGCCGCCGCGGTGGCGCCGGCATACGACCCGTGGCACCCGCTCGCCCTGCGCGCGAACCTGCCCGATCCGGACGCGATCATTGCTGCGGTGCGGGGAGATTCACGCTTCGTGGGGATGTCGGTCGATATGTATGTGATGGCCGGTCTCGTGCACCGGCTCCGCACTCGGAAGCGGGACATCGACGACCGGCTCCGGCTGGTCCCCGGCAGCCCGGGTGAACTCGCCGCGCGCAACGCCGGGATCTACGGCGAGCTCTATCGGCGGGACCCGGAGCGCGCCCGCTGGGCCACACCCGAGGACGCGGACTCCCTGGCCGACTGCGCCGACGAGGGCTTGCTCTTCGAGGTGCGGGTGCACGACGAGCCCGCCGGAGTGGTCGCGGCCATGCGATGGGACGCGCACGGCATGTGCGGCTTCTCTGTGGAGGAACTCGCTCTGGATGCCGAGCATCGCGAAAAGGGACTGGGGCCCGTTGTGCTGCAACGACTTCTGCGCAAACTACCCGCGGACGACGGGGATGCGCTGTGGGGCACGATCCACCACAACAACATCCCGTCCCTGCGCAACGCCCTGCGCGTCGGCCGCGAGATCGTCGGCGCCAACATGTGGATCACTCCCGCCGGCTGGTCCGGCATGCCTTAGCAGCAGTCGACGGACAGCAGGGCGGAGAGGGCAGCCAGGGCTTCGGGGCGGATCCAGTAGTAGACGAAGGTGCCGCGACGTTCGCTGTCGACCAGCCCGGCATCGCGCAGCGACTTCAAGTGATGGCTGATCGTGCCGGACGACAGATCGAAGGCCGGGGTGATCTCACAGACGCAGACCTCGGGCTGCGTGGCGATGAGGGACGCCATCCGCAGGCGGACCGGGTCGCCGAGAGCCTTGAACATCGGCGCGAGGCGTTCGGCGTCGGCCGCGCTCACCGGGATCTTGGTGAGTGCGCAGCAGGTCTGGGCCGGCTGCGCGCCGGCCGGGGCCGAATTCGTCACGCCGTCTATCTTGACAGATATCGAATCAGAGGTCCACGATGGATTTTGATTCGATAATCATCAAGACAAGGAGCAATCGATGTCCAGCAATCTCACCGACGATCAGGTCCGCGACGCCGTCCGGGAGCGGTATGCCGCGTCGGCTCACCTGTCCCTGTCGGGCAAGGTCGACTCCTGTTGCGGCGGAACGGTTCCCGCGCCTGGCGAGTCCAGTTGCTGCGGCGAAGCCGGCAAGGCGCGCGGCCTCGACCCCATCACGGGCGGGCTGTATGACGAGACGGATGTCCCCTTCGACGCCGCGCTCGCGGCGTCGCTCGGCTGCGGCAACCCGACGGCGCTCGCCGAGCTGGCGCCCGGCGAGGACGTCCTCGACCTCGGCTCGGGCGGCGGCCTCGACGTGCTGCTCTCGGCACGCCGGGTCGGGCCGGAGGGCACGGCATACGGCCTGGACATGACGCACGAGATGCTCGCGCTCGCGGAGAGACACAAGACGGAGGCCGGCATCGAGAATGCTCAGTTCCTGCTGGGCACGATCGAGCAGGTGCCCCTGCCGGACGCGAGCGTCAACGTCGTCATCTCCAACTGCGTCATCAATCTCTCCCCCGACAAGGACGCGGTGCTGCGCGAGGCCTTCCGCGTGCTGCGCCCCGGCGGCCGGTTCGCCGTCTCCGACATCGTGCTCCTGCGCGAGATCCCGCAGGAGTTGCGCGGGGTGCTGGCCCTGTGGACCGGCTGCATCTCCGGGTCCCTGAGGGACGAGGAGTATGTCGCCAAGCTCGCCGCCGCGGGATTCCACGACGCGGGCGTCGAGGTGACCCGGGCCTATTCACGGGCCGACCTCGAAGACCTGGCCGATCAGATGGACCTGACCGCACTCCCGGAGGGAATGGACCCGGCCGGCGCGATAGACGCCCTCGATGGCGCCTTTGCCAGCGCCTTCATCCGGGCCACCAAGCCCTGACAGCGCGTCAGGCGGCGCGCCGGTCCTGGGCGGGGTGGCGGTCGGCGGCGGGGGTGACCCACCGCGCTTCCATACGGGTGCGTCCATCCCGTCCGGTGACCGGACGCCATTGCATGACCAGTTTCTGACTCTTGTCGCTCATAGTGTGTTCACCTTCCGTTCACTTTCAGTTCACCCACCGTACGCGGTCAACCCCCTGTTGACCAAATCGACTCGCAACCCCGCGTGTCCGGACCGTGTGGGACGCTGGCCTGGTGCCGCCTACCGCCTCGACGACTCGCCGAATCGTGCGGTCACCGGCCCGCGAGGCGTGCTCGCTGCTCCCCCACGAGCCCGGCGTCTATCGCTTTCGAGACGAACGCGACCGGGTCATGTATGTCGGTCGCGCCAGCGATCTGCGCTCACGCACCCGCTCGTACTGGGGCGACCTGCACGGCCGACGGCATCTGCGCCACATGGTGGGGCAGATCGCGCGCGTCGAGGCCTTGGTATGCCAGTCGGTGCATGAGGCCGCGTGGCTGGAGCGCAACCTGCTGACACGCTCTCTGGCTCGCTGGAATCGGACCCGCGGCGGGCAGGAAGTGCCGGTCTGGTTCGTGCTCGATCCCGGGCCCCGGGCACCGTCCCTGTCGCTCAGCTACGGGCCGCCGCCCGACCCGGAGCTCGGTTTCGGGCCCTACCTGGGCAGCACGCGAGCGCGCCTCGCCCGCTCCGGCGCGCTGCGGGCATGGCCGGTGCACCTGACGGGAACGCACCTGGACGCCGGCACCCGCTCGATCGGTGAGGCCCGCGGCGTCGATCCGTCCCAGCGCGCAGCGGTGATCGCCGGGCTCGTCGGGTTGCTGAGGGGCGTCGAGGACGATGTCGCAGCCACCCGCGCCCGCCTCGTCGAGTCGCGCTCGCGCGCCGCCGCCCAGCTCGGTTACGAGTTGGCCGGGCAGATCCAGGAAGAACTCGCCGCACTCGAGTGGAGCGTGGCGCCACAGACCGTGGCGGGGTGCACGCCTCCTGACCTGCGTGTCGCGGCCTGGCACGACGGCCTGCTGCTCACGTTGCGGGCACGCGACGGTTTCGTGGACGTGTGGCGCACGCGCGACTGCCCGGCCCGTCAAGGTGCCCAACTGATCGCCGCCACACCCCCCGGCTGGCAGCAGTTCGCGGACCGCAACGTCCGCCTCCTGGTTGCTCTACGCGATGCCCAGGCCGGCGCAATCCGGGCCTGATCCCTCGAATGCGGTTGCGGGCCAAGATGAGGTCAGTCGAGGTCCTCGCCGGCCAGCGCCTTGGCTGCCAGCCGCTCCTCCTCGCTGACCTCCCAGACCTCATGAGCCGCGCGCAGGGCCAGCGCGATGATGAAGACGCCGAGGATCAGGTCGGGCCAGCCGGTGGCGTTCCACACGGTGACGACCGCCATGGCTATGATCGCCAGATTCACCAGCACGTCGTTGCGGGCGGACAGGAACGCACCCTTGCTGAGCGAACCACCGTGATGCCGCACGCGAGCCAGCAGCCAGGCGCTGGTGCCGTTGACCACGATGGCTCCGAGGGAGGCCAGCACGATCGGTGGTGGGTCCGGCGCGGCCGGGTCGGTGAAGCGTTGGATCGCCTCCCAGCAGGCGACGACTGCCGGGACGAGGACGACGACCGCCATCGCCTTGCCGGCCACCGCGCGCCTGGCCAGCGGCCAGCCCAGGGCGATGAGGATCAGCAGGTTGACGGCGGTGTCCTCAAGGAAGTCGACGCTGTCGGCGAGCAGCGAGACCGAGCCGGCGACCTGGGCGACCGCGAACTCGACGAAGAAGTAGGCGAAGTTGAGCGCCGCCACCAGCGTCACCGCCCGGCGCAACTCACCCGACTCGATCGTGGGTGCGGGCTGACTGTCAGCGCTCATCGGTGGTTCCCTCCGCGGACGTGTGCGACCCGGGACAGTCCGGCGCCGGCCGTGACTCGAGGTCACAGCCGGCGCGGGACGTCGCCGGGATGACCCCTACGACGGCTTCGGAGCACCCGGACGGGCGTAGCGCATCCACACGATGATCGTGCACATGATCGCCCAGGCGACACCGATCCAGTAGAACGCCGTCGGGCCGAGCGAGCTGACGCCCACACCGAAGAAGAAGGGCCCGAAGGCGGCGATGGCGGCCGTCCAGCCGATCACGCCGCCGGCCTGGCGGCGCTCGAAGATCATCGGCATCTGCTTGAAGGTCGAGGCGTTGCCGATCCCCGAGAAGAGGAAGATCGCGAGCATCCCCCACAGGAAGTGGTTGAAGTCGCCCTTGAGCGCCGCGGCCGAGGAGAAGTCGGGCGTGAGGGCCGGGATCGTGTAGATGATCGAGGCGATGAGGCCGATGCCGGAGATGAGCGACCAGATCGCACCGCCCATCTTGTCGGTCAGCGGCGAGAAGAGCACGCGGGCGCCGGCGCCGATCAACGGGCCGAGGAAGACGTACTTGACCGGGTCGGGCACGGCATACCCCTCGATCAAAACCTTGGCGGCAGCGCCGGTTCCGGACACGACCTTGTCATTGCCCGAGCCGTAGAGGTTGGCCATGAGCAGGCCGAACTGCGCAGCCAGGCCGGAGAAGGTGCCGAAGGTCATGATGTAGATCAGCGTCATCCACCAGGTGTCCTGGTTGGAGAAGATGTCGAACTGCTGCCTGATATTCGCCTTGACCGGCACCGACTTCAGCATCGTCCACGCGAGCACGGCGCCGATGATCATCAGCGGAATCCACACGAAGGCGGCGTTCTGGAAGTAGACGTTCTTGTCGGGCTTGCCCGCAGTCTTGAGCACCTGGGAGCCGCCGAAGATGGCCAGCCCGGACATGGCGATCAGATAGGGCGTGAGGAGTTGGACGACCGAGACACCGAAATTGCCCAGGCCGGCCTGCAGACCGAGCGCGGTGCCCTGCATCCGGCGCGGGAAGAAGAAGGACGTCGAGGGCATGAAGCCGGAGAAGAGGCCGCCGCCGATGCCGGCGAGGAAGGCCAGCACCATCAGTTCCCAATAGGGCGCGGTCGGGTGCTGCACCCGCACGCCCCACCCGAGGGTGGAGGCGATCAGCAACAACGTGCTGAGCGAGACCATCTTTCGCGTGCCCATGATGGGCGGCAGCACCATCCAGACGAGCCGGAACAGGCCGGCGGCGAGGCCGGGCATGGCGGCCATCCAGTAGAGCTGGTTCTTCGACCACGAGTAGCCCAGGGAGTTCAGCTTGGGGATGATCGCGCTGGGCAGGAACCAGGCGATGAACGCGAGGGTGAGGCAGAAGGTGGTGATCCAGAGGGTCCGCCACGCCAGGCCTTTGTCCCAGCGTGCCTCGTCTTCCGGATCCCAGGCCTGCAGCCACTCCCCGCCGGTGCGGGTCGGTGCGGTGCTCATGGTGGGGATTCTCCTCGTGTTGCAGGGTTTTTGGGGGTGGTATGCCGCGCGGCCGCCTTCGCGTGTCGCGCGAGCCTGTCACCGGGTCGCGGCTGGCGCTTCCAGGTGGCGGGCCAGCTCGGGGTTCTCCTTGTGCAGCATGTGCACGACGGTCCAGTGCATCCAGACCGCGCAGACCGCGGTCAGCAGGAAGAGGACGAAGAAGGTGCTGGTCGGGAAACCGCTCCACTGCTTGGTGTAGGCGAACAGCGGCGGCAGGACGAAGCCGCCGAGGCCGCCGAACATGCCGACGAGCCCGCCGACTGAGCCGACGTTGTCGGGGAAGTATTCCGGAATGTGTTTGTAGACAGCGGCTTTGCCGATGCCCATGGCGCACCCGAGCAGGAAGACGAGGGCGACGAAGAACGGCAGGCTGATGTGGTAGCCGAGGTGGTCGCTCTGGCTGCCGTCGGCGTGGGCGATGACGATGTGGCCGTTGGGCATCATCAGGATGCCGGTGACGAGCAGCATGACGCCGAAGGTCCAGTACATGACGCGCCGGGCGCCGAAGCGGTCGGAGAACCAGCCGCCGACGGGCCGCAGCAGGGAGGCCGGGAAGATGAAGATCGCCGTTAGCAGGGCAGCGGTCTTCAGTTCGATGTCGAAGTTATCGACGTAGTACTTCGGCAGCCAGGCGGAGAGGGCGACATAGGCGCCGAAGACAGCGGCGTAGTAGAGGCTGAACCGCCAGACGCGAATGTGCCCGAGGGGAGCCAACATTTCCCCGATCGGCTTGCCGGCGCCGGCGACCCGGTCCTGGCGCGGCACGACGAGGTAGACGAGCAACGCCATCGTCACCAGGGCCACGCAATAGATCGCGGGGAAAATGCGCCAGCCGCCCTCGAAGATGCCGAAGTAGGTGTGGCCGACCGTGCCGGCGATGATGGCGGGGAAGAGGACGAGCAACAGCTTGGTCACCGACGCCCCGACATTGCCTGCGCCGAAGACCCCGAGCGCGAAGCCCTGGTGCTGCTTCGGTGTCCACGCCGAGTTCCAGGCGATGCCGACGCTGAAGAGGTTACCGGCGAAGCCGACGAGGAAGGCGAGGATCAGCAGCTGGGTATAGCCGTGGGCCCGGGTGAGCAGGAACGCCGGGATCGCCGTCAGCAGCAGCATGGCGATCGTGACCTTGCGGCCGCCGATCCGGTCGGCGAGCATGCCCGCCGGCAGCCGCCAGATCGACCCGTTCAGCACGGCGACGGCCGAGAGCCACGCCAGCTGCGGGTCGGTGAGCTTCAGCTCCTTCTGGATCGGCACACCGAGGATGCCGAACATCAGCCAGACGGCGAACATCAATGTGAACGCGGCCGTCGACATCCACAGCACGCGGGAGGCGCCCGCGTGCCGCTCGGGGGTGTCGGCGTCGACGGGGGTGGCGCCGGTGGGGGCGTCCGGGCGAGCCATGAGGCGGTCTCCTCGAGAGTCTCTTTTATAGGAGTTAAGTCCGTTAAATCGGACCCGAAGAGACGCTACCCCGCACAACGAATTTCGCCTACGAAGGCGCACCTAACCGCGTGTCGGGGGGCCGACGTGCTTGAATAAACAGGAAGTCGATCCGGCTATCTGTCAGGAGGCGAGGATGAGCGACCCGGCACTGGCCGCTGCACTGCTGTCTTCGCCCGTGCGCCGGCAGATCGTCGACGCGATCGCCGGCGCCCAAGCCGCGCGGGTGCCCGGCACCGGTGCCCCCGCTCTCGGCGCCGAGGGCCTGAGCGCTGCCCAGGTCGCCAAGGCCGTCGACTTGCACGTGACGACCGCGCGCTTCCACCTTGACCAGCTCGTCGCCGCCGGCGTCCTGGTCGCGTCCTTCCACAAACATCCCGGAGCCGGGCGCCCCCGCAAGGTGTATGCCGTGACCCGACGCCCGGTGAGCGCCGAAAACCCCGAGGTTCCGACCGGCTTGCTCATGGAGGTCCTCGCCGGCACGCTCAGCGCCGGCCGCGATGAGGGCCGGGTCGTCGAGCCCGACGAAGCCGGGCGCCGGTGGGCGCTGGAGAACGTGCCGGCCCACGACGCGTCGCCGGCGCACTCGGCCGGCGAGTTCGTCGGCAAGGTCGGCGGCCTGATCGACGTCCTGCAGCACTGGGGCTACGAACCAGAGTTGTCCACGCGTGACCAAGGCCGATCCGTGCAGATCGATCTGCCCCACTGCCCGTTCCGGGGGCTGGCCCGACGGCATACTGACGTGGTGTGCGGCATCCATCGTGGGTTGATCGCGGGCACCATGGACCGGCTCGGCGAGCCGAATACGACGGTGACCCTGCTCCCCTTCGCCGAGGGCGGCACGTGCATCGCGCACATTTCGCGCACCACCCCTTTCGACCCGGCTGAGCCCCAGCCGCGCCCGACCGACCCCGACCGGAAGCACACCAGGAAGCACGCCGATGACTGACACTGGTTTCGACTCCCCGCTCGCCGACGCCCTCGTGGGCACCCGGCGGTTCTTCACCAAGGCGCAGGTCTCCGACGACAAACGCAGCATGTACGTCGCGGGGGGCCGCAGCGGCGACAGCTTCTATCGCGACCGCTGGAGCCACGACAAGGTGGTGCGCTCCACGCACGGGGTCAACTGCACCGGCTCCTGCTCGTGGAAGGTCTACGTCAAGGACGGGATCATCACCTGGGAGGCGCAGCAGACGGACTATCCGAGTGCGGGCGCGGACAAGCCCGAGTATGAGCCGCGCGGCTGCCCCCGCGGGGCCTCCTTCTCCTGGTACACCTACTCCCCCACCAGGATTCGCTACCCGTATGTCCGTGGGGTCCTGCTGGAGATGTACCGCGCGGCCAAGCAGGCGGTCGGCGGCGACCCGGTGGTCGCCTGGGCCTCGATCGTCCAGGACCCCGATAAGGCCGCGCGCTACAAGAGCGCCCGCGGCAAGGGCGGCCTGGTGCGCTCCTCCTGGGAGGAGGTCGTCGAACTCGTCGCCGCCGCGCACGTCTATACGGTCAAGCGCTGGGGCCCGGACCGGATCGCCGGCTTCTCCCCGATCCCCGCGATGTCGCCGGTGTCGTATGCCAGTGGCGCCCGCTTCCTCGAACTTGTCGGCGCGCCGATGCTGTCGTTCTACGACTGGTATGCCGACCTGCCCAACGCCTCGCCGCAGATGTTCGGCGACCAGACCGATGTGCCCGAGTCGGGCGACTGGTGGGACGCCGGCTACCTGATGATGTGGGGCTCCAATGTCCCGCTGACGCGGACCCCGGACGCGCACTGGATGACCGAGGCGCGTTATCGCGGCCAGAAGGTCATCGCGGTCTCCCCCGACTACGCCGAGAACGTCAAATTCGCCGACGAGTGGGTGGCCTGCAACCCCGGCGCCGACGGCGCGCTCGCCATGGCGATGGGGCATGTCCTGCTCAAGGAGTTCTTCGCCGATTCCCAGGTCGACTTCTTCGTCGACTACAACCGCAAGTTCACCGACCTGCCGATGCTCGTGACGCTCGAGGAGGGCGAAAACGGCTGGGAGCAAGGGAAATACGTCGTCGCCGGTGATCTCGATGTCCCGGAGAAGGACTCCGAGAACGCGATGTGGAAGACCGCCGTGCTCGACCAGCGCACCGGCCAGGTCGCGATCCCGAACGGCTCGGTCGGCTACCGCTATGGCGAGGAGGGCTGGGGCAAGTGGAACCTCGACCTCGGTGACATCGAGCCGGCCCTGTCCGTCTATGACACCCGCGACGACGCCGTCCTCGTGCGCTTCCCGCGCTTCGACGCCGACGGCGGCAGCGTCGTCTTCGAGACCCGCGGCGTGCCGGTGAAGCGCATCGGGGACCGGGTCGTCACCACGGTGCTGGACCTCATGCTCGCGCACTACAACATTGCGCGCGAAGGGCTTCCGGGCGACTGGGCCACCTCATACGAGGACGCGGATGCCGTCAACACGCCGGCCTGGGCCGAGCGGATCACGGCCGTCCCGGCGAGCCAGATCATCCGGCTCGCGCGCGAATGGACGCACAACGCGATCGACACCGGCGGCCGCGGCATGATCCTCTTCGGCGCCGGCATCAACCACTGGTTCCACGCCGACCAGATCTATCGCGCCATGCTCGTGCTGACGACGATCACCGGCTGCCAGGGCCGCAATGGCGGCGGCTGGGCCCACTATGTCGGGCAGGAGAAGATCCGCCCGATCATGGGCTTCCAGCACATGGCCTTCGCCCTCGACTGGCACCGCCCGCCGCGGCATATGAACCAGACGGCCTATTGGTATGTGAACACCAGCCAGTACCGCTACGACACCTTCACCGCCGACGACCTCGACATGGGCACTGGCGTCTTCGCTGGCAAGGGGGTCATGGACCTGCTCGCGCTGTCGGTGCGCCTGGGCTGGACGCCCAGCTATCCGACCTTCAACCGCAGCAGCCTGGCCCTCGCCGACGAGGCGAAAGCCGCTGGGATGGAACCGGTTCCGTATGTCGTGGAGCAGCTGAAGTCCGGTGAGCTGAAGTTCGCGGTCGAGGACCCGGAGGCCGAGGAGAACTTCCCGCGCATTCTGAGCCTGTGGCGCTCCAACCTCTTCGGTTCGTCCGCCAAGGGCAACGAGTACTTCCTCAAGCACCTGCTCGGCACCGACAACGCCGTCACCGCCTCGCAGGCGCCGGCCGACAAGCGGCCCGACGGCATCGTCTGGCCCGAGCAGGTCCCGGAGGGCAAGCTCGACCTGCTGACCACGCTCGACTTCCGGATGACGAGTTCGACGCTCTTCTCCGACGTCGTGCTGCCGGCGGCCACCTGGTACGAGAAGCATGACCTGTCGACGACCGATATGCACCCCTTCGTCCACTCCTTCAACCCGGCCATCGCGCCGCCGTGGCAGTCCAAGTCGGACTGGGACAGCTGGAAGGAGATCGCGAAGAAGTTCTCCGAGCTGGCCGTCGATCATCTCGGCACGCGCACCGATGTCGTGGCGAAGCCGCTGTGGCACGACACGCCGGAAGCCCTTGCCACAGTGCACGGTTCGGTGCGAGACTGGCGCACCGGCGAGGTGGAGCCGGTGCCCGGCAAAACCCTCCCGGTGCTCGCGGTCGCCGAGCGCGATTACACCGCCGTCTACGACAAGATGACCTCGGTGGGCCCGCTCATGGAGAAGGTCGGCATGCTGACCAAGGGCGTGCCCTATGACGTGCAGCGAGAGACCGAGATCCTGCGCCAGCGCAACGGAACTCAGCGCGGCGGAGCCGGTGACGGGCAGCCCAAACTCGACACCGCGATCCACGTCGCCGACGCGATCCTGCACTTCTCCGGCACGGCCAACGGCCATCTCGCGACCCTGGGGTTCAAGAACGTCGAGAAGCGCACCGGGACCCAACTGCACGACCTCTCGGCCGAGCACGAGGGCAAGCAGATCACCTTCGCCGACACCCAGATCCAGCCGGTGCCCGTCATCACCTCCCCGGAGTGGTCGGGCTCGGAGTCCGGTGGCCGCCGCTATGCCCCCTTCACCATCAATATCGAGCGGCTCAAGCCCTTCCACACCGTCTCCGGCCGGCAGCAGTTCTATCTCGACCACGACTGGATGCAGGGCATGGGCGAGACGCTGCCGGTCTATCGACCGCCGCTGAACATGACCATGCTCTTCGGCGAAACGCCGCTCGGCGAGAAGACGGAACTCGGTGTCTCCGTGCGCTATCTGACCCCGCACAACAAGTGGTCGATCCACTCCGAATACCAGGACAACCTCTTCATGCTCTCCCTCTCCCGGGGCGGGCAGACGATCTGGATGTCGGACCGGGACGCCGACAAGGTCGGGATCAAGGACAACGACTGGGTCGAAGCGGTCAACCGCAATGGCGTCGTCGCCGCGCGGGCGATCGTCAGTCACCGGATGCCCGAGGGCACGGTCTATATGCATCACGCCCAGGACCGGCTCATCGACGTGCCGCTCACGGAGACCAACGGCCGGCGCGGCGGCATCCACAACTCGCTGACCCGCATCATGATCAAGCCGAGTCACATCATCGGCGGGTATGGGCAGTTCGCCTACTTCTTCAACTACATCGGGCCGACGGGCAACAACCGCGACGAGGTCACGATGATCCGCAAGCGCACCGCGCCGGTTCGGTACAACTGATCGCGGCCACACGGCATACGAGAACCTAAGGGAGAGAACGACAATGCGCGTGATGGCACAGCTCGCGATGGTGATGAACCTCGACAAGTGCATCGGCTGTCATACCTGCTCGGTGACCTGCAAGCAGGCCTGGACCAACCGCACCGGCATGGAATACGTGTGGTTCAACAATGTCGAGACCCGGCCCGGTCTGGGCTATCCGCGACGCTGGCAGGACCAGGCCGAGTGGGAAGGCGGCTGGGTCCGCAAGGCCAACGGCCGGCTCACGCTCGCCGCCGGCGGCCGGATGAAGAAGCTGCTGAACATCTTCTCCAATCCCAAGCTGCCGAGCATCGACGACTACTACGAGCCGTGGACCTATGACTACGAGACGCTGCTGAATTCGCCTCAGCAGCAACAGTTCCCGGTTGCCCGGCCGCTGTCGCTCATCAGCGGCAAGCCGATGAATGTCACGTGGTCGGCCAACTGGGACGACGACCTCGGTGGCGCCCGGGAGTACGGTCCGAAGGACCCGATGATCAAGGGCATCGAGGACAAGGTCAAGTTCGAATTCGAGCAGACCTTCATGTTCTATCTGCCGCGCATCTGCGAGCACTGCCTCAACCCGGCGTGCGCAGCATCCTGCCCGAGCGGCGCGATCTACAAGCGCTCCGAGGACGGCATCGTGCTCGTCGATCAGGAGCGCTGCCGCGGCTGGCGGATGTGCATCTCCGGCTGCCCCTACAAGAAGGTCTACTTCAACCACAAGACCGGCAAGGCCGAGAAGTGCACCTTCTGCTATCCGCGGGTCGAGGTGGGCATCCCGACCGTGTGCTCCGAGACCTGCGTGGGCCGGCTGCGCTATATCGGCCTGATGCTCTATGACGCGGACGCCGTCCTCGACGCCGCCAGTGTCGAGAACGACCAGGACCTCTTCGCGGCCCAGCGCGGCGTCTTCCTCGACCCGGAAGACCCTGCGGTGCAACGAGAAGCCGAGCGCGCCGGCATACCGGGCGACTGGATCGAGGCGGCCCGCAAGTCGCCGGTCAAGCGGCTGATCATGGACTACCAGGTGGCATTGCCGCTGCACCCGGAATACCGCACGATGCCGATGGTCTGGTACATCCCGCCGCTGTCGCCGGTCGTCGATGTCGTCAAGGAGACCGGCCACGACGCCGAGAGCCAGGCCAACCTCTTCGCCGCCATCGACACTCTGCGCATTCCCGTCGAATATCTCGCCAACCTCTTCACGGCCGGCGATGTCGCGCCGGTCAACGAGGTCCTCAAGAAGCTCGCCGCCATGCGCTCCTATATGCGCGATATCAACCTCGGCCGGGACGGCAATGCCGACATCCCGGCGACCGTCGGGATGGGCGAGGAGGAGATGTACGAGATGTTCCGGCTGCTCGCGATCGCGAAGTATGCCGACCGTTATGTCATCCCGACCGCCCACGCCGAGCAGGCGCACGCCCTCGAAGAACTCGCGACCGATTGTGCGGTCTCCGAATACGGTGGCGGCCAGTCCGCGGCATTCGGTGAGGGCTCCGGCCGCGGCGGCCTGACGCCGGTCGCCGTCGAGAACCTGCGGGTGCTCAAGGAGACCCAGACCGCCGACTCCCTCGAGGAATTGCCGGGCGAGAACCCGCTGCGCGGGCGCGTCAACCTGCTCAACTGGGACGGCAAGGGGATGCCGGACGGCATCTTCCCCGGCGACAAGACGGGGGCGCCGCAATGATCTGGCGCCGGCACCGCAAGAGCGCTCCGGCGTTGTCCCGCACGGATATTCGAACGCTCTGGCAGGTCACCTCGCTGCTGCTCGACTACCCGACCGAGCAGCTGCGGGCCCAGGCGCCGACGCTGCGCGCGGCCCTCGCCCAAGTCCCGGCGGACGCGCGGGCCGGGCTCACCGCATACCTCGATCATCTCCAGGCGACGTCGCTGGCGAGCCTGCAGAGCGACTACATCGACACCTTCGACATCACCCGCAAGTGCGCGCTGCACCTGAGCTATTACACGTGCGGCGACACCCGCAAGCGTGGGGTCGAGTTGATCCGGTTCAAGCAGGCCTACCGCGCGGCGGGCGTCGAGATGAGTGGCGACGAACTGCCCGACCACCTGTGCGTCGTCCTGGAGTTCGGCGCCGTGCACGACGTCGATATCGCCTGGAAACTGTTGTGCGACAACCGGGTCGGCATCGAACTGTTGCACCGGGCGCTGCGTGCCAAGGACTCGGCGTGGCTGCCGGTCGTCCAGTCACTGCGGGCAACCCTCCCCGAACTCGACGGTTCCGACGAGGAAGCACTCGCCAAGCTCATCGCGCAAGGCCCGCCCAGCGAACAGGTCGGCCTCGACCTCCCCGGCTACGCCATGGACCCGCGCCTGAACCCCCGCCCCCTCCCGATCGACTTGGGGGACGCGATCCCCGTAGGAGCTCAACAGCGATGAACCTGGCCCCACGAAGTTCTCCGTTCCTTCGTCACTCCGATACGTCGCGAGGTCCCCGATGAACCGCTTCTTCTTCGGCATCTTCCCCTACCTGTGCCTGGCGGTCTTCGTCGTCGGCCACATCTGGCGCTACCGCTACGACAAGTTCGGGTGGACCACCCGCAGCAGCCAGCTCTATGAGGACAAGCTGCTGCGCATCGGCAGCCCGCTCTTCCACTTCGGCATGCTCGGCGTCGTCGGCGGGCACATCCTCGGCCTGCTGATCCCGCAGTCGTGGACCGACAAGATCGGCCTGTCCCGCCACGCCTACCACGTCCTCGCCCTGGCCGGCGGCATACCGGCCGGGGTCGCAGCGGTGGTGGGACTGATCATCCTGGTCTATCGGCGCCGCACCACCGGCCCGGTCTTCAGCGCCACCACCGTCAACGACAAGGTCATGTATGTCGTGCTCGGTGCCGTCATCGTGCTCGGCATCTGGAACACCATCGCCGGCAGCTGGCTGCAGTTCGGCGGCGAGTACAACTACCGCGACGGCGTCTCCCCCTGGTTCCGCTCGATCTTCGAGATGCGCCCCGACGTCGACCTGATGGCCGCTGCCCCCTGGGGTTTCAAGATCCACGCGGTGCTGGCCTTCCTCCTCTTCGCGATGTGGCCCTTCACCCGCCTCGTGCACGTCTTCAGCGCCCCGGTCGGCTACCTCAACCGCCCGTATGTCGTCTATCGCAGCCGGGACGCTCGCGCCCGCGGCCCGCAGGTCCGCACCCCGCAGGGCACCTGGGACAAGCCCGGTGTCAAGAACTGAATGTGTTCCTACTGCGGCTGCGAGAACATCGCGCTGATCGGCCGGTTCATGGCCGAGCATGTCGAGATCGTCAACGCGCTCACGGCGCTGCGGGCGGCGTGCCACGACGCTGACGCAGCCGCCGTCGGCGCGGCGGTCGACGCGATGGAGGCGCTGCTTCATCCGCACACCGGCGCCGAGGAGGTCGGCCTCTTCGCGCAGCTGCGCCTCCAGGACGAGTTCGCCGACACCATCGACTCGCTGTGCGCCGAGCACGTCACTCTGGACGCGCAACTGATGGCGATCCGCGGGGGCAAGCACACGGCATACGAGCAATTCGAGCACGACCTGCGCCGCCATATCGACCACGAGGACAACGGCCTCTTCCCCGCCGCCGCCATCGCCATGTCCGGCCCCGACTGGGAAGAAGCCCTCGCCCGCACTCCCGGCCGAGGCCTCGACGGACGCTGGGACGCGGGCTAGGTTTCCAGGCGCGCGTGAGTTGGGACTGTCGTCCGCCAGACGGCGGGCCAGCTTTGCCAATGTTGACCGGTCCTTATGGGCAGGTGCTGCCAGTGAGCCAGCCCGCGCTCGGGACAAAACTCCCATGCTCAAAGGGGCTGCCGGCGGACCCGCACGGGATTCCGGCCGTATCACCGTCGATCATGGCTCCCCTTGTCCGGACACAGCTGAGGGAGAGGGCTCCTGCCATGACCGACCACACCTTCCGTCCCACGCGCCGAATGGCAGCCTTGCTGGCCTGTGCCGCGATCGGGCTGAGCGCCTGCGGCGGCGGCGAGGAAACAGCCTCCTCCGGCGCCTCCGGCGGCGGGGACGCCTCCGGCGTCAAGATCGCCGCGATCTTCTCCGGCCCGGTCAACGACGCCGACTACAACGCCCTCGGCCTGAAGGCGCTCGAGGCCGCCAAGGCGAAGGGCGCCGAGACGTCATACAGCGAGAAGGTCGCCGTCCCGGACGTCGAGGCGCGCCTGACCGAGGCCGTCGGTGACGGAGCGACGATCGTGTGGACTCACGGATCGCAGTTCTACGACAACACCGCCAAGGTCGCCGCCGACAACCCCGATGTCACCTTCATCGCCGAATACGACGGCACACCGAAGGACCAGCCGGCCAACGTCTGGACCATCGACCGGCAGTTCCACCTCGGCTTCTACGGCATGGGCGTGCTCGCCTCCAAGCTGAGCAAGACCGGCACCGTCGGGTATGTCGGGGGGCTCTCGTTGCCGTTCTCCTTCGCCGAGGTCCACGCGATGGAACAGGCGATCAGCGACACGGGCGCCAGCACCACCATCAAGCCCGTGTGGACCGGTGACTTCAACGACGCCGCGAAGGCCCAGCAGTTCACCCAGCAACTCCTCGGCCAGAGCGCCGACGTCATCGTCGGCTCCCTCAACCAGGGCGCGACCGGCACCTTCCAGGCCTTCGAGGGCAAGGCGGCCGGCGACGGCTGGGTCACCGCGAAATACACCGACAAGTCGGCCGCCGCCGGCGACCACTATGCCGGGTCGCTCGAATACGACTTCGTCGCCCCGCTGGCTGCAATCCTCGAGAAGATCGCCGCCGGCACCAAGACCGGGCGTTACCCCCTCGGCTTCGACACCGGCGTGACGATCGCCATGTCCGACAAGGTGCCTGCAGAGGCCAGGACGGCCGTCGAGGACGCGATATCCAAGGTCAAGTCCGGCGCGACCACGGTCAAGCTCGACGTCACGAAGATCGGGTGACCCGACGGTGAGCGCCCCCGACGCCGCGCCGGGAGGCGCGGCACCGCCACTGCTGCGCATGCGCGGCATCCGCAAGACGTTCGGGCCGGTCGTGGCCCTCAAGGACGTCGACTTCACGGTCGGCCCTCGTGAGGTCCACGGTCTTCTCGGCGGCAACGGCGCCGGCAAGACGACGCTGATGAACGTCCTCTACGGCCTCTACGCCCCAGACGCCGGCACCATCGAGATCGACGGCGCCCCGGTGGTGATCGCCTCCCCCAAGGACGCGATCGCCGCCGGCGTCGGCATGGTTCACCAGACCTTCCTCCAGGTCGACGTCTTCACCGTCGCCGAGAACGTCGTGCTCGGCACCGACACCTCCGGGGTCGACGTGAACGGCCGGATCCGCGAACTGTCGGAGCGCTTCGGCCTCGCCGTCGACCCGGCCGCCCGCATCGGTGACCTGCCCGTCGGCGTGCGCCAACGCGTCGAGATCCTGAAAGCGCTCTATCGCGGCGCCAAGATCCTCGTCCTCGACGAGCCGACGACCAACCTCACCCCGCAAGAGGTCGACGCGCTCTTCGGGTCGATGCGCGCCATCGTCGACGAGGGCATGTCGGTCGTGCTGATCACCCACAAGATCCGCGAGACGATGGCCGCCTGCGACCGGATGACGATCATGCGAGACGGGGCGTGGATCGCGACAGTCGACGCCGCCGACACCTCTCCCGAAGACCTCGCCGCCCGCATGGTCGGCGCCGCCCCGGCCAGCGACGAGACGGCCGACGTGGCCCTCGGCGGCACCGAGATCGGCGACGCCACCCTCGATGTGCCAGAGGTGACCGGGCCGGTACGCGTCGTGGGCAGCCGGCTGACCGTGCCCGGCACCGGCGGCAAGGCCGTCGTCGAGGACGTCTCCATCGAACTGTGCGAGGGCGAGATCCTCGGGATCGCCGGGGTCGCCGGCAACGGTCAGGTCGAATTGGCCGAGACCTTGACCGGCTGCCGCCCGGCCCACGGCTCTCTCACCCTCGACGGCACCGAACTCGTCGGCCGGCCGACCGAAGCCTGGCTGCGTGCGGGTGTCGTCTACGTGCCCGAGGACCGGCAGCGCGACGGCATACTGCCCGGCGCCGATATCACCGAGAACCTCGTCCTCGGCGCCCACCGGACCCGCGCCAAGGCCGGCCTGATCGACTGGGGCCGCGCCCGCCGGGAGGCGGTCGAAGCCATCTCGGAGTTCGCCGTCAAAACCCCCAGCGCCGCCACGGCCTGCGGGCAACTGTCCGGCGGCAACATCCAGCGCGTCATCCTCGCCCGCGCCTTCGCCCACAACCCCAAAATGTTGTTGCTGCACAACCCGACTCGCGGTCTCGACATCGCCTCGACCCAGTTCGTCTATGACCGCATCCGCGCCGCGGCCGCGGGCGGGTGCTCGGTCATCGTCATTTCCGAGGACCTCGACGAGGTCATCGCCCTGGCCGACCGGATCCGCGTCGCCTACTCCGGCCGGCTCGTCGGCGACTTCGCCCGCGGTCACGCCGACCCCTATGAACTCGGCCGGCTGATGACCGGCGTTTCAGGAGCCGCATGAGCACCGTCACCGTCGCCGCCCGCCCCAGCGTCGGCGAGCGCGCCAAAGCGGCGGGCGTCGCCGCCATTCCCTACATCCTCGCGGTCCTCGTCGCCTTCGCCGTCGTCGCGATCATCATCGCCCTCCTCGGCCACGACCCCGCCAAGGCTTTCCGCGCGGTCTTGACCAACTCCTTCCGCAACCGCACCGGCATGGTGCAGACCCTCCACAAGTGGGTGCCGCTGACCCTGCTCGCCCTGGCTTTTGCCATCCCCCTCGGCGCCGGCCGCTTCAACATCGGTGGTGAGGGCCAGATGATCCTCGGCGCGACCGGTGCGGTCGCCATGGGCATCCTGCTCTCCGATCTCCCGACCGTCGTGCTGCTGCCGCTGCTGATCGTCGCCGGCGTCGCCGCCGGGGCGCTCTGGGCCGGGATATCGGCGTGGCTGATGCAACAGTTCAAGGTCAACGAGATCCTCTCGACGGTGCTACTCAACTTCGTCTCCTTCGAGATCCTCGACTATCTCGCCTCGGTCGTCTGGTCCGACCCGGGCGCGGGTGGCGCGGTCACCACAGCGATCGGCGCGGGCGGCGAGTTGCCGCGAATCGGCAAGCCCCCCATGCATATCGGCGTCATCCTCGTCGCGCTGCTCGCGATCGCCGCCGCCTTCTATGCCCGCCGTAGCGTCGCCGGATTCGAGTTGCGCGCGGTCGGCCTGAACGAGCGGGCGTCGAAGCTGCACGGCATACGCACCGGCAAGGTGGCAGTCATGTCGATGATCGTCGCCGGCGCCCTGGCGGGGCTGGCCGGCGCGATCGAGGTCGCCGGCGTGCACCATCGGATGCTCGAGGGCATCCAGTCCAACTTCCTCATCCTCGGCATCATCATCGGCTTGATCGCCCGCGGCTCCCTGACCGCGGTGCCCTTCGTCGCGTTCGGCATCGCGGTGCTCGAGGTGGGCGCGGGAAGTATGCAGCGGACCTCCGGCGCCCCCGTCGAGATGGTGCTCATCCTCGAAGGGCTGATCCTGCTCTTCCTCCTGATGTCGGACTGGGTCACCGACCAATTGCGCCTGCGCGCGTCACGAAAGGCCGCGGCATGAGCGACTTCATCACCTTGACCATCACCGCGATGGTGCCCTTCCTCTTCGTCGCCCAGGGCACGATGCTCTCCGGCCGGGCCGGCATCTTCAACGTCTCGCAAGAGGGCCTGATGCTGCTCGGCGCCGCCATCGGCTACCTCGTCAGCCTCAAGTGGGGCGGCAATCTCGTCGGCCTGCTCGTCGCCGCCCTCGCCGGCGCGGCCTTCGGCGCCATCCTGGGGTGGGCCACGACCTACCTGCGGATGGACCAGTTCGTCGTCGGCCTCGCCCTGTTCTTCCTCAGCGGCGGCACCGCCAGCCTGCTCTATCGCGTCGTGATCGGCGCCGACGAGCCGCCGCGCATCCGCCCGCTGCCCGACATCGTCTTCGGCCAGGACGTGCTGGTCTTCGTCGCGATCGGGTTGTCGGCGCTGTTGTGGTGGTGGCTCTATCGCACCGATTCCGGTATGCGGTTGCGCTCGGTCGGTGAGAACCCCAAGGCCGCCGACTCCCTCGGCATCAATGTCACCCGCACCCGGATGCTCGCCGCCTCCCTCGGCGGGGGGCTGATGGCCGTCGGCGGCGCCTATCTGCCGATGGCGTTCTCCGGCGTGTATGCCGATGGCATCGTCGCCGGCCGCGGCTGGCTGGCCATCGCCCTGGCCTTCTTCGGCGGGTGGCGCCCGCAACTCATCCTCGCCGGATCGCTGTTCTTCGCCGCCATGGACGTGCTCGCCCAGCGCGCCCAGGTGAGCGGGATCGGCATACCGCACCAGTTCGTCTCGATGCTGCCGTATGTCGCGACCCTGCTGGTGATGATCTTCGCCTTCCGGTGGGCCCTGGTCCCGCAGTTCCTCGGCAAGAACTACGACCGCGAGTCGCGGATCACCGGCTGAACCGCCTTCTCCCCCAAGGAATCTCTGCTAGCAGACGTTAGTGAAATCCGCACACCTAGGACGGTGTGCGGATTTCACTAGCCTCTGCTGCGTTGGCGCGCAGCCCTGCTTGGGTATGCCGCGGGCGAGCGTCAGCCCGCCAGCGCCGAGGCGGCCGTATGCGGCAGCTCCTGGCCGAAGGCGCCGCGCTGGTAGTCCTCGAAGGCCTGCATGACCTCGGACTTGGTGTTCATGACGAACGGACCGGCCCAGGCGATGGGCTCGCGGATCGGCTTGCCGCCGAGGAGGATCACCTCGAGGCCACGCTGACCCTGCCCGTCGGCGGCCGCGCCGGCGGCCACGCGCAGCGCGTCGCCGCGGCCGAGGACGGCGGCCTGCCCCGCGCGGATGGGGGTGCTGTGGGGGCCGACCACGCCGACACCGCTCATCACATAGACGAGGGCGTTGAAGTCGCGCCGCCACGGCAGCGCCAGCTCGGCGCCCGGCGCGACAGTGGCGTGGATCATCGTCATCGGCGTGTGCGTGGAGCCTGGGCCCTGGTGGCCGGCCACATCACCGGCGATGAGCCGGATGATGCTCGCCCCGTCTTCGGAGGACAGCAGGGCGGTGGACTCGGCGCGCAGGTCCTGATAGCGCGGGGTGACGAGCTTGTCGGCGCGCGGCAGGTTCACCCACAGCTGCAGGCCGTGGAACAGGCCGCCGCTCATGACGAGCGATTCGGGCGGGGTCTCGATGTGCAGCAAACCGGACCCGGCGGTCATCCACTGGGTGTCGCCATTGGTGATGGTCCCTCCGCCACCGTGGCTGTCCTGGTGCACGAAGGTGCCGTCCATGATGTAGGTGACGGTCTCGAAGCCGCGGTGCGGGTGCCACGGGGTGCCCTTGGGCTCCCCCGGCGCGTAGTTCACCTCGCCCATCTCGTCCATCATGATGAACGGATCGAGGTGCGCCAGGTCGATGCCGGCAAAAGCCCGCTTGACCGGGAAGCCCTCGCCCTCGTAACCGGTCGGGGCGCTGGTGACGCTTAGCACGGGTCGCGAGACGGCCTCCGGGGCGACCGGGGGGACGCGGGGCAGCACGCTGAAGTCAGCGGCGGTGACGGCTGGCATGAGGACCTCCTGATCGTTTCGTTTTCAACTATATCGTCGAAACGCCGCCGTGCCAAGATCCATTCCCCGGGAAAAGCCGGCGCCGCCGCACCCTCCCCGGTCGGGAAGGCACGGCGGCGCCAGTGGTGCAGCTGCCAGCCGTCCGCTTGTGGCGGGCGGGACAGGTCGTGCGGTGGGTGGTTCGCCGTCAGGCGAGCGCGTCGATGTCTGCCTTGATCGCCTCGATCTTGTCGGCACCGATCATCGCACCGGCCATGCCGATGGCCTGTGCGGCGGACATGCCGCGGACCATGCCGATCATGGGGTTGGACGTGACGCCGGGGGCGTGCTTCTCCATGATGGCCGCGACCTCGGGGTCGTCGAGCAGAGCGCCCATGGTGGTGGTGTTGATGTCGTAACGAGCCATGCGGTGGGTTCTCCTTCGGGTACCAGCCAGTAACTCTGCGGCCAAGCCTATGTCACGGCGGACGATATGCCGTCGCCGCACCGCGCGAGACAAGGGTCACTGCACGGCGTGAGCCCGCTTCACCCGTCGCCGCGGCGGAAGCCGGCGCGCTGAGCCGACTCTTCGTCCATGAACCAGACGTCCGGGACCGTCATGTCGTACCAGTCCGAGCCGGGCACCTGGTAGATGCCGAGCGAGTACACCCCCTTGATGGGGTGACCGAGCGGCATACAACCGTCCTCGAGCGGAGCCGCAGACCCGACGCTCCAGCCGCCGTCGACCACGGGATGATCGTGGACGATGACCTCGTGGCTGCCGGCATCGCCAGAGTCCTCGGGCGCACCCTGGGAGTGGAACGGATCGGGCTGTGAGACATAGCTGCGCGCCGGGCTGACCGCAGCGGCGCCCCAGGCTCCAGCCACGCCGGCGGCCGCCGGGCCGGCCCAGTCGGGCCGGTCGGCCTCGGGCTCCTCGCCGTAGACCTCGGCGCCCGTGGCCAGGTGCTCCTCGGCTGCGGCGTTGGCAGCATCGACTGCGCTGGCCCGCTCGCCTTCGAGGCTCAGGTCGGCCTGCAGGTCGCCGCCTTGCGCGTCGAACCCGGCGGATTCGCCGAGGCCGAAGCGGTGCGACGCCGAGGGCTCGGAGACGGAGGCATCGCCCGGGGCATCGGCGGCGGCGTCGGCGTCATCGCCCGACCACGCGGCGGCGATCTCCTCGGCCTCGGCCTCCTCCGGTGCGGGGATGACCGGCATCGGCGCCTCGGCGGACTCGGCCTGCATGCCGATGTCGCTGCTCGGGGTGCCGGCGTCGTCCGCCGCCCAGGCGTCGGCAATGTCCTCGGCATCCGTGGTGTCCTGCGCCGGGACGGGGGCGGCGTTCTGCGGTTCGGCCGCCTCGTCGTCGAGGCCGGCGGCGTCGACATAGGGACCGTCGGCGCCGTCGCCGGCCACGTCGAAGCCGGTGGCGTCCACCTCGGGCAACGAGCCGGCCTCGTCGAGGCCGGCGGCGTCGATCTCGGCGTGGGCCGCCGCGGTGGACTCGCTGTCCATGCCGGCGGCATCGACGTGACCGGCAGCCGATTCGGACGCGTCGACGTCAGGTGCGTCGAACGGCGCAGCTGCTCCGGCTGCGACCGCGGCATCCGCTGCGGCGCCATCGGGGGTCATGCCGGGAAGCGTGCCGTCCTCGGGCAGGTCGAAGTCGTCGGCGTCGGCGCTCAGGTCGGGCAGGTCCAGGCTCGGCATCTCGGTGTCCGCCGTCGCGGCGCGGGCCTCGGCCTCGGCAGCCGCGAGGCCGTCCACCTCGGCATCCCCCGCGAGACGGGAACCGGGGATGACCCCGTCCTCGCCCACCACGAAGTCCGGGTCCGTCTGGAGGTCCGGGTCCGCCACGAGCTCCGGCGCGCTGCCCGGCTCGGGGTCGGCATCGGCATCCGACGCCTCGACGTCAGCCTGCGCACTCGTCAGCGTCGCCTCCGAGCCGCGGTCGGGGTGGGTCTCTTCCCAGACATGGGGGGTGCGGCCGGCGGCCACGTCGGCCTCGGCCTCGGCGGCCTCGAAGTCGCCGACGAGCGCCTCGGCCCCCTCGTTGGCGTCCTCGCCGCGCGCGGCGGACCAGGCGGCCGCGCCCATGGTGCCCGCACCCACGGCCCCGGCCGCGCCGGCGGCCACGGCCGCGTCCGCGGCGGACTCGCGGCCCAGCCCGTCGACACCGCCCAAGTCATGGCGTGACTCCTCACGGGTCACGATCGTCTCGGGCCGGCGGCGCGAGGTGAGCAACAGCCAGAGGATCACCCCCAGCAGGAGCAGAAAGATCAGCAGCAAGATGAGATTGCGGCCTTCGGGCATTGAGACTCCTGTCTGGACCCGGCGTGCGGCTCGCGCGCGACGGAAGCGGCGGAATGGGGCGAACCATCCAGTCATGCAAGCGAGCCTATTCTTCCCCAGATCGCCCGTGGGGCGAGAGGCCCCGCCGGCTAGACCGTCCCGAGGCCGAGTTCCTCCGTGGAACGGGCGCGCATCTCGACCTTGCGGATCTTGCCCGTCACGGTCATCGGGAACTCCTCGACGCACATGACGTAGCGCGGGATCTTGTAGTGCGCGAGATTGCCCGTGCAGAACGCTCGCACGGTCTCGGCGGTCAGCTGTTCGGCGCCGGCGCGCATCTGGATCCAGGCGCACAACTCCTCGCCGTACTTCGCGTCGGGCACCCCGACCACCTGCGCATCGACGACGTCAGGGTGGGTGTAGAGGAACTCCTCGATCTCACGCGGGTAGATGTTCTCGCCGCCGCGGATCACCATGTCCTTGATCCGGCCGGTGATGCGGACATACCCGTCCTCGTCCATCACGGCCAGGTCACCGGTCTTCATCCATCCGTCCACGACGGCCTCGGCCGTCTTGGCCTCCTCCTGCCAGTAGCCGAGCATCACCGAATACCCCTTGGTGCAGAACTCGCCCGTGACGCCCCGCGGCAGAGTTTCGCCCGTCAGGGCATCGGCGACCCGGATCTCCAGATGGGGCCCGACGCGCCCCACCGTGCCGACCTTGTGATCGAAGGAGTCGTCGGTGCGGGTCTGGGTGGAGACGGGGGAGGTCTCCGTCATCCCGTAACAGATGGTCATCTCCTCGATGCCGGCGGCGATGACCTTCTTCATCATCTCCGCCGGGCACGGCGACCCGGCCATGATGCCAGTGCGCACGCTGCTGACGTCATAGGACTCGAAGTCGGGCAGCGCCCACTCGGCGATGAACATCGTCGGCACGCCATAGAGCGAGGTGCACTTCTCCTGTTGCACCGCCGCCAGGGTCGCGGCCGGGTCGAAGGCGGGTGCGGGGATGATCATCGCGGCGCCGTGAGTGGTCGCGGCCAGGTTGCCCATGACCATGCCGAAGCAGTGATAGAAGGGCACCGGTATGCAGATCCGATCCTCCTCGGTATAGCGGCAGATCTCGCCGACGAAGTAGCCGTTGTTGAGGATGTTGAAGTGCGACAGCGTCGCACCCTTTGGGAATCCTGTTGTGCCAGAGGTGTATTGGATGTTGATGGGTTCGTCGCACGTGAGGCTGTCCGAGATGGCCTGGACTTCCTCGGTGCTCACCTCGTCCGCCCTGGAGAGCAGGCGGTCCCAGGATTCGGTGCCGAAGAAGACGACATCGCGCAGGTCGGGGCATTTGCCTCGGACCTGTTCGACCATCGCCTGGTAGTCGCTCGTCTTGAAGGTCGGTGTCGCGACGAGGAGGCTGATGCCCGCCTGTCGCAGGACGTACTCGAGTTCGTGCGTGCGGTATGCCGGGTTGATGTTCACCAGGATCAGCCCGACGCGGGCCGTGGCGTACTGGACAACCACCCACTCCGCGCTGTTCGGGGCCCAGATCCCGACCCGCTCACCCACGGCATACCCGGCCGCCCGCAGGGCCCGGGCGACCCGGTCGACCTCCGCGCCGAACTCGGCATACGTCATCCGGATCCCGGCGGCGATGTCGACGACCGCGTCGCGGTCGGGGAAGCGCGCAATCGTCTCCGCCAGGTTGGCGTCGATGGTGGTGCGCAGCAGCGGGGGTGTTTCCTCGCCCTTGGCGTGGGAGAGAGTGGGAGCGTCCATCGAATCCTCCTGGCGTCGTCGCGATCTCCACTATTGCGCGCCTGCCGGCGCGCCGCTACCCAGGGGTCAACAAGCGGTCGTTCCGGGGCGCCGAGTGGCCATCAGAGGACAGCTCCCGGGTTCATGATCCCGAGGGGGTCGATGGCGGCCTTGATCCGGCGGGAGAGGTCCATGACGTCCGGGCCGAGCTGGGCGGGGAGGGCGGCCTTCTTGAGCCGGCCGACGCCGTGCTCGCCGGTGATCGTGCCGCCCAACTCGATCGCCGCGGCCATGACGTCGGCGAACGCGGCCTCGGCGCGCTCGAGAGCGCCAGGCTCGGCCGGGTCGTAGATGACATTGGGGTGGGTATTGCCGTCGCCCGCATGCGCCACGACCGGTATGGGCAGTCCGTGCCGGAGGGAGATCTCCTCGATCCGCGCGAGCAGCGCCGGCAGTCTCGGGACCGGGACCCCGACGTCCTCCAGCAGCATCGAGCCCTTGCACTCCAGGGCGGGCAGGGAGGAGCGGCGGGCGGCGAGAAACATCTCGCCCTCGTCGGGATCGGTCGTCGAGAAGACCTCACTCGCGCCGGCAACTTGGCAAATCTCTTCCACGACAAGGACTTCCGCGGCACGGGCAGCGCCGGGCGAGTCGCACTGGACGAGCAGCAGGGCGGCCGCGTCGCGATCGAGACCCATCTCGCGCAAGTCCTCGACCGCGTTGATCGAGTAGTTGTCCATGAATTCCACGAGCGACGGGCGAAGCCGATTACCCAGTGCGACAACGGCGTTGGCCGCGGCAGCGACGCTCGGAAAAGTGGCGACGAGGGTCGCGGCGGGGCTGGGCGCGGGGATCAGCCGCAGCGTCCCACCGACGATGACGCCGAGGGTGCCCTCACTCCCGACGAAGAGTTTGAGCAGCGACAGACCGGCGACGTCCTTGATCGTGCTGCCGCCGAGCTTGACCAACGTCCCGTCCGGGAGGACGACGTCGAGCCCGAGGACGTAGTCGGTCGTCACGCCATACTTCACACAGCACAGGCCGCCCGCGTTGGTCGCGAGATTCCCTCCGATAGAACAGATTTCGTATGACGACGGGTCCGGCGGATAGTGCAGGCCGAGTTCTCGCGCCGCCTGCTTGACGGTGATATTCAAGGCCCCGGGCTCGACGACCGCGACCCGCATCGCGGGATCGATCTCCACTCGCGTCATGCGATCCAGGCTGAGGGTGATGGCGCCGTCGACGGCGAGCGACCCGCCGGACAGACCCGACCCGGCACCACGCGGCACGATGCCGATGCGGCGCTGCGCCGCCCAGCGGACCACGGCCTGGACCTCCTCGACGGTGCCCGGGCGCACCACGGCCAATGGCGTCCCCGCCCCCGCGCCCTTGGACCAGTCATGGCGATAGGCCGCCATCCGGTCGGGGTCGGCGATGACGAACTGCGGGCCGAGCAACTGCGCAAGGTCGGCCAGCACGTCCGCGCCGTCTGGCTCCGGCAGGCCGTCCGGCGACAGTGGGCGTTCCGAAGTCATGGTCTCTGTATAGCAAGGTGCCCGGTCCACCCGCTCCCGGACGCCGATATCGAGTCGTGACCAACCGGCGGACCGGGGCCGCCGTCATACGGGTGTCAACGCCGGCTGGGCCCGGCTCGCTCACTGCCGCAAGGGCGCTCTCCGGTGCCCTCATCACCCAAATGTCGATGCTGGCCGAGATGCAGGCGGCGGGCGGCCCCCATTGGAACTTCGAACGGGAGCTGAACCGAGCCGTCGGTGCCGCGCTGCCCGGCGAGCCGTACGCGACGATCACCCGACAGGCCATCTCGTCCTATCCCTCCAAGGACGGCCTGCGGGTCGCGGTCGACCACTGCGCCGCATACGCGTGCGCCGCGGACGTCGTCAACGCCACCATCCCCTGGGACCGCCTGATCGCCCCGGATGCGGATATGTCCTTCCTCCCCAACCAGTGGGGCCACTGACGCTCCGACGCCGGCGATCGGCTCCCCTCGCACTCGACGACCTTGAAGTGCACTCTCGAGGCCGTCACGTGGGGCGGGTCAGACGGTCGATGAAGGCCAGGAGTAGGGCCTCGCGCAGGCGGGGCGGCGCCTGCGCCAACATGGCGTTGATCTCCGCCATCCGGTCGGGCAGGGCGCAGCCACCGCCGAGGCCGGCCAGTGCGAGTATGCCGTCGAAGGTCGCCTCGTCGAGGGCGGCGGGGTCGAGGTGCGCGAGCACCCCGGCGATCGCCGGGTCGACCGACACGGGCCCAGCGGCTCGGGCGGCGGCGGCGCTCTCGGCGAGGACCTCGAGCAGTTCTTCGACGCGGGGCGCCGTCGCCGCGCACAGACTCAGGTGCAGGCTCGGCGGGCCGCCGCGGAAGGGCAGTTGCGGGCTGAGCAGCCACCCGCGGGAGGACGCCTCGTCGGCGAGGGTGAACACGTCATACCCGGCGTCCTGGGTCGTCGTGACGGCCAGCAGCGTGCTGTCGGGAGCGACGAGCGGGCGCAGCCCGAGGCCGCGTTCCGCGATCTGCTCGGCCAAGCCCACCGTCGCCTCGCGGGCGACCTGGGCGAGTTCGCGATAGCCGTCGAGGCCGAGATAGCGCACGACGGCCCACGCCGCCGCGAGCGGGCCACCCGATTTCGTCGATTGCATCGTCGTGTTCAACATCGTGTAGCCCGGCCAGTCCGCCGCCGCGAAGAAATGACTTTTTCGCAAAGATGCGTTGCGGTGCAACAGGATCGAGACACCCTTGGGCGTGTAGCCGTATTTGTGCAGGTCCACCGAGATGCTGCTCACGCCCTCGATCTCGAAGGACCACGGCGGCGCACCGTCGAGGAAGGGCAGCACCCACCCGCCGATGCAGGCGTCGACGTGCAGCCGTATGCCGTGCTCCCCCGCCACGTCGGCCAGCGCCGTGATCGGGTCGATCACCCCGTGGGCGTAGGAGGGTGCCGAGCCCACGAGGAGCACCGTGGTCCCGTCGACCGCCGCCGCCATCGCGGCCGGGTCCGCGCGGAAGGTCACCGGGTCGACGTTGACGAAGACCGGACGCACGCCGAAGTAGTGCGCCGCCTTGTGGAAGGCCGCGTGGACCGTGGTCGGCAGTACCATTGACGGCGAATCGCGCTGGGCCGCAGAGTTTTTCGGGTCGTCGCGGGCCGCGAGGACAGCCAGCAGGATCGACTCCGTGCCGCCTGACGTCACCGTCCCGGCGAACCCGTCAGGAGCCCGCAGCAGATGTCCGGCGAGCCGCACCAGGTCGTTCTCCATCGCCAGCAGCGACGGGAAGGCTGTCGGATCGAGACCGTTGGTGCCGGCGAACGACGCGAGCGCGCGGCGGCCGATCTCGTCGGCGTCGGCCAGCCCCGAGTCGTAGACATAGGACAGCGTCCGCCCGCCGTGCGTGGCAACATCGTTGGCGCGCAACGCCTCCAGCGCCGTGAGGATGTCGTCGGCGCGCGTCATACGATTCCTTCCTCGGATGCGGCCCGCACGGCCGGCTCGTCAAGACGATAGCGAGCGAGCGCCAGCAACGACAGTGCGATGACGACGGCCGGCACGAGCGAGAACCCGAGTTGGATCGCGTCGATCGCCCCCGCCGGCTGGCGCACCGAATCACCCGAGGACGAGACGTAGCCGCCCAAGGCGAGGACGGCGGCATACAGCCCGGGGCCGAGCGCGAGGCCGAGGGTTTCGGCGCCCGTCCAGACCCCGGTGAAGACGCCGACCCGATTCTCGCCCGTCCGCGCGGCGTCGACGGCCGCCACGTCCGGCAGCATGGCGAGCGGGAAGAGTTGCGTGCCGGCATACCCGATCCCGACGACCGCCACGGCGGCGGCGAGGAGGGCCAAAGACCCTTCTCGCACAACGAAAATCGCCAGAGCCCCGGTGAGCAGGACCAGCGACGCGAGGAGGAAGCCGCCCTTCTTGCCCAACCGGTCGCCGACGGCCTGCCACAGCGGCATCACGACGAGCGCCGGCGCGACGAAGCAGACGAAGATGACCGTCGCGGCGCCGCCCCCGCCGACGACCCACCGGGCGACGTAGTCGACGCCGGCGAGCATGCAGCCGGTCGCCAAGGCCTGCAGGACGTATGCCGTCAGCAACCGCCGGAAGTCCGGCGTCGCCGCGACGAGCCGCAGTTGCTCCCCCAGGCCCGCGACGGGGGCGGCGACGTCGTGCAGGCGCACGCCCGCGGTGCCGCGCCATGCGGCATACGCACCGGCGGCGATGAGGAGGGCGACGAAGATGCCCACCGCCCGATAGCCCCACGCACCGCCGACGGCGTCCCGGATCGCCGGCGACAGCCCGCCGCTGAGCAGGATGGCGAGCGCGAGGATCGCCACCCGCCACGTCATCAGGCGAGTCCGTTCGGCGTAGTCGGAGGTCAGCTCGGCCGGCATCGCGACATAGGGCACCTGGAAGAAGGCGTATGCCGTCCCGCAGGCGAGGAAGGCCAGCGCGACCCAACCGCCGCCGAGCCAGGTCGGCGCGCTCGGGCCCGCGAAGAGCAGGACGAAGCAGCCGGCCAGGACCAGCCCGGCACGCAGCAGAAAGGGCCGGCGGCGGCCGTCGGGGTGGGCCGATCGGTCGCTGATGCGGCCGGCGATGGGGTTGAGGACGACGTCCCACGCCTTGGGCAGCAACACGATCAGGCCCGCGATCGCCGCGCCGACGCCGATGTGGTCGGTCAGGTAGGGCAGCAGGAGCAGGCCGGGGACGGTGCCGAACGACCCGGTGGCGACACCGCCGAGGCCATAGCCGATGCGCACCCGGCGCGGCAGGGCGTCCGGCGCAACGCTGCGGGACTGGGTCACGCGGGCAAATCTAGGCCTTGGTGGGCAGGGCGCATAGGGCCAATGGCGGCCAGGCGCAACCGCTGTTCGGCTGCGCGACGTGTCGGCCCCCGCCCTAGGCAACTGGCGAGTAAGTTAGCGCTGTGACGCTTCCGCCGGTCGCTGCCGACCCCGACGCCACCGCCGGCGCCGCCGCGGTGGCGGCTGCAGCGCGGGCCGGGGTGAGGACGATGTTCACCCTCTCCGGGGCGCACGTCTTTCCGCTGTATGACGCCGCCCACCGAGGCGCGGCCCCGTTGCGGATGATCGACGTGCGCCACGAAGCGAGTGCCGTCTTCGCCGCCGAAGCGGTCGGAAAGCTCACGCGCACACCGGGTTTCGCTGTCGTCACCGCAGGTCCGGGAGTGACCAACGCTGTCAGCCCGGTGACACAGGCACACTTCAGCGGTGCTCCCGTGGTCGTCTTCGGCGGCCGGGCGCCGGAACTGACCTGGGGTCGCGGCGCTTTGCAGGAGATGGATCAGGCGCCGCTCTTCACCACGATCACCAAGAGCAGCGCGACCGCGCACACTCCTGATGAGGTGGGTGCCCTCACGGCGGCGGCCTTCACGGCGGCGAGCACGGCGCATCGCGGGCCGGCCTTCGTCGAGGCCGGGATCGACGTGCTGTTCGCGCCCGCCGGTGACCTGGGTACTGCCGAACCCGGGCCCGGCGGCCGCCCGGCGCCCGACGAGGAGTCCGTTGCCGAGATCGCGCGCCTGCTCCGCGAAGCACGGCGGCCCATCGTCATCCTCGGCAGCGACGTGTGGGCAGATGGCGCGGAGCAGGCCGCGCTCGACTTCGTCACGGCACTCGACCTGCCCGCCATCGGCAACGGGATGGGCCGTGGCATCCTCCCGCCGACCCACCCCGGCTGCGTGACCCGGGCCCGGCGGGCCGCGTTTACACAGTGCGATGTGGCGATCGTCGTCGGCGCCCCGCTCGACTTCCGGATCGGCTACGGCACCTTCGGGCCGGCCGGCACGGACACGCCCGTCATCCACATTGCCGACAGCACCGACCAGATCGCGACCCACCGCACACTGGCGGCGAGCGCGGCGGGCGACCTGGGCGGCATACTGCGGACGCTCTGCGACCTCGTCGGCGGCCCCGGTGGGTGGCGCGAGTGGCGCAGCGGCCTGCGCGAGCAGGCGGACGCGGCCGGCGCGGCCGACGCCCCGCTCCTGACCGCCGGAGGCGACCTGATCCACCCCGCCCGGATCTACGGCGAGTTGCTTCCCCGCCTCGGCGACGATGCGATCGTCATCGGCGACGGCGGCGATTTCGTTTCCTGGGCAGGGCGATTCGTCCAACCCGCCCGTCCGGGACGCTGGCTGGACCCGGGCCCGTTCGGCTGCCTCGGCGCCGGTCTCGGCGCGGCGATCGGTGCCCGTGCGGCCGACCCGGACGCGCCGATCGTGTTGCTCCTCGGTGACGGCGCGGCGGGGATGTCGCTGATGGATCTCGACACTCTCGTGCGCCACGACCTGCCGGTCGTCATCGTCGTCGGCAACAACTCGGCGTGGGGCCTGGAGAAAGGCCCGATGCAGCTGCTCTACGGCTACGACATCCTCGCCGACCTGGCCCCGGGGACCCGCTACGACAAGGTGGCGAGCGCTCTCGGCGGGGCGAGCGAACTCGTCGACAGACCCGGCGACATCGGCCCGGCGCTCGATCGCGCCCTGGCCAGCGGCACGCCATACCTGCTGAACGTCCTGACCGACCCGGCCGCCGCCTATCCCCGCTCCACGACCGGCCTGTAGCGCCCGCTTGGTGGGTGTGACCGGACGCGCAGCAAAATGGGTTTCGCCCCGGTGGAGGGCGGCAGGCAGAATCGCCGCATGAAGCCGATCGTCCAGAGCCGCAAGCTGCAGGGTGTCCGTTATGACGTGCGAGGGCCGATCCTCGTCGAGGCCCAGCGGCTCGAGGCCGAGGGACACAAGATCCTCAAGCTCAACATCGGCAATACCGCCCCCTTCGGCTTCGAGGCACCCGAGGCGATCCTCGCCGACATGATCCACAACCTGCCCGAGGCGCAGGGCTACAGCGACTCTCGCGGCATCTACTCCGCCCGCACGGCGGTGGCGCAGTACTACCAGTCCAAGGGGTTCAAGGACACTCTCGTCGACGACGTCTTCATCGGAAACGGTGTCTCCGAACTGATTTCGATGGTCTTGACGGCGTTCATCGACGACGGCAACGAGATCCTCGTCCCGGCGCCCGACTACCCGCTGTGGACGGGAGCGGTCACCCTCGCGGGCGGCATACCGGTGCACTATCGCTGCGACGAGGACAACGAGTGGAATCCCGATCTGGCGGACATCGAGTCCAAGATCACGGAGAACACGCACGCGATCGTCATCATCAACCCCAACAACCCGACCGGCGCGGTCTACAGCGAGGGGATCGTGCGCGGCCTGGTCGACATCGCTCGCCGGCACGACCTCGTCGTCATGGCGGACGAGATCTACGAGAAGATCATCTTCGACGACGCCGTCCACCACCACGCGGCGACCTTCTGCGGCGACGACGTGCTCTGCCTGACCTTCTCCGGGCTGTCCAAGGCGTATCGGGTATGCGGTTATCGCGCCGGGTGGGTGATGGTCAGCGGCCCGAAGCACATGGCGACCGACTTCCTCGAGGGCCTGACGCTGCTGGCGAACATGCGCATGTGCGCGAATGTGCCTGCGCAGCATGCGATCCAGACCGCGCTCGGGGGCTACCAGTCGATCACGGAGCTCGTCGTGCCCGGCGGGCGCTTCTACGAACAGATCAAACTGGCGAGCAAGTTGCTCAACGACATCCCCGGCGTCTCGTGTGTCGAACCCAAGGGCGCGCTCTATTGCTTCCCGCGGCTGGATCCGAAGGTCTATCCGATCGAGGACGACCAGCAGTTCGTCATCGACCTGTTGCGCGCCAAGAAGATCCTGGTCACGCACGGCACGGGGTTCAACTGGTTAGAGCCGGACCACTTCCGGCTCGTGACCCTCCCGGACACCGAGGTGCTCACCGAGGCCATCCACCGCATCGCCGCCTTCCTCGAGACCCAGCGGGCCGGCTGACGCGCTCGCATCGGTCAAGGGGCGTGGCTCGCGCGGTGCCGACTAAGCTGGGCCGCGTTATGAGCACTCGTCCCGGCCCCGAGAGCCGCGCGGTGAACACGTCCGGCAAATGGATCCTGACCGCCTTCTGCCTCGCCGCGCTCGCCGTCTTCGCACTGCTCGTCCCCTCCGTCCGGGAGTGGCTCGCTCGCGACGACGACTCCCAGCTGTCCGCGATCGAACTCACCATCTCCCCCGCGACGAGCAAGGAGGTCGATGCGTGCGCACCGGTCAGCCAGGACGCCCTCGACCGGGCCACGACGGCCGTGACGGGGACCTATGAGGGGATCAGCGACGGCGCGGCGACATTCGTCGCCGATCACTGGTTCCGGGGCGGGCCGGCCGAGCGGGTGGTCATCAGCTCCAGTTCGAGCGCGAACCTCGACCGCGCGCTGGAGCAGGCGCAGCTCAACACCGGCCGCGTGCTGATCGCCTCCCGCTCCGGCGAGATGCTGCTCTGCGGCGCGTCCGGCCCGTACACCTCGGAACTGGCGTCGTTCTACGTGCAGACGTATGAGCAGCGCACCGCCTCGCCGACCTCCTGACCCGAGACGCGTACGCGATCTGCGTGCCCCGCGGCACGAATCGGCCCGGCACGTGTCGGGTCGGCACGTGCCGGGCCGGGTTGTCGCTGACTCGGGCCGCCTTGTCGTTCTGGGGCCGGGTTTTCGCTGACTCGGGCCGCCCTGTCGTTCTGGGGCCAGTCTATTTCCAGGCCCCACAACGAAAGCCTGGCCCCGGTCGAGCCCCGACAGAGGGGGGGAATGCAGATGCCCCGGCCGATCCGGCCGGGGCATCCCACTGTGTGAACTGCGAATTCACGAGCGCGCCCGAAGGGATTCGAACCCCTAACCTTCTGATCCGTAGTCAGATGCTCTATCCGTTGAGCTACGGGCGCAGTGGCCGCGGAGGCGACCGACGGATAACGATACCGGCTCGGTCCGGCAGGGCGAAATTGAGTTTGCCCCCGGGCTCCGCAGGGGCGCGCGGGGCCGGGTGACCTAGGCTGCCCGCGTGGCGATCCAGACCCTCCCTGAGGCGATGACCGGGTCGGAGGCGACGCGCGCCCGCAACATGCGCCGCATCGGGCTGGCGCTCTTCGCGATCCCGGTCGTGGCGGCCGCATTCGGCGTATTCGGCCCGCGGGAGACGACCGGCACGGCCAGCGGGTCGGGTTATGAACTGACAGTCCACTATCCGCAGGCCACGCGCTCCAGCATCGTGGCGCCCTTCAGCTTCACGGTGACCAAGGCAGGCGGGTTCGGTGACGACCCCGTCGTCGTCCGGCTCGACCGGGCCTTCGTCGACCGGCTCGACTTCCAGAACTGGTACCCGGTGCCGTCCGCCGAAGCCACCGACGGCCGGCAGGTGGTCTACGAATTCGACCCGCCCGTGGGTGACAGCCTCGAGGTGTCTCTCGATGCCCGCACCGGCCCCAACCAGGGCTATTCGAGCGACGACTATCACCTGACGGTGCTGGACGGGGATCGCGATGCCGCTACCGTCACCTTCCACACCGTCTTCTGGCCTTAGGCGGCGATCGACATGCAACTGATTCTCCGCACCGTCGTCATCTTCCTCGCCCTGTGGCTCGTGCTGCGGGTGGCCGGCAAACGGCAGGTGGCCCAGATGGACGCGTTCGACCTGGTGACGATCATCGTTCTCGGCGGCGTGGTCACCCAGGGCATCCTCCAGGAGGACTACTCCCTCGTCAGCGCCCTCGTCGCAATCGGCCTCGTGACCCTCTTGGCGGTCGGATTGTCCGTGCTGACGTGGCGCTTCCCCGGCGCCGACAAGATCATCGAGGGGGAGCCGACGATCCTCCTTCAGGACGGCCGGCCGGACGAGACGGCCATGCGAGCCGAGCGGGTCTCGATGGCCAACCTGCTGGCCGCCGCCCGCGAACACGGGATCCGTGACCTCGAGGAGATCGACCTGGCGGTGCTGGAGGCCGACGGCGCGGTCAGCTTCTTCACCCGCCGCACGGGCGAAGACGACCAGCCGCCCGAGCATCGCGCCAAGGCGCTGTAGGACTGCTCAGCTCTGGTGAGAGTCGGCCGGGTCAACGCCCGCAGCCCCCACTGAAAGAAGGCAGTCCGCAGGGCCGACAACATCACCGACGCGCAGGCTGGAGACCCTTCGCCGCGCGCCCAGTGGATACCGGCATCCGCGTTCTGGGGCAGACAACGTGCCTAGCGTTCGAGGTCGATACGCGTCTCGACGCATTGATATCCGGCTCGCTTGAAAGCTGCGATCATCGGCGTGTTCACGGCGTCGGTGGTGGCGGTGATCCGGGATGCCCCATCACCCATGTGGAAGTCAGTGATGTACGCCAGAAGATCATCAACGTACCCATGCCCCCGGTGCTCGGGAAGGACCGCGAGGTAACCGATATTGCGGCTGGTCGGTGTGGCGGACGGGATCGCCATGCCGACCACGTTGCCGCGACTGTCGTACGCAACACGCCACCAGCCGCGGTCGCCGGGACAGGACCGGTAGTAAGCGACCTCGTCAACGGCCACCGTTTCGGCGGTGGCCGTAGCCAGCTCGCGTCGGGTCATGACATCCAGTGAGCCGCGGGTGGCCCGCGCAAATAGGTGAAGGAACGCGTCGTCGTCCGCCGTCTCGAAGCGGAGGCGGTGCGCACGCCTTGTAGCTCGGGCGCGTTGATCCCATTGGAACTGGCGACGTTCGTTGACCCGAACGAGGCCCGCAGCGGCTGCGGCGTTCGTCTTGACAGCGACATCGCAGTGAACCGCCTCGATGTCGCGCCAGGTGGTGGGGATACGCATCGTGTGCGGCAGCGGGATGTCTACGCCGTCGGATCCCAGCGCGGCATGACCATGTGCCAGGAGTTCGATGAGGATCTTCTCGGTGTCGGGATGGTCGCGGCGAGCATCCCAGACGTCGAGGGCCAGCGGGACCTGAGCGTCTCGACCCCACCAAAGGGCACGTCCAACGAGTGACTCGTCCTCGTCGATGGCGACCTGGGACCACTTCGGTTGTAGGCGCCCGGATGCGATCTCCGTCTCGATCTCGGCGGGCCTCATTCCTACCCCTGCCACTGTCGACATGTGCGCGGCCTCCAGGAGCAGCTCGACCGTGGGCTGTTCGAATCTCATCCCAGCATCGTTCTGGCACCGTCGATTCAATTGCAAGCAGCTGCGGGGGACCGCCGAGGTGTCTCACCGCGAGTTGCCACGCCATGCTCCGCAACCACGAACCTACCGAACCCCACCCCAACCATCCTCGCCGCTCGACGAGGAGCATAGGGACACTACCCCCGCTCGCCAGCCCCGTCGGGGGCCTCGGTGCGCCGCATCGACGCACGGTGGTCGAGCGGCGAGGCGAGCAGGTCACCGAGGGTGTTGCCGGTCGCGATCGCGATCAGGACACCGACCGCGGAGATGAGTTCCTGGGCACCGACCTGGATCGTCAGACTGCCGCTGAGGTCACCGCCCGCCGTCACCAGCAGCCGGTAGAGGCCGACGAAGATCGCCAGTCCCGGCAGCAGGCCGAAGGACCCGGGCACGGCGAGGACCAGCGCGGGTGCCCCCATCCGCAATGCCACCACGCGTGCGAGGAAGCCGATGATGATCGCCGTCAGCCCCACGGCCGTGACCCGCCCGACCCCGACATCACTGGTGAGCAGGCGCGTCACCAGAACGCCGACCACGGTGAGGCCGCCCGCCGGCAGCACGTAGCGCCGGCGGCTCTGCATCGTGATGGCACCGAAGATCCCGATCGCTGCGGCACCGGCAAGCGCGACCGGCAAGCCCACGGTGGTCGAGGCCAGCCGCTCCACCGCGGGCGGCGCGACCGACTGACCGGCGCGCGTGGCGACCCACACACTGAACGGCAAGGCCGAGCCCACCCCGATGATCAGGCCCAGGGTGTGAAACAGGACCGAGAAGATCCGCGAGGTGCCGGTCACCGGATATCCGGTCACGACATCTTCCATCGCCGAGGCGATCGAGCGCGCGGGCAACAGCGCGATGATGCCGCCGGCAACCATCGCGGCGAAGTCCGCCGGGGTGATCGACCAAAACGCCACATAGCCCAGCGCGTAGGCGCCATAGGCGATCGCGGTCGCGACGAAACCGCCTGCGGCGGAGGCATAGAAGTCCGGGATGCCGAGCCCGGACAAGGTGCCGACGAGGCGGTCGACGAGGATCGCCGAGCCGATGCAGAGCACCGCGGCGAGCACCCCGGCCCCGAGCACCACCGCGACACCCGCCGCAAGGAGTCCGGTGGCGAGAGCGACGACCCACGATGACCAGGTCCGTGGGGCGCGGTGGATCTCCTGCATGCGCTCGACCGCCTGGGCGACGGTCACCTCTCCCGAGACAAGGTCATCGACGAGTGCGTGGACCGCGGCGAGACGCCCGAAGTCCCAGCGCGGCGGGCCGACGACGCGCAGCCGCGTCGCCACCTCCCCGTCGGCGGTCTGCACCTGCATCAGCAAGGACTGGAGGGTGATGTCGACGTCGATTCGTTCCAGCCCGGCGGCAAGCGACACCGCGACCACGCTGGTGTGGGTCTGCGCCGCGCTCGCCCCGCAACGCAGCAATACCTCGCCCACGTTGAGGGCCAGGTCCATCGCGACCCGCTCCTCCTGAGTCCGGCGCACGCGCGGATTGCGATAGGGAGTGCGCCGCAGGGACGCGCGGACCGGCAGCGGCTCGGTCGGCGCCTCGCCGCGCCACGTAGGCGGCTGCAGCCACCGCGGGCGGACCGGCCGAGCCGGTGCCGGGCCGTCGCCGGGCCGGGACGTCATGGCCTCAACCGTAGGCGATCCGGCCGGACGGCCGTCGTCTCCCGGCCACGCGGCACCACCTGGTGCAACACGAGGAGGTGAGCGGGCGGCATACCCAACGCCTGTGAGTAGTTCCACAGGTTTGAAAAGGCTTTCACGAGAAGCCCCCCTGGACGAGGCCGATAGCGTTGTCGGAAGCAGTTGTCGCGCCTGTCAGCAGCGCTGCCAACCGGTCGCGCGGGCGCAAAGCACTGGGGCCTTGGGGGCCCACCGGACGGAGGAAGCACATGACTGACAGCACCGGAACGACCAATACCGCCTTGCAGGCGTGGGTCGACGAGGTGGCCGCCCTGACGACCCCCGACAAGGTCGTCTGGATCACCGGCACCGACGAGGAGATCGACGGCCTCAACCAGGAGCTCGTCGCCTCCGGCACCTTCGTCAAGCTCAACGACGAGAAGAAGCCCAACTCCTACTGGTGTGCCAGCGACCCGAGCGATGTCGCCCGTGTCGAGGACCGCACCTATATCGCGTCCGAGAAGGAGGAGGACGCCGGCCCGACCAACAACTGGATCGACCCGGCCGAGCTGAAGGCCACCATGACCGAGCTCTACAAGGGCTGCATGAAGGGCCGGACGATGTATGTCATCCCCTTCGTCATGGGTCACCTGGACGCGACCGTCCCGATGTTCGGCGTCGAGATCACCGACTCCGCCTATGTCGTGACGAACATGAAGATCATGGCCCGCATCGGCTCCGAGGTGCTGGCGAAGATGGAGGAGTTGGACGCCGACTTCGTCAAGGGCCTGCACTCCGTCGGCGCACCGCTCGCGGACGGTGAGAAGGATGTCCCGTGGCCGTGCAATGACACCAAGTACATCGCCCACTTCCCCGAGACCCGCGAGATCTGGTCGTATGGCAGTGGCTACGGCGGCAACGCCCTGCTGGGCAAGAAGTGCTACGCTCTGCGCATCGCCTCGGCCATGGCCCGCGACGACGGCTGGATGGCCGAGCACATGCTCATCCTCAAGCTGACCTCCCCCAAGGGCTCGGTCCACTATGTCGCCGGCGCCTTCCCGAGCCAGTGCGGCAAGACCAACCTCGCGATGCTCGAGCCGACGATCGAGGGCTGGAAGGCCGAGATGATCGGCGACGACATCGCCTGGATGCGCTTCGGCCCCGACGGCCGGCTGTATGCCGTCAACCCCGAGTTCGGTCTGTTCGGCGTCGCCCCCGGCACCGGCATGAACACCAACCCGATGGCCATGCGCACCATCGAGAAGGGCAACTCGATCTTCACCAATGTCGCCCGCACCGACGACGGCGATGTGTGGTGGGAGGGCATGACCCCGGACAAGCCCGAGCACCTGATCGACTGGAAGGGCAACGACTGGACGCCCGAGTCCGATGTCGTCTCCAGCCATCCGAACAGCCGCTTCACCACCCCGGCGAAGCAGTGCCCGATGATCGCGCCGGAATACGACAACCCCGACGGTGTCCCGATCGACGCGATCCTCTTCGGTGGCCGCCGCGCCACGACCGTCCCGCTGGTCTACGAATCGCGCGACTGGACCCACGGCACCTTCGTCGGCGCCACGCTCTCCTCGGAGACGACCGCCGCCGCGACCGGAGCGGTCGGCGTCGTGCGCCGCGACCCGATGGCGATGCTGCCGTTCATCGGCTACCACGCCGGCGACTACATGAACCACTGGCTGGAGATCGGCAAGCAGGCCGACGCGAGCAAGCTGCCGCGGATCTTCCAGGTCAACTGGTTCCGCAAGGACGAGGACGGCACCTGGCTGTGGCCGGGCTTCGGCGACAACAGCCGCGTCCTGAAGTGGGTCGTCGAGCGCCTCGACGGTGACGCGGATGCGGTCGAGACCCCGGTCGGGCTGGTCCCGGCGCCGGGCGCCATCGACACCACCGGCCTGAACATGACCGACGAGCAGGTCGCCAAGGCCATCGCGGTCAACACGGAGGACTGGCTCAAGGAGCTGCCGCTGATCGAGGAGTGGTTCGCCAAGTTCGGCGACAAGCTTCCCGCCCCGCTACAGGCCGAACTCGACGGTCTCAAAGAGCGCCTCGGCGCCTGAGGAAAGAAAGCGAACGGTCTCCACCATGGGGTGGGGGCCGTTCGCTGACTCCGGCCACGGCGCGACCCGGCGGCTCCACGTCGACTCGGCGAGAGCCGGCGCAGCACACAGGAAACCCATAGTGTTCCCACAGGGGTGAGCCACGACATACCCAGGGTTGGCGGGAGACACTGGAGGCATGACACAGCCGGCCACCCAGAAGCTGCAGCGCCTCGACGGCACCCCGGTGCGGGTGCTCGTCGTCGACGACGAGGCCAATCTCACGGAACTGCTCTCGATGGCGCTGCGCTATGAGGGCTGGGAGGTCCGCGCGGCCGGCACCGGCACTGCGGCGGTCAAGGCGGCTCGCGACTTCCAGCCCGACGCCGTCGTGCTCGACATGATGTTGCCCGACTTCGACGGCATGGAGGTGCTGCGCCGGATGCGCGCCGACGACGCGAACGTCCCGGTGCTCTTTCTAACTGCCAAGGACGCCGTCGAGGACCGGGTCGCCGGCCTGACCGCGGGCGGCGACGACTATGTCACCAAGCCCTTCTCCCTCGAAGAGGTCGTCGCGCGGCTGCGGGCCCTGATGCGCCGCACCGCGGTCGTCGCCGACGAATCCTCCTCGGTGCTCGTCGTCGGCGACCTGACGATGGACGAGGACAGCCATGAGGTCACCCGGGCGGGCACGGAGATCAACCTAACCGCCACCGAGTTCGAGCTGCTGCGCTATCTGATGCGCAATCCCAAGCGGGTGCTGTCCAAGGCACAGATCCTCGACCGCGTCTGGAACTACGACTTCGGCGGGCAGGCCAATGTCGTCGAGCTCTATATCTCCTACTTGCGCAAGAAGATCGACGCCGGCCGGGCACCGATGATCCACACCATGCGTGGCGTGGGCTATGTCCTCAAGCCCGCAGAGTGAGTCGAATGCCGTCGCTCACCTCCCCCCGCAGCTGGACGTTGCGCTCCAAACTCGTCGCGTCGATGGTGGCGCTCTTCTTGACCGTCAGCATCGGCACCGGATCCTTGATCGTGCTGGCCACGAGGGACTACCTGGCGCGCCAGATCGACCAGGACCTCAAACAGACCGTCGCCCGGTCCACCTTTGGCGATCACGACGACAGTCATCCGCGTGGCGGCGGGCCCGGCGGTCCCCTGCCCGGCGGCGGTGCGGGCGTGCTCAGCCTCGCCCTGGACGCCGACGGCCAGGTGCGCACGGACCCCCGCAGCGGCTCGCCGATCAATACCGCGATCAATGTCGACGGGGATCAGATCACTCTGGACGCCGAGCAGGTCGAGCGGCTCTCCGATGTCAAGGCCGGCGGCGGACCCGAGACTGTCGACCTCGGCTCGAGCGCCGGCACCTACCGCGTCATGGCCGTCGCCACGTCCTCCGGCACCGCCATCACGGGCATCCCGACCCTGCCGATCACCAAGACCGTCAATCAGCTGCTCGGGCTCGTCGCCGCCGCAACCCTGATGGGCCTGGCCATCGTCGCCCTCGGCGGCGCCTATCTCGTGCGCCGCAACCTCGAGCCCCTCAGCCGGGTAGCGGGCACGGCCCGGGCCGTGTCGCAGCGCTCGCTCGAATCGGGCGAGGTCGCCTTGGCGGAGCGGGTGCCGGCGAGCGACACCGATCCCAACACCGAGGTCGGGCAGGTCGGGTTGGCCCTCAACAGCATGCTGGACAATGTCGACGGTGCGCTGCGGGCCCGGCAGGAGTCGGAGACGCGGGTGCGGCAATTCGTCGCCGATGCCTCGCACGAACTGCGGACCCCGCTGGCGAGTATTCGAGGGTATGCCGAGCTGTCCCGCAAGGAGCGCGAGCCGGTCCCGCCGAATGTCACCCACGCGTTGGGCCGGATCGAGTCGGAGTCGCTGCGGATGCAGGGCCTCGTCGAAGACTTGTTGCTGCTGGCCCGCCTCGACGCCGGACGCCCCCTCGATCACGATCCGGTCGACCTGACCCTCCTGGCCATCGACGCCGTCAGCGACGCGCGGGCGGCCGCCCCCGATCAGGTCTGGGGCCTGGACCTGCCCGAGGAACCGATCGAAGTGCCCGGCGATCGGGCGCGGCTGCACCAGGTGCTGGTCAACCTGCTCGGCAATGCCCGCGCCCACACTCCGCCCGGCACCCGGGTGACTACCGCCCTGCATCGGGGAAGCACCACCGATCCAACGCGCACCGATGTCGTCACCCTGTCCGTCATCGACGACGGCCCCGGCATCCCGGCCGCCTTGCAGCCCAACGTCTTCGAACGCTTCACCCGGGGCGACGAGGCCCGCAACCGGACCGCCGGCAGCACGGGCCTCGGCCTGTCGATCGTGGCCGCCGTCGCCGCCGCCCATGGTGGCCGCGTCGGCCTGCGCTCCCGCGCCGGCGAGACCGCCGTCGTTGTCGAACTCCCCGCCGCCTGACCCCCCACCCCCACCCCCGTCGAGTGGACATCCCAGTCCTGTCGAGTGGACATCCCAGTCCCGTCGAGTGGACATCCCAGTCCCGTCGAGTGGCGGAGCAGGCCCGCCGGGTCTGATGCTCCTATTGCGTGTCAAGCCTTTGGGGAGGGGGAGTTTCAGGCGGCGGGTCAGCGCACGCGTCGGTTGAAGGCAAGGATGAGCGCGGACATCGCGGGCAGCAGGTCGGAGACGTCGCGGTCGTAGATGCGGCCTTGGTCGAGGCGCTCGGCCAGAGTGGTCAGCAGGTCGGACCAGTGCTTCGCAGAGTTGGGGGAGACAACGACCGGGACGGTCTCCATATTGGTGACCTCACGGATCACCTCGACTGGACGGTCGACCACCTCGACGGCCACCAGGCCGGACTCGGCCGCGCGGCGCTGTTCCCACGCGCGATGCCGGCACGCGGCAGAGCACCACTTCGGCATCCGGCCGACTCGCGCAACCTTGATGCTGGTGCCGCACCAGCGCAGGTGACGGTGCCGCGGACCTTCGGCACGCGGTTGGCGATGCGCTCGAGGCGTGCGGCTTCTCGGCGCTCGTCTCGCAGCTTGATGAGGCGGTCTTGGCCTCTCTTCGCCTGTCGGAGCTCGAGGTCCTTCAGGTGCATCTTCGGCTGGATCCAGTATCCGGTCATCGCTGGCGCCTCCCTAACGTTTCTCCTCTCCCAATGCGCAGCCGAGGTCGTTCATGGCCACGCTCGTGCGAAAACCCTCAAAACAGATGCGTCACAATGAAACTCGGAGCCAGGGTGCATGAGGTGTGAAGCGTTCGGGCGGTTCGTTTGCACGTGGCGGTTTGGCGGTCGCCTGGGCCCTGCTCCGCTTCGTCGGGGTGGTTAGCTGCGTGGGGCTTCGATGCCTGGGTGCGGTCAGGCTTGGTGCTTAGGTGACCGGGTGGTGAGTCGCTGACGACGGGCCATGATGACGGAGGCGCCGATCAGCCAGAACGGGAGGAGCACGTAGTTGACCAACCCTCCTGGGGGGACGCCGGCGTTTCCGAGGGCCCCCAGCACTCCGCAAGCGACGGTGGCGATGGCGAACCACCGCGGTAGCACTGCACCGGCAAGGCCACCCAAGCCCGTCGCGATGAAAGCCGTGGCGAGCCCTATCCCCATCCCTGCCCAGCCGAAGAAGTGGACGTAGCTCAGCGACTTCAGTGCGGCGTCGTCGGACGCGGCGGCGGCCCCGATGATCAGGCCCCAGTTCCACATCACCATCTGGGACAGCCCGGCAGCGGTGACCACCCAACCGCCGTGGGCAATCGAGGACCACGTGGCCTCCGCCGGCTCGGTGGAGCGCAGGAGGTTGCGGACGGCTGTGGCGAAGAAGAGCAGGACGATCCCCATGAGGACGAGGCAGCCCACGCTCGCGTAGTTGAGCAGGAGGTGGTCCCTGATGACCTGGCTGGTTGCGCTTCCCGGTTTGTCCGTCTCGGTCACCGACTGCAACGCGCTGTGCCCGATCCAGCACGCTCCCGCGATCGCACCCGTCCAGGGCAGGAGCTTCTCGAGTCTGGTGAGCGGCATGGCAGCCTCCCTCTCGTCTGCGTCCGCGACCATCGCCGACTGCCAGATGATGTGGCCACGAGAAGTCCAGGTGCATGAGGCAGATGTCCCGAACGGGCCGGGAACTCGTCCCGGGAGGGCTGACGAGGCTTTGGGGCAGACCCCACACTGGTGTCCATGGGTGGTGCGGTGACATTCGCGGCGGCTCTGCCGGTGACTCTCGGACTCTTGGTGGCCCTTCGCAGTGCCCAGGTGTCAATCGGAATGCTGCTCGTCTGCCATGGCGCGTCCGTGGCATTGATCGGTCTGCAGGCGCTCGACGTCCTGGGCGGGGGTGCCGGCCTCCTTCTCGACCAGCTCGCTCAGGGCGCATGGGTTCTGCTGTTCGTCTGGTCGGCCGTGATGGCCCACCTGTTTCCCGACGGTGCCCTGCCGTCTCCACGATGGCGGTGGTGGCTCGGCGCCGAGGTCTTGGGGGTGATGGCGTTCGTCGTCGGGGCTGTGGGCAATGGCGAGACCTTCTCCGAGCAGCATCCTGGCCAGGCGCCACCGTTGGGTGCGTTGACCTCGACGGTCTCGGCGATCCTCGGCACTGTCGGGTTGGTCGCGCTCGTCTGCCTCGTGGTCGGTGCAGGGGTGGCGGTGGTCGTCCGTCTGCGCATGGCTCATGAGGACGCGAGGACTCGGTTGCTGTGGCTGGTGTGGGGTGCTTGGGCCGTGCCGGTGTCGCTTGTCGTCGCCTGGGCGAATCACTTCCTGCTCGGTGACCAGACCTGGCTGGTGATCGCCGCCCTGGGGGTGGGGACGCTCTCCGTCCCGCTCACTGTCGCGGTGGCGACCCTGCGCCACCGGCTCTTCGACATCCGGGTGGTGCTGAGCAGAACCGTGACGGCCACGGTGATGACCGGTGCGGTCCTCGTGATGTACGCCTCCGTTCTGGAAGCAGTGCGCCGGCTCGGCGGCGACAGCACGGTCGGGGGCCTGCTGGCCGTCGCTGTCGTCGCCGTCGTGATCCACCCCGCGCACTCGTGGGTGCGACAGCGGGTGGAGAGGCGTGTCCATGGGTACCGCGGCGACCCGCACCGCGCGTTGCGGATGCTGGCCGACACGACCGAGACGGCTCCTCAGGAGACCTTGACCGCGTCGATCTCCGCCACCATCGCCGAGGCGGTGCGCGTCGACTGGGCCCGGATCGACACCGGATCGGGGGTGGATGACGGCACCCACCGCTTCCCACTCGAGCACCGCGGCGAGGTGATCGGCTCGTTGGTGGTCGCGTCGCCGCCAGGAGGCCGGTTCGGCGCCGAGGACCTCGCTCTGCTGCGAGACCTCGCGAGGTACGCAGCAGTGGTCGTCTTCGCCGATCGGCACCACGGCGCCCTGCGCGACTCTCGAGCGCGGATCGTCGCCGCGAGGGAGGAGGAGCGTCGACGTCTGCGCAGAGACCTCCACGACGGGATCGGACCGTCGCTGGCCGCCGTGGTGCTGAAGCTCAACGCAGCCGAGACCCGCACCGATGCTCAGGAGCGGCACGCCATTCTCAAGGAGGCCCGCTCGGAGGTGAAGGAAGCCATCGACGAGGTCCGGCGACTGGTCGATGACCTGCGGCCGCCGGCGATCGATGAGGTTGGCCTCCTCGCCGCCATCCGCCAGCGCGCACTGGGCCTGTCCGAGGCGGTGGTGTTCGAGGTGAGGGGGCCGAGCGCGATGCCCGACCTCCCTGCGGCGGTCGAGACCGCCGCCTTCCGCATCGCAGCGGAGGCGATGACCAACGTGGCCCGCCACGCGAGCGCCACCCGGTGTGAGGTCGACATCACCATCACGGGCGACGAGTTCGCGATCACGGTCACCGACAACGGTCGAGGCGCCGCGTCGACGGTGCGCTCGGGGATGGGGTGGGAGTCGATGCGCGAGCGAGCCGCCGAGCTCGGGGGGTCGTGCACGCTGACGAACGGGGCTCCGGGGACCGGGCTGTCGGTCCACGCGGTCCTTCCTCACCGGCCGTCACCGGGTCATCTGGCCGAGGCGGGCGAGAGGGCATGATCCGGCTGCTGATCGTCGACGACCACCCTGCCTTCCGTCGCGGGCTGGAGCTCATGCTCTCGGACGTCGACGACATCGAGGTCGTCGCCCAGGCGGCATCAGGTGAGGAAGCGGTCGAGCTGGCTGTACAGGCCACGCCGGACGTCGTGCTGATGGACCTGCGGATGCCGGGCCTGGACGGGATCGAGAGCACCCGCCGGCTGAAGCGTCTGCACAGCTCGCTCTCGGTGGTGGTGCTGACGATGTTCGAGGACGATGCGTCCGTCTTCGCTGCGATGAGGGCCGGCGCCCGCGGCTACGTCCTCAAAGGGGCGGATCAGGACGAGATCGAGCGAGCGGTTCGTGCAGCGGCCGCCGGTGAGGCGATCTTCGGCCCCGCGATCGCCGACCGCGTCATCCTCCACTTCGCCCAGGGCGGCGACCACCCGCGGTCGACGTTCCCGTCCTTGACCCAGCGCGAGCGTGAGGTGCTCTCGCTCATCGCCCACGGGAAGGGGAACGCGGCGATCGCCCACGAGCTGGGGATCAACCTGAAGACGGTGCGCAACCACGTGTCCAATGTCTTCACGAAGCTCCACGTGTCCGATCGGGCTTCGGCGATCGTCAAGGCACGCGAGTCCGGAATGGGCGGAGAGTGAGCACTGAGGGGTGCCCCGCTCGCGCGCTGCCTGTAGTTGTCCACGTCGGCGTGGTGCGGGCTTGGTCGTTGGCGACCGGCCAGGCTCACCGACGCAGGCGCGCGACGAGCTCGCCGTCGACCTGCTCGCCCGTCTCGACGAACCCCACGCCGCGGTAGAGGGCCGCGGCCCGATGGTTGTCGGGCCCGTACGAGAGGGCGAACCCACCGCCGGTCGCTCGGTCGGCCAAGAGGTCGAGCGCGGCGGTGACGGCGGACCTCCCGAGCCCGCGCCCTTGGTGCCGGACGTCGATGATGATGCCGCCGAGCCAGCAGCTCGCATCCTCCTCGTCGATGGCCCACATGAGGAACCCCACCACGGTGTCTTCCTCGCAGACTGCGAGCGGGCGCCAGAGGGCCTCGTCGGCGCACAGGGCCAGGTAGTGGGTCGGGCTGGCGACGAACCGGGACTGCTCCGGGGCGACGGTCAGGGCGGCCACGGCCCCCCGGTTGGCCGCGTCGACCGGGACCAGTCTCACGCAAGCACCTGTCGCGGACCCGTCGCCCGGATGGGGTGCGTACCTCATCCGCTTCGGTGGGTCTCGAGGTAGCGCAGCACGGCGAGGACGCGGCGATGGTCGGTCTTGGCCGACTCGGCCAGCCCGAGCTTGGTGAGGATACGGCTGACGTGGGTCTCCACCGTGCGGTCGGTGAGGACGAGGCGATGGGCCACACCGGCGTTGCTGAGGCCTTCGGCCATGAGCCCGAGCACCTCTCTCTCGCGCGGGGTGAGCTCCTGAAGGGCGGACCTGTTGCCGACCATGAGACGGGCGACGACCTCGGGGTCTAGTGCTGATCCCCCGGCGGCGACGCGGTCGAGGGCGGCGATGAACTCGTCGACGTCGAGGACGCGGTCCTTGAGGAGGTAGCCGAACCGTCCGCCGGCGACGAGGTGGACCGGCAGCCGGGACTCGACGTGCTGGGAGAGCAACAGCACGGCTGTGTCGGGCAGAGCCTCTCGGACCTCGGCCGCGACCCGGGCGCCGTCGTCGGCGTGGTCCGGGGGCATCCGGATGTCGAGCACGGCGACGTCCGGGCGGTGGTCCAGGACTGCCGCGAGGGCGGAGGGTGCGTCACCGGCATCGGCGACGACGTCGTGCCCGACCTCGGTGAGCAGGGCCCGTAGGCCGGCGCGGAAGAGGGCGGAGTCCTCGCCGATCACGACCCGCACGGGATCTCCGCGGTCATGACGGTGCCGCCCAGTGGTGGGCTGTGCAGGGAGAGGCGCCCGCCGAGGGCGTGGACCCGGTCGCAGAGCATGGACAGACCCGAGCCGGGGGTGATGCGTGCTCCGCCGGAACCGTCGTCGCGGACGGCCACGAGGACGTTGCCGCGGTCGCGTCGCACGGCGACCTCGACCTCCCGCGCGCCCGAATGCTTGACGGCGTTGGCCACGCCCTCGCTCGCGACGTAGTAGGCGGTGATGCTGACGTGCTCGGGAAGCTCGTCGGCATCGAAGGTCAGGCGCAGGGGGAGGGCGCTGCTCCGTGTGAGGTTCTCGAGCGCGGGGGCCAGCCCGTCGTCGAGGCTGCTGGGCCGCAGGCCGTGGGCGATCTGGCGCAGCTCGGCCACGGCGGTGGCGATCTCATCGACGGCGGAGTCGACGAGGCCGTCGAGTTCGACCGACCCGCCTGCGGCGACGCGACGCTGGGCGACGCGCAACCTCATGCCGAGGGACACCAGACGCTGCTGGGCGCCGTCGTGCAGGTCCATCTCGAGGCGTCGCCGCTCCTCGTACCCGGCACGCAGCAGCCGTTGTCGGCTCGCCTCGACCTCGCCCAGGGCGTGTCCCAGCTCGCCGCGCAGCCGGGTCGACTCGGCGACAAGAGCAGCTTCGCGCGCCACCTCCTCGGGAACAGGTGCCCGGCCCGGACCTGCCACGATCAGGCCGATCTCGTTGCCCTTGAGGCGGATCGGGACACCCGTTCCAGAAACGGCGTCCCCCGCCACGTCCACGAAGTCGGCCGAACCCGGCCACCGGTAGCCCACGCGCAGCGCCGGGTCGCGCATGGCCTCGCGCAACACGGACTCGAGCTCTTCCGGTTCCCTGGAGCCGTCATGGACGTCGGTGACCAGTGCTTGGACGGCCGCGACGCCCCGGGCGCGCCGCGGGTGCAGCCGCCTCCCCAGGAAGCGCAGCAGCAGGGCTCGCGCGGGCAGGAGCAGAACGACGACGACGACAGTCGCCAGCACCGCCGGTGCGGTGGAGTCCGCTCCCACGGCCAGGGCGACCGCGGACGACACGGTGGCGTGGCCGGCCACGACGAGGAACGCCAGCACGGGATAGACGGCCGCCGCCACCACCGCGCGGTCGACGTCGTAGAGGTCATGGCGCAGCATCGCCACCAAGGTGGCGGCCGGGATCGCGATGTTCATCGCGACCAGGCCACCGAGGGCGACGATGGGTGTCCCGGTGAGCAGGTAACCCGCCCAGCACAACAGGATCGTCGCCGGAACCGTCAGGCAGGCGACGAACATCCACCGCAGCCGCGCTCGTTCCAGCTCGTCGGCCGCGGCCCGGTAGCGACGACGGGTCGCCAACGCCGCAAGGACCAGGCAGGCGTAGAACACCACCAGCGCGGGGATGGCGCCGTAGCCGACCCAGTGCTCCCCGAACGGGCGCGGCCAGTCGTCCAGCGGGGGCATCAGCGGCCCAGGCGCCACCGCGAGGAAGAGGTTGAACGCGACCACCGAGAGGGGAAGGGCGATCGCCGTCCGCCGAGCCCACGCGTCGTTCGGGCGGCCGTCGGGGAAGAGCAGCAGCACCATCGCGAACGGCAGGAACCAGCCCATCCAGATGCCCTGGGTGAGGTTGAGGAGCTCCGCACTGGCCGCGAGGTCGCTCGGCGGTGCGGCCAGGGCGTCGGCCCAGTTGCCGTGGGCCGTCTGCAGCAGGTTGTTCGCTCCGGCAGCGGTGAGCCACGGGCCCACCCAGTTGCGGGGGTCGTGCCGGACTGCCAGGAAGCCTGCCGCGAACGGGACACCCGACGCGAGCACGGCACCCCCGACGATCCAGGCGCCGTCCGGATCGCCGAGGTCGCGCACCGCAACGACGGTCAGCACCACCAGCACGACAGAGACCGCCCACAACAGGTGGGTGACGCGTCGCGGCCACGGCATGGCTCAGGCTATAGCGGCCCTCGAGCTGACGTCATCCGTACTGGCACGGACGGCAGGTCCGGTACTACCGCCGACGACGCGCCGGTTCCTCCGACCCCACCGTGGAGGTCCCAACCAGACCACTCGACAGGAGCCTCCCGTGACCACGACCCGTCACACCCCGACCCACACCGAGACCTCGCCCGACACCTCGCCGCGCGACCTGCGCCGCACCTGGCGGTGGCTCGCCGCAGCCGCCCTCGTCCTTGGGCCCCTGGGCGTCACCGCCATCCGTGCCGTGATGCCCTACTGGACCGACGACACCCCCGCCGAGATGGTCGCTGGGTTCGCTGCCGACCCGGGAGCCGGGGCGCTGATGAACTGGCTCTCCCTCGTCACCACCCCGTTCCTCCTTCTCAGCGCGCTCGCGATGGGGTTCGTCGCCCGACGCCGTGCCCCCGTCATCGCGTCCTGGGGGACAGCCGTCCTCTTCGGCGCCTATGCCCTCGGCAGCGCCGTCAGCGCCCCCGACGTCCTGACCTCCGCGCTCCTTGGCCGCGGCGATGACCAGGCTTCGGTGGCCGGGACCGCAGCCGTACTCATGGATCACCCCCCGATGCTCGCGGGCGCGCTGTCCTTCGTCATCGGCCACCTCGTCGGCATGGTGCTCGTCGCCATCGCCGTCGTCAGGGCCAAGGTCGTCCCCTGGTGGGTCGGGCTCGTCATCGCCGTGGCCCAGCCCGTACACGTCGTCTCTGCCGTCGTCGTCCCGAACCGTCTGCTCGACGTCGTCCTCGGCTGGGGCGCCACCACCGTCGGCTACGCGCTCGTCGCCGGCGCCGTCCTCCGGACGGCGGACGAGGAGTGGGACCTCCAGCCGCAACCACGGTGAGGCGCCCTCGCCTGGACCCCAAAAAGGGCCCCAAAACTCATTCGCAGTCTCGATTCCGTAACGATGCGCCCTCGACGCAACGGGACGTGTCTTACCCGCTCTGACCAGCGGAAACGTCAGATCTCGGGTCGCGTCCGGTCGATGCGCGTCGGGGCGTTTCAGGGCCGGAATGGGCCTACGGATCAGAAGGGTTAGGGGTTCGAATCCCTTCGGGCACCACGCACGGGTCTCGACATGAGCGTCGAGCAGGTCGCCAAGGCCCTCGAGGTCGACCCGGCGGAATGGCAGACCGAGGTCGCCTGATCGATGTGGTTCGCCAAGATCGGCGACACCCTGCCCTCGCAGCTCAAGGACGAACTCGCCACCTTGAAGGCGACCCTGAGCGCCTGAGGCCGGCCCGCCGGCATACGGCTCGAAATGGACGGCCCCGTCGAGAACTCGACGGGGCCGTCCTCGTCGTCGCTGGGGGGCGGCCGGCCACAGATGCCTCATAGACTTCTTACAGGATCGGCAGGCCAATCGCACAAGGAAGCCCGCTTTGATGAGACGCATGAACACCGCGCCATCCGCCTCACCGAAGCTGCAGCGCCTGGACGGCACGCCCGTGCGCGTCCTCGTCGTCGACGACGAGAGCAATCTGACCGAGCTCCTCTCGATGGCATTGCGGTATGAGGGGTGGGAGGTCCGCACCGCCGGCACCGGGATCGAGGCGGTCAAGGCCGCGCGCGACTTCCAGCCCGATGCCGTCGTGCTCGACATGATGCTCCCCGACTTCGACGGCCTGGAGGTCCTGCGCCGGATGCGCGCGGACAACTCCGCCGTGCCTGTCCTCTTCCTCACCGCGCGCGATGCCGTCGAAGACCGGGTGGCCGGGCTGACGGCCGGCGGCGACGACTATGTGACCAAGCCGTTCAGCCTAGAGGAGGTCGTCGCCCGCCTGCGCGCCCTGATGCGGCGCACCGCCGTGGTCGCCGACGAGTCGTCCTCGATCCTCGTCGTCGGGGACCTGACGATGGACGAGGACAGCCACGAGGTGACGCGCGCCGGCGAGCAGATCTCGCTGACCGCCACCGAGTTCGAGCTGCTGCGCTTTCTGATGCGCAACCCCAAGCGGGTGCTGTCCAAGGCCCAGATCCTCGACCGGGTCTGGAACTACGACTTCGGCGGCCAAGCCAATGTCGTCGAGCTCTATATCTCCTACCTGCGCAAGAAGATCGACGCCGGCCGGGCGCCGATGATCCACACGATGCGTGGTGTGGGTTACGTGCTCAAGCCCGCCGAGTGAGCCGTATGCCGTCACTGACCTCCCCGCGCAGCTGGACGTTGCGCTCCAAGCTCGTCGCCTCGATGGTGGCGCTCTTCCTGGCCGTCAGCATCGGCACCGGAACGCTCATCGTGATCGCGACGCAGGACTATCTCTCACGGCAGGTGGACGAGGACCTGAAGCAGACCGTGGCCCGGACGGAGTTCGACGACCACAAGGGCGGCTCCCCGCGCGGCGGCCCGGGCGGGCCGCTGCCCGGAGGCGGCGCCGGTGTCCTCACCCTCGCCCTGGACTCCTCGGGCCAGGTCATCTATGACCCCCGGGACGACGATCCGCTGAGCACCGCCGTCGACGTCAACGGGCTCTTCTAACTTGAACGGGCACGCCGGTCCTTCGTGGTGACGCGTAAGGGCCCGGGCGGTGTCAAGCCGTCGAGGCAACTGGTGACTGGCCGAGCAGGAGCCGCTCGAACGACTCCCGCGGAGTGAGGAACCCTAGGGCTTCTCGGGGTCGTTCGTTGAGTTCCTCGGCGATGCTGGTCAGGTAGGGTTGGTGGGCGGGGATGACCTCGCCCTTGGGGATGTACTCACGGATCAGCCCGTTGGTGTTCTCGTTGCTTGGCCGCTGCCACGGCGAGTGCGGGTCGGCGAAGTACACCTTCAGGTTGGTCGCCAGCGTGAGCGCGGCGTGCCGGGCCATCTCCGAGCCTTGGTCCCAGGTCAGCGACGTGCGCATCATCGCGGGCA
>Ga0209460_1000124_pt1 | contig 110926 bp, 93 predicted proteins | sample EBPBio132013_DNA_FD_185868 | JGI IMG/M metagenome (GOLD analysis project Ga0209460, IMG submission 185868) | Wastewater treatment Type I Accumulibacter community from EBPR Bioreactor in Madison, WI, USA - Reactor 2_5/13/2013_ DNA (SPAdes)... | ecosystem: Engineered > Bioreactor > EBPR >... | reverse complement strand
TTCCCAAGTCGATGATTTCCTTCCCGATCGCTGGCTAGCTCTCCAATCGCACTAGCTTCTGCCAGAGTCTTTCCGCTTTCACCTTCAAATCTTCCCGCACGCGCATGGTTTACTCAATCATGCGGTTGCTGTGACGGTTTCCCACCCCTACTGAATAGCTGCATTTGTAGCTCACCATCATCCGGAAACTGATCAAAATCGTAGCCAAGATATCGCTTCGCTACGGCAAACACCAGACTTTCACCAGTGCAAGACATATCAAATTTTTCCAGCGAACCGTTAACATCCAGCTTGAAAATTCTCTCGCCGTCAACGATACTCGATTGAGCGAAGATTGGCTTTTCTTCTGGCTGCAGCTGCCCGAAATCATGAATAACTCCATCATTGGCTGAGCCGGCGAGAAATCTTATGCGCTTGCCTCTTTCGTAAATGTCATAACCATAAAGATTGACATAACTGTGCAACACAATGGCTAGAATATTTGCCGTCGGATAGGCATCCAATATGGCTTTATGTAGCGCATTGCCTGGTTCAGAAAATTCATAAAGACGTTGGTCTCCCAAAATAAAGCCATGCTCGTAAGCCCCTAAGCCAAATTGATCCACAGGCGGATAGATGCAATCACTGTATGGCAACAGTTCATCCTCCGCCATCATTGCCGGACCGAGGTCAAGCTGCTCAATTAGCGTCTCTGCTTTTTCGGGCAGATGCGTGGGATTGGTCGAAAAATATTCAGGCTCCCTGGTTGTGACAAAGACCGTCGCGGCTTTGTATCCCATAAATTCACCTCGCTAATTACTGTCCTACAATGAGCAAACAGTCAATGAATAGCCTACCACGGCTGTTTGCATCAGGGCGACTACTAGCAGCGCCAAGGCAACGCTCTAGAAGCCCCGAACGATCTGACGCAAGTGCTGTAAAATACAGCCAGCACCTCCACAGCAGGGTGCAAAAGCCACTCGCTGACATACAATGAAAAATACTATTCTAAACTCGGCAAAGGGCGAGCAATTGAATCAAATTCTGAAATCAAACATCTTAGCTCGAACCTTGAAATCAAGCATCTTAGCTCTCTATCTCAGCTTCGGCAGTGCAGCGCTGGGCGCTGATGACAGCTATAAACTAGGGTTGCAAGCCTACAATAAGAAAGACTTTGCCGAAGCCGTCAAGCATTTTGAAACAGCCCTGCAGAAGACCCAAAACGATCCCCTGCTGTGGTATTACGATGCGCTCTGCTACCACCATTTAAAAAATTGGTCTATGGCAAAGAGCCGCTACAAAACAACCGCCAATTCATTTCCTCTGACCGAGCCTGGCAGAAGAGCCGCCGCAGCGCTCAAAGCTATCGATCCAAGTTTCGTGCCACCCCAACAGTCTGTCGCATCAACAGTTTCTGCGCAAAGTGAAAAACCAGCGGCAAGCGCCAATGCGATCAATGAGAAAGCTACTGCTGACTCAAAATCAACAGCCTCTGCGGATGATGCCGCCCTAGACAAAGAGTTAGCCGGTTTGCCAGACTCAGCTCATTTTTACTTTAAGAAAGGTCAGCAGGGTCACATGCAAGTTGACCTCATGGTGAACGGACATCCGGTCAAGGCTATCTTTGACACCGGTGCCAGTGCTCTTTTTTATAAAGACCAATTGAAAGAAGCCGGACTAGACCTAAATCGAGCAAAGCCCGGCAAGGGCACCCGCGGGTGGGCCGGAGTGGAAGTTTCTACGGAAATAATGCCGGCTCAAATTACGCTCGGTACTCTCACTCGCACCATCAATATCAAGATGCCCGAAAACAGCACCTCTCAGAGTACCAATTTGATTGGCCAGGACTTTATAAAAGGCTATCAATACGAAATCGACGACAAAGGCGGTCGGGTAGATTTGAAGAAAAAGCTAGCCGCAAAACAGGAGAAACTGAATCCCCTTTACGATATCCCGATTGAGATAATCGCCGGCAAAGAGTTCATCGTATTTACAGTCAACAGTCAATACGCGAAAGCCTTCATCGACACAGGCGCCTCCAATACCATTTTCGACGCATTCTCCGCCGCCCGATTCGGAGCCGTTCCCACTGGCGAAGTCATTCATATGTCAGGGGTGGGAGGCGACTTAACCATGAAGAGAGCCTATGTAAACATCCGAATCGGAGGCATGTACCGAGACAACTTCCCCATATTGATAGGCGGCAGCGGCGTTTGCGCTCTCGGACAAGATTTGATGGAAGGCTGGAAATACAAAGTAGATCGCGAAAACAAACTGCTGCGATTCTTCCACTGATGGCTGCTCACCGCATGCACGGGCACCGCCACTAGGTGTTGCCAGTCAAATTGCGAAGTTTTCAGAAACTGCCTGGCGCCAGCTGCTTTATACTGACTTGACACATTCCGTTCTAATCGCCGCCTGCACAAATTAGCAGCTCTAACTGGTACTGCAGAGAGCTCACAGCAGCACTCTTGTGATGTCTTTCTATCTAGGACCTTGATTCTTGTATCGCATTGCATCGCCAAATTCTCCAAGAAACTCAGCAGCCTCGATAGCCGTTTCGAGAATTCCGCGACGTGGAACTTGACGAAGGTTATCTGAATTCTTATCCTGAAGCTCCATTGCCACTCGGCACTCATCAAGCACTTTGCGTGCAAAGAATTCTCTGTTCTCTTCAGCTCCAAATTTAAAGCGCCCAAAATACAGATTTGATAGCGTGGCCGGGTGTAAAACATTGTCGGGCTCCAACGCTTTCGCTTTCAGCAAGAGCTTCTCGGCCACCTCGTCGTCGATAAACAGCAAGTAATGTGCAGCATTCGAATGAACAGTAGCATCGTTTGGATAAAGCTCTACTTGTCTTAGCCAAGCTTGCGAGATTGCTTTCAACGCCTGCTCTGAATGCAACCTCTCTACAAGATGAAACTCAGGCTGGAGCCAGATTTCAGTCGCAGGAAAATTCGCAATCGCCCAAATGATGTGATTGACAATACTTGGGTTGTCTTTATCATTCTTACTATAATAACCGATAAGCTTAACTCTTTGCCCATCATCCATCGTGCCCTCCAAGAGCTGCTGTTCTAGCTCAGCAGCCACTAGAGAATCCATGGTCTTTCCTTCTTTCAATTCTCTCAGGAATTCCAATATTGCTTCTCCGTTTGTCTTGCCTCTCACAAGTCAGTCGCACGACCTTCAGCACTATTTATCACACTGCAGAACTAGGATGGTCCACATGATGCGCTGCGGCAAAAGCATCAGCACCTTTACTGATTGAGAACTTTCGCTCTTCATAATAGTGTTTTCTGAAGCGCAACGCGGCAGCATCATAGGGCACATAGGCTCCCTCAGACACTTCCGGCACTTCACTTGGATTAGACTCGCAGATAATTCGGTCTTCTGTGAGCGGATCAACCAAGAACAAATTTGGCAGCGGTCTGCGGAACAGCACATCAATCAAGTAAATGCGACTGCTGTTCTCATCTATAGGCAAGACATATTGGTGGGTGCGCCAGCCCATAGAATCAAAACAGATGACTGAGCAATTGGGCTTGCGCCATTCTATGTAAAAGTCTTTCTGGAATTGCCTGCCGCTTGCGGTGCTGCGAAATCCAGTAGGCAGAGTCTCAATCTTTACAATCATTTCTTGGCCATCTTTTGGTACAAATGCTCCAAAAGATCCTTTGTGAACGAACGCCACGTGCGAATAATCCAGGGCGTTCTCCATAACTCTTGTCCAGTGTGTTTGCCATTCCTGCGTCACGATACGCTGCTTGTACTTATTGTCTTTCAAGAGCTCTGGTGGATCAAATATATCCGGATCTGTGCCGGTGAAGATCCAGACACTGCCTGCCGCAACTTGATGGGGTATTCTTTTTACATTCAGTCTCGACCTATCACCACTGGGCTCGCAGTAAGGCACACTTACGCATTTGCCACTAGCGTCGAATTGCCAGCCGTGGTAAGGGCACTGTATGCAGCCATTGGCAAGCACCTGCCCAAGCGACAGGGGCACTTGCTTGTGCGAACATTTATCCTCTAAAACTACTATTTGATTGGCATCGGTTTTGTAGACGACCAGATTCTCCCCGCAAATTCTAATCTGCTGTGGTTTTGTGCCTACCTTTGCAATTGGTATTAATGGCATCCAGAAATTTGGCAAGAGGGAAAACATTCGTGCTAACCTCAAAAAACAAATCAACTACTAGCTTACCAATCTAGTAACTAGTTTGTCTAGCGATACAGAGAAACTGCAAATTGTCATTAGACGAAGACCCCATAAAAGCGACTAAAGTAGCCTATGCGCTGCGCGCATTGCTGATTCAGCATGCGGCGGTCTACCGTGAGATGGCTAGGCGGCTAGATTTAGGACCGAACGATCTGACGGCCATCCAGCATCTAGCCGAAAATCCGGATCTGGGGCCGGCTGAACTTTCCCGCCGCCTCGGAATCACCACGGCATCAGCCACAGCTCTTCTAGATAGAATGGAAAATTTAGGACACCTTCGCCGTGAGCCAAATCAAAAGGATAGACGAAGACTTACTATCACGATTACTCCACAAGCAATGAATGCGCTTTTGACGGTGCTTAAGCCGGTTATAGAGGAGATTGATTTGGTGGCGGCTGAGTTTTCTGCTGAGGAGCAGGAAACAATAATCAAGTTCTTAAAGAAAGCGACGGATAGTTGGCGCAAATACTCATAACCGCAATTTCCAATTTTATGCAATCAATGGTGGCAATGGTCTTGGCGGAAAATTTCGGGCCCTCGAATAGACGGCTTGCCGCAGACCCGTCAAGGCTTCAAAACTAGTGAAATAGGCAGGCTGAAACGCTATAATTTGACTGTTGATGGTGACTGGCGATGGAAGACGACTTCGAATCTGACATCTGTAACGGCAAGCATTATGGACCGATGCTCGGAACCGAGGACGGTGTGCCGGTCATGCGCTGCTCATTTTGTGAGCGCATATTCCGCGACACCGCAATTTCAGTGCGCCGCGAAGAACCCAAAAAACGTTCTTCAAAAACTTGCATCTCGGCATGCGATTGGGTAATAACCGGCGACACAGTCCGGTGCAATGCCTGCAGCTATATCGGCCCGGCACCAAACATCGCCACAGCCAAATAGAGTTAGAACCGCACAACAATTAAATATATTAACAACACCGAATATGGTGCCTCTTCAATTCATTTTCAGTATTTCGAACCGAGGCAAAAGAAGAAATTGCGCGATTGAATTGCAGTCTCAATGTCAAGTTGCGCGATAGCCGCTGGCGCCTTTTGCGACATATGCGGCAACGCATTACAACCGCAGCACAATCAGAACCTGAAAAGGACATTGAAAAGATCTGAGATACATCGCTATGCGGTCGGAACAGTGCCCCCGTCAATCACATATTCTGCACCGGTTATGCTGCCTGCAAGCGGCGATACGAGAAAGGCAACAAGGTCCGCAACTTCCTTTGGTTCTGCGGGACGCCCAAGCGGAATACCACCCAAGGACCTCATTACAATTGCTTTGCCGCCTTCATAATCAGTGTTTGCTTGTTCGGCGAGGCGCTGAACCAAGCGCTCGGAAGCTTCAGTCATTACCCAGCCTGGAGAAACCCTCACAACTCTGATTCCCTTTGGAGAGATCTCTTTGGAGAGACTCTTGCTGTAGGCTGACAATGCTGCTTTGGCGGCAGCATATGCGGTTGTTGATTCCGGCAACGGCAATAGGCTCTGAATTGACGTAACGTGAATAACGACACCAGTCCCCGCTTTGATCATAACTGGAACTAGCGCTCGGTCAATACGCACGGCCGACATCAAATTCAAGTTCAACTCTTCAAACCATACATTGTCATCAAGTACGGCAAATCCTCCCCCTGGAGCACTCGATCCGCCAAGTGAGTTTATGATGAAGTCGACTCCGCCCCAATGCTCCGTTACCGCATCAACGAGAATCGCACAGCCTTCTGGTGTAGACAGGTCGCAAGCGACATGGAGAGCGCCCTCCGGCAAATCCTTCGGTGCTGACCGAGAAGTTGTGATCACCTTCGCCCCCTGCTCTAGAAGAGTCTGTACAATTGCGGCGCCAATCCCCATTGTGCCACCAGTGACTAAAGCACGTCGATTAGCGATCTTAAGGTCTAAACTCATTTCTGCCTCAATATAGATATGTGTAGTCTTTGACTTGGCGAAGGTTTAGTAATAACGTTAGCAAGTAGAGTTACTGAAGTTCAAGAACGGACCCAAAAGTGAGGTACTTACTAAAAGGTATGCGCAAACAATACACAGCAATCACTGCAGCCACTGATGCTGAAAACGCGCTTAAGCTAATAGAGGGAAGATGGAAGCTAGTGATTCTATTCAACTTGTTCGGTGGTCAAGTCAAACGTTTTTCAGAACTTGAACGTGTTATTCCTGGTATCTCGCAGAAAATGCTAATTCAGCAGCTTCGCCAGCTCGAGATGGATGGGCTTGTGAAAAGAATTGTCCATCATCAAGTGCCACCGAAAGTTGAATATTGCATGACAGATTGGGGGCAGTCTTTATGCCCAGCTTTGGACGCATTGCTAAAGTGGTCAGAATTGCGAGAAGAAATGACCAGCAAAGATGTGACTTCTATAAACAACCAAGATTGATTGTGTAAACGTTCAAAAGATGCCTGTTATAAGCGATAAAGGGCTATGTGACTCCTCTAGCGAGCGCTGACAATATTTCCTGAACTTCAGCATTTCTATCTTTGTCTCTCTTATAGGATAGAGCACTGCCAAATCCCGCCCGCCTTCGCTGCAAAACGCTGCGATTGTCGGCATTACACCCATCGCTATTGACCCAAATAATTCTCTTGTGCCGCTTGGACTGGCCATAAAGTCATAAACAAAGCGGTTACATCTTCCTAGGACGGTCCTACGTCCTTCATTTCTTGCACAGTATATTCATACGAGTGAATAGTCAAAGAGCCCACCCTTCCTTGCCTAAACGTAACAATCAGAAGGGTTCCGTATTTGATTCCGCTTTTGGCGTCAACATTCTTGTCTATGGCAAAAAGAAGTCTTTCATCGTGGGCATGCGAGTCTTTCGGAAGTCCAAGCAGTTTCATGGCATTGTCTCGGTCGGAAGACGCTAAATCCTTAAGATGGCGGCTCAGCCATTTCCAGCGTTCTTGATTGTCTTTGCCTGGCAGGCAAAGCCGTATATCGTTCGCCGAAATTTTGCTATCGGCATAGACAGGCATCACCGAGGCAACTGGAAAAGCAAAAATCAAAGTCAGCAATAAAGCATAGAAAATTCTATGTATCAATTTCAGACCTCCCGAAATTCAAAATAGTTCCATTATCAATATAGCTAATTTGCCTGGTCGCGATGGCAAGCCCAATAATTACTGGTAGCGAAAATGGCAGCGCGGAAAAGCCGGTACAGCACACCAAGTGGGCTTCCCGCTTGGCTTTAGTCTCCCACCAATAAACTTGACCCCGTGCACTTTCCCCCAAAAGGTTAAAACACCCCAAAAGCCCACCAAGCACGTCAAATCAACACATTTCCAGGTTTCATCTTTTCCTTGGCTAGGTCAGTTTTCACCCATTAAATTCGGGGCATAAAGCAACATGACCGAAAAGCTCGCCTCAAGTTTTCGGTAACTGCTACCCGCCTAAAAGGGAAATCGAAGTGAATCTTTGGAATAAACTGGTGCAATTTGGACAAACATTGGGCGGCGGAGCAAAGATTGAAAACAAACTGAATGTACCGGAGCCGTTTCTTGAGCTGGTGTCTAAATTCGTAGAGCCAATGGCAGATGCTGATGCCGGACTGACTCTTGATGTTCTGCGTTATATCTTTGACGGAGTAGATGAAGAAACAACTCTGAATAGGATGGCTACAAATGAACAGGCCAAGCAGAAATTTGGCTTTGATACCTCTCATCGTCTAACATCTGGACCTTTTCAACTAATCCTTAAAGAAAAGACTAAATGCCCTCCCGAGTTTTGGGTACGCTTCGCAAAGTTTATCGATGCAGCAACAAAAGGCACCAACTATTACTCAGCAAATAGCCCGGCTTGTCCTCGCTGGCTAAAAGTACTGCTTGAGTCAAGAAATACATACTATCAAGCTTTTGGTCCCCAAGGGTCTGTGATCAGCTGTCAGATCGAACCTTGGCTTGCCCTAGAGATGGAAGAGATTCTGAAGGCTGGCGACTTGCCGGCCGATCTAATTTTGGATGCTCTTGTCAGAGGAACCATAATAGGCTGGCAAGTCTATGTGCGCCTAAGGGAACCAGCGCCTTACGTTGAAAAGTTCATAGATAAGGTGCGTGGTATCGTACTCGGAGCGAAAGACAACGAAGAGTTGAGCAGAACTTTGAAGAACCTGGCTGACTTTGAAGTAAATGCTGGTGCTATGGCTGATGTTCTAGTGCGCCATGCTGTGAACAGCGTCAAAGCAGTGAGAGAGCCCGCCACTCGTCTATTGGCTAAATGTCCTGACTCAGCCAGACCGCATCTGGATAGAATTCTGGAAGAGGGTGACGCAGGTGAGCGCTATGAAGCTGCCTCTCTTTACTGGCAGCTGTACTGCGATAGCTGTAATGAAGTGTTTCAACGCCTGCTGGAGAAAGAGAAGTCCAGCAAAGTAAAGAAACTAATGCAGACCTTGATGTCGTCTAAAGCATCTATCTCTGTCAGCGCCTCTCAAATAGACGAAGAGCTAAAACTTCCTCCACTGGAACTAAAGCTAGGCGAGGTGCCGCTACCGAGCGAGACAAAAGATGATATTCGCAACCTGCTCTTGCAAATATCGGAAGTAAACGAAGCTAATTACAAGATACTTCTCACGAACTGGGAGAAATCCCAAGATAAAGCACTCGCAGCGCATAGGCGCCCAACCAAACCAAATGTATACAGCGCCGAAGAAATAGAAGACCTTATTGTCTTTGTTGAAACCGGCGTCGGGAACGAAAGAAAGCTACCTTATGGGAATGATTTTGCTATCTTTTCGAAGAGTGTTTCGGAGTTTGCCGCTTCCTCTAACCTAGAGCTAATTCATCTCTTACGCCTCATTTTTTGGCTCGGCTTGGTGACAACCTATGGCTGGAGCGGTGAAACCTTTATTGAGAAATATCGCGAACGTTGCAGCGTCCCGTTTGGTTTGCGCGAACTTGATCATTGCTTTGCCACCTTGCCGGGGCTAAAAGCTGGTCATATTGCAAACATCTACTTGAACAATTACGATTGGCGAAGCAGCTTTGATTGGGAGCCATCAGCGGTCTGGCCTCTCTTTCTAGAGAGAATGGAAGATCTGGCAAGGCTGGTTAGCACGAGTATTCATAGAGACGCTAATGATTACAGCTTTCCTGAGCGCCGACTTAATGCCCTTAAAGTGCTGGCTATGTTTCCCAAACTTCCCGAGCAGTTTGTGGGTAATCTTTGGCTGCTTGCCCTAGGTGGGTCGAAGCAAGAGAGACTGGCGGCACAGAAAGCTCTAGCGAAGGTGCCAAATCAAACCGAAAGAATCATCGAAGCACTTGGCGATGGCAAGCAGGAAGTAAGAATTACTGCAGCAGAATGGTTAGCTCGACTTGGTGACAGAGCTGCGTTAGAAGCGCTGCGCAAAGCCTTTCACAAAGAAAAATCAGAATTAGCGAAGGGCGCGCTGATTCATGCCTTAGATGCACTAGGGGCTGATGTTAATGAGTTTCTAGACCGAGACAAGCTAGAGAAAGAAGCTAGTGCCGGACTGGCAAAAAAGAAACCATCCAATATGGATTGGATCAACCTTGGTGCGCTGCCGAAGCTGCACTGGAAAGATAATGGCGCGGAGGTCAGCCCGCTTATTACGCAGTGGTGGGTGGTGCAAACTGTGCAACAGAAGAATCCTGTCTGCACCCCACTGCTCAAGCGCTACCTGGCTCTTTGCAAACCAAATGAAAGTGCAAATTTTGCCAGACATATCTTAGGGTTATGGCTAAATCGTGACGCCGAAACAATTCCGCCGGAATTGGCCGCGTACAGAGCTGCCGCCGAAGCCGATAGATTGTGGGCTCAGTATGCAAATGAACCCTATTTTCTTGACTCCTATAGAAATGACAAGAAAAATCTGGAAAGAGAGATTTTCACAGATCTGATGAGAACGCCCTTGCAGTCTGCCATTAACGAGAAGGGCATGCTGGCGATTGTGACAGCTGCGGGCGATGCAGAGTGCGCCAAACAGTGCGAGAAGTATATTCGCGAATGGTATGGACAGAAAGCCGCCCACTGCAGAGCTTTGATTGAAGTGTTAGCCTGGATGGATAACCCTTTGGCTTTGCAGATACTTCTTTCTATTGCCAATAGATTTCGCACTAAGAGCATCAAAGAAGCTGCCCAGGAGCACGTTACCGCCATTGCTGACAGACGAGGCTGGACCATTGATGAGCTGGCTGATCGCACCATCCCTGATGGCGGCTTTGAAAGACCCTTAGACGAAAATGGGGAGCCTTGTGACACAGACGCCGTCTTAGAGATAGACTATGGACCCAGGCAGTTTATCGTCAAGCTTAATGACCAGCTAGAGCCGGTCATCACCTTAAAGGGTGATGAAAAGGAAATCAAAAACCTACCCGAGCCGGGCAAGTCTGATGACCCCCAACTCGCCGCGGCCGGTAAAAAATGTCTGAGCGAATGCAAGAAGACTGTCAAAGCAGTAGTTAAATTGCAGACCGAGCGTTTATATGAGGCTCTATGCACTCAGCGCGCCTGGCAATTAGATGACTGGCGCCTCTACCTGGCGCAACATCCTATTGTCGGTAGGCTTTGCATACGTCTAGTTTGGGCGGCTTTTTCGCCAAGTAAGAAAGATAAGGAGGAAGAAACTTTCATCGGCTGTATAAGACCGATGGAAGATGGCTCATTGACAAATGAGAAAGACGAAGCAGTCGAACTGCCTGAGAATACTATTCTCAGGTTGGCGCATGTCAGTACCGTACCGGAAGAGCTGGGAAAAGCCTGGCTCAGACACTTGCAAGACTACGATGTGACGCCGCTTTTCGCGCAGTTTGATAGACCGATGTATACTCTGCCCCCAGAAAAAGCCAAGCAAAACTCAATCGATGATTTCGTAGGCTATACAATCTCCACCTTCAAGTTGCGCAGCAAAGCGACAAAACTTGGCTATGTGCGTGGCGATACAGAAGATGGTGGCTGGTACTTTTCCTACCGCAAAGACTTTACCGCACTCGCTATTCAGGTAGTGCTGAAGTTTACCGGCAGCTGCCTGCCAGAGAGAGAGCAGCCCGCCGCCCTAGAGGAGATGTACTTTGTGCAACTGCGCAAACAGGGTGGTATGGAAGCGCGCTTTGCCGAAGGTGGCTTCCCTCTTTCAAAGGTCCCCCCGGTGCTTCTCAGCGAATGCTACAACGACATAAGACAAATAGCTGCCGAGGGTGGCGGCTTTGATCCGAAATGGAAGGAGCAGGATTACCTTAGATGACGGACGCCAAGACTCTTGTACTGAGAGAACCCCCAGAAATACGCTTTGCTGCCGAACTGAAGAGTCTTGCAGCCGGCGATAAAGACTCCCGACCGCCTGGTTGGAAACTAAGCCCTAGAGCTGTACGTACTTTCATTGTCGGTAATGAAAAAACTGGCATAACTAAAAAGTTTCACGGCGACAGCGCCATGATAGATAGGGCGATTGTCTCTCTCATGAGTAATCGCGGTCTACTGCTAGTCGGAGAGCCTGGAACGGCTAAGTCTATGCTTTCCGAGCTGCTTTCTGCCGCCATCAGCGGCACGAGTGCGCTGACCATTCAAGGCACCGCCGGAACCACCGAAGACCAGATCAAGTATTCATGGAACTATGCCCTGCTTTTGACCGAAGGACCGACACTTCAGACTCTGGTGCCGGCCCCGCTCTATACTGGGCTCTCACAGGGACTGATTGTAAGATTTGAAGAAATCACCCGCTGTGCCCCAGAGATTCAGGACACAATGATCTCGGTTATGAGCGACAAGGTTTTGCACATTCCTGAGTTAAAAGGCGATGACAGCGTGCTCTTTGCTAAACCAGGCTTCAACATCATCGCCACTGCCAATACCAGAGATCGAGGCGTGCACGAGATGTCCGCCGCGCTCAAGCGCCGCTTCAACTTTGAAACTGTTGAACCTATCGCCGACAAACAGTTTGAGCTAGACCTGGTTTTGTCGCAGGCTAATGAATTGTTGCATAAAGTAGACGCCCAGCCAATCATGGACCGTGATGTGCTCGATGTACTTGTCACCACTTTTGTCGAGTTGCGGCGTGGTCGCACCGACGAGGGCTCTATTGTAGACAAGCCCGCTGCCACAATGAGTACGGCAGAAGCCGTTTCTGTGGCTTTTGCCGCCGGTCTGGATGCTTTTTACTTTAGCGATGGCAAAGTGCGCGGCGAGCATCTTGCCAAGCAACTAGTCGGCACCGTATTGAAAGATTCTGAAGATGACGCCAAAAAAGTACGGCAATACTTTGATGTTATCGTCAAAAGCCGCGCCAAAAAGCAGCAGCACTGGAAGTCGTTTTATGAAGGACGGGGAATACTCGGACAGTGAGCAAAAGAGACTCAATCAATGAGTGCAGAGAGACTAAATCAGTGAGCAAAAGAGACTCTAGCGGTGAGCAATGAGAAGACTCGTTCAATGAGTGAAATAGAGATTCGCGACAAGAATGACTATCTTGCCGCCCTTTTACCCAAACTGAGACAGGAAGAGATTACATACTTTCCGGTCAGACACCACTCTCCTATTTGTGCCATGCGCATTGAAGACTGGATTCTCAAAAACAAACCAAGAGCGATACTTGTAGAAGGACCAGCATCCTTCAACAGTCGCATCGAGCTTCTGACAGATGAGCGCTGCCTAACTCCAGTGGCTCTCTTTACCACCTTTGTCGATAAAAAAAGACGACTGCAAAAGCTTATGGAAATCACCGAGGCGCCATCCCTAATCTTAGACGAAAATGAGACTGAGGAAAGCGTCGAGCTGCTTGAAAGCAGATTTTCTGCTTATTATCCGTTTTGCGACTATTCACCAGAACTGGTGGCATTGCGCGTCGGCAAGTCAGTGGGCGCCAAGCTAAAGTTTATAGATCTAGAATACGGAGAGATGGTGCTTGCCGAGCGCCGGGCGCAGGCTAAGCTGCTTGATGAAGCCAGGTCAAAAGGCGCCAGCGCTTTAGCGGGTGATGGACCGCAAGAAGAGCCCACAGAAGACAGTGACAAGAATATTGAAATTTTGTCGAGCGACGACCTTGAACGTTCGCTGGTCTTGTTAGATTCACTTACTAAAGAGTCGCATCTACGCCACAGCGGCTATATTGAGGCCCTGGCTAAAGCTATGGGATGCCGAGATTTTGATGAGCTCTGGGACCATCTCTTTGAGGCGCATTGCGGCGAAATAAGCACTGACGTTCTGATCGATCGATTGACTACCTATTGTGCCATGGCCAGGTCTGACTATTCGGAACAAGAACTTTTGGCTGATGGTACCACTGCGCGGGAGGCCCGCATGGCAGCGCGCATTATTGAAGAACTCAAGAACGGCAAGAAAGAGGACGGGCCAGTGCTGGTGGTAACCGGCGGCTTTCACACCGTCGCTTTGCCCGATCTTGTCGCAAGCGGCAGCAAAGCTTCGCCTCAAGAAAGTTTCGAGCCAGGCGAAATCGGAGTCTGGTTGATACGTTATGCCTTCGATAAGCTGGATTCGCTTTCTGGCTATGGCGCCGGCATGCCTTCACCCGCGTTTTATGAGCGACTCTGGCAGGCTGCGCGGGGGCAGAAAGCTCCTGAGGACGTGCAGACAGCGGTAGATGCAGTCGGAGCCGATTTTATCGTGGAAGTTTCCAGACGCAGTAGGGCAAGCAGGCTGCCCTATCTGGTAACCACACCCGATGCCGTGGCTGCTTGGCAAATGGCTCAACAGCTCGCCATGCTGCGGGGACACGCTCACCCGGCTCGGGTTGATATCTTGGACGGCATGCGCACTTGTTTCATCAAGGGAGAGGTAAGCGTTGAGGGGCAGGCTCTAGCCGCCCTGGTGCGGCAGGTCTTTGCCGGCGACAAAGCAGGAACGGTGCCGCCTGACTGCGAACTGCCTCCTATAGTCGCCGATTTCTATAGCGAGGCAAAAAAACTGCGCATCGATGTTGATCAAACAGAGAAAAAGGTAATAGCGCTAGATCTTTACCGCAAAAAGAGGCATCGTAGTATCAGTCGCTTCTTCCACAGACTGAGCTTATTGAAGGTGCCTTTTGTTTCTTACGTGGACGGTCCAGACTTTGTGCATGGCCGCGACATAACAAGATTTATTGAGCACTGGCAGACGCTTTGGTTGCCAGCGGTGGAAAGCGCGCTGATTGAGGCTGCCGCCCTAGGCACATCTATAGAAGAGGCCTGTGCCCAGGCTTTGGCAAAACAGATTGCCGCCTTGGAAAAGCAAGGTGGCGCTCGCTCTAGCTCAGAAGCGGTGAAGATTCTTCTTACTAGTTGTAAGCTCGGACTGCACAAACATGCCCGTGCGCTCATGCCGCTTGTGGCGATAAGTATTTCGGAAGATCCTATGGTTGCTTCGGTGGTGAGAGCGATTTCCCAACTCGATCTTCTCCGCCAGGCTCGCGAACCCCTGGCGGCTTCGCAGCTAGAGGGCATTCCAGAGCTGGAAATAGCAGCCTACCAGAAGGCGACTGCGCTTTTGCACAACGTTGCTAACTGCAATCACAAAATAGCCGAACAGGTTCTTGGTGCGATTAAATCCTTGCGCGAGTTTCTAGCTAATACTCCTGACACGCTTGTGGCCGAATGTGATACAACGCTTTTCTATGACGCGTTGCGCAGCATAGTCAGACACCCCAGTCAAGACAGCCGTTCGATATTGGTTGGTGCCGCCATCGGCATTCTTCACTGTGACGGGCATATTTCCAGCGCCGAATTGATGCAAGTGGTGAGCGGCTACTTTTCAGGCACTTTAAATGATGCGGCTGCCTGCGCCGGAGTGGTGCGAGGACTGCTTGAGACCGGAGGCATTTCGGTCTGGCAAGACGGCGAATTGATAACTGCTTTAGATAAGAAACTTTCCTCTTGGGACGATGATACGTTCATAAACCTTCTGCCAGAGCTGAGACTGGCATTCTCAGTTCTTACGCCTAGAGAGATAGCGAGGCTATCAGAAATAATTTCTGGGCTGCATGGCGGCGCCGCTTTTGGTTCGGTAATCTTAAACGACATCGCTGAGAATGACTTATACCTAGGCTTACAACTAAATGCTGCAGTGAGAACTCTACTAGAAAGAGATAATCTGGTGGAGGCCGAATGACTGAAAATAACAGGAACTCGATGGCGCGCTGGCGTCTTGTACTTGGTAAATATACAAAACCCGAGTTTGAAAATGCTCTTTCAGGGGGGCAAGCCCAGATGGCTGAAGTTCTAGATCAACTTTATTCCATGACATATCAAGGTCGAGGGCAAAGGAAGAAATTCGGACCAAAGGAGGGCGGACTCGAGCCCAGTCAGCTCAATGTGCCACGTTGGTTGCAGCAGGTGCGGGAGCTTTTCCCGAAAGAGACCTGTGAGAAAATCACCGGCCATGCGCTGGAAAAATTCGGACTGATCGAGATATTGAATGATCCTCAAACTCTTAGAAATATGCCCCCCAGCACCGAACTTCTTAGCGCTCTTTTGACCTTGAAAGGACGTATGTCTGGTGCTGTGCTGCAGGAGGCGCGCCGTCTTATAAAGACAGTCGTCGAAGACTTAAAGAAGAGGCTTAGACCGGAACTCTTGAATGCTCTCTATGGCAAGCGCAATCGCTACTCTCATACCACCTTTAAGTCTGCTAAAAACTTTGACTCATTGCGCACTATCAGGCGCAATCTCAAGCACTGGAATCAGGAACTGAAGAAACTAGTGGTTAGCAATCCTCGTTTTTATCGGAGAGTTCAGCCCAGGTTGCCCTGGGAAATAATCATCTGCGTCGATCAGTCAGGCTCGATGGTGGAAAGCGTCATTCACTCGGCGGTGATGGCCGGCGTGCTTTCATCTCTGCCTATGGTAAGGGTGCGTTTGGTACTTTTTGATACGTCTATTGTTGATTTGTCTGCATATGTTGACGATCCTGTAGAAGTGCTTATGAGTGTGCAACTCGGCGGAGGGACTAATATCGGTCAGGCTGTCAACTATTGCGAAGGTCTTGTCAGTCAGCCTAGACGAACAGTTTTTGTCTTGATTACCGATTTTTATGAGGGGGCCGACCCCCGTGTGCTCGTGCGCGGCATCAGGCGCTTGCGCGAAGCAGGGGTAAGGCTAATTGGGCTAGCCTCACTGGATGCCCGTGCCACAGCCTATTATGACAAAGTTATCGCCGGACGCTTGGCTAACGAAGGAATGGAGATAGCGGCTCTAACACCGCTGAAGCTTGCCCTTTGGTTGGCGGATACCATGCAAAAATCATGAACCGATAAAACTATGAAAGCTGCCGAGAGAGAGAATCTGAGAAAAATACTCGCCGAATGTGACGAGAATTTTCTCGTTGCCCTATCAAATAAAGGTCTAGTCAGGCGCGCCCAGAAAGATATAGAAACAGAATCTAGCGACATTTCAGTACAAGAAGAAGCGGACGCCTTTGTTGTGCGCGGCAGGGGCTGGACAGTTTGGATGCCGCCGGCTGGTCCGGCTCAGGCCAGAGACGATACAAAGGCAAGCGGCGTGACCAGACAGATTCTTATGGCGACTATCTATCTAAGCGGTTATCTGAGCCGCAATCTTAGCGAAGACGATTCTTTTGGCAATGCCGACCAAGCAAAAACAATCAATGGGCAAGAACCAGCAACAGCTGAACCAACAGATAAGGACTACGAAAAAAACGACACAGCAAATCTTATTAGGGGCGGCAAGCTGGTCGAAGCACTAGCTAGTCTTGATGATGCCATGCTTGCGCGTTGGACCGGTAAGAAAATCTACAACGAACTTGTTGCCTTATTGCAGTCACCTTTAGCAATGGTTGTCGAAGGCGAAAACGGAATTTCACTAACTCTTTCAGAACATGATATTGAAATCAGGCTCTTGCCGACCCGGGCAAAGGGTCTCAAGTTGCTTGAAGAAACACTCTCTACTGCGCCAAAGGCAACGCATAAGCACTGGGTTTGCGCGGCTATTATTTCGCTAAAAATAGAGCGGGGATACAAGCAAGTAGAAAGTGCGAAAACTGATTCAGTGGAAGCCGGACTAGACAAAATAAAAGTGCTTGACTTGGCAAAGCGTCTTTTGGAAGACATCATTCGCACCGGACTCAGTCACTTGTCGGAACATCTGGAAGAACGGCTCTTGACTCTTTCGATCTCGGCATCGGTTCTGGGTCTGGCAAGACTCAGCCGAATGCTGACTAGGCTGGCGGAAGAAGTATCGTTGATACTAGAGAAACATGTTTCAGGAGAAAGCCAGCGCTTACTTTCACTGTTAGCGACCTGCTATGCACTAATCACGGCCCTGCGCCGCCACGCGCAAAAAGAAGGTAAATTACCGCTGGCGCTTTCAGGCATGGCGCGATCCAACTATAGAGAGTGCGGCAACCTAACACTGGTTGGTGTGGGCAGTTACTGTTGGCTATCGAAATCAGGCTTCGAGGGGGTTACTACTCTCTTCTGGGATGCTGAACTGGCAAGATTTCTTACCTATACATCCAGCCGCCCACAGGGGAATATGCAGTTCAGTCTGAAAAATGCTTATGAGGTTGAAACCTTATGGTCGAGCGGTGCGCCGAAGATCTTGGGCAAGAGTAAATTTGTCTTGCAAAATGCTCACATCAACGATATCGGAAGACTATCTTCTACTAACAAATCAACTGTGGCTAATTTGCAAGCTTTGGACAAAGACGATCTCGACTTTTCCCGACGCCAATTTGATGAATGGTCTTTGCTTTTGAAACACGCCAGAGGTTTGCTTGTAAGCGGACTCGTGGAAGCCGGACCGCTGGAGCACGTCTTAGTGCTCAAAATAGAGAAATGGGGCAAAATCTATTTTGAAGAGCTTCACCAGAATCTCAACTGGGAAATTTGGGACAAAACCGGACAATCAGCCTTACTTTCTATACCGTGGGCACTGATCAACGAAGAAGCCATCACTTTTTATGAGTCTTTAAAGCCTGAGCTTGAGAAAATAAGCAGAGTAGTAGTGAGGGTCTACGCATCGGCAAGAGGAATAGTGCTTGAGCCACTTACACTGATTTCAACCGGCAGTCGCAGCGGTGATATAATCCTCAACCCCTGTTTTGACAGATCGCTGATTCAATCGAAAAACAGCAGCTTGCTTGAGAAATTAAGGACTAAGTTTTCACCCAATAAACTTGAGACAAGAATTGAAATTGATCATGAGAACGGCGATGGTGCTCTTTCCTTTGAGCCTGAGTTGGATATGCGCAGGTCAGGCTCGTCGCAGATGAGCGCTGTGCTAGGCGACTTAGATCTGCTGCTTCTGCAGATAGCCGAGTCTGGCGTGCGGCATATCTCAGATCTTCGAACGGCTCGCATTAAGGCGCTAGCATCATGGCTGGGCGATTGCGGCATGGTCGAACTAAGTAGATATCTTGAAGAAATTGCCGGGTCACTCACTCCTATGGCAAATAAAGAACAAGCCCCTGAAGAAGCAGCGAAGGTGAATCTAGCCGGCAGTCTACTTTTAGCCTGCTATGTGCAAAAACTTATCAAGCTGGAACTGTGGGCGTCGACACCCATTTGATACTAAACTGGCAATGCTTAAATGTCTGACGGACAAAAGGCTCTACAACTAGCCTAGCTCTATGCAAGCCCTATTGCTAGCCGCGACCTGGCACAAAGTCACAAACATCTCCAACCAGTTATTCAGCTCTCAGAGCGGCCAGTTACAACCTCGCCACCTCGATATTCAAAAATCTTCCCAGAAGGCATCTAAAAGCCTCTGTTTTGCCGCATTGAAAGCTTATGGTGAGGGCATTAACCAGCATCCAATTCACCAAGAGACACTGCCAGTACCTCATCGAGAAACAAGAGCCGAGCATAGTTCAAATATCTAATTGACGTCTAAATGAGTCAATTAGATTTTGCATGCTTGCTCGCTTGCTTGCTTGATTGCAGTAGCTCAAGAAAAGGATGACTAGAAATCAGAAGTAAGAAATAAGAAGCAAGAAGTAAGAAGTAAGAAGTAAGAAAGGAACAGCAATGGAAGGAAGTTTTGCTAAAGAGCTAAGCAGCCTAGCCAGAGAAGCTCGTGAAGACCGCAACGAAGACTTCAAGCGCTGGAAGAGCAAGTGTCGGCGAGCAGCCCTCAACGGAGAGTACACCTGTGTGCTAATCGACAAATTCTGGTCGAAAGACGTCAACCTGCGTCGCAATCGCTTGCTCGACGCGAACGCCGACGCCATCGAGCTACTGGCGTGGCACGGCATTAAGGTCACGGCTCAGATCGTCGCCTATAGAAGGAGCGCAACGAGCCGTCCTGAGCGCCAGCGTGTCCAGCTACTGGCTCACTGGAACAAATAGGCGCCAGTAGCCCCGGACAGTTCAGCGCTCATAAATGGTGCATCAAGTGGTCAGCTCGTTGCATCAAAACCTAGGGCTTAACCTCAGTCTTTACTGAAGAATGGAAGGAAAGGATAACTCCATGAAGCAAGACAAGCATCTCTCGATTTCGGCGCTGATCGCTCCGATTATTGCCGCCAACGCCGCCGCTAAGGCTATCGCCAATGCCGACAGCGCCCTGAGCCTGCCCGCGGCCGCCCGGCGGTCCTACCAGGTCAAGCCTGACAACATCAAGGCGCCTGGTATCGCAGTCGGTGCTGACGGTATTGTCTTTGTGCCCGGCTATCTCTGCAACTAGAGAAGCGCCTCAAGAAGCAGAAGTAAGCAAGCAAGTAAGTACCCAAAGGAGTAATGAGAATGCCTCATGACAAAACGGTTAAGACGCTGAAGACTGTCAAACCGCTGTCCTGCAAGCAGGAGCAATTTTATGTGGTCAGCAAGGAAGAACTGGAGCGCTTCATCAACGAGCAGCTCCAGCCGGCAAGCGACCTGCAGTACCAGCAGGATCAAGAGTGCGGCAGCGATGATGTGCGAGTTTTCGAGGTCACTGGCCAGAGCGACGAATATAGCCGCAACAAGCTGGCGCGCTTTGTCGCTGGCGAGCCGACGACCTTTGTGACCGGCTATCTGCTGGATGAACTGGCCGCGAAGGGAGCCCTGCCTAAGGGTTCCTATTTGGTCAAGTAACGCCATCTAGCCAAATCTGAAGGGGGGGGAGCCGTCATGCCCGCCTACAGAAAGACGTGCTAAAGGCAACCACCTCCCCAGATAAACCTAGCCATCGACTGCTTTCTTGCCTGTGGAAGAAAGCAGTCGATGACTGAAGGGCTTCCCTGTCGCGTTTGCTGCGTAAGGTATGCAAACTTCTCTGGATGCAAACTTCTCTGGATGCAAGCCCGGAGCGGTGATACTGGCACTTGTGATACGCTTGTAGCAGAGGACGACTGCAAGGTCTATCGGTAGCCAAATTGAGCCTGACTTCAAACCATGATTTCCAGCAGAGGAGAAAAGATGCCATCCACTGCAAACGAGAGAGAACGGGAGCAAAACAAGCCGAAGCTTCAGAGTGACGGCGCTGGAGCCAGAGACGGCGGCAAAGGAACACGCAACGGCACTGGAGAGCCCGGACGCGATAAACCCTGGCAATTTAGGGCAGGGCAATATGCTATATGCAAAGTGCTTGAGCCCTTAGTTGAAGGATATTTGGTCAAAGTGCCAGGATGCGAACTAGAGGGCTACATCCAGACCAAGGCTAAGCTCCAACCAATGGAAGAAATAATGGCTCAGATTGTTTGCGTAAGCAAAGGGCGTGTGTTGCTATCCGCAGTATTTCTCGAACAGGATAAAGAGCTAAGAACGAACCAAGCATCTACCTAGCGGAGATTATGTTCAGCCCTTTTAGCATTTGTTTCAGATGCGTAGGCGATGCTTTGCGCACCTTCTATATTTTTCAGACGAGGGACTCTAGATTAAAGAGAGAGACTCTGGCTATTTTCCAGCTTTTTGGCACTTTTTCTACTTTAAGTGACATAAATTGCCTGACTTCGAGGACAACTTTGTTTAACCAATAGACCGGCGCAGCCGCCCTTGCAGGGCAAAGCCTACAGGCAACAAACAGACAAAGAGACAAACAAACGGCAGAGATTACTCACCGGCATCTATAATACTTACCGCATAATTTCCAATAGAGTTATCATAGAGTTTTCCCGAGGTCCCATGGCAAAGATTCTCATAGTCGAAGACGAAATTGATATTTCGTTCCTCTTAAAGGTAGAGCTTGAGGCGGAAGGTCACCTAGTTGAGCTGGCCGAAGAGGGTAATCTAGCCTGGGACTTGATGAGCACCTATCAGTACGATGTGATTATTCTTGACTGGCAAGTGCCTGGCTTTAACGGCATCGAACTTTGCGCAAAACTGCGTCAGCATGAAAGCCAAAAACAAGCTGGCGCCCCGACACCGGTTTTGATGCTGACCGGCCGCGGCACAATCGCCGACAAGACCTGCGGGCTTGATACCGGCGCCGACGACTACCTTACCAAGCCTTTCGACACAAGAGAGGTGGCAGCCCGGGTGCGGGCGCTGCTCAGGCGCTTTGGGGGCACGGGCACAAACCAAATTGTCAACGCCGATATGGTCTTTGACCTCAAGTCAAAGAGTCTTTCTGTGGCGGGGCAAGACGTCAAACTATTGCCCAAAGAGCTGGCTTTGGTTGAATTCTTGATGCGCAATCCCAACCAAGTGTTCAGCCCAGAGGCTCTGCTTGAAAGAGTTTGGCATTCAGACAGCCAGGTTGCCATCGGCACGGTTTATACAACTATGAAAACTCTGCGCAAAAAAATCAGTGAAGTGAAAGAACTTTGCCCTATCGAAACAGTGCATGGTTTGGGCTATAGATTAAAAGGCTAGCCGTACCTTCAGCCCCCGCCCTAGTCTACCTAAAGAGGCAACAAAGAGGCACCAAAGAGGCGCCAGACCGGCAAAACGCCTCGCCCATGGCTGTCGAGGCAAACCAAACCATTGCCTTCCTAGACCCTTGCATCAATTAATTTCGCTATTTGAAATTTACCGCAAGGCATTTCAAGAGAATTTCAAAATTGAAGTTTATTCTCGGTGTCACTGAAAGGCACCTACCAACTGCAAGGGGATAAACATCATGTCTCATCTTAATAGCTTCGAAAACAGCCAGTCCGCCGAAAAGGCCGATCGAGCAATTCGAGAGAACACTTCACTAAACTATAGTGATGTGATGACCGGTCAAAACCCGCAAGCTAATTACAAAGTTTCTGAGATGAGCGCCAAAGGTTCCTTTGTTCCAGAATTGCAAATAGTCGACCCGGGACGTTCTAGCGATACCCAAGAAGCAGCAAGGCTGTCGAGAGTAATTCACAGCGGCAACCTATTGCAAGAACTAGACGGCGCTAAAAACGGCAAGCTAGATGGCAAAATAAGCAAACATGACCTCGACATTTACTTACGCATGCATCCAGAGAACTCACCACAAAGACAAGCCGTGCAAGAGATGCGCGATGCCTGGGACAACCGCTATCATCCAAGCCATGGTGCTGTTCAACTGCTCAGAAAAGAACTCTCCAATGAGCGCAAAGAACATAAAATTCCAACCCTCGGCAATCCCGGCTACGAAGAAATGCCAAGCCATAGAAGACCACAAATGGCGCGCCCTGACAGCGTCGATTGCGAGCCCGCAGAAAGACCGGCAAGAAAAGTAGAGGCGGCCCCCAGGGTTGGCGAAAATAATAAAACCCGCAGCGAAGTGCCAAGCGACCTTAGAGAAGCCGGACAAGTAAGACCTGGCGAAGGCTATTATCAGGTTGCAAAACGCATGCTTGAATGCACCGGACAAAAGCCCAATCACAATGAAACAATGGAATTCGTCAAGGCTTTGCAAACAGCCAACGACAACAAAAATGTCCTCACCGTGCGCGATAACCTCTCTAATTTGCTCGACAAAAACTTGCCCGGCAATCAAGGAAAGGTTCGCGACTATCTGAGAAGATCTCACTAAATCACTGAGCAATTGGTCTTGATACAATAGGCAGGTCATTCCAGTGGCCTGCCTATGAGATCTCATCCCCAAAATCGGTTACGCAGCAAAGAGGTGAAGAGCTCCTCACCTGCCAAGAGACTGCATATCACATGCGATATTCTTGCCATACTGCTGCTATTGCTTTTGGTCTCTGGCCTAGGTCAAATGGCAGGAATCGCCCGCCAATGGATTGCGCTGCCAGTCATTATTTTGCTCATCGTCAGGCTAATAGTCAGTACAAAAGCATCGCCTAGCGGCGAAAGCAGCAAAATACCAACAAACCCAGAGCTTGAGCACCTGCGCACCATCGTAGCCGAGCAACAACAAACCATAGAAGAAATTTCAGACCGAACACGACTGCTTTTGGAAAACATCGGTGTCGGCATTCTCATAACAGACAGCCTTGGCACTATTCGTTTTATCGGTCTACAGGCAGCAAGGCTGACCGGCTATAGCCGCACCGAAATGGTCGAGCGCAGCCTAGAGAGCCTATTCAAAAACGGCACGCCGACATTCAGCGACTTGGTGACACGCAATTTTCCGGCTCGTTTAATATGCCAAGGAAAGAACGGTGAAGATATTTGGGTTGACCTCTGGCTGGCCCAAGTTATGCTCGAGAAAAAGCTCTGCTATGTAGTTTCAATGTGCGATGCCAGTGAAGCCGTAAAAGCAGTACAACGCAGGCAAGAGCTGATTGCCCAAATCACCCACGAACTGCGCTCGCCGCTGACTGCTATTTATGCTTCTTTGTCGATTCTTACAAGAAAAGACAAGATGAAACCAGAAGATGAAGCGAATATTTTGACTGTTTGTTCCCGCAATGCCCAGTCGATGAAACTGACTATTGATGAGATTCTCGACTATTCAAAACTAGAGGCGGGCAAGCTGGTAGTCGATCTGAGCCCAGTAAACGTGCAAGAACTTGTCTATCAAGCCACAGAAAGCGTGCGCTCGCTGGCCGAATCAAAAACATTGTCGCTAAAAGTTGAGATAGAACCCTTAGTAGTTCTTGCCGACTCAAGAAGAATCGTGCAAGTGCTCACCAACTTGCTCTCGAATGCCATTAAGCACAGCCCGCGCAACAAGACTTTGGCAGTGACAGCCTGGTCTAAAGGCGACCGGGTGGAAATTGCTGTGGCAGACCAAGGGGCGGGTGTAAGTGATGAAGACAAGAAAAAGCTGTTCTCGAGCTTTGCCCAAGGTGATGATGCCAAAGCCATACCAGAAAGCAGTAGCGGCTTGGGTCTGGCTTTCTGCAAAGAAATTGTCAACTTGCACAAGGGCGATATCTGGATTGCCGATGCAGAAGGCGGAGGAGCAATGTTTGTCTTCAGCCTGCGCAAAGCCTAGGGCGCAGCACTAGTAGCTTCACATCTAAAGAAAATCTGCTTGTCGCTGAAGCTAGTTTTGTACTGCCTCAACCTGGTGCCATCAATAGCCGGATCAATTGGACCCACGAACAAATTAACCAGATTATGCTTTTGCAAAGCCTTATCTAGAAACTGCGCATTGATAAGACATTCAGGTCCTAGAGCCAGTTTTTGCAGTTTCGCAATCGACAAAAAAGTTATTGCCGCTGCCGATGTGACACCGCAGTTGTTAAGCTCTAGACTAGTCAAATTGGGCATAGCAACTATTTTGGCAAAGCTGCCTGTCGACAAAGGTGAATCTACCAAAGTCAGAACCTGTAGATTTTTTGAGGCAGCCAAAGCATCAATTACTGGGTCGGCAGGCAGCAAATAGTGCAGGTTCAAATGCTCCAGCGATGCTAAGCTCTTCGCCTTAGCCATTTCCAAGCCCCATTTAGCGCGAATCTCATCGACGAAGTAACACTCCACCAGAGAAAGAGACTTCAAACCGGAAAGACCGCAGAGTGCATTTATAGCCTTACCATCAATGCTGACAGACCAGAGGTCAAGCTTTTGCAAGCCTTTGATGGTGCCCAGGTGCTCGACAAAACTGGCAGGCAGCACCAACTGCTTAGCGCCAATTTCACTGGCTATGCGCACCGAGTTAAGCGGAAGATGCTGCAAAGGAAGCATTAGTTTTGCATCTTGCAATACGGCAGCGGAAGGTGAATAGGTAAATCCAGGTTCACTCTCGCTGCTGAGAACGACCTTTCCTTGCAGCTCATATGTTCTGCCGCTCTTGCTGGTCAAAGAGCCAAGAGAAAGATTAGCCGGTAGAAGCAACGGTTCTAGGCTAGCCGCAGTCACTGCTGCCGGAGCAATCGCGGCACTGGTCTTTCCAGACGGTGCGGGCTTGTTTTTGGAAGTCGGCTCCCACCAGAATAACTTAAGAAGAAGTACCGCAGCAAACAAGCTACTCAATGACAAACCGACCAACAACTGCCGCAGCAAAGCTGACTCTGTCGACTGCCCGCGGCGGAAGCTCAAGCTGGTACCAGCACCACCTTTCAACTTTGCCAAAATAGAATCAAGAGCAAGATAAACTTCCTGGGCGCTGCGAGGGCGCTCTTCCGGTCTTTTTGAGAGCATTTTCTGCAATAGTAAATCAAGCTCATGGGGATAAGCTTGATTGATTTTATTCTCAATCAGACCAGGATAGGCAGCATTTAAATGTTGCTCTTTTATCTCTTCTAGACTGTCGCCGACATAGGGCAAAGAACCAGTCAACACCTCATATAGAGAGCAAGCAAAGGCGTACAAATCGGTGCGTGGTGTCACAGGCTGCCCGGTCCATTCTTCGGGGCTCATATAACTGGGTGAGCCGACAATCAGCCCAAGAGCAGTCGACGCCTCTGCATTGCCGACATAAGAACGAAACTGGGCGATACCAAAATCAAGAATTTTTACTGCTGTTTTACCGCTATCTTCGCCGTCTTGATTAAAGCGAACCAGCATGACATTGGCTGGTTTGAGGTCTTTGTGAACCAAGCCCCTGAGATGAATATAAGAGAGCCCCTCGGCGACTTGCTTAAAGATCATCAGGGCTTCTTCGAGGGGTAAGGGACCCAAGCGCAAGAGCACGTCAGCCAGAGTCTCACCGGTCACTAATTCCATAGCGATAACCGGCCATTGACCTTTGTGCAGAGCAAAATCAAAGACTGCAGTCAGACAAGGATGATTCAATACAGCCAAGCGTCTAGCTTCAGCCGCAAACAACTCCTCCTTCTCGGCCATGGCACCGTCCGCTTTCATAACTTTAAGCGCCACCATTTTGCGCAAGCGCGTGTGCTCGGCTAGATAGACATAACTCATCCCTCCTTCACCAAGGCGATCGACCAATCTATAGGTACCAGCCAGGGTGCGTGCCGAATCAAGTTCTTCTTGCAGTTTAGCTTTGGCTAAAGAGGCTTCGACGATAGAGGCGTAGGCAGCGGCGTTGCTTCTCAGTTGGGTGGTGGAACTAAAGAGCGCGGTCTGCCTTATCGCGCCAGAGCTGCGGCAAGTGCAATATTCGCGGTTCTGCAAGAAGGCGGTAAGCGATGAGGTAGACTGATCGCCAAGTTTCTTTGAGCAACGATAGCAGTATGAGACATCACGTTTGGTTTTGACCGGGTTAGCCGCTTTGCCTTGGCAGTCACAGATGGGCTTGCCGAGAACAAATTGGGTGAGCGAACCGGCTAAATTCGTTTCTATTCTGTTTCCGCATTTTGGGCAAGAGACTTGGGACATGGCACCGCGAAATCTATAACGAACAGAGAGTATAGCACCGCCTAAAGCCTTACGGCACGGCAACTGGCCGCAACAACTGCAGCAAAACTGGTTGGTCGAAATGTCCGGCGCTTACTAATTGGGAACATGCCGATCGATTGTGGAATTTCAAGAAACTTTCAGACCAAGAAACTAAGTTTGAACTACGCAAAAGCGAGACCCACCACATATAGATCTATAGAGAGCAAAATGACATCTGAAGCAAATTGCACCAATAACTCATCTGAATCTTCATATTCAAACATTGCAGAAGAACTAAAAGCGGGCATTCTAGCCGGGCGTTACAGCAAAGTATCGCCCCTGCCTTCATCAAGAACACTAGCTCTTCAATATGGCGTTTCTAGTAGCACAATACTGTCTGCCTTTGGCTTGCTTGCCCGGGAAGGACTGCTAAGCGTAAGCCAAGGTCAGGCACCGGTGGTAGTTGACCTTGAGACAAATGCTCAGGCTTATAGGCACGGAGCAGATAACCATAAAATTGGTGGCCATAAAACCGAAAGCCAGAACCAAGCGAAAGTATCCCCGCATCTTCCAGTGCAAAAATGGTTTGGTCATATCTCTAATTTGGCTAAGAAAGCTCAGAGCAAAGATTTTTTTATAGACTCAAGAATAGAGTCAAGCATAGAGCCAAGTGTGTTCGAGCTTAAGATGGCGCTGCGAAACTATCTAAATCGTCAACGAAAAATCAACTGCCATCTGGAGCAAATCTTTGTCTTCGAGAATTTGACAGCAGCAATGACTGCAATAGCGGCGGCATTCTCTATTGGTGGTGAGCGACGAATACTTATTGATGCACCAAATCTAGCAGCCAGCGCCAGGCAGCTGGCACGCTTCAGCAATAACATCGAAGCTGTAGATATTGCCGCGCTCTGCAACGAATCGCACAATCAAGAGATCTCTTTCCACCCCCAAAGCCAAGAAGATACTAGACTAGGTAGTTTTCTTTACACGACTCCGTCTATCAGACTGGGTTCCACTCGGTCATTAGATAAGTCGTCTCGCCAAAGTCTTATAGAGTGGGCTAAAAGAAACAATAGTCACATTCTTGAGCATGACTATGGTCACGAATATTGCTCGGGACCGAGCAGCCAACCAGCCATTTTCAGCCTCGACCGCTCAAGCAGTGTGGCCTATCTGGTCGATTTCATGAGCAGCCTTGCCCCACTGACCAACCTTTGCGCCGTGGTGGTGCCGAACGCCCATATAAATCTATTTAAAAGGCACCACAATCTGGAACAATCTAGTTGCTCAATTTTTGAATCACAGACCCTCACTGCCTTTTTATCCAGCGGTTTTCTTGAGCGTCATAGCCGCAAAAGCAGCCAGCAGTGCCTGCAAAACTTAGCCGAACTGCAGCGAGTAGTGACAGAAAAAATAGACTGCAAGAGTGTCCAAATAAAACTAATCAAGTCTGGTAAAGATGCCATCCTAGAGCTCGGTAATGACGCGCCAATGGATATTTTTAAGCCGGCATTCGAAAGGCAACTGCTAAAGCCGTCTGCACAACTTTTTGGCACCGCCCCCAATAGCCGAAAACTAATTATTGCCGGTGAACATCTGGACCAAGCCAACCGAGAGTTGCTGCTCGCCTGCCTGCACCAATATATAAGCAGGCTAACGCCAAATGAAGTCTATACAGGCGCTGTTCTGTCCGGTGTTTTCTCCTAGTGGCTCATACAGACTCATATGGGCCAAATTAGACAAATTGATTTTGGCAAGCAAATTTGGTTTTCAAGAAAATTTCAAAACCGGTCGATATCATCTCATCATCGAAAGCAAACAAATTCCCAGATATAAACAAAAGCCCTGACTTAATCAAAAGCCCTGACCTAATCAAAAAGCCCCGACCCCCGCCCTTACTTCTTTTTTTTCTTGGAGCAATAGCAATGAATAATCTCGAAAACCTTTCACTGCAAGATGGAAAAACCAGCGCACTCAAAGAAAACAACAGTCTTAACTTTCTAGATATCACAATCAATGACAAGTTCGTGAACAAGCCTTCGGGCAAAAACGACGCAAACCACGCAGAAGTAATCAACAGAGATATTTACCAATCGCCTGACTATTCCATACCTCTAGATGGCAGTAAGACCAAAGCACTGCCTGAGTTTGTCGCCCTTACGCCCGAGTCGACCAAGACCGGACTGGACGGTGCCTGGTCTACAATCAAAGATACTGTAGCGGGCATCTTTGGCGAACGCGACACCCTACATAGCCACGCCAGAACACTGGCCAGAGCTGGTATGACCGAAGCAGAGCGCAAACAACTGTATGATGAAGAGCAAAAGGTAAGAGAATACAACGAAAATGTTGGACCCGGTCTGTGGAAAACAGGTTTTGCTGTGCCGCCTAAAACCCCCATGCTTGATGAACTAGACAGAAGAACAGTGGCTCTCGAAAAGAGCATTTCACAGTCAGCCAAGAACAATATGACACCACTAGAGGTGGCACAGCTTGAATCTGGCAACGCCAGCGACGCAGTCAAAGCCCTATACGCCAAACAGCTAATTGGCATAATTAATCAGTATGAGAACAAAGGCGCTGTGCCGCCCGAAATCTACCAAAATGTTGTGCAAGCTGCCGCTCAGCAAAAGCTAGAAGAGGAAAAGTCGCAGGCGAAAGGTCCCTCAGCGTGTGAGGTGTTGCCTGAAATAGACCTCAAACTGGACGGCGGTAGTGTTCTATTGAAAGCTTGGCAGAACCAAGGCAGGCTGCCTGTAGAATTCATGAGAGATCACAAGAGCAGATAGCCCCAGCGATTTTGTATCACATCAAAGGCCGACGAAGAGACCCATGTCAGTGTTTAGCACTTTCATGGGTTTCTTGATCTAATTGCAAAGCCCTCAAGCCTTATTTCTCTAGCTTCTTCATCTCGAAATAGGGATTCTTTAGATAGGGCGGCAGTTCGGTGGTGCGAGGCGGCTTGGTGAATTCAACGTCTTTGAGCAGCACAGAGGGCGTCACCATACCGATTGTGGTCGAGGAGCGGTCGGTGGGATAGGAAACAGTGTAGACATCGGCGTCATCGTTAGCCACACTCATCGACATGAGGTTCTTCTTGGGGACGCTCTTGATGCGCGCACCGCGAACCAATTCTTCCTGTCCCGATTTGACGTCTATGCGCACCACTTCGGCCAGCGAGCCGGGTCCATAACCGCCACCGCCGCCGCCCAATCTAAGCATATCCATCAAGCCGTTTATGGCAAACATAATGACGTCGCCACCGGAAGAAAGGAAATTGGGCACAATGCGACGCACTATGTAGACATGCTCAAGCCCATCTTCTTTGCCCAGCTCTATAAGCTTGGCTTTCAGGTCGGCATAGGTTTTGCCGGAATCACTCGATATAAACAAATGCCCTGGGCTGGGAGCACCGCCCCGATTGTGACCGTTACTCTCTTTTGTCACTCTTGTGGGCGTGCGGGTGCTGCAAACCTCTTTCAAAATGCCTTTGTTGATTAGATTGAGTGGTTTAGCTTCCACACCTTCATAATCTATTTTCCAGCCGCTCTTGAGAATTTTGCCTTTCCAGACCTTTTGCAGAGGGTCTTCTGAAACCGATACAGATGGATGCACAATTGCCTTGCCTACTTTCTGATCGTCATCGCTGCCAAAGCCGCCCTCGCCTCGCGCCACCACCAAAGGCGGCAACATACCCGACAGCAATTCACCGGCGGCTTGTTTTTCAAACAAGACCGGTCCTGAATACTCTTCAAAACGTTTAGACTTTACCACCCTTTCCAGTCTGGCACAGAGCGCTCGCACTTTCTCTTCCATTACCGCCTGACTGGGCAAATCTTTCTCGTCTTCGACGGCAAAAAATTCGCCGTCCACAACGGTCATGCCATCTTCGTTTTGGGCTCTGGCGTTGATAAAGACCAAGACACCGTTTTCGCCAAAGCGCACCAGGGTGCCATCGCTATTGACCAAGCGCTTGGTACGAGCCCTCAAGTTCATACTTACACTTGATTCTTTGATCACCTCATAATCTTTGAATATTGCCGAGAGTGACTTGACTGCACCTTTCCATTTCTCTAGGTCATAGTTAAAATCTGCCCCCGGTTCAACCGAGACAACAGGCTTGGCAGACGAAAAAACATCGGGACGGTCTTCAATTTTGACATATTTGAGTTGAGCCCGAGCCGCCGTCAATGACTCGACGGCGCGCTTGTAAGAACTATCAGACTGCATCCAGAGGTCGCGTCTAATGGCATCATAATTGTCTTCCTCGACAAGCCCGCCGCGACCTTGGTTATAGCTGCCACCGCCGGAAGTATTATCTAGATGCATGTCGCCCACTCTAAATGAAACATCGCTGCTTCTGCTTTTTGAAACATCGAAATAATTGAGAGCGCCAAAGCTGGCGCTTATCTGGGCGAACTTCTCATCGGTGACATGATAAGAGCCGAAATAAGGCAGCGGATACTCGGGCAATTTCAAGCTAGTCATCGAACGCTTCAGCTCGTCATGCATAGCGCGCAAGACCAAGTCTTGCTTGAGAACCTCTTCTTTAGCGGCTTGCGACTGCTGAGACAAAGCAGCCGTGGCTTGACTGCTTTCCGATTTTTTCTCTAACAAATCTGATTTAGAAATAGGCTCTGATTTAGAAATAGGCTCTGATTTAGAAACAGTTTCTGGTTTAGAAACAGGCTCTGGCTTAGAAGGCGCCTTAGCCGGCTCGGTTTCGGCGGCAGCTACAGTTAAATTGGCAGCAAAAGTACTCCAAACAGAAAGAGTTAAAGCTAGTGCAAAATGTAATTTCATCTATCTACCCTCAATTGCCGGCGGGGGCAGAATCGGTGGTTGATCCTGCTGTTTGTATTCTTTTTCCAGCTCGATAGTCTTGACGAGCAAACTGGGTGAGGTTGCCGATACTGGCACCCAGCCAGACTCGGCGCCACAACGCCCGTTAAAAGTGTCGTCGTCTTTGGCGGCGCACAAAATGCGCTCCAGCGAGCTTAGCGGGGTGCCGACAATATTGACGCCGCGCGTCAGTTCATCGGGGCGGCCATCGGCATAAACACGAGTGACTCGCAGAGGCAAAAGCGAATAAGACTGCGGCATATAGTTTTGAGTGATGGTGAAACCACCCGAAATTTCGTCGATAACCAGACCATAAGGCTTGTGCTGCGCTTTAGCCTCTTGAATGAGCATGGCTCTTAGCTTGGCATAGGGCACACGCTTAGAAGAATCGACGATAAGATTGCCCTGGCGCGCCACCGGAGCCGAGCCCGGCGTGCAGCGTCCATGACCATTAGAGGCGGCAAAATTGCGAATCGGGCTGCGCCCCATCAAGAATCCTCGAAGCACGCCTTTATCGACCAACTGCACTCTTTGGGCAGGCACACCCTCGTCGTCAAATTTATAATTGCCGACCAGGGGTTTGGCGCCCATGGTATCGCGGGTAGGGTCATCATAGACAAACATAAAGGGCGGCATAATTTGCTCGCCTACTTTCTGGGCAAAAGTCCTACCCTCACTCTCGTCTTTCTGTCTGTGCCCCTCCACTCTATGACCGAGCACTTCATGAAAGAAGACACCGGCAGCTTTGGAATTTAAAATAGCCGGACCGACAAAGGGCTGTGCCGGGGGCGCATTGCGCAAGTCGACCACAGCCTTGGCTAGTTTGCGCACCATGGCGTCGATGGTTTCTTGACTGGGCAATTCTTCCGGCTTGGTCGCTTCGATGCCGTCAAAAAGCCGCACAACCATGCCGTCCTTGGCAATAGCGCTGGCTTCGGCGGTAATGCGCAAACTCTTCATATTATCTTCGAGCTTACTGCCGTCCGAATTGACCATATAGCGCCGAGCTTGCTCGATGCTCAAATTGACCGACGAGTCATTTATTTCGCCGTACTCTTTAAAAATGGCTGATGCCTTGCGCAGTCGGTCGGCCCAGGCTTTTCTATCTATATCAACATTGATAGGCGGCTCATAATGCACTTGCTTGACGGCATCAGAAAAATCGTCACTGGCGTCTTCTTCTTCCACCCTCACGTCTTTATTGGTCTTGACCTTCATATAGTCGACCTGGGCTCGCTTAAAGGCGCTGTCGGTGGCATCCCACAGCCTAGTGCGAATAGCGTCGGCATCGTCTTCGAGGGGAAAGGAACCGCCGCCATAAGAGCCCTGACCAAAAGCCAGAGGCGGTGAAGCTTGCAAATGGGCTCGCAACTGGTGAGTGTTGTCCAGCTTTTTGTCGCCCACTCTAAGCTCTACATAAAGCCTGCGACTGCGGTCGTCTTGATCGTAGGCGAGCGCACCATAGCTGCCCATCATGCTGATGTTTTTGACGTCATAGACGCTATAGCTCAAGAAATAGAGGGGTGCGGCGGCAGCATGCTTGAGCTTGGTCATAGAACGTTCCAACTCGGCTTGCATAGCCTTGATGACGGCGCTGTCTGGTTCTTGCTTGGCGACAGCACTAGCCGCATCGCCCGAGGCCGAGACTTGAGTCGCGGCCGCGCCCTGAGCGGCGCCGGTGTCTTGAGCCGGCGGCGACTGAGCGAAAGCAGCAGGGAAAGCCGACAGCAGCATCGCATTTGAAAGCAATGCCAAAGAGACGGAGCGAAAGACAAACCGCCTCAAAGTACTTTTTCTTAATTCCATACGGGTATTGATGATCCCTTTTGCTATTTTGCTTTGGCAAAACTGAGTTTACAGATTTGCTGACTTTCATTAGACACGATTTTGATGATACTCGATATTGAAAATTTTGCCCAAATTGGAACAAAACTAGGCAGCTAATAAAGATGAGGTCCGGAGGGCAGGTAATTTTCAAGACGCCCAAAGGGGGCGCTTGTCAGAAAATGAGAATGACTGGTGAAGCGGGCACCGCGGCTTAGTAAAGAGCTTAATGCCGAAGAATTTATGCCCGGCGCCATGACGGTCACCGCCCCCGAACCCTGAGCCGCTTCACAGTTAGCCGCCTGGGCGAGCGCCAAGTCGAGAAAAGCACCCTCATCGCCTTTATCTAGGTAGGCAAGGGCGCCCACCTGCCCCTGCCGCTGATAGAAATAGCCCACTGCTTGACCATGGCGCTGCACCAACCAACCTTGCCGCCCGGGGTCTTTAGACCAATAGATATGGTCTTCAATGCGCCCGACACCCCTGATATCGCTATCAATTTCAGCGGCAGCCTGCGCTTCCAGCGGCGACAAAAGATACTGCTCAAGTAAGGCGGCGTCTGTGCGAGGCCTGGACGCCGACTCTAGCGGCACGCGCACTGTAAAGATCTGATAGCCGGGCAACATCGATAGCCGCATATAATTTGCCACAGCCGGCAAGTCTATGCTCGCCCAGACGAAATAGCGCTTAGCACCGCGCTCAGTCGCCTCGGCAAAGGTTTTATCGAGCACTTTGCGCCCCAGACCCTGCCCCTGATAGCCGGGCAGCATCCAAAAGCCGCTCAAAAACCAGAGGTCGTCCCGCAACACGCCGTTAGCCAGTCCGACCACTTTCCCGTCCAGTTCAATGACGTTGAAAATGCCGGTGTTCAAAACATGAGCGTAGCCGCGCAACCAATCATCACGATCCATGGGGGTGATTGGCGCACCGTGGCGCCGTTTCAAATCATCTAGACTGACCAAATAAACATCTGTGGCCGCCTCTACATCGCCTGCCTGGGCGGTCCGCACCACAGCTTTCGACATATCAACCGTTGTCAATTCAAACCGCCTTTTCTCTAGAGTTTGACTAGCCTAGTTCAACCATATAGTTTGACCTATTCTAGCGGGGTTTGGGGTCAATATATTACGGTCGCAAAAATCAGCACAAAAAAAAATCCAAGTCGCCGGTTCCGGTGCGACTTGGACTTTCTTTGCCATGCCCCTATGGCTATTCTAAAATTATTCCGGGTAACTTTATGAAACCCTTGCCTGAAGACATAGTATTGACCTCGCCTTTCTGCGAATTCAAATAGTCTTTCTTGATCTTCCAGTTGCGCAAAGTCTCGGGGGCAATCTCGGTACCACAGGCAATCTCACCGCCGGCACGCTCTACACAAGTGTCTCTCGGTTTTTCAGGAGCCGGCTTGATCGGATAGGGTTTCACGGGTTCGTCATAAAACTGATCGACACAGCCGCCTTTAGCACTCAAGCACTTACTTTGCATAGACATCGACGACGCAGCATCATCATAGAGACGAGAGCTGGATGAATCGGTCTGACTATTAAGCAGCTCGTTTCTGTCGGTTCTATCATTAGTAGCATGATTACTGCGTTCCATAATATATGTGCTCCAAGAAAAGGGATGAAATTGAGGGAGAGGTTGCAAGCATTGGGCTTGCTTTATGTTGAAAGAATAAATCGCCAACTTGACATGTGGTTGACACATAGAAAATTCGTTTTTTAAAAGAACAAGACATTTCAAAAACTCAGACACAGATAGAAACAGAAAATCCAAGTCGCCGGTTGCGGTGCGACTTGGATCTTCTGCGCCATACCCCAAATGGCTATTCTAGAGTGAGGGAGGGTAGCTTGAACTTATCTTTCCAGGTCGATAGTCCATCAATAATCTTGTTCTTAATCAGACGATCGCGCAGTCTTTCTGGAGAAAGCTCGGTACCACAGGCGATATCACCATTAGCCCGCTCTACACAAGTATCTCTCGATTCGGGCTTAGGCTTTTCCGGCATTTTTATCTCTGGCATTTTTATTTCCGGCATTTTGATTTCCGGCCATTTTATTTCTGGCAGCGGTTTATCCGGATAGTACGGCTTTTCCTCCGGATAAGGACCACCGCAATCAAGTTTGCTCAAACATTTCTTGGCTTGCATTGACGACAAGGCATCATCAAAGAGACGAGAACTAGATGATTCAGATAGATTATTTTGTTGATTGTTTGCATCGATTTTGTCATTAGTAGCTTGATTACTGCGTTCCATAATATTTATCTGCTCCAAGAAAAGTGATGGAATTGAGGCGGGGTGCAAGCGGGGGTGAATTGCTTTATATCGAGAGAATAGATCGCCAAGTTGACATGAGGCTGACAGATAGAAAAGGTTTGTTCTTAAGAGCTTTAGACATCTACAGACTAGGCAATAAAAGACTCTTAAAAGATGCGCTGCAAGCATCAAAAAATAAAATACAGACAAAAACAGAAAATCCAAGTCGCCGGTTGCGGTGCGACTTGGATTTTCTTTGCCATGCCCCAAATGGCTACTCTAAAACTAGTCCGGGTAACTTAGTGAAACCCTTTCCGGAAGGCAAAGTTTTGGTCCGATCTTTCTGCGTTCCAATCCCATCTTTCTCAGTACCACCGGACAGATTATCTAAGCAAACAGCAATCGGCGGATTCGAGAGCAGATAAGCAACGTCACGGCATTCTTCAGGATTCTTCGTAGGATTTTTTGGTTTCCCCTTGCTATCACCTTCCCACTCATCGCCGATACCGGGTTTCTCTGGCACCGGTTTTACAAAATCTGGTTTGCCAGATTCTGGTTTTACAAATTCGGGTTTAACAAAATCAGGCTTTACCGAATCAGGATTTACAAAGTCTGGTTTGCCTTTACCTTCGCCAATTTTGTCAGGCGATATTTCTGTGCCGCAAGCTATTTCACCATTGGCGCGTTCTACACAAGTGTCTCTTGGTTTAGTTTCGATTACAAATGGCGGAAGACTCGGCTGGCAGCCGAATTTATCACACAAGATTTTTTTATCTTGCATTGCGTTCATTGCATCTTTAAACAAAGAAGAGTTTGCGGATGCACTATCGCTATTTTGCTCACCAACAACAACTTGGTCTTTAGTAGATTGATAGCTATTGAGTTCCATAATTTATTCTGCTCCAAAGAAAAGGGATGAAATTGCGTTGGGGTGCAAGCCGGGGTTTAGACTGAAGTGTTATCTAAAGTGTTAACTGGGGGAGGCTTTATGGAGTAAGACTAATGCGTCAAACTGACATGGAGCTGACACGCAAGACCCTGAAATTTTCCTTCGCAGATGGTAAATTAACGAGACTGTTCTCTGCTCAAAAAAAAATGACTATGGAAAAATTCAATCTAAAAGAGAAATTCGAACTCTTCAGCGATCACTGGAAACCCAAAGTGGTTGCCGCCCTCAATCAACAAGAGGTAAAACTGGTCAAGTTGCAAGGCGAATTTCCCTGGCATTATCATGAACGAGAAGACGAAATGTTCTTGGTCTGGCAAGGAAATATGCGCATCGAGTTTCGAGACCATATTGTGCACCTCGGTCCGGGTGATGCCTTGGTGGTGCCGCAGGGCATCGAGCATCGCAGCGCCGCCGACGAAGAATGCCAGGTCTTGGTCTTTGAACCAGCCGGCACAAGAAATACCGGCAATATAGAAGACGAGCAGTTTACAGCATTGCAAACACCTCGCATCTGAGTACAAACAACTGATTAGTCGCGATTCTGAACTTTACCTCAAAGGAATGAAGCTCAAAGCCGAGGAAGTGGAGGCTTTGGAAGAGCTGCTGGCAGAAAACAGCAGCAACATAAAGGTGCGTGTTCAGCTAATTGCTTACTACTTTCATTCTTGCGTCCACTTTAGCGAAGAAATCGACCAGACAGAGACAAGCAGGCTGGCTCAGACATCCCTGCTAGATCTGATAACGAAACACTCTATTCATCTAGACTGGCTTAAGACAAACAACCCAGAGCACAGCGTGCTCACCAAGCAATGGGGACAGCCAATCTCGGACCAGCCAAACGACTAAAAAAGCAATAGAGCCTTTGCCGCCGCGCCTGCTCCAAGCCAATCCAATTCGAAAGATCTAGCGCTCTGATGGACTATGAGAAAAATGTTTTTGCACTATGGCAAAGCGATTTTCCAGCGCACCACAGACAGTATCACACAGAGTATAGATACTTTGATCGGCAATGGAATAGAAAACAAACAAGCCCTGCTTGCGCCTTGCGAGAATACCCTGGTCGGCAAGTAAAGAGAGATGCTTACTAATATTGGCCTGGCTTGAGCCGGTTAACTGACAAAGCTCTTGCACCGATTTCTCGCCCTGCATCAAGTGCTGCAGCAGTTCTAAGCGCGAAGCCTCACCCAGGGCTCTAAACCTTGCCGCCACAAGCTCTAACGCCTCTTTAGAAAGCGGCTCTTTCTTTAGTTCTTGCCTTTCTTTGTCTTTGCTAGCGAGACGTTTGCTATCGAGCTTGTTTTCGTTCTTGCCTTTCTTTTCAGCCATTCTTTCACCTTGAGCGTTAAGCATTAATAGGACCATAGCAATACATAACTAAACCGTCAACAAACCACTTGCCTATTTAACCAAACATCGATATACTAATCACTAACAGCGAAAGATGCCGCCAGATCTAAAGAGGAATGCAAAAATGAGTACCGCAAAGCTGGAAAAACTGCCCTGTACAGCAGTCTGTGAGGCGCTCAAAGCCCCTGAAAATATTCAGATCATAGATGTGCGCACACCGCTCGAATTCGACGGCGTCAAGCTGGCTGGAGCGGTCAATATTCCTCTTGATGAAATTCAAAACCGCGCCGGAGAGATAAAGAAAGACAAGAAGCTGATTCTGGTCTGCAAATCGGGCATGCGGGCCGGCAGAGCAGCTGAAACATTGGGCAAGTACGGCTATGAAGCTTGCGTAATGGAAGGAGGCATGACCGCCTGGCAGAAAGCCGGTCTGCCTGTCTGTGCGGGCAAGGAAAGGCTGTCGCTGGAAAGACAGGTGCAACTAACCATCGGGCTTATGGTACTAAGCGGAGTTATCCTGGGCTTCACGGTCAATAAGCTTTTCTTTTTGATACCGGGCTTTATAGGCTGCGGACTTACCTTTGCCGGTCTAACCGGCACCTGCGCCCTTGCCCTTTTGATAGCTAAAGCCCCCTGGAACAAATTATAGAGAAATCAAATTATAGAGAAATCAAAATTTAGAGAAACCAAACTATAGAGCAGACTAGCCTATAGAGAAACCAAACTCTAGACAGTTTAGATAGACCCAAATAAATCTAAAAGCCCAAATCTAATGGGCGAGCGCATCAACCAAGTCGGCGAAGTCCTTCTTTTGCTGATTAGAAATGAGCACTTCTTTCAATGACTTAGTTTGCTTCATGCCGGTAGGGTACTGAAATTCTGACTCTTTGAAGGGCACCTGACTGCACTTTGTCAGGTCCAGACCATATTTGCCGGCCAATTGATTACAAGGTCTTTCAAAGCTCATCCAGGGCATCTCTTTCTCAAACTTGGCTTTTGTTACTGCCCTCTGGCTAGTATTATCGAGAGCTCTGGCTTTCAAAAATCGCACCGGCACCACATCAGTAAGCGGCATATTGAAATAGCGACAAACCAGGTGTCCAACCTGCGGCGCTGTTTTGAAATCTTCAGGCAGCCAGGTGTGATTGCCTTCGGCACTGACATAAACTTTGCAGGTCAGCCCCCGCACTCTTTCTCGCCCGCTCTCTTTGTCGGCCGACATGTTAAACGGCATTTTCGAAATATTAGAAAGAGAAGCCGGCGAGAAGTAATCCAAAGATCCCTTCCATTCCAGCTTATCGGTAGGATTGGCACAGCTAATCGCCCACTGCGGCGCTTTCGAGACAGTGACTGTGCCAGAGCTAAGATTGACCAGCTTTACGGCATTCTTGGCCAGAAAGACTCGATAATTACCGGTGCCAAAATGGTTGTAGTCTAAAACCCACATGGTCTCGCCCGTTGCCCCAGCCGAGGCAGACAGGCAGGCAATGTGACCCCATAAGAAACCAGCCGAAAGCAAGCAGCAGCCCAAGAACGAGACTGCCGCCAGCTTCAATTTAAGGGAAGAGGACTCTGCCCGCACCAAGCGCCAAACTAAGTTTATTTCGCCAAACAGCATTTATTTCGCCAAAGACTATCTGATTATTCAAGAATAGCAAACAAACAGAGCTGAGAGTTAAGGCAGCTCAGTTTCAAATCTCTCTCGCTTCAAGTCTCTAGATTCAAGCTTTTCCCGATTCAAGCTCGCCCGGCGACGGCTTGGGCGAATCCGCGGCGGTCTCGGCATCGCCATTTTCTGCTTCAGCAATGACTTCGTCATCGTTGCCGGTCCATAGTGCGTCAATTTCGGTCTGCAACTTATGCAGGCTGCCTTCGCTGATAAGCCCTTCTTTCACTAAACCCCGCAGACAATCTTTCTCCAATTCCTGCAGCCGTCTCGTTGTTTCAGACTCTTCCAAGAGCTTTATTGAGGCATCTTCTAAATGTAGATCTTCAATTTTGCGTTTAATATCGTCCTTGGCACTTTCTATCTGACCACGCAGTTTTTCAAAAAGCATAGCTGAAATGGCGCCGGTACGCGACTGCCCATCAAGATAAGCCAGGGCTCTCTTTTTAGCGATAAGCTGCGCTTTCAGCTCTTTGTACTGCACTTGCTTGGGGTCGGAAACAGCCATCTTCATAAGCTTGACTAGGGGCTCAATGGTGAGTCCGGGCAAAAGCAGAGTAAAGAGCACGACACCAAATGTGGTGATAGTAATCATCTCTTTGTAGGCATAGCCATCGGGAATACTGAGAGCCAGCGCCATACAAAGCGAGCCCCGCAACGCGCCCCAAAAAAGCAGATGCCGCCAGCGCCAGGGTATCTTATGCCTGGGCGTAGAAAGAAATGGACAGAGACCATAGACCACAACGGCTCTAGCGGCAAGGATAGCCGCTATACCCACACCAATTTGCAAGCCATATTTTTGCAGCAGGTCAAACTTTACTTGCAAGCCAATCAAGAGAAAGATAAGTGAATTGACCAGAAAGGCCGTGTATTCCCAAAAAGAGTTGACCGCCATACGGGTCAAGGGCGACATACCGGTGCGGCTGCCGAAATTACCCATTACTATGCCGGCTGAAACCACGCTCAAAACGGCTGAAACATGCATTTGCTCAGCCAAAAGATAAGAGCTGTAGGCAAGAATTGTAGTCAGGGTAATCTCAAGTAAGTGGTCGTCAAAAATTTTGGTTATGCGAGAAGCAGCATAACCAAGCGCCGCACCTATACCGGCGCCACCCAAGACCACCAAGAAAAACTCGCCCACAGTCTGCACCGGGGCAAAAGCACTGCCACTGAGCACTATAGCCAATACTAACTTGAAGGCGACCACCGCTGTGCCGTCATTGAACAAGCTCTCGCCCTCTAAGAGCATGGTCAAATGACGGTTCATGCCAAGCTTGCGGAAGAGCGCCAAGACCGAAATGGGGTCGGTGGCTGCCACCATCGCCCCAAATAGATAGGCTGCACCCACCGGCACACCGGCAAATGTGTACATAAACCAAGCCACCAAAAGCATGTTGATTACTACCCCGAGGGTAGCAAGCACTGTTACAGGCTTCCAAGCCTCTTTCAATTCGCGCAGTTCAATATTCCAAGAAGCCTCAAAGAGCACCGCCGGCAAAAAAATCAAAAGAATCAGTTCGGGGGTCATCTCTACTGTCGGCAAAAGATGAAAGACACCAATTATCAAACCGACAATGACAAGAGCGATGGAATATGGCAGCCTCACCCATTTGACGGTCATGGCGACACTGGCTGTGACCATCAATAAAACAATAAATATGTCTAGGTGAAAAGACTCGTGCAAACCACACCTGCCTCAAGCAGTCCAAGGATACTTATGGACCTTTATAAATAATACCCATAAAGATGATAGCAAAGCCTAAAAGCCAAGCTTTCAACAATCTTACAGCCACAGTCAGACATTTATCAGACTCTAGCTAGCAGAGAAAAGACAGGAATCGGCTTGACTTGGCAAGAGCAGAGAAAAACAAAAGACTCTTGTTGAAGGCAATTATCTTGCCAAGCACCTGCTCAAAGTAAGAAGGTCGTTAAGCCTCTGTTCAGGCATTTGATCTGAGGGCAAATGCACACAACTTAAACACAATTTGGGACTAGTTTGGAATTACTGAGAGTTAAACAGCCAATGAAGAGCACGCGGAGAATTGATGCAATCACAAGTAAGACAAAAAAAGAGTACAGCAGCAAGCGCCCTGTCGCAGCCTGGAGGAGCTGAAATATTGAGGGCAAAGAAAGAAGAGAAAGGAGAAACAAGCAGCACCGTATATGATGGCTCATCAGCAAGCAAATAGAGTTAGCTTCGGGCGAGCAACTTTATGAGATTAGCCGGTGCTGGTTTGGGCTCTCACCGCCCTACCTCGGTTCTTCACTCCAACTGAGGCTAGGGCGGTAAAGAGCCGCAAAGATAGGGCTAAAGAAGAGCTAAAGAAAGACTCACTGATTTGGGACTTCGCCTTGACAGAGAAATTAGTGATGCAGGCAAAATTTACTAAATAGGCGCAGTGAAAGATTTTTCCCAAAACACCTCTTGCAATGCTGTCACGGTTAGTGGGGGCTTGAGGGCGGCGGGGCAGTCTGGTTCTTTAGCAGCCAAAAAAGACGCAGTCCAATTCAAACCACAAGTTCAAACCACAAATTCAAATTTGGACGCATCATAATATAACAATCTGTTTAAGGGTATTCAGTGTGAGGAAAGAAGCAGAGATATAAAATAGATTCCTCCTCTTTTTCTTTGACCCTGGATAACACTTAACCCGGATAACACCTAAATGGATAACGACTGGCAGAAGCCTTTCAAATTGGCTGTTGAAGCCTCTAGAGCCGGCAATCATGAGTATGCTGAACTCTTACTATCGACCGCCCTTTTGGAGGCTGAAGACTTCGGCAAAGCAGACGAGCGCTACATCATCACCCTGGTTGGCTTGACCGATGTGCTCACCAAGCAGTTCAAGTTCCGCAGAGCCGAAAAGACCGGTCGTCAGATCCTCGATATTTTCCGCGAAATTCACGGCACCGAGCATTTGTCTTATGCTGATTCGGCCTTTAGACTGGGGCAGATTTATCACATGCAGCAAAAGTATGGACAGGCGGAGCCCTTATACAAAGCCGCTCTCAGCATCAAGACCAAACAACTGGGCGGCGAAAATGCCAGTGTCTTGCAAGTCTTACATGCTTATGCCGATCTGCTCAATCAGACCCACCGCGAACTGGAAGCAGAAAATCTGAGAGCCTGCGCACAGAAAGCAGCGCAAGCTCGTCAGTCTAATAATTCGCTCAATGCCGTGCAACCGACCCCGCCACCCAGTCAAACTAACAATCAGACTGCCGCCGCTGGCGCCTCTGAACATGCCGCTTGGTCTGCCAAGGTGAGATTTGATGCAGCGGCAGCAGAAGTGCCAAACAAGGTGCCGGCTCTGTCCTATGAAGAGCTAGAGGAGAAAGCCGAAGCAGCCTTCGCCAGCGGACATTACGACAAAGCTCTGGAATTTTGGAATCAAGCCATTTCGCAAGCGGAAGGCTTTGCCGCTAAAGATGCACGCCTGGGAAAAGCTCTAGACAAAGCCGGCGAAGTGCTTTTTGCTATGGAAAAATTTGGCCAAGCAGAAATGATCTGGGGTCGCTCCCTGCAATTAAAGATTTCGCTTTATGGCTCAAATCACCCCAATGTCGCCGACACCGGACATCATCTAGCCGGGCTGCACTATTTGATGGGTCGCTATACCGAAGCCGAAAACTACGCCCGCAAATGCCTGCAAGTCTATAGCATCGCCTATGGCAAGAACCATGCTTCGGTGGCGCTCTGCCACCATAACTTAGCCACCTTGCTTCACGTGCAAGGTCGTTATGCCGAAGCCGAAACTGAATACAACAATTGCATAAATATCAGAAAAGCAGCACTGGGACCGACCCACAAAGACACTATGCATGCCGAAAAAGGTCTAGCCGATCTGCTCAAGACTCTTGGTCGCGACAAAGAAGCCGAGCAAGTGAGCGCCAAGGCAAACGGCTTGGTGACCGGCAGTTGGAAAGCCCTTAAGCTGGACGCGAGCGAAGCACTGCAGCCGTCGCCTCCCAAAGAACCACGCCGGCGCTGAGCTTATATAAATCGATAACCAATATAAATCGAGAGCCTCTGCAAATCAAAAGTCTCCACAAATTAAGTGCCTCTACCAACTTGGTTTTTCTCTGGACGAAAGACCGCGGCTAAAGCCGGCCATCTGCCAGGCATACTGATTGAGACTGGGTTCTGAACCGGCGGGAATAGTCAAAATCTTCATTACTTCAGAGGCTCTTTCAATAGTTTCATTCTTAATGTCACCAAGTATAGTACCATCAGAAAAGTCTCCATCTTGAGCAGAAGCGGCTCGCCTAGCCCAAGTCTCATGGCTGGCCTCCATTTCATTTTGGTCCATTCCAGCCATCTGATCCCGCCACCCCATAGCTTCTTTACCTAAATCATAGACCGCAGGCAGAATCGCACCAGTGGCAACTTCTGCCTTGTATTCACTGGCGCCGTAAGAAGCCTGCAAAAGATAGTGCTCGGCATTGGCAAAATCTTGCTCGTCACCTTTTCTTAGAGTGCGCATATCAGCCCAGGCGGCCCCCATCTGCGCTTCGCCGCCAAGTTCGCTATTGTGTTCTAAGGACAGACGGGCAAGTAAAGCCACGCGTTCATTGTCAACAGCCTGACTGCCGTCTTGCGGCAAAGCTTGGTCTAAAAAGTTCTTGAGAGCCTGGGGATTTTTCTCTTCTAAAGCCTGGGCGAAAACGCCCTTACCTTCGCTCACCAGCGCAGGGTCTACGCTGTCAACCATGTCGCCGCGACGACCAGAGCCAAATGCCTCTTTGGCGGCATCAGCCATACCGCTAAAGACTGCCACTGTATGATTGCCTATATCTGAGACCAGGCTGCCATTAGAAAAGGCACCGTCGACTGCCCGATCAAAGTTGCTACCCACCGAATCTACATTGGCACCAATATCTATGCTTAAAGAGGGTAAGACACCTTGCGCTTCCATCTTGCCAGTCTGCTCTGCCTGCATCACAAGCGGCTTGGTCAAGTTGTCGGCGTCAAAGTCTACTGCCGACTGCAAAGCTTCTGCAGTTTGCGGCTGCATATCGCCCTGACGATTTTTAAATTCGAGGTCTCTTTCTGCCATCTTAGTAAGTCCTGAAGAAAAACGGACAACGCCCTTGTGCAAAGAGTCTCTAATTTGGCAATGTCAAAGTTGTGTCAGAAAAACAGCTGTCTTAATTTAGGGGCTAATCTATAAAGAAATCTAGAGATAAATTTAGCGCCGTACATAGACAGTAAGAGCATCGCGCAGAAAACCATCCGATGCTTCCCAATTGGGAATGGCCACTGTTCTTTCTTCTTTCCAGCGCTTAGCCAGCAAATTGAAAAATTTGTCGTCGCCGGTGACGCCGCCAGGACCCTCGCCGACATAGACAAAGCGATTGCCTCGATAGTTTTTGAGCACGTCATAGGCAAAAGGTTCGTCATGCGGAGGGAAGCTCATAAAGAGCGACCGATCGCCATGGGGTCTTACCGCCGAAGCATCGCCTTTGGCGATATCGGTCCAGGCTTTGACCGGGCTACCTTTATGAAAGTGATTGGCGGCGAGATCTGTGCCATGCTGATCAAAGGCCACCACGTCGGTCTTCATCGACCGCAAGAGACTCGCCCAATAGCCGGAACCGGCACCGGCTTCCACCACCCGCCCCTCGGCGGCGATAGTGGCTAGAGCCTCTTGGTTGGGCACTGCCCAGGCATACTTATTGGTCAAGCCATAACGCATCTCTCTCTGCTGCCGAAAAGCCGCCATATATTCGCTGCTGCTCGAATCAATGCGCCCCCGAGCGATATCAATGGCACGGCGATAAGACGGATCTTTCTGCAAAGCAGTAAACTCTGCCAAATAGGGATTGGGTACAGCGACAGCGCGGGCTGTTGCCTCGTTAAGGTTGAGGGCGCGGGCTGTTGCCTCGTTAAGACTGAGGGCTCGGGCGCCTTCTGCGCCGGCCAATTGCTTTGGCAGCACCTCTTGGGCTAAAGCTTTCTTGACTAGAGTTTCTTGCCCGGCTGCAGACTTGCCTGCTGCCTGGCTAAAGCCACCTAGCAAATGAGCGGCTTCTTCTGCCAGCCCTTTGGCCAGGGGCGCGGCGGCGCGTCCGGCTGCTTGAGCAATCTCTGCAATTTGAACAGGGTTAGGCATGAAAGAAAACCAGAGTAGTTACTCTTAGTTTAGCCAGCGCCCTTCGCCTGTAAATCGGGTTTTTACGTACAGACCTCAAGCCTTTTGCGGCTGGGGCGAGAGTACTTCCTTCACTAATTCCTGAGCTTCTTTCTGAATTTGTTTGAGATGCTCTTCCGATTTGAATGACTCAGCATAAATCTTGTAAACATCTTCTGTTCCAGAAGGACGGGCGGCAAACCAACCATTCTCGGTGGCCACTTTCAGACCGCCGATGGCTTCATTATTGCCTGCGGCACTGGTGTATTTGCCGATTATCTTCTCGCCGGCAAACTCAGAGGCTTTAACGTCTTCAGCCGAGAGCTTCTTGAGCTTGTTCTTTTCCTCTGGTGTGGCTGGTGCATCGATGCGGGCATAGCACGGGGCGCCGAATTCTTCGGTCAAGCGAGCATAGTGTTTGGCTGGGTCTTTTCCTGTCACAGCGGTAATTTCGGCTGAAAGCAGAGCCAAGATAATGCCGTCTTTGTCGGTGGTCCAGACCGAGCCATCTTTACGCAAGAAAGAAGCCCCGGCACTTTCTTCGCCGCCAAATCCAAAAGAGCCGTCAATCAAACCATCGACGAACCATTTAAAGCCAACGGGTACTTCCACCAGCTTGCGACCCAGTTTGGCAGCGATACGGTCTATTAGCGAGGTGCTCACCACGGTCTTACCGATAGCGGCATCTTTGCGCCAATTGGTGCGATTTTGGAAGAGATAATCGATGGCCACCGAGAGGAAATGATTGGGATTCATCAGACCGGCAGGGGTGACAATACCATGTCTATCGTGGTCTGTATCGTTGGCGAAAGCCAAGTCGTAGTGTTCGCACATTTTGATAAGCCCGGCCATGGCATAGGGCGAAGAGCAATCCATGCGAATCTTGCCGTCCCAGTCAACATGCATAAATGAAAAGGTTGGGTCGACTTTCTTGTTGACCACAGTAATAGGCAACTTAAAGTCGGCAGTAAGACGCTCCCAATAAGCGATGCCGGCGCCGCCTAGCGGGTCTACAGCAGCTTTGATGCCCGACTTAGCAATGGCATCCATGTCAATAACCGAAGCCAACTCTTTGACATAGAGCCCGACATAGTCAAATCTGTGGGTGGTGGAAGCGGTCATGGCTTGCCGGAAGGGCACTCGCTTCACACCCTTCATCCCGGCGGCAATTATTTCATTGGCTTTCTTTTCGACCCAGCCGGTGATGTTGGTGTCGGCTGGTCCGCCAGAGGGTGGGTTGTATTTGAAACCACCGTCTTGCGGCGGGTTATGAGAGGGGGTGATGACTATACCGTCAGCCAGTCCGCTTTTGCGACCTTTGTTATATTGCAAAATAGCCAGCGAAATAGCAGGAGTTGGGGTGAAGCCAAGGTCTTGGTCAATCATGACATTGACTTCATTGGCTGCCAACACTTCCAGAGCGCTGGCAAAGGCAGGCTCAGACAGAGCATGGGTATCGATACCGAGATAAAGCGGTCCATTGATGCCGTTTTCTTGCCTATAAAGGCAGATAGCTTGGCTAATTGCCAGTATGTGTTCTTCGTTGAAAGCTCGATTGAGAGACGAACCGCGGTGCCCAGAAGTCCCGAAGGCGACTCTTTCAGAAGGCTGAGAGACATCTGGCTTGTCGGTGTAATAGGTGGTGACCAGACGGGGAACATTGACGAGCATTTCGTCGGTGGCCGGTTTACCAGCTAGTGGGCTCAGCATGAGCTATCTCCTCAGTATGCAAAGCTCATATGATAAATAAAAAGAGACAGCCTGGCAAATCAATACTTATTTAGCCGCAACCTTGGCAAGATGGGCGCCATACCAGTTTGCAGCCTCAGCCAGCCCTTGCTCTAGGCTATATTCCGGCGCCCAACCTAAGACTTGGCGCATACGTGCCGAGCTGAGATATTGGGCTTGAATCTCGCGACTGGCCTGGTTAAGCACCACAGGCTTCAAATCTTGGCGCTTGAGAGTCTGCAAGATCGCTTCTACTATTTGTAAGACCGAGACAGGGGCATCATTACTTATATTGAAAGCCATACCGGCGATAGATTTATCGTGCAAAAGGCGCTCGGCGATAGCTATGTTAGCCCGAGCTGCGTCTTTGACAAAAATATAGTCGCGCACCGGCGATCCATCAGATCTAATCAGCGGCGCCTCGCCAGCCAGCACAGCCTTAATTGTGCCGGGCACGATGCGACTGAAATTAAGATCGCCGCCGCCATAAAGATTGCCGCAACGTGTGACAGCAATAGGTAGACAATAAGAATGAAAATAAGAGCGGCTAATTAAATCGGCGCAGCTTTTTGAAACATCATAAGGAAAGCGACCCTGCATCGGCGCGTCTTCCAAGTAGGGCAGAACTTCTTGGTCACCGTAGGCCTTGTCGGATGAGGCCACAACCACTGCTTCTATCTTGGCTCCCTGGTTCTGCAAAAGGCGCACAGATTCCATGAGATTCCAGGTACCCATGATATTTGACGCGAATGTCGGCACCGGATTTTCGTTGGCGACTCCGACGATGGCCTGGGCGGCCAAATGAAAAATGACCTCGATGCCTTCATCTTTTATAGTCTTGAAGAGAGCATCATAGTGTTCGATATCTATATTTACTAACTTAAGAGAGGGATAGCGGCGCTGCACGTCAAAGATGCGGGAGGCATCTTTGTACTCTCTATCGAGACCGACAACTTGTGCCCCTTTCTCCAGCAAAAGCTCACAAACCCAGGGTCCCAAAAAACCGGCACAGCCGGTTACCAGCACTCTTCTGCCAGCCAGTTTGGTTTCCATAACGCATTCCCATCAAGACCAAAATAAGATTATGCCACATCACTCGAACTCGGACGCCAGTCCGTCTTCCAGATCTACCACCCTGGTCTCACGCAAGTTTAGGGCGGGCTTGCCTTTTCGATCATTCTTCAGTTTGGCAAAATCAACATAAGTCCAGTAAGCAAAGGGGGCTTCCATATAGCGCAGTTTCTTGAACTTGGCTATGACCGGCTCAAAAATTGGTCCCACTACGCAACCATTCACCCTCAATGTTTGCAATTCAGGCAGCGCAGTCAAAACTGCCAGATCGGCGGCAGTCAAGTCTGGCTCTGTAAACTTGAGCCGTTGCAGCTTCTTAAACTTAGTCAGAGTCTTCAAATCAGAGGCATTAATCTCAAGACCATAAATGCTTAGACTCTCAAGATTCTCGGCGCTCTTGATGGCATTCAACAAACTGGCTGTGGTTGCTGCGGCGCTATAACGCAGCTGCTTGAGCTTGCTCACACCTCGCCATTTGCCCAGGGCTTCAGGCTCGACTCGGCTGCCACTGATTGTCAGGTCATCGAGGGCAGGAAGCTGATCGAAGGTCTCAGAAAGGTCATTGCGCACATCAGTGCTCTCCAGCACCAAGCGGCGCAGTTTCTTCATATGGGTCAGGTGCGAAAGGGTCTCGCTATTGACCGACAGATTACGTCTGATCTCTACAGCGACAAAGTCATCAGAGCGAAACCGTCTAAAAAGATTCGGATAGCGACTGATGCTGGTGAAGGGCACGAAGGTAAGTTCTTCATCGGCGGCATAAATCAAGTCGCCAACTGCATCGGTTGGCATTCCACTGCCATTGATGATAAAACCAATCGAATTATCTCTGTCAAAGTTAAAGACGCGACAGAGCCGCCCATCTCTTTTTTCCAGCCGAGAAAAGGGGGCAGTTGAAGACAGATAAGCATCGAGCTTGGCCATCTCATCACTATTCTTGCGCTGCTCGTCCGGCACAAACTCGCCTTGCTTGACGGCAAGAGTGCTTGGCACGGTGGCTAACTTGCCGGCACCAATTTTGGAGTCTCTGGTGGCATAAAAGATCAAACCAAGACTGAGCCCGGCAATGACAAGAAAGAAGCAGGCAAGAATAGCCCAGGGCATGGTTCGACCAGGGCTTTGCGAACCGGTATACAACTGCCGAGCTTCAATTTTATTCTGGCTCGCGCGCGGGCTTTTCTTGCTTCTTAAGATGGCGCCCTGATACCGAAAAGGATAGAGCTCAAGATAATTCAAATCATCAAGAACTTCACCAGCCATATGATAACGGCGATCGCGCTCTTTCTCTAGGCAACCGGCAATCACTTTTGCTGCCGGCGAATCGTCCCCAAACTTCTCCAACAAGATCGGCACCGGGTCTTCGCTTATATGCATGCCCAGGGTGAGCATAGCCGACTCACCTTGAAAAATGCGCTGACCGGTAAGCATTTCATAAAGCACCAGACCGCAAGAATAGATGTCGGTGCGCTTGTCTACTTTTTGCCCTACGGCTTGTTCCGGACTCATATAGAGGGGACTGCCGAGAACCTCGCCGCTCCTTGTTAGAGAGATGGAATTAGTTGCCTCGCCATAAAAGCTGGCGATGCCGAAATCGACCAGCTTGACCTTGGCACTACCGTCGGACTGCCAAACGATCATGATGTTGCCGGGCTTGATGTCTCGATGAATGACACCACGGTTATGCGCATAATCGAGGGCTTCCATCAACTGTCCAAATATCTGGAAGGCCAAGGGCGGCGATAGCGAGCCCAGCTTGCTAAGCAGGGTTTCAAGACTCTCGCCCTTAACAAGCTCCATTGAAAAGTAGGCACACTTGCCATCAGTGGCCACATCATAGACTTTCACTATATTGCGATGAGAGAGGCGCGAAAGCGCCCTCGCCTCTTTGAGGGTACGCTGGAACTCGCTGTTTGAGACACTTCCGCTTGCAGACTGGAATACCTTGAGAGCCATGGGCTTTTCTAGATACTTGTGTACAACCTCATAGACCCGTCCCATACCGCCGCCGCCCAAGGCGCGCTTGATCTGATAGACCCCGGCAAACTCTTGCCCACAAGACAGCTCAGAGACACCAAGCGCGCTTGGAGAATTCTGGTAGGCAATATCAGGCTCTGGAGGCGAGCCTTGTACCTGAGTCATTCTCAATGCAGACATCCGTTGGTAAGAAAATAAATAAGGCCATAAATATAGTTGCTGATATATAAAAATTTCGTGAAAAGCCGACCGGTATTGCAGTCTAATTTCAACTTCGGCAGTCACGGTTCGGTCACAGAAGAGTCACCTTTCGGTCGGCTATGCCGCCTATCTTTAGAGCATGCAATTTTCTTCGAGGACCCCCGAATATGGACCGAATTACTAGCGACGATGCACACCCTTATCGCCAACAAACCGAAAACCAAAATATCAACCGCGGTGCAGTAAGCGAACGCAGCCTTTATGAAGATACTTACACACCGCAAGAATTCAGCCCCCGCGACCGCGGACGCCTGCAAGACGGTGGACTGAGCGGCGGACCAGTCTACAATCAGAGCAACATAGAGATCCTCAAAGAGATCTACAGACAGACAGATACAGGCAACAAAAAAGTCGCTCCCGGACAGATCCAACTTGATGGCTCGATTGTCTTTCATGCCCAGCCTAAAGATATGCAGCCCAGAGCGAGCGCCCAAGAAGCACAGCCAGCCGATAAGCCGCACAACATGCAAACCCATCCGCGTGCTCACGAAACCCAGCCCGCTGATAAGCCGCGCAATATGCAACCTCATCCACGTGCTCAAGAAAGTCAGCCCGCTGATAAGCCGCGCAACATGCAACCTCATCCACGTGCTCAAGAAACTCAGCCCGCTGATAAGCCGCGCAACATGCAACCTCATCCACGTGCTCAAGAAAGTCAGCCCGCTGATAAGCCGCGCAACATGCAACCTCATCCACGTGCTCAAGAAAGTCAGCCCGCTGATAAGCCGCGCAACATGCAACCTCACCCGCCCTCTCAAGAACGACGACCGGGCGGCTCAGAAGCTATCAAAGATCCAGGCTTCTTGTATCCACTCTATCCAGGTAAAGAATTCTGCCCACCTGACAGAAGCGAGTTGCCTGTGCCGAAATTGCCGCAACCCAAGCTGCCTCAAGAAAAGCCGGATAGAGACATGAATAAACCGGACATTAGAAAAGAGATGCCGCTCAGACAAGGCGCACTTAGCTGGTAAAAAGTTTTGCTCGGGGTCAAACAAAAGAACTCTGCTTTTCGGCAGGGTTCTTCTGTTTTCTAGCCTTATTTGAGGCTGAGCAATTGGCTAGTTCTGCGAATTATTCAAGGTCTGAGTCGGTGAGCGATTGTCTAGATTTGAGAGTTATTAAAGACCCGATTCTGTCGGCGATTACCTAGACTTGAGAGTTATTAAAGACCTGAGTCTGTGAGCATCTGCCTATCTCAGAAAACCATCGAAATCTAAATATGAAGAGGGTAGAGCAGTCACAGTTTGGTCACAGTAAAGTCACCTCTCGGTCAAAAATTGATACTACATTAGGTGACATCGAAACACTCTTTTCTTACCAGAGGACAACAAAAATGAATATTGAAGCTTTGAGCAAACACGCCGCCCCTCAAGAAATTCAGGCTATGAAGCTGCCCCAGGACGACGCCAAAGCCAAAATGATGTCCGAAGTTTTAGACCGCCTGCAGAGCGGCGATACCAATCTTGCCACCACCGGCGACCGCAACTTAGTGAACAGCAAAAGCGGTGCCAACACACCCGCCCAAACCGACAGCGAAGCACTAAACAACATGCAGAAGAAACCCAACAGAAGCCCATCACAGCTTCCCGACCTGATTTTGCATTGTTCGGTCACAGGCAAAAGAATCGAGTGCGACGGTATCATTCTTAATGGCGGCAAAGACGTCATTAAGCCGATGGAACCGATCAAGCCCATAATGCCTACAGAGCCTAGCGACAAGCCCGGCAAGCCCGAGCCACATCCGCTCAATCCCAGATACAAATAAACCAATGCAAATCAAATGCCCAGTGAAGACTGCCTGAAGTTCAACAATCCTGCTTTACTTTACACTGCGCGAAATCTGTAACCCACCCGGGGAATTGTTTCAATTGCCGACTTAGTTTCATCTTCGTGCACATCAATCTTTTTTCTGATGCGCTTGATGGCAGTTCGCAATCCCTCGGGTGTGGCGTCAGAATCCGTTGACCAAACTCTAGATATCAAAGCTTCAGCGCTAAAGACTTGATCTTGATGCCTCATAAAAAACTCAAGCAAGGCAAAGTCTCGCGGCAAAAGATGCACTTCTGCGCCAGACACTGTCACTCTGTGCTTGCTGGCATCAAGCTCAAGGTTGCCACTCTTAAACACAGTGGTCTGCAATCCCTGCGGGCGCCTCAGCAAGGCTCTAATTCTCGCCGATAGCTCTCTTACGGCAAAAGGCTTGGTCAGATAATCATCGGCACCGGTGCCCAAGCCCGATTCTTTATCAGCAATTTCAGACTTGCCGGTGAGCATTATTATCGGCGCTAGCCCACCGCCCCTGCGATATTCTTTGAGCACATCGATGCCTGCCATGCTGGGCAAATCCCAATCGAGCACCACCACATCGAAACCAGACATACGCAAAAGTTCAAGCCCAAGGGCGCCGTCATTGGCCACTTCTACAGTATATTTTTCACCACTGAGCCAACTTTCCAGCATATCAGCCAGATCGAGGTCATCTTCCACCAAGAGAATTTTCGGCATTCAGTTTCTACCCAAGAATGAATCGTCAACGATGCCAGTAAATATACCAGAGACAGACAAAGGCGAAACAACTGCCTCATAACAGCAAATTAGTAACTAATTCTGAGACAAGCAAATTTTGCTGGCTGCCGGCGGGTGATTTTCGGTGATCGCTTTGCGGTGGGTTATCTTCGGTGGGTGATTTAAGCTTCCAGCTGCGTGGGATAAACAGGATATGAAAATCCTCAAGAGCCTGGGAACCAAGATACTGATACTAATATCAGTCCCCTTGGTGTTCCAGCTGAGCATTCTGGCGGTGGTCGCCAATCTACAAGATCAAGCCGAGGCGGAAGCTCGGTCAGCAGACAAAGCTCGCCGCTTCTCCGATGAAGTCATGGACCTTATCAGAGACATTCTTGCCCTCAAGTCCAATTTCGGAGAGCACGACTCTATTCACCTAAACCCTGAAATGGGCTCGCAATATCTCACGCTCAAAGAAAGTATCGAGGGGCATTTCGCCGCCTTGCGCGAACTAACCAAAGACAATGTAGATTTATCGAGACGGGTAAACAAGACCCTTTCTATTGTTCTTACTGCACAACACCAAATGGCTAAAGCCAGAAGAGCATATCGCCGAGCCAAATTAGCCGGAGAGGAAGCGCCGCTCGACGACTATGTCAAACTGCGCGATACGACCATGAACTTCTCACAAGAGCTGCTCAACCTGCGCGATGCCGGTCGCAACATAGCCCAAGCCAGCCCGGAAAAACAGAGAATACTACGCACCAAAATTCAGAATTTATTGCTTGCCGGCAGCGTAGCCAACATACTCTTCACACTCGGCTTAGGCTTTCTTCTCAGTCGCAGCATTGTGCACCGCTTAAATATCATCAACGAAAACAACTTCAGACTGGCGTCTAATCGCCCTCTGCATGAGCCTCTGCGCGGCGAAGATGAAATCGCAAAAGTAGACCACTTTTTTCATAAAATGGCTGCCGAAATTTCAAGCGCCATCAGCAAAGAAAAAATAATTCTCGAATCAGCTCACGACTGTATTGCCGCCTTTGATGAAAACTTCAAATTTCTGCGAGTAAACGCCTCCTCCCAACAAATATTCGACCTCGAAGCCGACGAAGTTCTCTCAAGCCATTTTGTCGATTTTCTTGCCAGCGAAGAAAAAGAAAAATTCAGCGCGTTCAGACAGCAATTGCGCAACGTCAACACATCCAAACCTGCTTCATTCACTATTGTTCGCCGTGATGGCAGTCAGAGACAAGTGCTCTTGTCATTGCGTAAACTGCAACAAGACACGGCAGACAGGCAAGAAGCCGCGGGTCAACGCAAGAGCGACGAGTTCATAGCAGTCTTCCACGACATCACCGAACGCTATCAAGCCGAACAACTTAAGCAAGAGGTGGTGGCCATGGTCACCCATGACTTACGCTCACCTCTTATGACTATAGAAACTTTTCTGGAAATGCTCGCCCAAGGCGCATACAATGACGAAAGCGCGACAGAAAAATACACCAGACATCTAGCTGGAGCCAAGCGCAGCAGCAAGCGCATGCTTGTTCTGATCGGCGACTTGCTTGACATCGAAAAAATCAAATCAGGAATGCTCAACGTCCAGCCCGAGACTTTGCAGGCAAGAGAGATTCTAGAGGCCGCTATCGAAGAAAGCTCGGGCTTTGCGGCTGAAATGGGCGTTAGCCTAAAACTGCGTCCAGGAAATGCTTCTGTCAAAGCCGACCCACAAATGCTGCCGAGAATTATCGCCAATCTTTTGTCGAATGCCATCAAATTCAGCCCGCCTGGAGGGACAGTGACACTGCAAGCTCGTACCAGCGGAAATTCGATCATCTTCTCGGTTGAAGACCAAGGTCCCGGACTATCGCCAGAAGAGCAAAATCAGATATTTGAACGCTTCCAGCAAGTCGGCAATCAAACGGCAAGAACCCGCGGCGGCTCAGGGCTCGGACTGACCATTTGCAAAGAGATGGTAGAGATTCATGGCGGCAAAATTTGGGTCGAATCATCCAAAGGAGAGGGCTCTACCTTTTTGTTCACTATGCCAAGAACAAGTTGACTTAAAAGCAGACCGGCAGCACCATGCACCGAAAATCGAGACCTTTTCACAGGGCGCAAACCTTGACAACCAACCCGTGCCAAAGCCCCAAAACAAAGCCAACGTCTATGATTGGGGGCTGCAAATCAAATAGCAAGAAATTCTCGAGAATTTCTTGCTATTTCGACAAAACATAACCAGAGTTAGGCTTTCATTTAAAAAGCGCGGACCCATAGCCAAAAATCAGCCACAGGCCACTTTTATCAAGACTTTCTTGCAGCAATAAAGGCTGTCTCGTCCTCAAACAAAATCTCCCAGCCCTTCGCAGCCTGCGCCTCTTGACGAATAAATTTCGCAAGCGGAGCTTTTGGCTGCAAGATCACCCAATCGACCTTCAATGCCGCGAGCTTTTGTTGGAACCCATTCTGACACTCGTTTATTGCCCTATAGTTCAAGACATGCTCATCACCGTACATGTCAAACCTGGTATCAATAAAGACCTTCGGTTTTCCAGGGCTGCGATAAATGAGAACATCACCAATCTGCGGATCATTGAAGACACGCCCCCGAAGCCTTTCATCGGCTGTAGCCAAGGTCATCGCTTTCTGACTGGGCACCTGAAAAGCAGCGGAAGAAGCGGGCAGCTCAGGCTTTACAACCCTACTGGCAATGAGCGAAACCCCGGCAAGTGCACAGAAACAAACTATCGCTAGTTCACCGGCACCGCCGGCTTTCCATATGTCGAGCGTATGGTGGTCAAAATTCCACCAAAAGCCTTTCAGATGATTCTGAGACTTTATAATCGCCTCGCCTTTCTCATTCCGCTCAATATGCGCTTTAGGCTCTTCTTTCTTGGCGGCAAACAGTCGGCGCAAGCCGCTCAAAGCCGAGACTTCGCCGACAAGCATCAGTGCAACAAAAACAATCAGTCGACTGGTCTTGAAAGAATTGAAAATACCAATCGAACCGATCAAAAACGAAATCGATAGTTCGGTAAGCAGCCGGCTGCGAATCTCGGGTGCAATGGTTCCGGCATTGCGACGATACCAGAGTATGCTGCGAACGAAAGTAAAAACGTAGAGCAGTACAAGGGCGAGATATGGCCAATAGATAACCTTGCTAGGGTCCAGAGGTGCCAGTTCCACGATGAACTGATTCATGCGGGAAAAGAAAAGCTCAGGAATATAAAGCCAAAGCCCTATGCCATAGGGATTTACTAAACTTGCAGCAGCCATACCCAATAAAGCAATCGCAAAAAGCGAAAGCAGATTTTTATTGTCGGCTTTAAAGAATAGCGCCCCGCCAATTGAGCCCAAAAGACAAGCCGCAACCAGACTGAAAGCCGTTGTAAAGCCAGTGTGCATATTTGCCCAAAGCACCATTAGCGGTGCGGCAACCAGCACAATCGGAAAGAGCTTTTTGGCGCCGACAAGGTAATCAGCCCGACTATGGTGAATCAACTGCAAATAAATTGACAAAAAGACGAAGGAGAAAATTTCCGGTCGGACAAGCGTATGAAAGCTAGCACTGAGCATGCCAAGCAAAGTTGCGACTATGGCAAGAAGGAAATTCGATTCGCGCTTCACCGCCACGCTTAGAGGCAGAGACAGATAGGCTGTGACAATGCAGCAAGCGGTGAGCATCAGAACAGCCAACAAGCCACCATAAGCGGTGACAACATAAAACAACACTTCCGAAAGCCACTGATAGAGTACGAAATGACGTCCAGGAAGAGCGCCTGAACTATGACCCAGCTCTGCACCAGAAAGAGCCCCGACAGCGGCAGATCCCACCCGACCCAGCTCTGCAAAAGTATAAGAAAAAGGATCGGTGCTGGGAATGCTTTGCGACTCGAAGATATAGCGACCAAGCGCCATTAACCAACAAGTATCAGGGTCGTGCAAAGCCGTACCGGCCACCCAAGCGCCAGCTAGAAATGACCAGAAGAGCAAGAGCCCCAGCAAGATGCGCGAGCAAGTGTGAGCCAACAATTCCTGTCCTGAAATAATCAGCTTAGGCGAGTCGGGATTGTTGGTTGGTCCAAACTCAAAGCCTTCATCTCTGGCATAATCAAGCCAATGCTTGCCACCTTCTTTCTGCTCTGCAGAGGCTTCGGGTCGAGCTGGCTGCTTCTCAATCTCTCCTGAGGCGTCGGGTCGAGCTGGCTGCTTCTCAATCTCGCCCGAGCCTTCGCCTTGAGTTTCTTCGGAATTTGCCATTGAGCCCTATTCCCACTCGATGGTGGCCGGTGGCTTTGAGGTGATGTCATAGACCACGCGGTTGATGCCTGGCACTTCGTTGACGATGCGCGATGAGATGATTGCCAGCAAATCATAAGGAAGTCTCGCCCAATCGGCAGTCATGCCGTCTTCAGAGGTGACCGCGCGCATAACTATCTGATTTTGATAAGTGCGCTGATCGCCCATCACACCAACTGACTTGGTGGGCAAAAGCACGGCAAAAACTTGCCACACTTGACGATAAAGTCCATGCGCCTTCACTTCTTCTCTAATTATCCAATCAGCCTCGCGCAAAGTTTTCAGACGCTCTTCAGTAACTTCGCCCAAAACTCTGATAGCCAGACCAGGACCAGGGAAGGGATGCCGCTCTACGATGCTTTCGGGCACGCCCAGCTCTTTGCCGACAAGCCTTACTTCATCTTTGAAAAGTTTGGCAAAAGGTTCCACCAACTCAAACTTAAGATCGTCGGGCAGACCGCCGACATTGTGATGGCTCTTAATTTTTACAGCCACTGGCTTGCCGGTCTTAGGATCAACCGTGGTGCCAGCCGACTCGACAACATCTGGATAGAGTGTGCCTTGCGCCAGATAGTCGAAAGGCCCGAGTCTCTTCGATTCCTCTTCAAAGACACGAATAAACTCAGCCCCTATGGCTTTGCGTTTGGCTTCAGGATCAGTCACACCTGCCAACTTAGAGATGAAACGCTCTCCAGCGTTAACAGCGTTGACTTTGATATGAAACTCTTTTTCGAAAGTTTCAACAAGCCACTCTGGCTCGTTCTTGCGCATAAAGCCCTGATCGATGAACATGCAGGTCAGCTGGTCGCCTATAGCTTTGTGCAAAAGAAATGCGAGCGTCGAGCTGTCTACACCGCCAGATAGAGCAAGCAAGACTCTTTTCTTGCCGACGCGTTTGGCAACACTCGCGCAAGCCTCTTCGACAAAGCGGCTCATGGTCCAGTTCTTGGGGCATTGGCAGATCTTGAGCACAAAGTTGGAAAGCAGTTCACGACCGCCGACAGTGTGCACAACCTCAGGGTGAAACTGCACTCCAAAATATTTTCGCTCAGGATCAGCAATAGCGGCAACCGGTGTATCGGCAGTGCAAGCCACTGTCGAGAAGCCGTCCGGCAGCTGAACGACGCTGTCGCCGTGGCTCATCCAACTTTCCATGGTCGGATCAAGTCCGTCAAAGAGCTCGCCGTGATGCTGGATGGTGAGCAGGGCTCGACCATATTCCCTAACCGGAGCCGGCTCTACCTTCCCACCGAGATCGTGGGCCATGAGTTGCATGCCATAGCAGACACCCAAGACCGGCAAACCGAGCTTCCAAATTTCTTTGTCGAGGCGGGGGGCGTGTTCTTCATAGCAGCTGTTTGGTCCGCCCGAGAGAATAATCCCTTTGGGATTCAATCTCTTGAGGTCTTGCACCGAAATGCTATGGGGCAAGAGTTCGGAATATACCGAAAGCTCTCGCACCCTTCGGGCAATCAACTGCGAATACTGTGAACCAAAGTCAAGTATGGCTATGGCGTCCTTAAGGGCGTTCTCTTCATACTTTTGAGCAGTACCCTTGACTTGACTGGTTGTCATAAATTCCCCCTTAGTTGCCCAACCGGCTATAGCCGACTATTATCTTGCAGTGAACCGGTCCATTCCAGCGAAACTGAGGCATTTTTACTTTGTCCTTCGATTTTAATGAGCAAAGCGAACTGATAGAGCATCTGCCTAACTTTCGAGTAGTTAACGAAAAGCTTTCACGGGGCGGACAGCCCAGTCGTGAAGGCTTCTTAAAACTAAAGAGTTTCGGCGTCAAGACAGTGGTCAATTTGCGTGAAGACAGTCAGCAAGCCCTAGAAGAAGAAAAGCTAGTGCAAGTGCTTGGCATGGACTATGAAAGTATCCCCTTAAATCCTTTCTTCAAGCCGAAAGACAAAGACATAGAACAGTTTCTTAGATTGGCGCTCACCCGCACGCCCATTTTTGTGCACTGCCTGCACGGTCAAGACCGCACTGGTGCCACTGTTTGCATCTATCGCATGCTGGTTGACGGCTTAGACTATACGAGCGCCGTGCAAGAGATGCATTCACTGGGCTTTCATCGTGAGTTTGCCCTGTTGACAGAAATAGTAGAAGAATACAAGCATCGCCGCTTGCAAGATGTGCTCGCTCTGGACCTCTTCAGCAATGGCATCTAAATTTTCAGCGTTGGTAAAAGATAGGCGAAAAGTAGAGCTCAAAGAGCTTGCCCTGCCGAAACCAGGACCGCAAGAAGTGCTTGTCAGGGTGGCGCTGGCCGGGCTTTGCCGCACCGATATCTATGCAGCCCGGGGAGAGCTGTCAACCAAAGATGACTTGATCTTGGGACATGAGCTGGCAGGAACGGTCGAAGCGGTCGGCGCCTCCGTAGACGGACTGAAAGTGGGCACCCGGGTGACAGTCAATCCGGTTCTGCCTTGCAAGCTGTGCAAAGGTTGCCTGACCAGAGGCATTTGTCTGAACACCGGCTTTGTGGGCATAGATGCCGATGGCGGATTCGCCGAATTCGCGCTGCTTCCACAAGAGTCAATTATGACCCTAGACAACCGGGTCAGTTTTCTAGCCGCTGCCTATAGCGAACCTGTGGCAGCCTCACTGGCAGTTCTAAAAAGTGGCATTAGGCCAAGCGAAAATGGCGCTATATTTGGCAAAAACCGTTTCTCTGAACTTTTGCAGTCTATTTTGACTATTTACGGCTTTCCAGAGTTGCCGGTAATTGACACTTACCTAACTAAAGCAAACCAAACCGTGCCCGAAGGCGAGTTTGACTATGCTATCGAGACTTTTGCTTCAAGCGAAGTTATTGCCAAAATGTGTCGGGCGATCAGGCCTGGCGGCAAGCTCATTTTGAAAAGTAGGCAGCATGAACCCATACAGTTCAAGTTGGCTGATTTTCTCAAGCGCGAGCCGGTGATTTATGTGCTCAACTATGGCGATTTCGACGAAGCCCTCGAATTACTATCGTCTGAAAAACTAAAGATAGAAAATTTAGTCGAGGGTCTTTATCCTCTCAAAGACTATGCCTCGGTTTTTGAAAAGGCCGGCTTCGCTGAAGCGAAAAAACTCTTTTTCGACCTTAGTCTTTAGCAAAAATGCTCGGTTAGTAGCCTGAAAGAAGCCTGGCAGACAGAAGTCAAACAGTTTAAGACTGCAAACTACAAAAGAAAGCCAGAAAAACAGAAGCTAGAGCCCTTTCTAGACCTAGACCTTAGCTTTCACGCTAGCCCAACGAACATAGACTCTTTCAGCTTACGCTAAATCAGATTGGCGCAGCTAGCATGAGTGTTTACTAATAAAAGAGCAAAGTGCCATGCAATCATGACTTGCTCTTAGATTAGAGAGAAAAGTAGGGTCAGATTATCAATCTAACTCTTTAGTCGAGAAAAAAAGTCAAAAACAGCTAACCAACGCCACCGCTGAACTCTGCCACTGCATCTTTATGCGGTCGGTTTAGTTCGGCATTTTTCTAACCACAAACCGAAAGAAAACTATGAACAAAGAAATGCACCATGCTGAGCAAGGAGGGCTCAGCCAGACACCTGTCATTGTCAAAGCCCAAGCAGTCGAAACCATTCTCGTGGTCATCGACATGCAGCCGGGCTATCCTGCCGCCTTAGACGCGGTTACCCAGTGGTTCGTCAAACAAGAAATCCAGAAACAGATGGAGCAGAACCTGCCCGTCATTCTGGTCGAGTTCGACGCGCACGAGATGGGCGAGACCCTCCAACCGCTCCGAGACCTTCTTGCCGGCTACAAGCGCCTCAAGGTCGTCTCCAAAAGCCAAAACGACGGCTCAAAGGAAGTGATCGCAGCCTGCCGCATCCTCAGCGGAAACAACTCTTTCAGCCTCAGAGTCTGCGGTGTCAACAGCGACGCCTGCGTGCTGGAGACTGTGCAAGGGTTGAGCGAGAAGCTGCCTCTGACGAGCATCGTCGTTCCGCAGGACGCCTGCAATTGCCTGACCGGCAAAGATAACGACGTTTGGGTGGAAGACTTTCCGGCTTTGCCCAATGTCGTGGTCGAACTGCACGCTCGAGGTAGCTGATGCCGAGAGCACCTTCTTCCTAACCCGCTCGGAATCAGTTGGAAAGAAATTCTGCCCGAATTACTTTCCAACTGGTTTCGAGCCCTTTTACGCGGAGCAACCTATGAAACAAAAGCAACGAATAAGCGAGAGGCAGCGCGCTCTCGCTCTCTATCATGCGGTTGTGCAAGCCCTGCGCAGCAACTTCTATGACCGCGATAGGCTCGAAAGGGCGCTTGCGGCTGAGAAGCGACCGCGATTCGGCGATGAGACGGGCGCTTTGGCGGCCATCGACCGGCTGCTTGCGGCGCTCGGTGACACCTACACCGAAAGGTTGGTGGAACCGTCCCAGACCTCGGTGAAAGTGCAGCCGGCGCCACAGTCTGAGGCTCCTCAAAGCCCAGACCAGTCTGAACCGGAGGAGATTCGCGCTGTCATCGGCGGCAACGGCATCGCCTACATGCACATCGCCAACTTCGACAAGCCAGGCTTGCGAGATCGTCTCATCGCCAAGGCTTTGAAGATCAAGGACCATCGTGGTCTCATCCTCGACCTGCGCAACAACCGCGGCGGTCGTATGGACGAAGCCCTGGCGGTGCTGGCTGTCTTCATCGAGAACGGTGTGCTGGGCACGATCAAGAACCGCACCGAACCTGGAGTGATCGAAAGCCGCAGATTCTGCGTCAACGACACGCAGTTCTTCGCCGAAGTCGAAGTGGAAGGCCCCGGCAAAGCGCCTCGGCATATCTTCTTCGACCGACCGCCCTGCCTGCTCGGCGGTCGACCGCTGGTCATCTTGATCAACAGTCGCACTGCCAGCGCGGCTGAGATGTTGACCGCTTCACTGGTGGAGAACTCCGAGCCAGGCAAGGTCACCTTGGTCGGCAGCGACAGCACTCCCGGCAAGGGCATCGGTCAGGTCGACGTCGAGGTCTGCAAGTTTGGCTCTCGGGTCAAGCTGCGCATCACCCGCAGTCACTGGTTTACCCCTTCGGGTCAGTGGCTGGGCGACTGCGGGCAGACAGTGCGCGAAAGCATCGAACCGGAAGTCGTCGTCGAAGGCGATAGCGGTATCGAAGGTCTGACGGCAGCTCGAGCCGCCCTCGACAAACTGCTCAGCTGAGGTTCGCCAAAGCCGGCAGATCTATGGGTCGCCCCGGGAGAGAAAGCAATTTCCTCCCGGGGTTCACCCAACCGGACCGTACCAAAAACATATGAAGTAGCCAGTCTCTCTAGATTTTTCTTTTTCGCCCACTTACTACCCCACCTAGTAAACACAAACACCCAAAGAAGAGCAGGATGGCTGTGCTAGTCTATTTACTGTCATTTTCTACGACATTCTATAGTCTGACTAAATTTAGTACTACACTTCTAGCCACACGATCAGAATTCACTTTGCCGAAAAAACTGGTTCAACTTGGATTTAACTCTAGATTTGAGTTTGCTTTCGCGCTCACTTTAAAATCTCGGTTATGCCAAGCAAAAACAGAGAGCCAAAGCTTGACTGCAGCGTCATTGGCAAAGCAAGCAGCGCTTAAGAGTCAGACTTAAGTAGATCGCCGTATTGCAAATAAATCTTGCCTCGGTTGCGCGCCTCATCCAGAGTCAGCTCGCAAGCGCCCAAAAGCGAATTGAGATTGGTAAAGTCGTCAGGAATGGAAGCAGAAGCGAAAGTAAGCGAAAGCTTGCGTCCTTCCATACCGGCCAAAGCAGTTTCGGTCAAATATTTAGTGATTTTTTTGACAAAGACTTTGACGCCGGCAGGACCGGTATCGGGCAACATAATGGCGAAGTCATAGGCTTCATAATGTCCAACCACATCGGTATGCCTTTTCTTGGCGGTAATCCGCCTGGCGGCATCGGCGACCGCCGCACCGGGCAAGACCCGGCGCTTGACACCACCCTCGGTGACAACTTCGTCGCGCATCTCAAAGAGAACCACCGAGAGCGTGCCGCGACTTCTGTAAATGCGGAAGAACTCTTCTTCGAGGAAATATAGAAAAGCGGGATAAATAAAGAGACCGGTATCTTCTCTTCGCAAGCTCATCATCACTGACTGAATGAGAGTGCCATCTATTTTCTTGGGCACGACGGTGAGTTGTTTCGGGGCAACCGAAGCCGGTGGATTAGAAATATCGACCAACTCGAATGAAACCATGTGATAGATCGCTTCAACCAATTTTAGTCTAGGCATCTTAGACGACTTGGCCAGGTCGGCTAAGGTCTGCCTGCCGTCCAGCTTGATATAAATACCAGCCATAACCTCAGGGTCCATCGGCGCTTCCTGAGACGCTATCTGCATGAACTGAGCCTTGGTCAAACTAGCATCGGCTCTCACAAAAGTAGAATTTGCCGACATGCCATAATCTTGCAATTCCTTGACCAGATGCGCCATCTGACGATGATTAGCAAGCAAAACTTCAGCCGGGGTTTCAACCGTACGCTTCATGCCAACGGTTGATATACCAGTCGAAAGAGAGAATGAGCCATCGCCCAAGAGTAAAATCTCAGTAAGCGCCTCATCGCCGGTCAATTCTCCAAGCATAGCTTGCAAGACTTCGCCCTGGTTCAAATAAAGCACCGCCGCCGCGTCTTTAGTATCGACTCGTAGCCTGCCGCTTACTTTGGCACCCTTATATTGCTTGAGCAGCTTGATCAAAGAAATACTCTTCAAATCACCTTGTTCAGGCACAGCCGGTCTATCTTCGATTGGTCGATCTTGAGAAGAAGCAGGGCGCTGCCCGGTCTGGTTGCCCGGTTGCGCCTGGGGAGAAGGCTGTGGTCTAGATACGGCATTCTGTGGGGTGACCTGGCGAAAAGCTTCCTGCCCAGGGTTGGGGTTTGGCGATTGAGCCTGATTCGCATTGGGGACGGCTCCCGCGTTAGAGCCAGGCACAGAGCCAGCGCCGGAACCATAACCAGCATTAGAACTAGAAACAGCTGAACTTTGCGACTCGACTCGCCTTGGTCTCTCGATTTCCTTGAAATAATTCGGCGGCGGAGTAGTGCCTTCTGACTGGCTCGATTTTGCGGCGGCAGCCTGACCTGACGGTGCAGACGGTATCGGCGGCGGTGCGGATGCCGGTGTTGGTGTTGGTGTCGGTGTCGGTGTTGAAGTTGGTGCTGAAACTGGTGCTGAAGTCGGCATCGGCTTGGGCGCTGGCGCCGGTCGAGAAACTGGCTCAGGGTCTGGTATTGGTCTAAACTCAGCTGTAACCGGTCGCTCTACCGAACGAGAAGGTCTGGCAGGCTCAATGGTAACCGGCTTCTCAGTGTTCTGCGCCGACTGGCTCTGCGCCGACTGGCTCTGCGCCTGCAATTTATCTAAAGCAGTATTGCGCGCCTCTCTGGTCCGGTTCAATCTTGAAGCATCATCTGGACGCATAGCAGCCGATGAAGCCCCTTGCACAGCATTCAAGACCTGGTTGTAGACCATCAAAATGTCATGCCCGACACATTGGCATAGTTCTATCTTGCGCCCGGCTTTCTCGCAGTAGAGCTGCCAAATCAGCTTTCGCTCCTTGAGAGTGCTCACTACTTCGAGCGTAATCAGCAAATTATCGGCATTGCGCCAACTGGCATACTGCTTCTCGCCACCCTTTTGGACAGCCTTTGAAAGCATCTGGTGCAAGACCGGGATATCCGGCGCATTGCGAAGTTGCATGCCGCCTTTTTTGATCATAGCCCTATTCCGACTTTTCTAGAATGGTGCAAGCTACTTGCACTGTGCCCGCCCTCAGCATGCCTAATTGGCTTGCCGCCGCATGCGATAGGTCGATTACTTTAGATGGGGTAAAGGGTCCCCGGTCATTAATCACTACAACACAACTGGTGCCGTTCACTTTATTGGTCACCTTTACCCTGGTGCCGAAAGGCAAAGTGCGATGCGCCGCCGTCAATTTCTCCCGGTGCAAAACATGACCAGAGGCGGTTCTTTTGCCGTAAAAGCTATGATGATAATAGTCGGCCCAGCCTATAAAATGCGGCTTTTCGCAGGCTTTGGCAGCTGACTGACCTTTTGCTGTCGGAAGAGATGTCTTGCTCTCTTTTGCAGCTGCCGACTTCTCCGAAAGAGCTGATTTAGCAGCAGAGTCCGAAATATCAATGAGATTAATGGCTCCGGCTTCTCTAAACGAGAAATGCTCCGGTCCAATGGCTTCGGCAAACTCTTCGGCCGTAGCCTCAATCTGCTCAATTTGGGCTTGAGCCGGAGCCGCGAAAGAGAAGCTCAAGCCCAAAAGAACGGCTGAGAGCCCAAGCTGCATATTCAAGCTAGGGAAACAAGGTCTTGACAAGACTCCTCCTGCTTTGCTCCCTAATACTACCTCAGATTGGTCAGAAGATAGGTCTGAGCATAACTCCGGCAGGGTTAGATAGAGCCAAGCCAAGCTCAAACTCTTGGGGCTGAAAAAAGTGCCAAAAGTCTACTGGGCTTGGCATTGCCAATGTTTTCCCGGCCAGCCGAGCTAAAGTCAGGTGCGGAAAGTAATCTTCAGCCTGGGTAAGCGGCTTATAGCCCAACTGTTTGAGCTTCTCAAAGTAAGTCTGCTGTAATTCAAGCAGGGCAGGGTCAAAGGCGACCGCCAAACCGACTGTAAAGCTAGCCGCGTTAGAGACAGGCGCTTTAGATTCAACCGTTTTACTGACTCTTTCAGCCTTGGCAGGGGCAGTAAGGGAAGCGTTCCGCCCCGTCCCCGCTCGCAAATAAAAATGGTCAAATTTAAGCTGAATAATTCTTTTCTTGTCTGTCCCCAAAAACTCTGAAAGCTCACTAGACGGGCAGCCTTCTAGAAACTTTGAAATCGGAGGCCCCTGGAACTGACAGATTGTCACATGAGGCAAACAATTCTCGCCAAGCAAATAGTCAGTGAAATGGTCGGCAAAGTAATGACCGGCAAACTCAGTCACTAAATCGGCAAAATCAGCCTGGCAGGGAGTAAGCACTAAATTAAAGTGAGACGGTTGCAGATCAATCAAGAAAATTGCCTTTGTCTTGAGGTTTTGTAGCTTTTCAGTAACTTCCCTATGGTATTTCAAAATAGTGCAATAGAAAATGTGGACACTTCTGAACTTAACGGCCGAGATTACTATGACCGCAAACACCAAAACCAAGATCTTCAGACTATCAGTCTTTTCACTGGCGGCAGCCTCACTTATCGCTTGCAGCAAAAGCAACGGCGAAACAAAAGAAGGCCATATATTGAGCGCCAGCGCTCCGGCGCAGGGCGTCCAGAGCAGCGCCGAACCGGACCACAGCGACCCCCAGCCCAATAGTGGAAATCCCGAGCCCTTTGCGGTAAATCCTGAGCCCGCTGGAATAATGGGCGAACCAGGCTGTTCTACAGGAGCCGAACCCGGGGCGGCAGGTTCAAGTCCTGGCTGGGCCGGTCCCGATAGCGGCACTCCGCCGCCGATATCGTCTCCGCCTGCTTCTTCTGTGCCCGGTGCAGCAGGCACAGGACCAGATACACCTGTTTCATCAGACGGTACTGGTCCATCAGGAGGAACTGTTTCATCAGGAGGAACAGTATCTTCGGGCGATACGGTTGTATCAGTGGAGAATACCGGTCCCCAGCATGAATGGACAAGAGAAGAAATGCTCTTGGCCAGGCCCATGCCTATGTCGAAAGAAGAGCGAGACTTTGCCTTCAGTCATAAAGCGCCTGAGACCATTAGAAGCTGGACCCTCGGAGAGTTTCAAGCCTATACAAAAAATCCGCTTGGAGCCAGAGACATGATCGCAGAAGGCACAAGATGGATTTCACTTAGACGCTCTCTTGCGGGTCAATTGCAGTTCAGCAAAGAGTTTCTCGGTCGCAAGAAAATCAACCCACCACCTCGCCCCAAACGCATCACCAATGCCGACGGCTCACAAAGTCCCGACCCTGAGTTTCTTACCGACAACTCAGTCTTTGCACCAGCTCGCAGTGCTGAAACCTTCGAAAAACTGAAAACTTGCCGCCAGGATATCTCTGACTTGTGTAAAGAACTAGACCAGATACAGAACCAGGCCGCTAAGAAAGGACGTTTACAAGCACTTGAAAATGCAATATCAAATATCGAATGGGAATAATAGATAAGTAATAGCTCGAATAAGGCACACTGATAAAAATGTCTACAGGCTCACAAGAAGCAGCCCGCACCAGCGGCGGACAAGGAGAATTCGGACCTGGTGCCTTGATTGGGGGCTCTTACCGCCTGATCAACTTTATCGGTGCCGGCGCCATGGGCGACGTCTACAAAGCTAGACACGAGATGATGCCCCGTGAATACGCCCTCAAGATTCTCAACGAAAATCAGGTCACCGAAAATGCTTGGCGCCGCTTTCAACTAGAGGCGCAGGCTATCGCCAAACTGAATCACAAGAGCATAGTATCGATTCACAACTTTGGCATTCACAACGGTAACAAGCCCTTTTATGTGATGGAACTGCTCGAAGGCGAATCGCTTTTCGACAGACTGAACCGCTGCGAGTTTCTCACAGTGGCAGAGGCTTTGCCAATCTTTATCGAGCTTTGCGATGCCTTCGGCTATGCCCACAAACAAGGCATTATTCACCGCGATATCAAGCCACAAAACATTATCTTGCTCAACAAGCCAGAACTGGGCAGTGCCATCAGAATAGTAGATTTTGGCATTGCCAAACTAACCCAAACCACCGATCCCCAAAATCAAAATCTAACCCGCATGGGTGAAGTATTTGGATCGCCTTTCTACATGAGCCCTGAACAGACCATGGGTCAGAGGGTCGATAGTCGTTCCGACATTTATTCACTTGGCTGCACTCTATACGAAACCCTTGTCTCTATGCCGCCTTTGAGAGGTCGCAATTCAACCGAGACCATGATCTTGCATCAGACCAAGATACCGCCCATGCTAAAAGAAGCATCCGACGCCCAAACCTTTTCAGACGGCATCGAATATCTGGTGGCAAAAATGCTAGCCAAGGCCCCTGCTGATCGTTATCAAACTATGGAAGCAGTGAAGCATGATCTCGAACTTTTGCAGCAGGGCAAAGACCTAAACACTGTCAGTTATTATGCCGCGCCCTCGCCGCGGCGCAGCACTCAAAAAATAGAAGCACACGTGGAAGAACGCGGTGGCTTGCGCGAAGAACTGAGCGAGTCGAGTCAGTACACTGTGCCGCCGAGTACAAGTAAGAATATTGCGCCTTTTATCGCTGGTGTAATTTTCATTCTTGTTGTTGGAGGCGGAGCAGGAGTCTTTGTATTTCAAAACAGCAGTAAGGAACGCAAAACTTTAAGAGCCGATGTAACTAGACAACCGGAAACCAAAGGCAGTACTGATGCGGGCATCGCAGAAGTTGATGGCAACGGAAAAATTGAAGATGCGTTTGGTTCAGACAAAGCCGCATTTATCGATACCTCAGATCCTAACTGCTATCTAAATAAACCATATAAGTACTCGAGGCTAAATAAGCTCCCCGGCAAGCCTCCTACCGTCGACTTTAACTTTCCAAAAGAAATTGAACTGGGAACTATCTACGGCAAGCAACAAAGCCAAGGGGCTGAAGGAGTTATTCCCTATATAGCTAAAGGGAAAGTAAGTATTCCAAAGGATTCATTTCGATACTTGGCCCCAAGTCCTAGTCTTCTCAAGTACACGGGTTATCTGCAGGGGTTCCAAAAAGGAGATCTAATTGGCATTTCCCTCATCGACAAGCAAATAGATTCAGAGAGCATAAAAAAGTTATCTGTAGTGCCAGGAATCAAAAATATCTACTTATACGAATATGACGAAATACCTGGAAACACTCTAAAAAATCTTAGGCATCTGAAAAATCTAGAGGTTATTGATATTTTCCAATCTGCCTTCGATTTCTCAGGATTTGACAAAGCGAGTGTCCCACTTAGTTTGCAAGCTATAAGAATTAACTCCATAAGCAGAGAATTCAACATTAATCTGAAAGACCTTCAAGATTATCCAATCACCGAATTAACTTTGAACTTTCATACCAGTCCTCAACAGATTGAAGATATACGCTATCTGAAGTCGCTTACGACCTTGCGAATTGGCGGGAAAAGTCGCCCTATTGGAGAAAAAGAGCTTGATGCGATATGCAGTTTGCCAAAACTCGAAAGACTGGAACTCTGGGACTGCACTCTCCCAGAAGATGCCGAAATGAAACTATTCATGCTAAAGAAACTGAGGTCCCTAGTTTTGCCCTTCAATAAAGAAGGCAGCCTGACCAAGAAGAGACTAGAAGCTAAAAATTTCAATGCAAGAATTTTTCATCCGCATGACCCAAAATCAGAGTAACAACGAGGGAGGGAATGATTGCCTCTAAACCAGAAACAAACCTTCAACTCCTCAACCTGACAACCCCAAAACCACACAGACTAATCTATGATCTCCTCTCAGCCTGTATTCACACTTTAGAATTTACATCTTAGAGAGGACGCAACATGGTAACTCTGGAAGACGCCCGCCGCATTATTGCCGCCGCCGAAAAGAAAGCTGCCGAAATCGGTCAACCAATGAATATCGCCGTGGCTGACTGCGGCGGCAACCTGGTCGCCCATGTGCGCATGGACGGAGCATGGCTTGGCAGCATCGATATCTCAATTAAGAAAGCCTATACGTCGAGAGCCTTCGACATCTCCACCAAAGATCTAGCTGCCCATAGCCAATCGGGTGGACAATTCTTTGGCATCAACGCCTCAAATGACGGCAAGATCATGATTTTTGCCGGCGGAGTGCCGCTCAAAAAAGATGGCAAAGTAGTCGGCGCTGTGGGTGTTTCAGGTGGAAGCGGCGACCAAGACCACGCCGTAGCAGAAGCCGGCGCAGCCGCCTACTAAGCGCATGTGCGGCATATTCGCCGTCATCGATCTCAGTCCCGAACCTGATATAGGCTCGGCTAGAGCCATACATGGCGCGGAGGTGCTTAGTGCCCTTCGCGCCATGCGCCACAGAGGACCGGATGGTCTGAAATACTGGCTTTCAGACGATGGCAAGGTAGCACTCGGTCACGCGCGGCTGGCTATAATTGCCGTAGCAGACGGCGACCAGCCCTTAAGCTCAAGCGATGACTCAATCAAACTTGTTCTCAACGGCGAACTCTACAATCATAGACAAGAATTAGCCCGGCTGAAAGCTCGCGGACACCGCCCCAAAACCAGCTCTGACAGCGAACTGGCCATCTATCACTATGTAGAATCAGGTTTGCACTTTTTCAACGAGCTGAGGGGAGAGTTTGCCGGCTGTCTCTACGACTCAAGCAAAAACAGGCTACTTGCCTTTCGTGACCGCTTTGGTATAAAGCCGCTCTGCTACACGGTCTTCAACAATAAGCTCTATATTGCCTCTGAAGCAAAAGCCCTCTTTGCCGCCGGAGTCCCTGCGGCAATCGATGAAGAGAGCGTCTTCCATACGCTCAACATGCAATATACGCTGCCGAATCGCACAATCTTCGCCAATATCAAGCAATTAGAGCCGGGTTCGGCTCTCATGGTCGAAAACGGCACAATCAGACACTTTAGCTATTTCGACCTCAACTATCCACCGGCGCAAACACCCAAGGCTTTGACCCCAAAAGAAGAGCAAGCGCTTATCCAAGAGTTTAAAAACTTACTGGAAGAAGCAGTCAAACTGCGCCTGGAAGCCGAGTTTCCGGTTGTCTGTCATCTTTCAGGTGGTCTTGATTCGGCATCGGTATTGGCACTGGCAGCCAAACATAGCCAAGAGCCGATGAACGCCTTTACTGTTTCTTTTGCCGAAGAAGGCTATGACGAACTTGCTATAGCCAAAGAAATGGCGCAGCACTGCGGAGCCGCACTACATACGGTGCCAGTTTCGAACCTCGATCTAATAACCAACCTAGAAGACGCCTGCTACCTATCTGAAGGACTGGCGATAAATGGACATCTCAGCGCCAAGCACTTGCTCAATAAAGCCATTCACCAGGCTGGTTTTCGCGTCTCGCTCACCGGCGAAGGCTCAGACGAAGTACTACTAGGCTATCCACATTTGCGCAGCGATTTGCTGCTTAGCAATGAGAACAATCAAGAACAAGAGACAAAAGAAAGACTGGCAAAACTACATGCTGAAAACCCAATGTCGCAGGGCATTATGCTAGCGCAAGGAGACAGCCTTTCACTTAAGGCAATAGAGCAAGCCCTGGGCTTCCTGCCTGCTTATCTTAAGGCTAAAGGTACTATGGGTTATAAACTTCTAGCCATGGCCGAACCGACTTTTCTAGAGCAGTTCAATAAAGCAGACGCCTATAGAGACCTGATCGAGCACGTTCCCCTGGGTCAACTGCGCGGCAAGGCGCCGCTCTATCAATCGCTCTACTTGTGGAGCAAGACCGCACTGGCAGGCTATATTTTGCGCACCCTGGGAGACGGCGTCGAGATGGGACAATCACTCGAGGGTCGACTGCCTTTTCTAGACAACAAACTCTTCGACTTTCTGCGCGAAGTGCCCATATCGATGAAAATCAAAGGTGAAACCGAAAAATTTATTCTCAAAGAAGCCTTGAAAAGTGAGCTTACCGAAACCATCTACAAGCGCCACAAGCATCCCTTTGTCGCCCCGCCGGTGAGCCGCTTTGCCGATCAAATGACCATGAATTTCATCAAAGAACGCATTTCAGACCATAGCTTCAAATCGTTGAAGTTCTTTGATCAAAAGAAACTATTGCAATTGATAGCCAATCTCGACAGCCTCTCAAACGAAGAAAGAGCGGCTCAAGACCCGGTCTTCATGATGGCGCTTTCTTATCAAGCCATCTATTCGAGGTTCAGTTTATGAAAAACCCGAAGGCTAACTCCGACGCCTCGAATTCTTCTGATAAATGGTGGCTTTCTTTCTACCAAGACACCCCATTTATCACTTATCTTGACACCACCCATGGTGAAGACCAAGAAGACATTCTAAATTTCCTTTACAATCATTGTTTGCTGGATCGCGGCAAAAAACAGTCAATTAGTATATTTGATCAGTGCTGCGGAATAGCTTCCATTAGCTTGCCGCTTGCCAAAGAAGGCTTCAAAGTCTACGGCGCCGATATCTGCCCCCAGTTCATTCAAGAAGCAGAAAGACGAGCCGAGAAGCTTAAACTGAAAGACAATCTGAGCCTTCAATTAGCCGACGCTACAGTTTATCTTCCGCCCGAGAAAGTAGATTTGACCTTAAATCTCTATACCAGCTTCGGCTATGCAGACCATCAAACCAATTTGAAGATGCTGGAAAAAGCCCATCAATCGCTGAAATCAGAGGGCATTTTCCTTCTAGACTTCCCTAATTTCCATTTAGTTCTGTCGCACTTCAGAAAGCATATTGTCAGAGAGATTGGGCCAAGTGATGCGCCGATCACTGTTATAAGAGAGGCGCAATTGTCGCCCTTAGAAGGCAGGCTCAAACAAACCTGGACCTTTATCGAAAGTGACGGCAAACGCACAAGACAAGAAAGCAGCCTGGCTATCTATCTACCCGACAGACTACTGGCAATGCTCAAAGAAGTGGGCTTCAAAGAATTCACCGTATTTGGTGACTTCAAAACAGCCGCCGCCTACCAAACTGATTCTCCCCGCTTGATTATTCAAGCAAGGGCATAAAATGCAGTTCAAAAGCTTTATCGAAGAGTACAAGAAAATCGCTGAACAGTTCGGTGAAAGAGCAGCGGTCATCGAAGAAAGCAGCGCGATAAGCCATGCCACTCTCTATAACGAGGCTATGGCTTTAGCTGCTGCCGTAAAGCCGATAGGCGGCAAACTAGTAGTACTGGCTCTGCCAAAATCATACGACTATATTAAGGCTCTGCTTGCAGTCTGGATGGCAGGCAAAGCCTTTACCCCCCTTGATGTGAATATGCCAGAAACTCGCATGAAAGCCATACTCAGCGAGGTAGAGCAGTTCAACGGTGAGCAGACTCTTGTAATTACAACAAAAGAAAATTTAGCCAAACTAGAAAATTGTGCGAACCAATGCCTCTTTCTAACAGATTTAGACCGAGGTGAGGCCGACAGCCAATTGGTTGGCCCTGCAACAATCGATGCCGAAGACCTTGCCTATGTAATATTCACCTCAGGCTCAACCGGCACGCCCAAAGGCGTTCTGGTCGAACACAAAGGTCTAGTCAATCTCTTGCGGGAACAAATAAAAGCCTTCCGCCTCAATCATCTCAGTCGTTCGCTCTTCTATCTTTCTATTAGCTTTGACGCCTCAATATCTGATTTAGGCACAGCCCTGCTTGCCGGAGCGGCGCTGGTAATCTTACCGCCTCAAAAACTCAGCCCCGAAAAGCTAAACGAAACTTTCACCAAATATGGTATCACCTACATAGACATTCCGCCCAGTGTGCTAAAACTGCTTAACCCGCAAGAAAAGCCTGACTGCCTGCAATCTATGGTGATCGGAGGCGAGGTCTGCCCGAGCGACATTGTGCGACAGTGGGCTCGGGCTCTTCACCTTGTTTGTGTCTACGGACCCACCGAAGCAACCATCTGCACAAGCTATACTGTCTGCGATGAAAATTGGGACAAGCCGCTGATAGGCAAGCCCATAGCCAATATCAAATATCATTTGCGAGACCCGAATGATCAAAGCAAAGAAATAACCTTAGAAACGAACGAAAAGCAAGAAGCCGAGCTCTATATCAGTGGTCTTGGACTAGCCCGCGGCTATCTATTTAGAGAGAAACTGACCGCCGAGCGCTTTATTATTGATTCAACCGGCGAGCGTCTCTATGCCACAAGAGATAGAGTAATTGCCCTAAAAGACGGCAACTTCGTCTTTTGCGGTCGCATAGACAGACAGTTCAAATTGAAGGGCCTGCTTATTGAGCCGGAAGAAATCGAAGCGGCGCTAATGGAAAACAGCCTGGTAAGAAGAGCAGCGGTGGGCAAACGGCGGCTTGAAACTAGAGACAGCGAGATTCTGGTTGCCTATGTAGAACCAACTAAAGACGCCGGTGATTGCGCGCATTCGCTGCGTCAATTTCTATCGCAACGCCTGCCCAAGTGGATGCTACCCCATCGTTTTCTCTTTGTAGAAAAGATGCCTCAGACAGCCTCAGGTAAAGTTGATCTGGCTGCGCTGGAAAAGCTTGCAATCAATAACCGCGCCCAAGAAAATAACCGCGCCCAAGAACAAGAGCAGCTAGAGCCAAAGCAAGAGAAGAGTGCCAAGAGAACTGCCAAGCAAACTGCCAAGAAAATTGGACTGACCGAGCTGGTCAAGGACTGCGCCATAGAAATATTAGGTTGTGACTGCTTTGGCGATGATGAAAACTTCTTCGAAATGGGTCTAGATTCGCTAAGTACAGTCGAATTGGCGGCGGCTGTATGTCGAGTCGGCTTGGCTGTCTCGCCTGAGACTCTATTCAAAAATCCTAGCGTCAATCAACTAGTGCGGCATTTGCAGCACAGCCCCCAAGCAGGCGCCAAAGACAATCAAGCAAACGGCGAGAGCACCAAAGTCTTGCGCGCTCTCCTTGAGCAAGAACCGCTGCGGTCGCAGATTGCCTCCATAGAGAGTCTTTTGAATTCCTCTTTGGGCGAAAGAGGCGGCGAGCGCTCAGAAAGGGGTTACAAAACCCTTATCACCGGCGCCGCGGGCTTCCTTGGCACATACTTACTGGCAGAGTTACTCCTTGAAAGCGATGCAAAATTTATCGCCTTGATTAGAGCCAAAAACAAAGCAGAAGCATTAGACAAGCTGCTGCGCAATGCCGAGCGCTACTCATCTCAATATCGCCAACTATTTGCCGACGCTAACGAAACTGGCAAGTTGGAGATTTTGCTAGGAGACATCAAGGATGAGAGACTGGGTCTCGATACATCCACGTACAGCGCCCTCTCTCAAAATATCGGCCGCGTCATTCATTTAGCGGCACAGGTAAATATGGCTGCATCGCGCCAAGAACTTATGGATACAAATGTAATCGGCACCCTCAATATAGCCCGCTTAGCTGCCACCACCCCAAGCAAAGAACTGCACTATTGTTCAACTTTGTCGGTTTTTGTGGCAACTGATAGAAACAAGGGCAGTCTTCTCGAAAGCGACGATTTAAGCAGTGAAACCACAGTCTATGGAGGCTATGCCCAGACAAAATGGCTGGCGGAAGTAATTTTGCGCAGGCTGGGCAACTGCCGATTGCCAAAGGCAAGTACAGGGCAAGAGCCAATCGGTGATACAAAAACGCCCAAGGGTCAGCTAGACCTGACAGTCTATCGCCTCGGGCTAATCACCGGCGACCAAAACAATGCCATGGCACCGGCAAATGACTTTCTCGGTCTTTTTATCAAAGGACTGCACAATGCCGGTATCGACGAAGCGCACACCGGACAGGCGGCAGCCGCCATATCTATGGACATAAGCCCGGTTGACTATGTGGCCAAAACCATGGCTGAACTCATTAACTGGCGCAATAAAGATCCGCAAGCAGAAAGGAAAGCTGACTTTGGCGCGAAAAGGAAGCCAGCCTTGCCTCTTCATCTCCAACCCAAAACAACCAAAACTTTCCATATTGCTAACAACACTTCATTAAGCTTGCAGAGACTTGCCCTTTTGATTGCCGAGGCGAGGGCAGGCAAGCACTGCAATAGTAAAAACGGTCAAGAGAAAGCAACCGGTGTGCCGAGGGCAGATCTAGACTTCAAGGCTATTGCCGCAGCCAAGCTAGCGATTTGCCGACTTTATTCGCCTGAAGAATTCCAAATGCTGCGCACGATGGATCTCTTTCAAGCCACCGGTGTAGAGTTCGACATGCACAACACGCGGCAAGCCTTACCCCACCTAAGCATTCCCAAAATATCTGACCGCTTGCTGAAAAAATACATTGCGGCGGCACTAGGCGGGTAAATAGAGCTTGGGTCGAGGCGAAAGTGATGCGTGGCGATTATGCGCAATGAACTTACTACTGAGAACAGGCAAGAAGCTGAGAAAGCGCTCTTCACTCTTTCATATGGCACGGTGCCAACCAGCACAAAACTTGCTTTGGGTTGCTTGGTTCCTTTCTTTCTTATTCCTGTAGCCGTTGCCATTTACAAGACAGTTATTGCCGGCAGCAATCCCAAGTTAGTGCTCTTCTTTATTCTAAGCACCTTACCCTACTTAGCTTTTGTCCTTTTTATCTTGCTGAAAACATCCAAAGCAAAGATTGCCTGCAAAGAAAATGCCATAAGCTTCTCGCCGCAATGGAAAGCCAGCTTGCTTGGTCGCTTGGAGAGAGACTGGCATGATGTTCATTCAGTGCAAATCGTGGCGGACTCTAGCAATATAAAAAGCCTGCTCGCCCAGCTAAAGGGCGAACCAGGCTTACTAGCAAAGCTAAAAGTTGGACTCAGTCCAGATTCCAGCGCACAGCTTTGCATCGACTTCAAGTCTGGCGGCAGCGCCTTTGTCAGACTTTGCTTGCTCACCAAACAAGAACTGGAAGATCTCATCTTTCAATTAGACAAGCATGTAGACCCTTCGCGCTTCTCACAAGATTATATTCGCCTGCAAAAAGCACTCTACCTAGAAGACGCAGGCGCCCAACACCTCTCTTCAATCTGGGACGAGGACCTCAATCTGCGCTATATCTCGACCAACTATGTGCCACTGCAGGCGGGGGCACAACTGGCAAACTATACAGTCTTGATGGCTTTAGCCACAGGCGGCATGTCGGCAGTCTATTTAGCAAAAGACAAGCAGCGCAAAGTAGTGCTGAAAGAGCTGGTGCTCAGCCATTTAACTAGCGAAGAACAGGCGAAAGCCAAAGAGCTTTTTGACCGCGAGGCAAGTTTATTGCTCAAAATCAAGCATGACCAGATAGCCACAGTCCTAGACAAAATCACAGAGAACGGCAGACACTATCTAGTTTTGGAATACATTTCAGGACTAACCCTGCGCCAACACATAAAACAAAATGGCAAAGAAAAACCAAGTGCTGCAGTCAAATTCGGGCTGCAGATGGCTAATATTCTTCAGTATCTGCACTCGCAAGTGCCTCCTATTTTGCATAGAGACTTCACCCCCGACAATCTAATCATCAAAGATGACGGCTCCCTTTGCCTCATCGACTTTGGCGCCGCCAACGAATACGTAGGCAGAGTCACCGGCACGATGATAGGCAAACAATGTTACATCGCCCCCGAACAGCTGCAAGGCAAAGCCAGCCCGGCAAGCGATGTCTATGCCATGGGCGCCACTCTCTTCTTTGTCTTGAGTGGTGAAGACCCCCTTCCACTTAGTGCTTCCAAGCCCGAACTAGATACACCCGAACAAGATACACCCGAACAAGATACACCCGAACAAGATGCAAAAAAACAGCAACTTGCCGAACTGATAGAAAGACTAACTGCCTTTGCAGAAGAAGAGCGGGTACAGACCAGCAATGAGGCTTTCGAAGCACTGAGAGACCTGAGGTCGCTATAGATAGATGTTCAAGAAGAATGATGATGCCACCAATAAGCTAGCGCTGCCCGCCAAACCCGATGGTGCGAATGAACTATACATACCGTATAGCACCACCAGAGCCATGATTCGCGACAGGCTGGATGGAAGCAAAAATCAAATCACTCTCAAGAGAGGGCTTATCTTTCTAGCCATGCTACTTTGCTATGTGGCCTTGAGCCAAGCCCCAAGAATACTTCCGCACGCCCTTGCTCTCAAGGTGATCCCCCTTCTTTATATATTTCTCTACGCTATTCTTTTCTTCGTCACTATGCCGATAATTCTTGCCCCCACCAATCTGCAAATTGGCAGACAGGGGCTGCGGCTGCATTGGCTAAGCACCCTTGGATGCTATTCCAGCCCCTGGATTAAGCTGGACTGCATTAAATATGTGGATTGCTCGAATATGTCTCGCGGCTTATACAGCTCAAAAGCACTCGATATTTATCTTGACCTGAGCGATTTAGCTAAGTCGGAACAGCTGAAAGCTCGGTTCTTCACTCTGCCGATCACGAGCCTGCACCACTTCAAAGAATTGAAGTTGCGCCTTGACCTGCAAGCCATCACCTACGAAGAAGACGTGAAGAGCCTGGTCAACGCGATGGTTCAACTCTTGCCTGCCGATAAGCTCGATGAAAGAGCCCTCAGTCTCACAGAAAATTTCGAAGATAGCACTTTTACCAAACTCTGGCTTGAGAACTTTGACAGTAAGAACAGCGCCGGCGAAAACTGCCTGCAAGAAGGTGACCTAGCGGCAGAAAGATACAGAGTGATCGAGCGCCTACAAGGGGGAGGGCAGGCGGCGGTCTATCTGGCTAATGACACCGCCGACGGTGAAGGCAAGCAGGTCGTGTTGAAAGAATTTGTCTTGCCGGCTAAAGGCGGCATCGAAATCAGGCGCCGCGCCCTAGAAAATGTCGAACACGAAGCCAAAATATTGAAGAAGCTAGAAGCACCAAACATAGTCAAACTGCTAGATTGCTTTGCCACTGCCCAGAGAGCTTATCTAGTTCTTGAGCATATCAAAGGCGCTTCCTTAAGAGCAATAGTCAAACGAGAAGGACCTTTGACCGTTGAAGAAGTGTCTATCTTGGCCGATAAGATGTGCGACATTCTCAATTATCTCCACAACCAGACACCACCAGTAGTGCATCGCGATTTCACTCCCGACAACTTAATGTTCTCAGGGGAAGGGCAGCTTTACCTTATCGACTTTAACGTGGCCGAAACACTAGAGTCTAACCTCACTCGCACCATGGTCGGCAAACACAGCTATGTCCCCCCGGAGCAGTTTAGAGGCAAAGCCACCACTCAAAGTGACATCTATTCTATGGGTGCGACACTCTACTTTCTTTTGACCGGCAGAGATCCTCAACCGATATCGGTATCTAATCCGTTTGCCGAAGAGAAAAAATCAAAACAAATTGATGAAGTGGCAAGCCACATCCAAGTTACGCCCATAAGTAGCAATTCGCAAGCCAGCGAAGGCGAAACCGAACTCACAAGCACTAAAGGGCAGGGGCGCGAAGCAAACGAGACAGCCAATACAAACGAGACAGCCAAAGCAAACGAGACAGCCAAGCAAGCCTTGGGACAGATAATTGCTAAAGCCACAGCCCTAGAAACCAAGCAGCGATATCAAGACTGCCATCAACTAAAGAAAGATCTAGCGCCGCTCATCGGCGCCTGAAGCCGAGGGCAAAAGACTAAGTACAGACAGCTTTGATTCTGACTTAAGCAAAAAAAACAAAGCAGAGACGCGACCTAAGCCGGCATGCGGGAAAGGTCTTGCAGCGCCTGCACCAATTGATCGACATCATCCTTTGTATTGAAAGAGCTGAAGCTAACACGAGCCAGTCCGGTTTTCTCGCTGTTGAGAACTTTGTGTGCCGAAACAGCGCAGTGCAAGCCCGCCCGAATAGCGATACCGTACCCGGTATCAAGCCAATCAGCCACTCGGTCAGCGGTGAGACCTCGATAACTGAAGACCACGACAGGAAGGTATTGGGGCTCGCGGCTCATTTCAGAAGTCATTCTACGTTTTTGCAAAGAAGAAGAAGAAGAAGAAGAAGAAAATTTATCTACCGCAGCTGAGCTATTGGCTGCCGCCGCTGCAGTTAAACCAGTAGCTGGCGAGGCTGAGGTCGGCGAGGCGCTGGATTGACTAAATTGACTAAATTGACCAGATTGAACGGATTGGCTGGATTGACCGGACAGCTTAGCAGCCAGAGAAGCACCAGAAAGAGCCGAACCAGAAATAGCTGAACCGGCTTGCGCTTCACCCGGCATAAGACCAGCTGCGGTGAGACTGGCAACCAATCTATCGCGATCGACCCGACGCCCCTTAATTTCAATGGCATCTATGTCAATTGTCTTGAACAAGAAATAGTCGACCAAAGATCTAGCCCTAGCCAGCATGGACTCTGGACCGTGGTCGAGCACATAACGGACGCCTTCAGCAAGACCAGCGGCAAGTTGTACGCCATGGGTGCCGGGTTCGAGCCGGTCCGGCAGGAAAGTCGGCATGGCAAGACTGTCTGACCGAGAGCCGGTGCCACCACAATAGGGAGGGTCAAGCTCAAAATGCTGACTACGCACATATAGAATGCCGATACCTGGCGGTCCGTAGAGACCCTTGTGCCCTGATGCCGCATAATAGGTCACTCCAGTCAAATGGCTCAAGTCATCGCGCACAAAGCCAGCACTCTGAGCGGCATCAACCAGCAAGGGTATATCAGCATCTTCAAGCATGCGCGAAACAGTCTCTAGATCGAGAAGCGCCCCAGTAACATTGCTAGCGCGAGTGAAGACAGCCAGAGCCGGCTTCGGACTTTCCGAACTGATGCGCCGCAGGGCTGCGAGATCGACCAAGTTGCCGTCGGGTCCAGCCGGCACCTGTACCACCTCGATACCGTCGCGGCTTTCATGATAAGCAAGACTGCGCATAACGGCATTGTGCTCAAAGCTTGTGACCAGCACCCGATCACCGGCACGCAGCTTTTGAGCGCCAATCAGACCGGTTAGAACCAAGTTTATACTCTGCGTGCAGCCGGCAGTAAAAACCAGGCGATGTCCGTCAGCCACACCCAAGAAATCAGCCAGGCATTCGCGCGCTTCAAATATCTGACGCGAAGAGTTATAAGCAAGGCGATGGGCGCCGCGACCGGGGTTTCCAGCACTTCTCAGTACCGAGTCGCATACTTTATAGACCGATTCAGGCTTGGGGAAAGTGGTAGAGGCGTTGTCAAAGTAAATGATTTTTTCGGACATTGTCATAGATCTGTGAATGTGGGCAGCTGCGCTTTTAGCCATGCTAGCATTCTTTAGTGTCGGCAATACAAAGATATTTGGCGAAAAATGTTCAAAAAAGCAGAAAGAGCCCCCTTGTCCCAGCGCTACCTGTCAGCCAAGCAATTCAATCGAGTCAGCGACCGCGCCCAAAAGACTCTGGCTCTGAGCCTTCTACTTTCATTTTGGACTTTGCTTGAACCGACTCTCCCCAGCTGCGAGGGAAAAGGCAATTTCGGCAGCCAAGCTTTTGCACAACGAAATCAGCAGCTTCAAAACTCTCAACAACCGCAGCCTGCGTTCAAAGTAAGCCCAGAATATAGCCAGGTATGGAAACAACCAAGTAAAGCTTTTCAGGAGGCTATGTCCGCACCTTCCCTTGACAGGCTGCGGACTTTAGCCAGTCAGAATTTTCCAGGGTTCACAAGCACTGAAAGAAAATTTGCCGCCTACGCGCTGGCATGCCAGCTTCAGAAAAGCCAATCCAAAGAAAACGCCAGAAAAGCTCTAGAGATTTTCAGCGAGCTAGCAAACGAATCTCAACTCAAGACCCTCTGCCTCTGGCGATGCGCCTCTCTGTCGGCTTTGCTGGGTGACGAGGCACAATTGCGCAATGTGCTTACCTCAATTGTCAAAGCACATGAATCAGAGAGCCAAGACATTGCCAGAGCTTCCTACGAATTGGCGCAGTCTTACATTCGAGAACAAGAAATAGAGCGAGCTCTGCCCTTACTCAATTCACTCAGACAGCGTTTCGCCAACAGCGAATACGCCAAAGGCGCCCTCTATTATCTGGGACAAATCGACCTGAACAGAGCTATTCAAGTAACGTCGATAGCGGCTCCCGCATCAAGCGCAGCCGGCGGTGCCGCCTCAAGCGCGACGGGCGACCGTCAGCTCAATCCAGATTCAGCCGCCGTTTCAGGAAACGGTGCAAGCGCTACCGGAAACTCTATTAATGGAAGCTCCATTAATGGAAGCTCTATTAATGGAAGCTCCATTAACGGAGGCTCTCCCAGTGGAAGCGCTGCCAGCGCAAACAATGGTCGAATTTCAGTCACAGATCAAGAGGCACTCGCCAGCGCCCTTGCCGCTTTCCGCGAGTATATCAAATCGACCCCGACCGGTCGCTTTGCCGGCGAAATCGCAGAAAAACTACTGAACCTAAATCAGAACTGCGCAGCTGTAACCCTGTCTTCCTCAGATTTTGAGAACATCGGCATGGTCTACTACCGAAAAGGTGACTACGGCAAAGCTCTCAAATACTTAGATAAAGCCGGCACAAACGAAAGGCTTTTCCAGAAAGCTCAATGCCTGGCAAAGACCGGGCAAGGTGAAGCAGCCCTGGAAGTGCTCTATCGCGCCATCGAAAAAGATCCGACAAGCACAAATTATGACGAAATAACCGATGCCATTACCGGTCCAATGAGCAGACAAAAGACCTTAGAGGTCTGGAAGAAAATCATCTCTCTCAAACCAAAACATCTAGACCATGCACTCTGGAATGTAGCCGTGCGAAGCCAGGACGAAGACGCCATCAAAATACTAGAGAGACTTCTGGCAGAATATCCGACTTCTGAACATGCTCCCGAATCTCTCTGGTGGATATTTTGGCACCAAACCAAATCGATATTCCCCGACAAACTGACAGCCAACAAAGTCAAAGCGCTTTCACTCGCCAAGTTAGCGGAAAGCGGTCTGCTGAGATATCCAAAGCATCGCAGCGCAGCACGCTTTAGCTTCTGGGCTGGAAGAATTTACGAAAAGCTCGGACAAGCTCAACAAGCCAGGTTGGCATACGAAACAGCAGCCCAGAAGTATCCAACCAATTATTATGGCGGAAGAGCACGGCATCGCCTAGAGGCGCTGGCCAAGCAGGTTCCAGGCAAACCTCTGCAGGACCGCGCCTGGAGCACAAGTTCAGCCAGACGAGGTCCCGAAACTTGGAACTGGCCTGGACCGGGCGCTCTCTTTGACTACGATAGAGTCGCCAATCAAATTGGCGCCGTGCCGGTACTGCTCTCGCTTGTTGGTCAAACAGAAGAAGCCCTGGAAATCGCTAACGACAGACTCAACAAAGCAAGCGAAAACCTTTCAAACAAAGAACAAATTACCGGCTTCAAAACCCACCTTTATCTAAAACTCAAACAAGAAATAGAAGCGATTCGCACAGCCGGCCGCGACCTCGGCGAAATTCCATCCAAATCACCAAGATGGCAGATGCTCTATCCGTGGGCTTACGCCAAGCAAATCGCCGATGCTGCTAAAGCTTACGGGGTGGATCCCTACCTCGTACACGCTCTAATCAGAGAAGAATCGCGCTACTACGCAAGGGCTCTGAGCCGCTCTAAAGCCATCGGACTGATGCAATTACTACCCAGCACCGCCCGCGGTGTAGCAAAGACTCTCGGAATTCCAGTTGCAAGCGACGAGGACGTGTTCATTCCCGACAACAATATCAAACTCGGCACAAAGTACTTGTCTTCAGTATTGAGCCGCAAGAACAACCACGCTATGCTGGCAGTAGCAAGCTATAACGGCGGACCAAACGCCGTCACAAAATGGTTGAATCAACACCTCGCAGCCGGCGGCACAGACCTTGATGTTTTTGTAGAAAACATCCCCTATAGAGAAACACGAGATTACGTAAGAAAAGTATTCGGAAGTTATTGGACATACGAACTCATGTATCCGCCCAAGTTGGCAGCGACAAGAGAGACTATTAATGGCACGGGAGAGCCCGGTGACGCAGACAAAAATGACGCCGCCGATTACAGCCATTAGTTCTCTCTGGCACCAGAAAAGCCATCGGAGTGACGGCGACGCTGACTAGCGCTCTAGACAAGCTGTCGACTACCGGGCTTCCTATACAAATCCCGCTTGCCGTCTTTCTGCAACGCTATCCTTTTGCACAACAAATTCAAAGATTCAGGCGCTGCAGCCGGCAACATCTCACTGAGCCACTGCGGCAAGTATTGACGCAAAGCCGGCACCAACAGCTTCTCTCGCCTATCCAGTGTCTTCCAGACAGCCATAACATCTTCAGGTGAGCAATCCCGTACCCTTCGTTCCGAATGCTTCGAGTTTCCATTTCTCGCGCCACTTAGAAGCAAAGCTTGATCATCACTTTTGGCGACTTTCTTCCTGCGCATACCCTTAAGCCATAGACCTAGCAAAGCTCTCCCTACTGCAGTCTCACCCAACAAGATCTTGCGATTTCCCAATGGACGCGACTTGATTCTACCCTTCCTTAAACGCCATCCGCTGCGCCTAGCAGTTGGACCTAATATCTGCTCGAACTCAAAGCTAGACTGACTGGCGCCGGTAATCAAATCAACGCCCCTTTCATTGAGAAGTTCGTCTCCGAGCGAGAAAGCGACGCTCTCAGCCTTGCATTGTTGTCGAGAAGAATCTGTAGTTCTAACTGGCGCCGCGAAAGCGTTGCGCTTAACACCGGCTAGACGTTCTTCAGTAATTGGCTGATTCCGAAGCCTACGAACTCGAAATACTCCATAAGTAAGGCGCTCGAACCTACCGCAGTTCACTGACCGAGATAAAAAAGAATCGAGTGTATTCCTATACTGCACAAGTGGCAGCAGTTCTCTTGTTGTAAAAATAGCTTCTTCAGGCAATGTCGACAAGTAGCGCCTGACATAGGCTAGGGCAATTGAGTTACGACTGCTGGATTTCCTGAAACCTTTGGAACCCGGTTTTCCTGATGCTTTCATAGAGTAACCTCCACAAGATAGCAAGAAATTCTCGCGAATTTCTTGCTATTCAAACCAACCGAGTTATATACGTAAATTCAAGCAAAAAAGTTCAATTCACTTCAATCAGCGCAAACCCTTGCCCAGCAAGCAATCCAAAACAAATCACAAGAAATATCCCCAAAATTTCCAGCGAACTTTAATCTTTCGAGCGACACAAGACACAAAAATGCGAATCCAAAGAAATTCAAGCTACTTGGCAGACTCAGAGGTGATTTCTTTGTATTGGTCGACCATTGCATTAAATGTGGCTTGCACTTGAATCCAATCACTTACCAATAAAGACTTCTCTAACTGGCTGCACCAACCAGCCAATTCATCATATCCAACAGAAAGACATAGTCCCTTCATTTCATGAACTGCCGACTGAACATCGCTAGTTTCCTGCTTGTGAACAGAGAGAAACAAGCGATTCATAAGTCCGGACATAGATTTGGTAAATGCTTGATGCAGTTGAGGATCCTTGACTGCATTGAGGTCATCAAAAGTCTGTTGAGAACTCTGAGAGACTTTAATAGGCAGCCATCGGGAAAGAACTTCCTGAAGGTCCAAAAGACTAAATGGTCTAACTAGAATCTCGTCCATTCCAGCCTCAAAAGCTTTTTTCCGCTCTTGAGGCATTGAGGTTGCAGTAACACCGACAATAATACTTCTAGTCTGTCGTCCCTTTTCGGATTGACGAATCAATTTGGTAGCTTCGATACCGCCAACTTTCTCCATCTGGAGGTTCATCAAGATAACGGCGAAATGCTTTTTAGATGCTGCATCAGCCGCTGTCTCTCCATCACTAACAGATTCGACTACACAACCGATGGAAGCAAGCTGCTTGCAAAGCACTTCTCTGTTAACGTCGTTGTCCTCTGCTACCAAAACTTTTGAGATAGACATTCGTTGTTTTCTCTTGCCTTCTAGAATTGTTGAGTACTAATTCTACAACTTCAGAAATACCCAAATTAGTGAAGAAAACCCAAAACCCAAGCTGGAGCTTTGGTTCGCCCATAGCTGAATTCAGTCCCAATCAAAGGAACTGGGACTGATAGACTTATATGGAAGTTTATCTCGCAAGCAAAAGCAAGGAAGTCAGGAAGTAGAAGTGAATAACAGGTCTAAAGCAATAGGAAATGAGATTAATGAGCTCGAGGATGCGCTGACAAACAAGAGATTCACGTTTGAATCCTTCAATCTTAGAACCTTCCTTCAAAAGTCCCGGGGTCTTCGAAAGACCTTAGGACCGGTGGCGCTGCTTTCAATAATGAGCTTCTGTAGCCCCAATGCGGCGCACAGCCAAGGAGCTGTCTTTAAACAAATTCAAGCCGGTCAGTTCAAAGCAGCGTATCCGCAAATCAAAGCAATGGCGCAAGCCAATCCTAGAGAAATGTCTTATCAATATTATCTAGGAATCTGCGCCAAAGGTGCTGGAGACAAAGCTACGGCAGAACTAGCTCTGACAAAAGTAGTAGCCGGCACTGTCGCAAGTTCTCCTTATTCAGCGAACGCAGTTCAAGCACTCAACCAGTTAAACCCTGCACTAAAGCCATATTCTTGCGCGCCGGATGGAAAAACCCGCCGTTGGTCGCCAAAGGCAATGCCGCTCAAAGTCTTCATTGCAGATGGGGTGGGTCTAAATACAAATCTTGCAGGAAGAGACCTAGCCTCGACAGAAATGGTTCAAGTAATCAACTTCTTGAACTCTAACTCGCTTAAGCAAATACCGGGTTATCGACCGCACTTTAAGCGCGCTATAGCAGACGCCATGCAGGTTTTTGATTGGGCAATCAAGTCAAAGCTGGTAAACTTCGCGTTGGTCGGAAACGCAAGAAGTGCTGACGCTGTAGTGCTGTTTTGCGAACAGACCCAGGAAGGAGTGAACGGCGTTACCGTTTATCCGCTTGAGAGAGGACAACCGTGCCTAATTCAAATTGCACTATCACCAGTGAACGGATTGCCTGACGCCGAGGCATTTCGATTGGTGAAACAAGCTGCGGCTGTGCAGATAGGGCACCTGCTCGGACTTGGCAGATCACAGAACCAAAGTGATCTGATGTTCGAAAGCACTCAGCTACCCGGCGGAAGAGGCGCAGAGAAACCTAGCCCTAACGACCTAGCCATGCTGAGAGCGCTCTATTCAATGCCCTGCGATATCGTGATCAAATAGAGTAGCTCGGAGCTGAACTATTAGAACAGAACCTTTTGTTGCGCTTCAGCACCTAGAGGTAGTGAACCGCCTGTCTCTTGAGGCTAAAAAAAGTAGACAACATATAAGCATATAAGTGTTGGAAGCAAAGTTTGTGGCATTCTCGTGACACGGGCTACAGTGAAGCTTTTCGAGGGCTTGTGACATTTTTGTGGCATAGAATGACACCACCAGCAGTTACTGATTCGATGAATTAATCATCCAAGCAAGAGAGATTTCCAACAGTACAAAATCGCCTAATACCAGCTCACAGAGCTGTTTCCCAGCAGCTTAAAGACCAAAAACAAAAATGGCATTTTTGTGACCACGTAAATTCCCTCATTGCAACCACTCGATGATTATGGTTTGCTAATAGTCACCTCCCCCGAGCGACCCAATTAATCACCAAACCCCGGGTAGACCGGAACATCCTCTTAAAAGGAGTGCTTTGCTATGTCATGTGATAGACAACAACCCTGCAGACCGAGCCTGGACGAACAAATCAGAGGAGAAGGGCAAGAAATCGCCAAACTGCTCGACAGTCGCGATCCCCTTGCTGCAGCAAAGTATCTTAGCCATGACGCATACAACATGCCGGCTGGACAATTCAACGCTGTTGTTCGCGAAGTAATGAAGAATGATCGCAAAAACAGCGGCGCGGATCTCTACATAGACACCGACGGTTCCTTAGTTATAGACACACGAAACAAAACAAACGACCAGCTTGTGGTCAAGCAACCTCACCAATTTGACAGGGGCGGACGCATTGCCCGAGTTGGAGACGAGCCCGTCTACAGACCCGTTCCCGAACGCCAAGACCCCCGCTATAGCGACAGACAAGACCCCCGTCATCAGGGCAGGAACACCGCTGCTGATGCCGCAGTAGACATGGCCTTTGGTGCCCTGGCCGGTGCCGCAGTGAACGGACGCAAAGGAGCTGTGGCCGGAGGTCTGGGCGCTGGAGCAGCAAAAGTAATCGACAGCCAACTTGGAGACCAGAGCGATACAGTCAATGGCACAGCAGCCAAGGTACTTATCCCTGCCGCCATTGGTGGTCTAATCAGTGGTAAGGACGGAGCCAAGGCAGCTGGCGCAGGAGCGGCAGTGCAGGCTGCAACTGACTGGTTCAGAAAGAAAGAAAGATAAGTTTCATCGAAAAGCAAAGCAAGAAGAAAGCCATCGAAGCGAGAGCCTTGGTGGCTTTCTTCTTAAGACTGAAAAGCGCCCAAACTAAATCGGACTATCTTTTGCGACTCAAATTGCGACTCAAATTGGTACTCAAAGTAGCACTCAAATTAGAGCGAAACTAAATTCACTCAAATTTGATAGAGTTGACTGAATATTGACAAGCCGCACAGGAAGCGCAGAAATATTAGCCCAAGGCGTGATTTTCTTGGCTCTGGTCTTTCGTTTTATTTGAACCATTCAAACCGAGCAAACGAGCAAAAGGATTGGTGATGCTCTTAGTCTCCTTACCTTTATCGCCCTCAGCGCTCGATACTGTTGGAATTTTCATACCGCAAGTCTGGCAAATATGCTTATTTGCCGGCATCTTAAATTGACATCTCGGACAAAGAATGTACTGCATAGCCCCTCGCTTTCTAATTCGCAGTATAACACCAGGAAATCAAGTGCGGTAGCCAATCTGTGGACCTTGTAAGGATTTACCCAATTTTTTACGTGCTCCTAACCTGATGAAGCTATCAACTGGGCGAACTTCCAAATTAGTGGCTTTTCCGGGTTATTATTTGCTGGTTCAAATAACCTCTTTACAAACCACTCTGCCACGGATTCCATTCTTGCGCATCATCATCACCTTTGAGTCGTTACAGCAAGTTCTCAAGGCTGAAAAGCTGCTTAGAGAAAGCGATAACTTCAAATGTAGGACTACGCCAACGCCGCCGGGACTTTCATCAGACATTTGCGGCATGTCCATAGAACTATACGATCCCAAATCACAAGATAACGCATTAGCCCATCTCCAAAAGCATGGATTGGTTCCAAGTGGAGTTCACTGCTTGAGCAACAAATCAAGCGAAACAACTGGCTCGAAAAGACCGACAGCATCAGTTGGAGCGACAACAAAAGCAGGCTCTGCAAACAGGGCGGAATCGACCGACTCGCCGGGCGCAGAAAATTCGCCAAGCTCAGAAAATTCACCGAGCGCAGAAAATTCACCGAGCGCAGAAAACTCGCCGGGCTCGACAAAGCCGGAACAGACCCTGTTGATTTTGGCCGACTTCCAAGCCCTAGATGCAAAGACCCGCTACATCTTGAATTTTGCGTTGGGCATGGCTGAACGTGTCTCGCTTTTGCTTCAAGAGTCGGCGGACAAAGAATTTCTAGAGGATCTCGGTACCTACAGCCCAAGGTTGCAATGTGCCCTTTTGAAGGACGAATTCGGGCCACTGGCATTTGACAAAACCGATCAAGATTCTGGGAAGCCTGAACAGGTGACGGCTTTGGAGGAAATAGCAAGAAAATCTCGAGAATTTCTTGCTATTTCATTTTCGACCAACCCAGAAAACATAGGTCTGTTTATTGGTCCAGCCTGGCTGAAAAGAATCTTGCCGGAAGCTACAAGCATACTGGCTGATGATGAAGGACAGCTTTCGGCTCAGGCACTGGCAAACCGCCTAAAGATCCTTGGACAAAGCAAGAATGCTCAAGAAATAGAAGCATTCGCCTCTTTTGCACTCCTCTCCATGCCTGAAAGACGCAGATTGCTCAAAAGGGTTTGTATCTTTGGACCGGAATCAACCGGCAAAACAACCATGTCTAAAAATCTAGCCAAGCATTTTCACACTTTATACTGCCCCGAATATGCCAGAACCCTAATGGAAAGCAGAAATAACGAGCTTTTTGAATCAGACATGATTCACTTTGCAAAAGGCATGATTGCCTCAGAAGAAGCTTTGGTTGGCTTTGCAAATAGGGCGCTGTTCTCTGATACCGATGCACTGACCACCTGCATTTGGTATCAGTTTCTCTACAAAAGAGTGCCAGTTGAACTGCGTGAACTCGCTGCCCGCCAAAGACATCACCTCTATTTGCTTCTAGATGTTGACGTGCCGTGGGTTTACGACCCCCAACGCTATCTGCCGAACGAAAGGCAGAGCTTTCTTGATCTCTGTCGAGAGTATTTGGAAAACGCCGGCAGACCTTACAAGCTGGTAAGCGGTACATTCGAAGAGCGCACAGAGTTAGCCATCGGTGCAGTGGAAGAGCTTCTCAGTTCATGAGTTTTGAAAGCCACGATAAAGAGACAATAGACTCTGACGCAATCTAATCAAAGACAATAGCTTGGTGGGCGAGCTGGTCCTCCGCTAGCTTCGCTGAGCAGGAGGTTACCAAGATGAGCATACTTAAATGAAATGGCTTAGCCTTCAAGAAAGCCAAGAAAAGTCTAAACCAATTTAAACTCCCGCAAGCCTCTCAGCCCGTGAGACCAAACAGAGGGACCCTGAGTATATGAGTTTAGTTGTGAGATGTTGTCAAAGCCCAGAGAACTATTAGCACTTCATTTCAATTCTTGCTACTACGTCCTTAAGAGTTTTAGGTTTAAAGCCTTAACTAAGCTACCAAAAACTATCAAAGAACCAAATTTTTCCCCGAACTCCAAGAAAACCACAACAGACCGTTTTAGAAACAGAAGCTTAGGCTTTAGTTCTAAGACCGTTCACACCGAGCAACCGCCCGAACTGGCTGCAGCACACCGTAGCTGTCAGAGCCTGGCAGGTGACTCTGTCGTATCTATCAACGACCTATCTTCTAACCAAGGTTCAGCTATAATCCCGCAATCCGGCGAGATTCTGGCGCAACCTCCGGAGGTAACCATGAAAGCTATGTCTGCAAAATCCCCGGCTCGCACCGCCAAGAAGGCGCGAATCGGTCTCTATGACGGCACATTCAGCCCCATTCACTATGGGCACCTGATCTGTGCCGAGCGCACTCGGCAGGTCAAAAACCTCGACCGCGTGCTCTTCCTGACTTGCGGCAATCCGCCCAACAAATCGGGAGTTCTCGACGCCGAAGTGCGTCACGAGATGGTCGTTGCCACTGTCTCGGACAATCCGCATTTCGAAGCATCTCGCATCAGCATCAACCAGAAGGGCGTCGGCTACACGCTCATGGCTGTGGAACGGGTCAAGGAAGAGTACGAGAGCCGCGGCGAGGAAGTGGAACTCTTCTATCTCACCAGCTCTGAATACCTCGACCCCAAGCACAAGTGGTTCATGGGCAAATGGACCGGCGGCAAAGAGCTGTTCAAGCTTGTCACCATCCTCGTCTTCCCTCGCAACAAGGAAGAAGTGGACAAGATTCGCGAATGGGCGGGTCTCATTCCCGAAGCCCGCATCGAAGCGATCGAAGTTCCGAGTCCCGAACTTTCCAGCACGATGATCCGCGAAAGCGTCTCACGTGGACGCTCCATCTGGTATCGCCTGCCTTGGGTGACGCAGCAGATGATCGCGAAATACGGCATCTACCGCGACTCTCAGACGCCGGCGGTGGCACCGGTGCGCGCCCTCGAGCTGGACAACATCAAGCACGTCGGCATCTACGGCGGACAGTTCGACCCGATTCACTACGGGCATCTGCTCTTGGCTGAGTGGGCGCGCGAAGAATACGGCATGGATGTCGTCGAGTTCGTCACATCGGCCACGCCGCCGCACAACAAGCAAGCTTCGGTTTCGGCCGAAGCTCGCCATGAGATGGTGGTGGCAGCCACGGCCGACAATCCGAACTTCCGCACGTCCCGTGTCGACCTCGACAGAGGCACTACCAGCTACGCTCTGCTCACGGCCAACGACATGCGCCTCAAGTACGGCGAAGGCGTCGAACTCTCGATGTTCATCGCCGCCGACTACCTCGATCCCAAGTTCGAGTGGCGCCTCACCGAATGGATGGGCTTCCCCGAACTGGCGAGCAAGGTGCGATTCCTGGTCTTCCCCACCGGTGAGACCAGTTACGCACAGGCAGTGAAATGGGCCAAGCAGATGGTTCGCAAGGCACCTGGCGCGCGCATCGAAGTCATGGACGCACCCCGTCCGAACGTCTCGAGCGGCATGATCCGGCAATGGATCTCGAGAGGGGAGTCAGCTCAATACACCACGCCCTGGGTGGTACAGCAGATCATCGGCAAGCGCGGGCTCTACCGCCAAGCCGAGGCAAGCGCGACGGCAGGAAAGACCGGGGTTTCCCCGCGACCCGCCCGCGGCGCTGCCGGCAGAACCAATACTGCCACCACTGGTGAGACCGGCACTGGCAACCCCAAAGCTGGCAGCCCCAAAGCTGGCAGTCCCAAAGCTGGCAGCCCGAAATCCGGCAACAAGAAAGCTGGCAACCCAAAAGCCAGTCAAAAGAAAGCCGGCAGCAAGGCAGCCACGGACAAGACCGGCGCTTCCAAAGTTTCCGGTAAGCGCTAAGTCGCGTCGCCAAAGCGACTAAACTGCGAGTAGCTACACCTGAATCAAGCAGGTTCAGGCGTTGGCAACACTGACTAAGAGGGCTCCAGATTGCTCTGGAGCCCTCACTTTTCATGTAAACAACGACAGACGTGAGGTACTCATGGTCTTGAACACATTAGCTGGTAAGACGCCAGCAAAAGCAGCCGCGCATGCTCCCCATGCCCGGCAGGTGAAGAGTCTCAGGCGAGTCCTCGTCATGGTCAAGGAGACCTACTTCGAACAGGTTTCGAAGCGAGGAGACAAAGCCCAATTGGCTGAAATCGCCAATCAAGCCCCCGGGGTTCAGAATGTTGCCCGTTCTCACGAGCAGCATCTGCAGACCCTCAAGGTCGTGAAGGACGCACTGTCCAAACGGGGTATCCAATTCGAAGAAGTTCGCGAGATCGCAGACTTCACCGGCAACCTCGATGAAATCGACTTGATTGTGTCCGTTGGCGGCGACGGCACCTTCTTGCGAGTTTCGCATGAAGTCATCGGTACGACGCCGGTCCTTGGTGTCAATTCAGCTCCGATAACGAGCTTCGGACACTTCTGCCGCACCGACTGCAATGGTTTTCCCAAGACACTCGATGCCATCATCGACGGCACTATCACGCCGATTCGCTTGCTGCGCCTCGAGTTGACCCTGAACGGAGTGCCGCTGCCCGAGCTAGTCCTGAACGAAGTTCTGGTCGCCCACTCACATCCAGCCGGCACCAGTCGCTATCAAATCGCAGTGAACGGCGAGCAAGCCGAGCACAAGGGTTCGGGCTTACTGATTGCCGCACCATCCGGCAGCACCGGCTTTCTTCGTTCAGAAGGCGGCGCGGTATTGCCCATCACGGCGAGAGCTTTCTCTTATCTGAAGCGCGCCCCCTTCCTCGGCTTGTTCGAGCGGGGACGACTGCTCAGAGGCTCGGTGGCCGAAGGCGGAAGAATCGCCATCACGTCCAACATGCAAGCCGGCAAACTGTTTGTAGACGGTGAACACATCGAATACGACTTTCCCCGGGGCGCTCGCCTTGAGGTTCGCGTTGCCGGCGCCGACCTCGTCGCCTATGTCCATCCCGGCTGTCACAGCCCGTACCAAATGGAAGCAACTCTGCTTCGCCTGCCGCTGCCGCGCTTTATCAGCGCGCCATTGGCTGCCGTCTTTACCCGTATCAGCAAACAGCTTTCCTGCATCGGAGAAAACAGATGAAAGTACGCACCTTCTCTATCGTTGCCGGCTCCATGGCCTGCAACGCGAAATGTCCATTCTGTGTCGCGCACATGACGCCAGCCAACGGTATCTCCTCAAAGGAGCCGGTCGTGAACTGGCGCAACTTCCGCAAAGCCTGCCAGTTCGCGCGGGACGGAGGCTGCGTCACGGCGATGATCACCTCGAAAGGTGAACCCACCATCTTTCCCGACCAGGTCACCCGCTTCCTCAAGGAACTGTCGAACTTCAATTTCCCAGTTCTGGAACTGCAGACCAACGGCATCCTCATCGCCGACGGTGAGACCAAAAAGGTCAGCGACGAGCACCTGCAAGCCTGGTACGACGCCGGGCTGAACATGGTAGCCATCTCGGTCTGCCACTGGGAGCGCGAGATGAACAAGCGCATCTACATGGGCGGTGAGAGCAAGCGTGACTACATCGACCTGCCGGCGCTCATCGATAAGCTGCACCGCTTCGGCTTCTCGGTGCGCCTGGCCGTGGTCATGCTCAAGGGCTACATCGACAGCCCCGAAGCTGTGGACAAGATGATCGAGTTCGCTCGCACCCACAAGGTCGAACAGCTCACCTTCCGCCCTGTCTCCAAGCCGGACAAGAGCGAAAACGAGAAAGTCTTCCAGTGGACGAGCAGCAACCACGTGCCCGCCACGCTGGAAGCGGAGGTGAACCAACACCTGGCTTCTCGCGGCGCCGTGCTGAACAATCTCACCCACGGAGCCACTGTCTACGACGTCGACGGGCAGAACGTCTGCATGACCAACTGCCTGACCGTGCAGCCCGACAACGAAGAGATGCGTCAGATCATCTTCTTCCCTGACGGTCACCTGCGCTACGCTTGGCAGCACGCCGGCGCCATCATCTTCTAAACGCATGCAACAGGCGGGTTCTCGTCACAGAAAACGGGAACCCGCCTCTGCTCAATTTGAGGAAGTCCTATGACACCAAGCATTCTGCTCTTAACCGTCGCCCTTGTGGTGACGGTATCTTCCGCGAGTGGAGCTTTCTTTCTGATTCACAACCTCACCCTGAGCTACTTCGCCAGCAAGAAACGTTTTCTGGGCAAGCGACCGCAGGGTGCCAAGGAAAAGCTCGCCTACGCACTGACTCTCAGCGGCGCCTTAGTTGCGGTTCTGGGAATCTCTTTCATGATCGCCTCATACGCCATCAGCACCTGGGGTCGCACTCTAGGTCTCGCGGTGACTATCGGCATTTCCATCGGTATCGTGTTGAGCTATCTTGCTGATGCCAAAAGAATCTAACTGCAAATCGGCCAGTCGATATCAAGAGTCTCCAATGAATCGAGTCCAGATTGTTTTGTCTGGACTCGATTCACTTTCTCATTTCTCTTAAAAAACCGCTGCTTTACTATTGCGTTTAGTTGCATAACGCCAATTCGTAACTTAAACTTCGCGCCCCTTTACAATCAAACGAGAGCAAAATTGCCAAGAAACTCAATTCCGCCTCTAAAAACCGCAGTATGAAAATAGCAAGAAATTCGCGCGAATTTCTTGCTATTTTCGCGGAGAACCTGAACCCAAAAGGACTGTGCACAGCCACGCCATCTTGGCATCATCCATTCTGAAAAACTTCTTCCCCGGCAAAGCAGGCAAAAAGAGATATACAAAAGCCATAACGAGACAAGAAAAAGCTGCCAAATGAACGATCAACCAAGTCCTTGCCAAGCGCCTAGTTAATGCTCCGGTGCTTTTTCTTGATTGTCTTATAGTCGCTCGATCTGCTAGGAGAACCATACTTACTTCTTTTCTTAGCTGAGCAAAACTCCTCCAAAAACCTTCAGCACCCTCCTACCAACACTCATTTCGACGAAGACTTTTGACACGGTCTTTGTCAGGAGAAATACATGCTTTTGAACATTGCCCTGGCGCTTCTGGCGCTGGTAGTGCTGTTTGCCCTCTTCGCCCGCCAACGCCAATCGCGCGCCGGCGAAAAGTCCGGAGTTTCCGCAGGAACCGTGGAAGCCAAGAAAAACACCCTGCGCGGCGAGATTCATTCGCTTGACCTCGGCATTCGCCAGGTGCAGGGCTATATCGACCAACTCAAGGGCGAAGAACAGGAAATCAAGGAAGCCCGCAGCGCGGCCACGGCCGAGCTCTTGAAGGCTTCCGAGTTGAAGGGCTCCATCGAAGCGGCCGTCGAAACTGCATCCACTGACGCCCAAGTCGATGGTCTGGCTCTCGGTCTCGAACAGGCTCGCAGTCATGTGCGCAAAGCGCGCAGCTTGTCATTGCACGAGACACAAGAAGAAGACGAAGACAACTAACTCTAAGGGAGTAACTATGAAGACTCTAATATTGCTGGCAGCTTTTATCGCTTTCTTGTATTTGCTTCGTAAACGCTCCGCATCGCAGACCAACAGCGGCGACGAAGAGACCGCAGCAGGCTCTGGCGAAAAGTCTCAACAGAAGGCGCTGCCGAGTGCTGAATCGAGTGCTCAACCGAATGCTCAGCCAGCCGTTCAACAAGTCGAGCAACAGGCTGTAGAAGCGGCGGCGTCCAGCATGGAACCGAGGTCAAGCAGCGTACTTCCTCAGCCGGTGCCGCCTCAGCAGATGCCGCCTCAGCTCTCTGCCCACTTGATGGATGAGATTGCCCAGGGTCTTTTGGACGAGCCGCTTGTGAAAGTGGTCCTGCTGGCTCGCCGCATCGAACGGTCTCGCTCCAAGCTTGAAAGTCTGACGAAGTTGGACAAAGCCGAGAATGCGGCGGAGCTTCGGATTATCAAAGAGCAGCTGCGATGCGCCGCCTTCGAGAAGGACCTCTTGCTTTCGGTTTTCACCGGACATCATCCCAATCAAAGCGCCATCGACACCGACTGGTGCTTCACCGCAGCCGAGCTCTATCTCAAGTTTGCAGATGAGCGGCTCAAGACATTGAACTGACACGGAATAATCATGAAGACGCTGATGAGACTCGCATGGACGGGTCTGTTGAGCTTCCTCCTGTGCATGGTCATTTCTCTCTGGAACATCAACTCCGACCCGAGCCTGAGCGGTCTCTTCTTGGGTCTGGCTTTGCCCTCGGCAGCACTCTTCTTTGGAGGAATGCTGGGGGCGCATTATCACATCGAAGAGACCGACGGTGAGAGAGCCGCACGCTGCCTTCACACCGCTCGCTGGCTGAACCGCAAGTTGCAGGACCACATGCTGGAAGGCGAAAAGCTGCAGGCAGAAGTGGACAATCTCAGCGGTAAGCTTGCTTCTAAATCGCTCGATATCGCACTTGCTCTCAAGAGCGAGCAGGATACCGAAGGTCACAATCGCCTGCGCCTTGAATTCGCCGAAACAGCCGAGTCGATTCTCAGCTCGGCGAAAGAAGCCTACTATCTGCAAAAGCGCCTCAATGCCTATGCGGCAGAGACGGCTCGATTGAAGGAGATGGCTGATCAGGCGGAAGCAAAAATCCGCATGGCCCATGTGCTCTCGAAAGGGCGCACCTGGATAGGCGGACCACCGGTCGCCGGGCAGTACATACTGGTCGGCGAGATCGAGCCGCAGAGGCTTTTGATCATCACGCATCAAGTCTTCAAGACAAAACTCAAGCTCGCAGAGGAAGCCGGAGCCCTCCTGGCTCACAGCTCCAAGCAGGCTTCAGCCTATCTTGATGCCTTGTCGCGCACTCTCACCTCCGCAAAGATTTGAGAGCGCGCATTTAATCCAGATACCCAACCAAGTACTCTCTCCTAAAAGGAAACCATCATGAACACCAACGACAAGAAAAGCGGCGGCTGCGGCTGCGGCGGTAAGGGCAAGGGCAACTGCGGCAAGCCCGACTGCAAGGGCAAGAAGAAGGACGCCCAGCCCGGACAGACGCCTGCCACCACCACGCCCGGCGACACCACCGGCGGCGGCAAGAAGAAGCTCGATTGCGGCTGCGGCGGCAAGAAGTAAGAGCAGTTACCGCTGAATTGCCAGAAATTCCAGAAATTAACATTCAGCGGTTGTAAGCACAGCGCCACCGGTCAGACCCAAAATCTGACCGGTGGTTTTTCTGCCAGCTTTCAAGACTCGGCTACTGGTAAGCCCCAGCAGCAATTAGTCAGTTGAGCCATAGCCCGAATTTTTCATTTTTGCGCCAACTTTACTATTTACTATAATATACCACCGGTCAAAAAAATCATGAGATTTTGACTGTTCATTGACAGTCATCCGCCCCAGCAGAAAAAAGAAAATCTGTTCAGTCGTGTGTTTAGAAGTGCCGAAGCGAAGAAGAGAAGAAGCAAAGTCGCCGTTTTTAGCGGGACCTTGCTTCTCTCCAGATAGCGTCTGCATCACTGCCCGAGCTTGTTTGAGCTTCGCCAGTAGCGCTTTTCGATGGCGCGAAAGTTCGGCTGGCTAGCCAAAGTCTTCAGGTAAGAGGCGAGAGACTTCAGTTCTGAGTCTTCGCTGCAGCCTTCGAAAGCACGAACATAGACGGCATTGCCAAAGTTGCGCTCGCAGTTGCGCTCCAAGTCTTCGACGATGAGCACGCGCCGCAAATCAAAGCCCTTCTTCTTCACCTTGCGCAGGTCTTTGATGTAATAGACATCATGCACTTCATGGTCGAAGCGGCGTGTGCAACGACGCGAACTCCAGACGAAGAGAGGTGCATTTAGACCGGCGAAGAGCTTCTCAACAGTCGGCTCGACATAGTCGCTGCTGCCGGCAGACCAGACAGCCAGGTCGAAGACTTCCTGCATGGCAACGAGAAACTCGCGCAAATGCGGACGCAGATAAACATGAAAGCCGCACACTTGCAGGTCTGCAGGTCGATTAAGCGGCTTCTCCAGGGTGTGAACCAGGGTCTCGTCCAGATCAAGGACGAGCAAGGGTTTGGGATTCCCATTCATGACCGGACCTTTCATCAGGTTAGCGTTAGGTGACAAGCCTCTTCTCTTGCAAGCGCTGCCTGGCAACGTTGAAGAGAAGTCATAGGCTCATGTGGCTTAGGCTGGTTAGGCTAGAAGTTCTGAAAATCCAAAGAGAAAAGATGTTTACAAGAGACGATAGCCAACCCTAGACCATAGGGCTCTAAGCAGTCAACCAGAACGGTCCTGCTAGTCTCCAATAGCGACATAAAGCTTACGATAGCTGATTGATAGCGCTAACTTCGCAATCCAGCATGAAGCAACGACAGCTTTCAAAAATAAGCTACGCGAACCTGCGCCACAGCCTTAACAAAACACCAATCACTCACCAGTTGTCAATAGCTTTGCAACAAAGACAACGCAAGACAAAGTCCACGTTGCCAAGATGAAATTGAATTAGCTTATTTAGCTCATCCACCCATGTGTATGTTTTAGTCATCTCTTTCATTCCATATCGGTCTTGTCTCTCGACTAAATCAATCCAGAAACACAAGCTCAGCTCTTACTCGTACCGATTTTCGGTGCTGGTTCCAGACTGACTGTGTTTCTGCAGCCAGCCATGCTGGTTGTCGGTTAGCAGAGACAGGCGCGGCAAAAGACTTTCGTCGGTTCAAGCAAGTTCGCTTCGCTTCGAACCTACCGCCCGGACTGGGGAAGAAGAGCAACCCTCACGTGAACTCAAACATCAGGAGTTATCTATGAAACTGAACAGCAACGGATCCGCAGTTCTGGAAAGGCTCTTCGGCATCACTGTCGGACAGCTCCAGGCAGTCATCGACTTGGCCGTCGAAGGTCATCCGGCCGCCTACTGCGACATCTACCTGCAGTCTGGCTCTTCCGAATCCCTCGGCTTCGACGAAGGCATCCTCAAGAGCACCAGCAAGTCGCTCATGAAGGGCGCCGGCGTCTACGTGGTCATGGGTGACAAGGTCGGCTACAGCTATGTCGACAACGTCAACGTCACCAACCTGAAGAAGGCGGCCAAGGTGGCTCGCGCCATCATCGCCTACAACAGCGGCAACACCGTCGTGCAGGCCGACTCGCCCGAGAAGACCCCGCACAACCTGTACCCCATCGACGTCTCGCCGGTGAGCGTGCCTCGCGCCGACAAGGTGGCGATGCTGCGCATGGCCGACGAAGAAGCCCGCAAGTTCGATCCCCGCATCAAGAAGGTGAGCGTCTCGCTTGCCACCGCGGACGAGACCGTGATCATCGCCAACTCCTTCGGCGACTTCGTGGTCGACCATCGTCCGATGGTGCGCTTCAACGTCTCGTGCCTGGCCGAAGAAGGTGACCGTCGCGAGTCGGCCAACGCCGGCGGCGGTGGTCGTCACGAGTTCGGTCTGCTGAAAGACAACGGCAGCTTCCTGGAATTCACCCGCACTGCCGCTGCCGATGCCGTCGGTCTGCTTCGCGCCGAACCGGCTCCCGCCGGCGAGATGACCGTCGTGCTCGGCTCCGGCTGGCCCGGCGTGCTCATCCACGAGGCGGTCGGTCACGGTCTGGAAGGCGACTTCAACCGCAAGGGCATCTCGGCCTTCTCGGGCAAGATCGGCGAAAAGGTCGCCTCCGACCTCTGCACGGTCATCGACGACGGCACCATGGCTGGTCGCCGTGGCTCGCTCAACGTCGACGACGAGGGCACGCCCACCCGGCGCAACGTTCTCATCGAGAACGGCGTGCTCAAGGGCTACATGCAGGACCGCCTCAACGCCACGCTCATGGGCGTGCCGCTCACCGGCAACGGCCGCCGCGAGAACTACCGCTGCCAGCCGATGCCGCGCATGACCAACACCTTCCTCGACAACGGCGCGCACGATCCTCAGGAGATCATCGCTTCGGTCAAGCGGGGGCTGTACGCCACCACCTTCGGTGGCGGACAGGTGGACATCACCAGCGGCAGCTTCACCTTCTCCGCCACGGGTGCCTTCCTCATCGAGGACGGCAAGATCACCCGCCAGGTGAAGGGTGCAACCCTGATCGGCAACGGGCCCAAGGCTCTGCACAAGGTGACCATGGTCGGCAACGACATGGCACTGGACCGCGGCGTCGGCTCCTGCGGCAAGTCGGGTCAGAACGTGCCGGCCGGCGTCGGTCAGCCCACCATTCGTATCGAAGAAGTCGTCGTCGGCGGCTCGAAGTAATCAACGGGTAAAGGAGAACTGAATATGAAAACGTCTCAGATCAACAAGCTCAAAGATACCGCCCGCTTCGTCATCGCCGAAGCGGCTCGGCTCGGTGCCAGCCAGGCCGAAGTCTTCGTCTCCGTCGGCGACGCGGTCGAAGTGGAAGTGCGCGAAGGACAGGTGGAGAAGCTGGAGGGCGCACAGAGCGGCTCCATCTCGTTCACCGCCTTCGTCGGCAAGCGCAAGGCCAGCATGGGCAGCACCGACTTCCGCCGGCGCCCGCTCACCAAGCTGGTGCGCGAGACCATCGCCATGGCTCGCGATGCTCAGGAAGACGACTGCGCCGGGCTGCCCGACCCCAAGTACCTGGCCAAGAACGTGCAGCCCATCGCCGGCATGATGGACGAGAGCCTGGCGGCCACGCCCACCGAACGCAAGATCGAACTGGCCATCGCCCTCGAAAAGGCGGCGCTGGCAACCGATCCCCGCATCGGTGTCGGCCGCTCCACCGGCTTCTCGGACAGCGTCTCCTACCGGGTCTACGCCAACAGCCATGGCTTCCTGGAAGGCTATGGCAGCTCGTCGTGCTACATGTCCACCCAGGTGGTGGCTCGCGACGAGAACGGCATGCAGACCGGTGGCTGGGCCTCTTCGAGCCGCAGCCTGGCCGGGCTGGAAAGCCCCGAGAAGGTCGGACGCATCGCCGCCCAGCGCGCTCTGCGTCAGCTCTCGCCGCGCTCGGTGCCTTCGCAGGAAGTGCCGGTGGTCTTCGACCAGTCGATGGCTGCGCGCCTCATCTCGCAGTTCATCGGCGCCACCTCCGGCGACGCCGTCTACCAGAAGCGCTCCTTCCTGATCGGCAAGGTCGGCGAGAAGGTGGCGGCGAGCGGCATCACCATCATCGATGACGGCACCATCCCCGGCGCTCCCGGCTCCCGTCCTTTCGACGGCGAAGGGCTGCCGGTCGGCAAGCGCATCCTGGTGGAAGACGGCAAGCTCAACACCTACATCGTCTCGGTCTACGCCGCCCGCAAGCTGGGCTGCGAGCCGAACGGCGGCGGCGTGAGCAACCTCTACCTGCAAGCCGGCGAACACAGCCCCGAGGCGATCATCGCTTCGGTCCAGAACGGTCTCTACCTGACCTCGGTTTCGGGACAGGGCTTCAACCCGGTCACCGGCGACTACTCGGTCGGCGCCACCGGCATCTGGATCAAGGACGGCAAGCTCGACCACGCCGTCGAGGAAATCACCGTCGCAGGCAACATCCTGCAGATGTTCGCGAACATCGAGATGGTCGGCAACGATCTGGAGTTCCGCTCCTCGATCAACGCACCCACCATCAAGATCTCGCGCATGATGGTGGCCGGTAAGGGCAAGAACTAACTTGCCTGGCTGAAGACCGCTCCGGCGAAAGTCGGAGCGGTCTTTCTTTCACAATCTTCTTTGAGGAGATGATTATGGCAAATAACTTCGGCGCCTTTCTGGCGCTCATCATGACCATCGTCATGGTGCCAGCCCTGCTCTGGTTGCTCATTCAAAGCCTGCGCGCCAGCCATTACAACAAGCCGGTGCGCGAGGGCATGAACCGAGCCTATCAAGGCATCCAGAACCTGAAGCTGAACGGCAGCACCACCGGCAACACCGGTCGCATGCATCTGGCCAACGCCCAGGAGCATTTCGACATGGCTCGCACAGCCATTCAGAACAGCCGCTACAAAGAGGCGCTCACTCATGTGCAGCTCGCCGAGCTGAACATCAAGGAAGCTTCTCGTTACTACAAGATCACCGGCAATCATCCGATTCCGCCCAGCGGACGGCTGATTACCGAAGGGTCCGGTCTGGTCTGGCTCGGCTGAGTCAGATGCGGCAGACAACTGAGAGGAAGCAGGGTGTTGAATCCCTGCTTCCTCTTCTTTTTTTGTTTAGAAGAAACAATCGCACCAGCCAAGATTACGTATTTTTTTGGAGTTTTATAGTTGACCGGTCTATTTTTCTTTCTTTGAAGAAAAAACCTCTACGCAGAAAGCCTTGCTCACTTGTTGATCTGGCTCGCTCGAAAATGAGCTACCCTGAACAAACAAACAAACAAATAAATAAACAAATAAACAAACGAAAGATCTGCCCTAAACGAAATTCAAAATCTCGTCATAGCGAGCAGCAACTGCTTCAATCAGCTCAGTAGGCAACTTTTTGCCTTCGGGCTTTCCACCTTTCTCAATATCAGGCTTGAGATAATGGTAAGCGATTTCTTCATACTCAGCAGACAAGCTACTGCCATAGTGAGCCCAGACAAAGCGAATTCCCCTAGAGGCTGCGACAATCCCGTCTTTGGCTAGACTATCTCCAACAAAAAGACACTCTTGCGGATAGACTTCAAAGTCTGCCAGAACTCTATCCAAGCCATGAGGGCAAGGTTTCTCCCAGTCAACCGGCAAGGTGACCAGCCGGGTCTGCAAATCACTTGTGGACTCTTGCAAAGCCTTCACTCTCTCTCTGCCATGAGCCAAGGTGATCGGTCTGTACATATCATCTTTCGGCGGTTCAACAGTCTCAAGAGAATACACCGCATCCAATAAACCATCGAAGATCTGCTTATTCCGCACACGTGCCATATAGTCCGGAGCATCGCTCAAAGCGACTATCTTAACCCCTCTCTCTTTCAGTTCTTGCAAGGTTTCCAAAACGCGAGGAAACGGTCGCAAATAGCGAGAGCGGTTATCGTCTACAGCTTTCCAGAAGGGTTTTACGAACTCTTCCAAAAACTCCTCTGGTTGATTCTTATAATGAGCCCAGGCAAATCCTGTCTCTTCGAGCAACCAAGGATACTCATGGGTACCACGACGCTCAATCACATGACCAATATCACGAGACAACTCCAAAGCAGGCTTGTTAGTTCTCGTGCTGACATCTTTAATAAAATCGCGAATCGCCGGCACAAAGTAATCCCAAAACGAAGCTAGAGTGCCGTCCACATCTGTAACAACCAGCTTGGTTCTGGCTTTTCCTTCAAGCTGCATAGCTTTGATAGATTGTGTGCTAAGTTTCAATTCTTGCATAAATTCCTCACTAGAGGCTCATCGAAGCGAGCCACTGAGCACCACTAGCGATACCTTATAGCAGTGCCGAATCTTTCGACTCATCATTCCAGGCTAGCGGCAACAGAGCGAAAAGGCAATTAAATCGCCATTTTAGCGTTACATAAACCTTTGAAACTAAACAAAACTTTGTTTTCGATTCATTTCGGGAACAACTTTCTTAACCAATTCTTTACCGCACCAGACGCAGACTGCAAGCACAAAATTTGGATAACAACTTCTATCAAAAACCAGAGCACAAAAGCTTAGCTTGATGGAGTTGGTACCGCCGCGAGTATCATCAATCAGCATCGACAAAATAAATGTTACTGCCAGTAGTAGCACCCCTCCTGGCAACCACAAAATACAGACAACGAAAAACAATGTCACTAATTTGCTAAAGATTTTAAATAGCAAGATATTCGCGCGAATATCTTGCTATTTAAGAATCCAGAACGCCTTAACTGTCAATGCAAAGCCAGAAAGAATAGAGACGACCGGTCTACGACTACATAGTCTATAATATAACGGGCGAAATAACATTTCTTGCCGTTCCAACGAATCTTGAGGTTAAAAGACTGAGTAAATGGAATATCGAATTTTTGGTAACTGCGGCCTAAAAGTTCCCGTTTTGAGCTTTGGAGCCGGCACCTTTGGCGGTGGCACTGAATTCTTCAAAGCCTGGGGAGCCACCGACGTAAACGAAGCAACCATGCTAATTGATACCTGCATGGAAGCGGGAGTAAACTTTTTTGACACTGCCAACATTTACTCTCTAGGCATGGCAGAAGAGATCTTAGGTGAAGCACTGAAAGGCAAAAGAGATAAAGCCTTGATCTCAACCAAGGCAACCTTTTCGATGTCCGACGAACCTAATGATGTGGGCTCATCCAGGCACAATTTAATTAGGGCATGCGAAGCAAGTCTAAGGCGACTAAAGACCGATTATATTGACGTCTATTTCATGCATGGGTTTGACGCACTGACGCCTATTGAAGAGGTTTTGAGCACGCTTGATTCTCTAGTCAAAAGCGGCAAAGTCAGATACATCGGCTGCTCGAATTTTTCTGGATGGCACTTGATGAAATCACTGGCTATCTCAAAAGAGTACGGACTGAGCCCTTATGTTAGTCACCAAGCGTATTACAGCCTCATTGGTAGAGAATACGAATGGGAGCTTATGCCGCTGGCGAAAGATCAAAACATTGGCACTATGGTTTGGAGCCCACTCGGTTGGGGTCGATTGACCGGTAAATTGGGGCGCGGAAAGACTTTACCCGAAGTAAGCCGGTTGCACAAAACTGCAGATAAGGGGCCTCAAGTCGAGGAGGATTATCTTTTCAAGGTCACCGACGCCTTGGAAATAGTAGCCGGCGAAACAGGAAAGACAGTGCCACAGGTAGCACTAAACTGGCTCACGCAGAGACCGACTGTAAGCAATGTGGTTATCGGAGCCCGTAATGCAGAGCAGCTCAAGCAAAACCTTGGTTCTGTAGGCTGGAACCTCAGTCCCGAACATATGGAACTGCTGAACAAAGCCAGCGAAGTGCCACCGATCTACCCATATTGGCACCAGAGACAGTTCCAGAATAGAAATCCTCTACCAGTCTAGCCTGCACGCCTCTTTCTCATTGATGGCGAAAGACAACCAAAGAGGCAAAGCGACCTTAAGCAGCTAATCTGAATAACTTGCCTGCCTAAAGCTCAGGTTCCGAGTTGGATGCCGGGTTTTACTATTTCGCATAGTATTCAAACAGGCAAAAAAAAATAGAAAAGAAACAGGAGGCGGCGGTACAGAAAAACTCCCGAAGGAATCTTCCACAGTACCGCCGCCCTGTTCAAAACGTGCCTATTGGGCACGAAACTCTGACTGGTGAGCTTCGCCTCAGTCTTCCGAATACGAACATTCGCCCTTGTCGTTCATGCGCTTGCACGCAAGACCGCGGACGAGATGAACCTTGGCCTGAGGCGAGCAGAGAAACTCGACTTCGAGCGCCCCTTCTGCCTTCAGGTCCTTCAGCTTCTGTTCGACGGCTTCACGGATGATATAGGCCTGTCCGCGAAGATTGAGCTTTCCCTGAGTCTGCCGGTTGGGCAGAATGGGGATGGTCAGCTTGTTGCAGCCGAGCTTGACGGCTCGCGCAACAGCAATCTTAATCGCTCTGGTGATGGCTTTTCGGTCGAACTTCTCGGGGGAGCCCAGACCGAGAACCAGGATGTTCTGGGGAATACCAGGCCGCTCGAGTTCGACCGTGAAATACTTCCCGAGTTCCCCCTGGAAGCCACGTTCTTGAATCTCGGCAGAGATGATACCGCCCAAATCACCGTCCAATTCTGCGATCTGAGAACCGAGACCCATGCCCGACAAAGTGCCGAGCACAAGCATCGGGGTCTCCCGCAAGCCCAAAACCGGTTTTCCGCTGCCAGTCGTTATTGTGAAAGTGGTCATGATTTACCTCACAGACACCTGCTCTAGATCCGCTATGCAGGTGCAACGACAGTTGACATTTGCTCTGCCTTTCCAACCCCGGTGCGGATCACCGAAGCCTTCCAGACAAAGCATTCCGCTTTTGCTCCTCAAAAACCACGCATCGCCTTCAACAACCCATTCAAGCCGTCCTTCTGCTCTTGCATGCACTCAAGCCACACCTCTTTTCAGAAGCGGGCGAGTTAGATAAATGCTGAGCACTGGCTATTTCTGAGTTACTGAATCCATGCCATGGGAAAAGAGAAGACACTACAACCTAGAGATTGCTCTACCGCGTAAACAAGGCATGTCTCTTTAATTAGGGGTAATCTTGCGGGCTGATGGTAGTCAATGCTGCTATCGAAGCTATACCGCCCAAGAGTCGAGAATGGCACAAGAACTGGCAAAAGCCTCCAGCAATAAGGCTTTCACCCACTTACCACCGAGCAATTGCAGGTGCAAACTGATCAAAAACTGGAAACCTCGCCCCGCTTGAAAACTCGCGCTAGCTAGTGTCAGTCTCAAGAATTCGCAACAAATCATCCCGAATTAGTTTACCTGTTCACCCTTGCTAGTGCCCAAAGCGAGACTGAACCGGCACAGACCGTTGCTTCTGGATAGAATCCAGACAACTGCGCGAAGCTTTCCTAACCAATATCGGCAAGAGCTCATGAGAGGCTCTTTAGTTGAAAAGAGATACTAAAAATCCATAGGTTGAGTTATTCACGGCTCTACCTCCAAATCTCTCCCGAAGCAAAACCAAAACAAATCTGATTTTCAAAGCAACCCCAGAGCTACCAGGCTCATCTGCTTTGGGCCAGATTTGTCGAGCCAGTGAAGAGTTCTCACTCTCCCTACGTCAAGCCGCTCTCTCGGACGGCTCAAGCGGGGAGTCACTCAACATCCAAACCGAGGTCATGTCTATGATCAAACGCCTACAGCGTACTATTCTGCTGCCGCTCATCATGCTCGTCATGCTGGTCGGCTTCGCACCGGCGAGTTTCGCCGCGTCGACCTATATGCCCAAGTTCCAACCAGGGCAGAACGTCTACCTCGACCCGCTGCTCGACGGCGCCAGCCCCGGCGTCAACCTCGACGGACTCGAGCAGAAGCTCGACGACGCCGGACGCAAGCACAACATCGACTTCTACTTCGTCATGGCGCTCAAGGGCTCCGAGGCCAAGACGAATCAGCCGTTCTCGCAGGACCGTCTCGACGAACTCTACGGGAAGTGGTCGGGCGCCAAAGGCTTCAACGTCTCGCGGTCGGTGATCATCTATGTGGTGAGACTGGATACCGACTGGACCAAGAGCTCTTACGCCGTCAACGTCTCACCGGGTTTGGCCCAAGAAGGTCTCACCGCCGACTCGGTCTATCCCATCCTGGACAAGTACGGCAAGAACCCCAACGGCAGCAACCCGAACGCGCTTCTGCCGCGGGCACCCCGCGACTTCGGCGCCACGATCGCCGCAGAGTCGAATGCTCTTGTCGATGCCTTCGCCGCCCGCAAGGTACGCGAAGCGGAACTGGCAAAGCAAGAAGCTGAGCGTCAGCGCCTTGCCGAAATCCAGCGTCAGAAGGATGAGGAAGCAGCCCGCCTGCGTCGCATCGAAGAAGAGAAGGCGGCTGCCGAACGCAACGCGGCCATTGCCTCTTTCGTCAAGGTCTTCGGCGGCCCCATCCTCATCATCGTCATCCTGCTCTTCATGTTCGTCCGCTTCCGCAGCGCTCAGACGAAAGCCCGAGCCATCATCAAGGAACGGAAGAGCAAGCTCGAGCCGGCCTTCAACAACTACCTGCAGCTGGAAGCCGACTACCTGAGCTTCCTGCAGAGCCTGAGCGGTAACTTCGTCGGGCGCTCCCGGCAATCCATCGACCAGGCCAAGACTGCCTACGGCACACTCAGCGCTCGCGTCCGCAAGGTCGTCGAGACCGTGGAAGGCGCCGAGAAGGAGATCGAAGCCGCCAACATGTTCTCGGTTGGTCGAATCCACGCCGCCGTGGCCAAGGTGACGACTGCGAAGCTCACGGTCACGGGCGATGACGTTCCCCTCGCTCAGCGCGACCTCTTCTCGGGCGTGGTCAGTGAATCGACCATGACCCTGGAAGAGATCTTCGCCGAGATGCAGGCACTCTTCGACACCGCCAAGAGCAACTGCGCCGACTTCATGCAGGCCTTCAAGGGTGCGGAACAGAACAAGAAGGACATCGAAGCCCTGGTGGGCAAGGTGGAAGCGCTCAAGACCGAACTGGTCAAGCGCAGCCTTGTCTTCGACCCGTTCCAACCTCGTTACGCCGACGTCTCACGCGGCCGCGACGAGTTCATGGCCCTCATGGTCAGCGACCCGCTCACGGCCTACACCAAGTCGGAGACCGTGGAACGCGCCGTCGAAGCCATCGAAGCCGACATGCGCCGCGCCATCGAGCTCAAGGACAGCCTGGTCGAAACCGAGCGCAAAATCATCGCTGCGCAAGGCAAGATCGACCAAGCCAGGGGCAAAGATGCCGACTACACCTATGTCGACGGCATCGACACCGCCGGTCGTCCGAGCAAGAACTTGCTCAACGAGAAGGGCGGCAATCCCGACGTTCCGCTGGGCGCCAGCCGCGAGAAGCTGAACACCTGCCTGCAACTGCTGCTGGAAGGCAAGCTGAGCGAAGCCCTCAAGGCCAAGCAAGGCGCCGAAGCCAGTGCAGACGAAGCCGTCAGGCTGATCGACACCGTCCTCACCGCCCGCGCCTTCGTGCAGAAGGAAGTGGTCTCGGTGATCGAACGGCTGCGTAAGCTGCGCGACGAACTGCCGGCGTCCGACAACGCTCTGGCGGCTCTGCGCGGCGAATTCCTCGAAAAGAACTTCGAGGGCGAACCGGCCAAGGTCACTTTCGCGCACCGGGTGGCTGACACCACCAATGGTGAGCTGGCCAAGGTCAAACAAGCCTTCGCCGAGCAGCGCTATCTCGCCGCACGTGCCGAACTGGAAGAATCGGGCAGCGAACTCGACATGGCCCGCAACGGCCTGGTCGAAGTGGCAAGCCGACTGGCTAAGCTGCAAGAGCTGCGCGCTCATGCTCGCGACACCGTCAAGGCGGCGGAGCAGCGTGCCAACGCACTTTCGCGCAAGATCCGCGAGAACAGCTTCACCACCAGCCAGGCCACCGACGAAGCCTTCAGCGCCATCCTGCCCCGCGTAAGCGAGCAGCGCTCGGATGTCGGCCGCGACGTCACCGACTGGGTGGCGGCGGCGGCTCAGTCCGACCGTCTCACTGCCGACCTCAAGGGTCTGGACACCGCCATCGACACCCAGCGCCAGGCCTACGACAACGCCAAGCGCCGTGCCGGTGAGGTGGTCAGCAAGGTCAACTCGGCCGCATCCACCTTCAAGCAGCAGTACGTACGCGACGCGGCCGAGCGCAGCTACGCGCAAGTGGTCGAGCGTGCCGGGCAGCTGGACGGCGCCCTCAAGGTGCAAAAGTCTGACTGGAACGCGCTGGCCGGCAAGGTGGAAAACATCGAAGCCAGCCTGCGGGAAGCGGTTCGTCAAGCCAATGCTGACCAGGCTGCAGGCGAAAGGGCTCGAGCCGACATCGAGTCTGCCGGCGGCACGGTGCGGAGCATCGACAACAAGAGCTACTACAAGAGCGCCAGCCACCGCGGTCGCAGCAACAGCTTCGGCTCCGGTGTGTCCGCCAACGTCTCTTCGGCGCGCAGCTCGCTCAGCCGTGCCGAGGCGGAGTTCCGCAACGGCAACTACGAGAACGCCAGCCGCGAAGCAGCCCGCGCTGCCGAAGCGGCTCGTGATGCCGACCGCATTGCCATTGCGGCAGTGGCAGCGGCAATCAGCTCCTGGGAAAGCTCGGTCAACTCCGAAATCAGGCGTGCCGAAGAAGCTGCCGAAGCAGCTGAACGCAGCCGGCGCAGCAGCGAAAGCAGCAGCAGCAGCTATGGCGGCGGTTTCAGCGGCGGCGGCGGTTCGGTCGGCAGCGACTTCAGCGGCGGCGGCGGTTCGAAGGGGGGCGGCGACTTCTAAGTCGACCCGTCTTCTCAGTCGACCGTCTTCCGAAAGGGGCTCCGGCTGTAAAGCCAGCTGGAGCTCCTAGCACAGGCGCAAGTCAGCGCCACCCCATCCATACCCACCATTACTCACCAGAGTAGTCAACCAAAACCTGTGGGGTAGGAAGCAACCTGCTTCACACAACGGCTCTCTGAGCCATTCAACAACTCTCAACAACCCTCAACGAGGTAAATGAACATGATCACTCTCAATCTCACGGTCATCATCGTCATCGCGATCGCGGCGCTGGTGGTCCTCTATTTCGCCTGGCCGGCGTTCCGCCAGATGGTGCAGATCATCATGGGCAAGAAGGTGGCCGGCGCGACGTCGACGAGCGACAAGCTGCGGCACAAGCAGGCCGAACTGACGGCGGCGGTGAACCAGCAGCTGACCAGCGTGGCCACGGCGAAGGCGCTGGCGGTGCAGGCGAGCAAGGACGTGACGGCGG
>Ga0209460_1000123_pt1 | contig 111510 bp, 104 predicted proteins | sample EBPBio132013_DNA_FD_185868 | JGI IMG/M metagenome (GOLD analysis project Ga0209460, IMG submission 185868) | Wastewater treatment Type I Accumulibacter community from EBPR Bioreactor in Madison, WI, USA - Reactor 2_5/13/2013_ DNA (SPAdes)... | ecosystem: Engineered > Bioreactor > EBPR >... | reverse complement strand
CCTGCCCGTCAGGTCCGTTCACCGCGACGACGGCACCCACGGCCAGCTGGTCAGCGGATCGAACGCCCGGCCAGCCCACCGCCACTTAGTCCCGGCAGGAGCCCGCCAACTTCCGCCGGGAGTCACAGGTCACTGCACCGGCCCTGACGACGAATCCAGACACGGGGCCATCGTGACAGCAGGGTCAGACACGAGCAGCAGCGCCGATTCGTGTCGCGGCAGGTCAACGCCCGATTTCGGCCGCCGGCGGCCGCGACACTGGCCAAGACGAGGTTACTCACCTAGGCTCGCATCACCTCGTTCCCCCCTCCCGATTGGGCACTGATGACCCTCGCTGAGAGCATCCCGACGGCCGCCTCTGCGGCCGCTGCGCTGCGGTACCCCGGCGCGAAGTGGTCGCTCGGAGGTCAGATCGCGTCCAACTTCGGGCCGCACTTCCACTACGTCGAGCCCTACTTCGGCAGCGGCGCGGTCTTCTTCAGCAAGCCCCCCTCCCCCCATGAGGTCATCAACGACCTCAACGGCCAGGTGGTCAACCTCTGGAAGGTGCTCCGGGATCAGACTGAGGACCTGTGCTGGGCCCTAGAGACCACCCCGTGGAGCCGAGCCGAGTACGACGTCTCCCACGAGGTGACGGGCGACGCCGTGGAGGACGCTCGCCGGTTCGTCGTCCGGGTCTGGCAAGCGCACGCCTCCGACCTCGCCAAGAAGACCGGGTGGAAGAACCGCGGCGTGCATCAGCGTGCCGGCGGGATGTCCCATCGGTGGCAGAAGGTCCCCGACCAGCTGCGCACCCTGGCCTGGCGGCTCTCGGATGCTGAAATCGAGTGCCGCGATGCCCTCTCGGTGGTGCGGCGCTTCAACGGTCCCGACGTCCTGATCTACGCCGATCCGCCGTACCTGCACGAAACGCGCACCCAGCGGATGTACGGCGAGGAGGTCGAGGTGTCTCACCACGTCGAGCTGCTTGAAGCCCTTCTCGCGCACCGCGGACCGGCCGTTGTCAGCGGCTACGCGAACGACCTCTACGACCAGGCGCTCGTCGGATGGACGCGGATCACGATGAAGGCCCCGAAGGTCGAGAAGGGCGCGGCACGCTCTGAGGTGCTGTGGGTCAAGCCTGTGTGAAGCCCTGGGGCCACAGGTCGGGAAAGTACTCACGAGCACGCTCGGTCGGTAGCACCACCGGGGGCTCCTCAAGAGTGAAGCGGCTCGTGGCCCAGTCGGCCCACGCCAGCGGGGGCCACCACTTGAGTTGACCACCGCTGTTGGGGAACCACTGCCAAAGCCGGTGCCGCCGCCCGTCGATGTCGACGAAGCCGTCGATGCGGCTCTTGGTCGACTCCCACTCGATGTCCCCGATGGGGTTGAACCCGTACAGGTCCAGCGGGTACGTCGACAGCTGGAACTCGCGCCAGTTGCTGCTCCGGCTGAGCACCGCGTACTTGCTCGCTTGCAGGTCCAGGCCGAGCGCCGTCGCGTCGGCCTGGTGCCAGGAGGTGACGAGCTTGACCAGAGCCGGCCCCGCGAGCCCGGGCTCAGTGACCCAGTTGATCTGCAAGTCCAGCAGGTGCGCCCGAAACTTCGCAGCAGCGTTGCTCAGCTCGACGAACGCCGCCTCCATATGGGCCGCCGCGAAAGCGGCCATCTTGCAGGAGATGCCGTAGCCGGGCTCGCCGGAGACGGTTCGGATGACGTCGAACACACCCTTGTTCTCTGCCGCGGTACCGCCCACGATGCTCGCGAGCCCTCGCTCGAAGTCGCGGAAGCCGGGCATCGAGCCCGCCGGGGTCTGATTCTGCCCCGACCCGTCACGATACGTACTGAGCACGAGGCGGAAGGCTTCTAGTTCGTCCGCGTTGAGCGGGCGGTCGCGGAACGGCAGGTTGGGCACGTCGGCCATCTAAGCAGCGCGCAGCGAACCGACCCGCGGCCCTGTACAACCAAGAGCCCCGCGTGTCGGGTGCAGGCAGTCAGACTGGACGCCCCGGGTGCGTCGGGCTAGTGCTCGTCGTCAGGGGTCGACCCATCGCCCCCGGGTTCGCCCCGCCGTGCGCGAGAGCATCAGTCGGCCGACCCGCTCGCCTGCGCACGGGCTGCTCCTCCCGCAAGCCTGCTGAGTCAGCGGGCCTGGATGTTGATCCGCGGGTGTCGGCCCGGCGGGTACACGTCGGCGGTCGTCTCCTCGTCGCCGCGCAGCCGGCTCCCCCGCGAGGAGTCGACGACCATGCCCTGGTCGTGACACAGCACGAGCAGCCGCGCGAGCTGCCTGCCGGCGTCGTCGACGTCGTGCAGTTCGAGCGGTTCCGTGTTCCGCCCGACGACCGACACCCCGCTGCTCGTGTGGTCGACGTTGTGGCTGGTGGCGACTGTGTAGGTCACGCCCGCGGCGTCGACGAACTGGATCGTGTCGGCAAGGCGACCATCGGTACCGTCGCCAGCCTTGACGTAGAAGCGCATGGATCGTGCCCCCTGGGGATCGGTGGATCAGGACTTCTTGCCCTGCTGCTGGTGCAGCTCGGTGATGCGCTCCTCGTACAGGGCGCGGACCTCTGCGACGCGCTCGGTAGCGGTGCGCTCGGCCAGGGTGGCCGCCGTGGCGGCCGCGGTGCGTATCGGCGTGGATTACGACGCCGTTTCGGCGTGAATTCTGACGTCACCGCGTCTTGGGTTGAGGCCGTCGGCGTGAATTCTGGCGTCAGTGGCGCGTGGGGGCCTGCGGGCGTCCGGCGTTGGGGTTTGCTTCCCGGTATGGGCCGGGCTTGACGTGGCCGGTGTCGGGGTCAAGACGCGACGCGCAGCGTCGCCCGCGAAGCGGCCGTGGGGTCTTGACGCCGGCAGCGGCCACGTTCGGATCGTCGAGGTCCGGGAAGACTCTTGTATGCGCAGGTGCGCAGCTGTCAGGCTGGCGCGCATGGGCCTCACGGTGCGGTGTCGCGGGGATGGGCCGTCGGCTGAGGTGGTAGCTCAGGCCAGTGAGACGTTGGCGTTGTTGGCCTCACCGGCGCGGTTGCAGATCGTGTGGTTCATCGGCGATGAGGAGGCCGACGTCACCAGCCTGACGCAGGCGTTGGGGTTGGCTGGTCCGGCGGTGAGTCAGCATTTGACGAAGCTGCGGCTGGCCGGGGTGGTCGCGTCCCGACATGAGGGGCGTCGGCGCCTGTATCGGGTTGCGGATCCGCAGGTGGTGGCGTTGACCCGGCAGATCATCGGCATCCACGGCTATCAGCCGTCGCCGCGGTAGGCGTTGGGGTGGGCGTGATGACCGAGCGGAGCAAGACGCAGCTGTACGCCGATATCCGCCGGGACGCCCGCGCCGGTGTCGGCGTTCGTGAGCTGCAACGCAGATACCGGGTGGGGTGGGCTACGGTCAACGCCGCGACACAGGCGGCGTGGCCGGCGGCGCGGGCGAGGTACTCGCCACGGCTCTCGAAGCTGGACGTGTTCAAGGAGGTCATCGACGCGATCCTGGTCGAGGACTTGGACGCTCCGCGCAAGCAGCGACATACTGCACGGCGGATCTTCGCGCGGTTGCTGGATGAACACGGCATGACCGGGGTGTCCTACGACGTCGTGCGCCGCTACGTCAAAGAGCGCCGCCAGCAGATCCGCGCCGAGCACGGTCGTGGCGAGCCGGGCGTGTTCATTGCGCAGACGCACCATCCCGGCCGGGAAGCCGAGGTCGACTTCGGCGATGCCGCGATCTACCTGGCCGGGGAGCTGGTCACGGTCCACGTGTTCTCGTTCCGGATGAGTTACTCCGGCAAGGCAGTTCATCGGGCATTCCTGACCGGTGGACAGGAGGCGTTCTTCGAAGGGCACGTCCACGCCTTCCACGTCCTGGGCGGTGTCCCGGCGGGGCGCATCAAGTACGACAACCTCAAAGCCGCCGTCGCCCAGGTCATCGGTTTCTCCCGACAGCGGGTCGAGACCGACCGGTGGATCGCGTTCTGCTCGCACTGGGACATCGACCCCTGGTACTGCCAGCCCGGCCAGGAAGGCGCCCACGAGAAGGGCGGCGTGGAGGGCGATGTCGGCTGGTTCCGCCGCAACCACCTGGTCCCGGTGCCCCGGGTCGACTCGATCGCCGAACTCAACGCGCTGATCGAGGGCTACGACGACACCGACGACAAACGCCGGATCGGCGCCAGGATCCACACCGTCGGCGAAGCGTTCGCTCAAGAACGCACGCTGCTCAAACCGGTGCCGGTGGAGCCCTTCGAAACGGGGCTGTGGTTGACCCCGCGGGTGGACCGGTTCGCCCAGGTCACGGTCCGCTCGAACCGGTACTCGGTGCCGGCGCGCTTGATCGGGCGGCAGGTGCGGGTTCTGCTGCACGCCTCGACATTGGCGGTCTACGAGGGGCGGGTCCTGGTGACCGAGCACGAACGACTGCTCGGCAGGGGACAGTCCCGGCTGGTCCTGGATCACTATCTGGAGGCGTTGACCCGCAAACCGGGAGCGTTGCCCGGGTCCACCGCCCTGGAGCAGGCCAGGGCCGCAGGAACCTTCACCGCCACGCATGAGGCCTGGTGGGCCGCAGCGTGCAAGGCCCACGGCGACGCCGAAGGGACCCGCGCACTGATCGAAGTGCTGCTGCTACACCGACACATGCGCCACCTCGACGTGGTCGCCGGGATCGCGGCCGCCCTGTCGGCTGGGGCTCTGACCGCGGACGCTGTCGCATTGGAAGCCCGCAAGATCGCCGACGCCACCCCCGTCGCGGTGGCTGCCGAACCGGACTCGGTGCAGGTGCCCGGTGCGGCCGCGGAGCCGGTGTCGTCCCTGACCAGACACCGACTCGCCAGGCTCCCCGGAGATACCCGACCGTTGCCGCGTGTCGATCTCTACGACCAGCTTCTGCAGCGTCGAACCCCCGAAGGAGGACCCGGATGACCGCCCCCTCCAGCCCTGCCCGTCGTGGGATGACCGAGCAGGCGGCGACCACCGCGATCGACCAATCATGTCGGATGCTGCGGCTGCCGACCGTGCGGGCGCACTTCGAGGACTTCGCCGATACCGCCGCCCGGCAGCAGCAGTCCTACCGGGCGTTCCTGGCCGAACTGCTGCTGGCCGAGTGCGACGACCGGGCCCGGCGACGATCCGAACGGCGAATCAAGGCCGCCGGGTTCCCCCGCGAGAAATCGCTGCGAACCTTCGACTACCACGCCAACCCCAACCTCGATCCCGCCGTCATCAACACCCTCGCCGGCTGCGACTGGATCCGCAAAGGTCAACCCCTGTGCCTCATCGGCGACTCCGGGACCGGCAAGTCCCACCTGCTCATCGCCCTGGGCACCGAGGCCGCAATGGCCGGCTTCCGGGTCAAGTACACCCTCACCGCGAAACTGGTCAACGAACTCGTCGAAGCCGCCGACGAAAAGACCCTGTCGAAGACCATCGCCCGCTACGGCCGTGTCGACCTGCTCATCTGCGACGAACTGGGCTACCTCGCCCTAGACCGTCGAGGAGCCGAACTGCTCTTCCAAGTTCTGACCGACAGGGAGGAGCGGGCCAGCGTGGCGGTCGCGTCGAACGCCGCGTTCAGCTCCTGGGGCCAAACCTTCACCGACCCCCGCCTCTGCGCTGCGATCGTCGACCGCCTCACCTTCGGCGGCAACATCATCGAGACCGGCACCGACTCCTACCGGCTGGCCCACACCCTCGCCACCCAGACCCCACCAGCAGCCCCCAAGTGACGCCAGAATTCACGCCGACAACCCAACCCCGGGACCGCCCACTGACGCCAGAATTCACGCCGATACGACGCCGAGACCCGCGCCTGTAGCCACAAAACCCGAGTTCGGCGGTCGAGGCTATGTAGACGCCACCCTGCCCGCCTACGCGTCGCTGGTGATGGCGATCATGGGCGTCCTGTTGCTGCCGGTGAACCAGCTACAACTCCGGGAGAGCGGTGCCCTGATGCGGCTGCGGGCGACGCCGCTTCGTCCGCGGACCTACGTTGCCGCCGACCTCACCGTCAACTTCCTGATCGGTCTGACGGGGATCGTCTTGGCCCTGTTCGTCGGGATCGTGGCCTTTGGGGTACGACCGCAGGGGAACCTACTGTTAGTCCTCGCGGCCGCGGCGCTCGGACTGATCGCCTTCCTAGCGCTCGGCTACACGCTGGCGGCGATCTACCCGTCTGCGGCCGCGGCAACGGGCATCGGGAACGGCCTGATGATCCTGCTCATGCTGACGTCTGGGGCATTCGTCCCGCTGGCCGTGCTTCCGGCGGGCGTCCAGCGCGTCATGAACTTCTCGCCCATCCATCACCTGGTTGACCTGATGCAGGGCCTGTGGAGCGGTCACGCCTGGTCCGGCTATGGCCTCGCCACCGCAGTACTCGTGGGCATGATCGTCGTCTTCGGCGCCCTGGGCGCCCGGCTGTTCAAGTGGAACGCCGCATGAGGCGCGCGCTCCGCCCGTTCCCGATTCCTTGCGACCGGCAGGTGAGCCACCGTGTGGTGCTCTGGGCGGCCGGCAAGAGTCAATCACATTAGGCACTTGGCGACGTAGACCCATGCCAGACCCGTAGACGAACCTAATACGGGAACGGTGCCGACGCAGCCGAGAACGGCCCGAGACTTTACCGGCGGGCGAGAATCTTGTGGCCATCGTCGCGCAGTTCACCGGTGGGTGAGACGTGCCGGTAGAGGGTTTGACGGGTGATGCCGAGTTCCTTGCACAGCGCGCCGACATTGGTGCCCGGTTCGCCCATGGAGGCGGCCGCGAGGCGGACCTTGGCGGGGGTCATCTTGAACGGTCGCCCGCCCTTGCGGCCGCGGGCGCGGGCAGCGGCCAGGCCGGCGATGGTGCGTTCGGAGATGAGTTCGCGTTCGTACTCGGCCAGCGCGGCGAAGATGCCGAAGACGAGCTTGCCGGAGGCGGTGGTGGTGTCGATGGCCGCCCCCTGCCCGGTGAGGACCTTCAGCCCGATGCCGCGCTCGGTGAGGTCGTGGACGATGTTGACCAGGTGGCGCAGGTCCCGCCCGAGCCGGTCGAGTTTCCACACCAGCAGGGTGTCGCCGGCGCGGAGGGCTTTCAGGCACGCGGTCAGTTGGGGACGGTCGTCCTTCTTGCCGGAGGCCTTGTCCTCGTACAGCGCTTCGGCGTCGACGCCGGCGGCCAGGAGGGCGTCGCGTTGCAGGTCGGTGGTCTGGGACCCGTCGGCCTTGGAGACCCGCATGTACCCGACCAGCATCCCGCTCTCCATCCGTCACTTATACGACCGATTACATGACAATCGCCGCAGACTCACCCTTGTACTCACGAATGTCACTTAACCCGTCATCTATTCTAGGTGATGCTAACGGTGCCGCGGCCCGCGGATGTGACACTCGACACGGCCGTGGGTGGGGCCGGTGCGCGCTGCGACGCCAGCGTGTGTGGGAGGTGGTCGGCGGGGACGCCGAGAGCGATCAGGTCGTCGCGAACCCGTTGGAAGAACCCCTCTCGATGAGTCAGGGCGGTGAGGGTGAACAGCAGTTGCCGTGCAGCGGAGGGGTCGTTCCGTGCGAGGCCGGTCGCCTCGTCCAGAGCGGCCATGGCTTCCTGCCAGTGGTCGCGTGCGGGAGCAGGGGGCGGGGTCCCCTCGGGGACATGCCTGTGGGGTGCGGGCCTGAGCAGACCATCAAGGGCGGGGACTTCGCCGGCTTCGATGAGGTGCAGAGCTTCGGCGGCGGCTTCGAGGACCATCTGCTGTTGGGGCCAGGGCAACGCCTCGTAGGGACGCCAGGGGCCCACGATGCCGGCGCGCGGGGGGTGACCGGCCTGCTCCCAGATGCGCGCCATGGTGCGCCGCGAACCGGTACGGAGCGACGAAACAGGAGTGGTCAGCTCGTCGATGAGGCTGCGCAGCATTCGGAACCACACCCCTACGTGCACCGGCCGGCGCGGCAGGAGAACGACGCCGGTACTCAGGGCTTCGTGGGTGCGCGCGTCCATGGCGACGACGGCGGCCGGTGCCGGGCGGGCGTGAGCGTCCGGCGTCTCCCACGTGACGACGGCGCCGATGACGGCGAAGGCCGGTTCGAGGTAGCTGCTGTGGTGCGGGCAGCTGAGCGTCACCGGGAGCTGGGATATGAGCGTGAGCCCGAAGGTGCCTTCCGGGGCGCTGCTGTGGCAGGCAGGGCAGGCGCGTCGCAGCGGCCCGCGCTTGGGGTCGGTGGGCAGCCAGGCCCGCCAGCCGGGCACCGCCCGGGGCGGCCGTTCCTTGGCGGTCAGGAGCACCGAGACCTGCCGGACGTAGGTGTCGAACGCCGCCCCGGGAACGGGCTCTGGGTCGAGAGGATCCAGGAGCCAGGGCACCCATCCGGCGATCGTCATCTGGCGCACCCGATCCAGCGGTGTGCCGGTGCGCTCAACCAAGGCAGAAAGCAACCATCCTGGCGGATCCAGGTCGAGGGCACCGGTGTGGTGATCGGGAACAGTGGCGCCCGCTGCGACGAGGTCGTGACGGATGAGTTCTTCGATGCTCAGGCCGTAGGACTCGGCCAGTCGACGCAGCCACGAGGCCAGTGCCTCACCGTCCCTGGGCGGCGGGTGCAGCGGCCAGCGGCGGATCATGCCAGCTCCCGCTCGAACATCCGGCGGCGTTCGGTGGGGCCGACGTAGGCCGCCAGCAGCAGGGTGCGTTGGTTGATCGCCTCCTCACCGGACTCGATCGCGGCGATCGCGGCGTCGGTGAGCAGGTGGGTGAGTTCGCCGATGGTGCCCTCGCTGCGGGAAAGGAGGTAGCGGGGCATGTCCTCGCCGGCGATCGCGGAGGCGCGGCGCAGCGGGAAGGCGGCGGCGAAGCTGGCCAGCAGCGAACGGGCCTCCTCGTTCGGTTCCCACCGCGGCAGGGTGAAGGGCTCGAAGCGGTTCTCGAGCTGGTCATCGGAGCGGATCGCCAGGTAGGCCTCCCGGGTTCCGACCCCGACCAGCGGGATGCGCAGCTCGTTGCCCAGGAAGCGGATCAGGTTGAGGAACTCGCGTCGAGTCTCACCTCGCCCGGCCAGCAGGTTGTGCAGCTCATCGATGACCAGGACCCGAACCCCAACGGCGCGTAGCAGCGTCAGGGCGGTTTGTTCCAGCTCGGCAAGACGCTGTCGGGGGCGCAGCGGTGCTCCCATGGCGGTCAGCAGCACGACGTAGAACCGGATCACCGAGGGGTCGGAGGGCATCTGCACGGCCAGCACCGGGATCTGTTCTCGATCGGCGTGCGAGATGGGCGGGTGGGTGCGGCGGAACTTCTCGATGATCATCGACTTGCCGTTGTTCGTCGGACCGATCAGCAGCAGGTTGGGCATGCGTTGTTTACCCGGCCATGCGTACAGCGTCTCCAGCCGCTCCAGCGCCGCGGTCGCCCGGGAGTAGCCGATCCACCGGTCCGCACGCACGTGCCGTAAACGCTCCTCGGCCGGGAGCCGCGCCACGGTCTGAGCGCTGACATGCAGGTGATCCAAGGCACCGTCTCCACAGTCCTCGCCGACCCAGGAGTCGCCCACACTCACCACTGCTCGATCACCTCGAACGGCACCGCAGCCCCTCCATCCGCGGCGCGGCCATCGCCGACGTCGGCGGCCGGAATGTCGTCCGGCGGAGGCGAGGCAGCAGCCGGGCCGGCTGCTCGGGCACCACCGATCCCGCTGCGGCGTTCTGCGTCGCGGCGGGCCTTGCGCGTAGTGGCGGCGGCGGTATCGGCGATGCCGCGCATCTGCTCGACCATCCGGAATAGCGCGTCCTCATCGACCTGCGCCCGCCCCTGCTCCCGCAGCCGCTCCACCGCGGCGCGGTGCTCCCACACGCTCACCGCCGGGTGAGACATCGTCCGGTATGGCACCGGCAGATAGGACCCGCCGTCGGGGTCGAGCACCCAGATCCGGCTGATGTCTCGCGGGTCGCGGCGGATCACGAACCGATCCAGCCGGTCGCGGCGGGCGATCCACGGTTTGAGCGCGTCGCTGAAGTAGCGCACGTGGTCGATGACGAACCCGGTGCGGGTCAGCGTCCTGCGGATCACCGGCAGGAAGTCCACCAAGAACGCCGCCTCGCTGCCCACCGTGATCGTGGCCTTCTGCGCGGTGGCGGCGGCCCAGCGCGCCTGAGGGGTCTGCTGAGTGGTGCCGTGGACCTGTCCGTGGTAGCTCGCCACCGCCACAGCCAGCCACTTCTCCAGCTCCCTCACCGTTAACGCGGCCTTGGTGTTGGAGTCGTAGCGGCCGCGCTGGTCAGGGTTGGAGAACGTCGTACCGGGCAGCTCGTGGACCAGTTCCATCAGCATGCCGATGACCCGCTCGACGATCCCGCCGTAGTGCGGGCGTCCCGGCGGCCGGTAACGCAATGCGATTCCGTGCTCTTCGCAGCCCCGCCGCAACGCCTCGCTCTTGAACTCCGCGGCGTTGTCCAAGTACAGCTCTTCAGGCTTGCCGGACATCGGCCACACCACCTCGACCCCGAGGCGCTCCAGCCACGGCCGCTTGTCGGTGACCATGTGCGCCAGGCACAACCCGACCGACAGAGCCGAGGGCGCCTCCAACGTGATCACCAGGCCCACGAGGCAGCGAGAGAAGACGTCGATCGCGACCGTCACGTAGGGCCGTCCGATCGGCAGCCGGTAACGCTCGTCGACCACGATCAGGTCCACCACGGTGTGGTCGATCTGCACCTGCTGCAGCACCCCGGTCACCGGTGGCACGTGACCACCGACGGCCTCCATCGCCCGGGCGGCATCGGGGCCCTCGCGGGCCATCATCGCGGCGTGGGGGTCGAGGACGGCGATCCGGCGCACGATCGCCCCACGCGAAGGCGCCGGCAGCCCGCGGACATGACAGACCCGTGCAACTTCGCGGTGGACCGCGGCGGTCGTCTTCCGCTGCCGGGTCAGGTAGTGCTTGCGCACCACCTCCCGGACGACCTCCTCGACATCGACCGACAACCGCTGACCACCGCGGCCACCGCTGGAGCGACCCGGGATCAGATCAGAGACCACGCCTTGACCCTCACGCCACCGACGCAGCAAGACGTAAACCTGACGTCGCGAGACGCCCAGCTGCATGGCGGCCGTCGTCACCGGCTCCTCACCGGCGACCCCGGCCGCAGCCAGCGGGCCGATCACCTCCGCCCGGCGCACCGCCAACGCCCACGCCTCCGGAGACGCCGTCAGCAGACCGCGCTCAGGTATCTGATCCGCATCGAGGGCTTCGTCGTGCACAGGACTATGGAACAACGGGACCCTTGTGCATACGGGTACGAACACGCCGACTGCTCACAGTCCTGAGCACTCCCGGCCGAACGCGCATCATCCTCGTGCAGACGACTTCGAACATTGACACTCTCGATAAGTAGCGGTGGTGTCCGGTGAGGGTTCCCCTTACGGGCATGCGATCTGGGCTGACGCCTGTGACCGAGTGTTCAGTGCGCGCTGTATAGTTCAGTCCATGCTGACTATTGCTTCGCGTCTCGACGTGATGAACCGCCTGGGTCGTGCACTGGCCGACCCCACTCGATCCCGGATCATCTTGACCCTGCTCGACCATCCCGCTTACCCGGCGGAACTGGCCCGAGATCTGGACCTGACACGCCCGAACGTGTCCAACCACCTGGCATGCCTGCGCGATTGCGGGATCGTCGTCTCCGAGCCCGAGGGTCGTCGGACACGATATGAGATCGCCGATTCGCACCTGGCGCAGGCGCTGACGGCACTGGTCGATGCCACCCTGGCAGTGGACGAAGACGCCCCGTGCATCGATCCCGCCTGCTCGCTTCCCGGATGCGACGCAGCTGGGGAGGGCGCATGATCCTCACCTCGGTCTTGCAGGCGATGGGCCTGTTCGCAGCGACCAACATCGACGACATCATCGTGCTCTCCCTCTTCTTCGCGCGAGGGGCAGGCCAGCGCGGCACTACCGCCCGCATTCTGGCCGGCCAGTACCTCGGATTCGCCGGCATCCTCGGTGCCGCGGTCCTGGTGACTATCGGTGCCGGAGCATTCCTGCCCTCGGCAGCCATCCCGTACTTCGGTCTCATCCCTCTGGGCCTCGGCCTCTGGGCCGCATGGCAGGCCTGGCGCGGAGACGATGACGACGATGACGACGAGGTCAAGGTTGCCGGCAAGAAGGTCGGCGTGTGGACAGTCGCAGGCGTCACCCTTGCCAACGGCGGCGACAACATCGGCGTCTACACCCCTGTCTTCCTCAGCGTGGAACCTCTCGCAGTAGTCGCCTACTGCATCATCTTCCTCGCGCTCGTCGCGGTCCTGGTGGCCCTGGCAAAGTTCGTCGCCACCCGCCCCCCGATCGCCGAAGTGCTCGAACGCTGGGAGCACATCCTCTTCCCCATCGTTCTCATCGGCCTCGGCATCGTGATCCTCGTCAGCGGCGGAGCCTTCGGACTCTGACGTAGCGGCAGCGATCCAAACGGCCCCGACCGGGCGCACCCCTCTCGGTTCAGACCGCGACACCTACCTGCAGCCAGTCCTGCGTGATCGCGGCAACAAGACCGCCACGGAGCGCTGCAAAAACCCCGCCACCAAGCGAACGAAGCCACAACCTTCGCCCAGCTCGGCTTGGACACTGACCTGTGGACGCTCGATCTCGACGAGTTGCGGGCCGACCCCGACTTCACGGGCATCGAGGCCGAGCGCGCCGAGGGTTACGGGCTGGTCGGCACCACCGCAGGTGAGGGAGAGCCGGCGCTCATCCTGCAAGGCCATATCGACGTCGTCCCCACAGGCGATTTGGCGAAGTGGGACGGCGATCCCTTCTCCGGCGCGATCCGCGACGGTGCGGTGCACGGCCGCGGGGCCTGCGACATGAAAGCCGGCGTGGCGGTCAATATCGCCGTCGCCCGGGCGTCGCACGCGAGCGGGCTGCGCTTCGAGCGCCGGCTGGTCTCGGCGATCGAGGCGTTCTGGCCCATCCACAGCGCGCTACGCGTGCTGGAGAGCCGGCGCAATGCCCACCCCGATCCGCTCTTCGCGGGCAATCCCCTGCCCTACGGCATCAGCGTCGGCACCATCACCGCCGGCGACTGGGCGAGCAGCGTGCCCGACTCGCTGGTCGCGCACGGGCGCTACAACATCGCCCTCAACGAGGATCCGGCCGCGCGGCCCGCCGCGAGTTCGAGGACGCTGTCGCGTCGGCCTGCGCGACGGATCCCTGGCTGCGCGATCATCCGGCCATCGTCACCTGGCCGGGTGGCCAGTTCGGCTCCGGCCGGCTCGCCGGAACGCACCCGCTCATCACCGAGGTCGCCGACGCGGCGTATGCCGTGACCGGCGCCCGCCCGCTGCCCGCCGCCGCCCCCTACGGCTCGAACCTGCGGCTCTATCTGGGGCACGGCGGCATACCGACATTGCAGTACGGACCGGGGGACGTGCGACTCGCCCACGAGCCGCGCGAGTCGGTTCCCATCCAGGAGACCATCGACGTCGCCCGGTCACTCGTCGCGTTCGCCGCCACCCGCCTCGGCGGACACCGGTGAGCGAACCCGCCGGCCCGGCGTGCCTCGACCTGCATTGCCACGGCGCGCTCGGCTTCGAGTTCGGCGGCGCCGAGGCGGGATCACGGAAGGCGGCGGCATACCACCGGGAACGCGGAGCGCGTGTCGTCGCCAGCCTCGTCAGCGCACCGCCGCCGGCGCTCGAACGACAGGTGCGCACCCTCGCCCCGCTCGTCGCCGACGGCACGGTCGCCGGGATCCATCTCGAGGGTCCCTGCCTCGCCCCGGCGCGCCGCGGCGCCCACGACGCCGCCGCACTGATCGCCCCCGACCCACGCCTCGCCGACCGCCTGGCCGGGGCCGCCGCCGACGGCGGGGCGCCCGGCGCGATCGTGCACTGGACCCACGCGCCGGAGTTGCCCGGCGCGGACGCCTTCGCAGAAGCATTGGTGCGCTTGGGGATCCGGCCGGCACTCGGGCATACGGCTGCCGATGGGGCCACCATGGCGCGCGCCATCACGACCGGCGCCGACGCGACGGGAGCCCCTGTCCTGATCACCCACCTGTTCAACGCTATGCCGCCCCTGCATCACCGGACGGGCGGCCCGGTCGCGGCCGCGCTGTCGGCGGCGGCTCGTGGCGATGCGGTGCTCGAACTCATCGCCGACGGGGTCCATGTGGCGCCCGAGGTCATCCGGATGGTCTTCGACCTGGTCGGCCCCGCAGCGATCGCGCTGGTCTCCGACGCGACGCCCGCCACCGGGCTCGGCGACGGGCGGCACCGGCTCGGTGAGCTCGACGTCGACGTGCACGACGGGATCGCTCGCGTGTCCGACGGAGGCGCCATAGCCGGGAGCACTGCCACCTTGCCGGACTGCATGACCCGCGCGGTGGCGATGGGGATCGACCGGGACGCCGTGTGGCGCAGCGCGAGCCGCACCCCGGCGACCCTCATCGTGACACCCATGTGACGTCTGGGAATGATGTGAACCGGGGGGCGGACTGATAGAATCCGACCCGGGTGCGCAGGCTCGATCTGTCTGCTGCCCGCTCCGGGTTGCGTCGCGGGACGCACCGGTTTCACCTCGGAGGAACCCATGACCGATCGCAAGTCCACCTCGCGACGCGGGCCGCGCACCACCCGCCGGGCGATCGCCCTTCCGGCCGTCGTCATGGCGGTCGTCTGTGGTGCGGCCGTCGCGCCGGCCACCGCCGGGGTCGTGGCCGAGGGGTTGGGCACCGTCATCTCCAGGGCAACGCCGACCGACACCACGTCGTCCGAGTCGAGCACCGGGTTCACCAGCCCCGATTCGACCTCCGAGACGCCGACGACCGATCCCACGACGGACCCGACAACGGACTCGCCGACCTTCACGACGCCGCCGGACCCTGAGACGACGACCACGACGTCAGTGTCCTCGACGTTCACGACGCCGCCGGACCCGGAGACGACCACGTCGACGACGGATCCGACCACGTCCTACACGCCGCCGCCCACCAGCACCTCCACCAACTCCTCACCGGCCGGCACGACGAACAGCACGACCCGCAGTCTTACCTCGTCCACGACGAGCACCGGGGTGTCATCGCCAGGCACGACGAGCCAGACCTCGTCCACGGCCGGGGTCCCCGGAGGGGTCGTCAGCACCGCCCCCGGCGGCTCGGCCAGCGCGAGCGGCTCGGCCAGCGCGACGGCCTCGTCGTCGTCCAGTTCCTCCAGCAGCTCCGCCGCCGCCTCGATGACCTCGGAGGACCCGGGCATCCCGGAGAAGGTCGGCAGCATCGCCAACGACATCCTCGGCGGCGGCGCCAACTGGGACCTGATCAAGAAGACCTTCATCGGTCTGGCTCTGGCGGGTCTCGCCGGCCTGGCCTTCACCGTGATGCGCCCGAAAGGCCGCTGATCTCCGTCAGCCGAAGGTGACGCGCAGATAGGTCGGGGGCCGGCCCGCAGCGCGCCCCTTGCCCTCGAACCCGTCCTCGTCCTTCCACGCCGGCCGCTCGACCTGCGTCACGCGCGCCGTCGGGAAGGCCGCGAGTTGCTCGCGGGTCCAGTGGGCATAGACCGGGTGGTCGGTGCCGACGAGCAGTTCGCCGCCGGGCACGAGGATGCGTTCGATCGCCGCCAGGGTGCGTTGCTGGACGAAGCGGCGCTTCGCGTGTCTGACCTTGGGCCACGGGTCGGGGAAGAGCAAGTGGACCGCGCTGACCGTATGCGGCGCCAGTCCCCCGCCGAGCAGGTCCATCGCATCCCGCGGATAGACCCGCAGGTTCTCCACCCCGCTCGCCTGCGCTGCCGCGAGCATCCGGACCACTCCGGGCAGGTGCACTTCCGCGGTCAGGACGTCGTGGCCAGGGTGGGCGGCGGCATACCCGATCGCTGCGGCGCCGTGACCGGACCCGATCTCGAGGACCAGCGGCGCAACCCGGCCGAAGACCGCCTGAGGATCCACGGGGAGCTGCTCGACGGCATACCTCGGAAGGAGCGTGTCCATCCGCTCCCGGGTGAGATCGGAGACGCGGTAGCGCGGGGTGAAGGTGCGGATGGGGCGCGGGTTCTCGACATCGACGGGCCAGCCGCCGCCGAGCAGCGATTCCGGTGCCCGGCTTGGGTTTTCGGGCGTCATACGCGCCAGATCACCAAGGCGGCGCGGTCGTCGTCGGGGCCGCCGCGAGCCGACTCGGTCAGTTGCTGCGCGAGGCCGGAGAAGCTGCCGTCGCGCAGCGCGCGCTCGGCGATGCCGCCCATCCAGTCGATACCGCCGGCCAGTTCGTTCTCGCGCGACTCGATGATCCCGTCGGTGTAGAGCACGAGCGCATCGCCGGGATGCAGCTCGCCGCTGATCCGGGGGAAGTTCATATTGTCCATCAGCCCGAGCGCCGGGCCGGCCTCGGTCGTGACCTGCTCCCAGGTGCCGGTGGCAAAGGAGTAGCGCATCGCCGGGGGGTGGCCGGCGCTGCTGACCGAGAAGTGCCCGAACACCGGATCGAGGTCGAGGTGCACGGCAGTGGCGAAGCCCTCGGCCCACTGCTGCCGCACGAGATAACTGTTGGCGGCCTGGAGGAAACGCCACGGTTCGACCTGCCCGAGCAGCCCGCTCAGCGCCGCGGCCAGGGTCATCGCCCGCGTGCCGGCGCGCAGTCCTTTGCCGCTGACGTCGACGAGGCAGAACTCGGCGTGGTGCGGGTGGAAGCCCTCGGCCGACAGCAGCACGTCGCCGAGGAAGGTGTCGCCATTGGCGCCGGCGATGACCCCTTCGGCATGCCAACCCTCGGGCAGCGTCGGGATCTCCCCGAGCTTCGAATGGCGTTGGCGCAGATCACGAAGCAGCGCCTCGCTGCCGGTGCCGTAGACCCCCAGACCTTCGCGGGATCGGGCCAGCACCAGCATCGTCGCCATCATGAAGACCAGGACCAGGAAGATGATCAGCGCCCGGTTCCACAGGGTCGGGACGAGCACGAGGCCGACGGCCAGGCAACCGAGAACGACGCCGTAGTAGACGACGAGGTGACGGACGGACAGCATGAGCCCCGCGAGCAGGATGAGCGGGGCGTATGCCGAGCGCGGCACGTCCTCGGGGAACCGCGCCAGGACCGCGAAGACCGCGACCGCGAGCGCGACCAGCAACGCCAAGCGCAGCGCTTCGCCTGTCGGCTTGGCCGTCAAGCGGGTGCGAATCCTGTTGCGTGAGCCCGCGCGGGAGGCAACCCGCGCAGCCGAGAGCGACGTCGCCATCGTCGTCAGCCGGTGGGCAAGGGCGGCAGGGTGCCGTCCTCCTGGTAGGCGGTGAGCATGTCGATGCGGCGTTGGTGGCGCGGGTCGTGGGAGAAGGGTGTTTCGACGAACGTCTTGGCCATCGCCTTCGCCTGCTCGACGGTGTTCATGCGGGCGCCGATCGAGAGCACCTGGGCGTCATTGTGCTCGCGGGCCAGTGACGCCAGCTCCTCGTTGTAGGCCAGCGCCGCCCGGATGCCCCTCACCCGGTTGGCCGCCATCTGTTCGCCATTGCCGGAGCCGCCGAGCACGATGCCGAGGGATCCGGGATCGGTCGCGACCGCTTGCGCCGCCCGCAGCACGAAGACGGGATAGTCGTCGGCGGCGTCGTAGGTGTGCGGTCCGTGGTTGACGACCTCGTGACCCTCCTCCTCGAGGAAGGTCACCAGTTCGCCGAGCAGTTCGTAAGCCGCGTGGTCGCCTCCGAGATGAATGCGCATCAGCCCTCCTGGTCGAAGATCGGCCCCGTGGTGCGGGTGCGCTTGAGTTCGTAGAAGCCGGGAGTTCCGGCGACCAGGACGCACCCGTCCCATAGTCTGCCAGCCGCCTCCCCCTTGGGAGAAGGGCTGACGACCGGCCCGAAGAAGGCGACGCCCTCGACGCTGATGACCGGGGTGCCGACCTCGTCGCCGACCAGATCGATCGCGCGCTGGTGGGAGGCCCGCAACGCCTCGTCATACGACTCGGAGTCGGCGGCAGCGGCAAGCTCCGCCGGCAAGCCGGCCTCGGCCAGCGCTTCGGCGATGATGTGCCCGTAGTCCCTGCGGCCCTGGTGGTGAATGCGCTCGCCCAGCGCGTCATAGAGCGGCTTGAGCACCGCGTCGCCATGCGCCGCATGGGCGGCGGTCAACACCCGGACGGGCGCCCACGCAGCGTCCATGAGGGCCTGGTAGTCGGGATCGAGATCGCGACCCTGGTTGAGGACCGACAACGACATGACCGACCACGTGACATCGACCGGGCGGGCCTGCTCGACCTCCATAAGCCAGCGAGAGGTCATCCACGCCCACGGACATACGGGGTCGAACCACATCTCGGCCTGCGCGCGGGCACGGCTGACCTCGGGAGCATCGTCAGGCATGAACCAAATGTATCGTGCAAATCCTGATCGCCCTCCACCCTTGCGCGTGGGAGGGCGCCGTCCGAGAGCCAGGGAAAGTTCGGCGGCGCCGTGACAGGATGACTCCTTGTGGCCCCGATCGGGCCGTCGTCGACAACAGGAGCTACCGGTGCCGGGAACGAATCTGACCCGCGAAGAGGCGCAGGACCGCGCCGCCAAGATCGCCACGACGAGATATGCCGTCGACCTCGACCTGACCACGTCCGCGGAGACCTTCCGCAGCGTGACGACGGTGCGGTTCACCTGCTCGGCCCCCGGCACGGACACCTTCATCGACCTGATTGCCCCCAGCGTCGAGACGATCACGCTCAACGGCGAATCTCTGGACCCCGCAACGCATTTCGCAGATTCGCGGATCGTCCTACCCGGGCTCGCCGCCGACAACGAACTCGTCGTCGATGCGACCTGCGTCTATATGAACACCGGTGAGGGATTGCACCGTTTCGTCGATCCGGTCGACGACGAGGTCTACCTCTACACCCAGTTCGAGGTGCCCGACAGCCGCCGCATCATGGCCGTCTTCGAGCAGCCCGATCTGAAAGCCGAGTTCAGCTTCACCGTCACCGCACCGGACCACTGGCAGGTCGTGTCGAACGCGATCACGCCCGAAGCCGAGCCGGTGCGCGAAGGCGTGGCCCGGTGGGCCTTCCCCGCGACCGGACGGATCTCCTCCTATATCACCGCCCTCGTCGCCGGACCGTATGCCGTGGTGCGTGACAGCGTGACCACCCGCGCCGGCGAGATCCCCCTCGGCGTCTTCTGCCGCACCTCGATGCTCGAGCACCTCGATGCCCAGAACATCATCGACTGCACCAAGGCCGGTTTCGCCTTCTTCGAGGAGATGTTCGACACCGCCTACCCCTTCACCAAGTACGACCAGCTCTTCACGCCGGAATACAACATGGGCGCGATGGAGAACGTCGGCTGCGTGACCATCAACGAGCTCTACGTCTTCCGCGGCAAGGTCCCCGACGCCATGGTCGAGCGTCGAGCGCTGACGATCCTGCACGAACTCGCCCACATGTGGTTCGGCGACCTCGTCACCATGAAGTGGTGGAACGACCTGTGGCTCAACGAATCCTTCGCCGAGTGGGCGTCCACGACCTGCCAGGCCGAGGCCACCGAGTGGGTGACCGCCTGGACGACCTTCTGCACCCACGAGAAGGCCTGGGCCTACCGCCAGGACCAGCTCTCCTCGACCCACCCGATCGTCGCGGACATCGGTGACCTGCACGACGTCGAGACCAACTTCGACGGCATCACCTACGCCAAGGGCGCCTCGGTCCTGAAACAACTCGTGGCGTATGTCGGACGGGAGCAGTTCGTCGCCGGCCTGCGCACCTACTTCGCCAAGCACGCGTGGGGCAACACGACGCTCGATGACCTGCTCGACGAACTCGAGGTCGCGTCCGGCCGGGACCTGCGCGCCTGGTCCACCAAGTGGCTCGAGACGGCCGGGGTCAATGTGCTGCGGCCGGTGCTGGCCACCGACGACCGTGGGCTGATCAGCGAGGCGGCCATCGAGCAGACCGTCGCTTCTGGGGACGACCTCCTCCGGCCGCACAAGTTGAACGTCGGATCCTTTGTGCTGGAAGGCGATTCGTTCCGGCGTATCGCTTCCTACGAGGTCGACGTCGACGGCGCCCGCACCGAGGTTCCCGGCCTGATCGGGACGGCGGCACCGGACGTGGTGCTCGTCAACGACGAGGACCTCGCCTACGCCAAGATCCGTCTCGACGAGCGCTCCCTGGCCGCGGTCCTGGCTCACCCGCGCGGCTTCACCGACACCCTCCCCCACTCGCTGGTCATCGCGGCCCTGTGGGATATGACCCGGGACGCCGAGATGCGCGCGAGTGATTATCTGCCCTTCGCGCTCGCCGCCATCGAGGGCGAACGCGACTCGACCCTGCTGCGCACGCTGCTCGCTCAGGTGTCCACCTGTCTGACCCACTACCTCGCGCCCGAGCACCGGCCGGCGGCCCGGGCCGAGGTCGTCGCCCGGCTGCGGGCGCTCGCCGAGGGTGCGCCCGGCGGCAGCGACTCTCAGCTCCAGTTGCTCAGCGGGTATGCCTCCTTGCTTGCCCCGGGCGACGACCCGGCATACCTTCGCGGGCTGCTGGACGGCTCGACGACCCTCGACGGCCTCGCCGTCGACACCGACATGCGGTGGACGCTGGTGACCGCGCTGGCCGCCATCGGCGCCGAAGGCGAGGGCGATCTCATTGCGGCGGAGCTGGATCGCGACGACACCTCCAACGGACGGGAGCGTGCCGCCCGGGCCCGCGCCGCCCGGCCGACGGCGGAGGCCAAGGCGGCGGCGTGGGCCGAGGGGGTCGAGAACGCCAGCACCCCCAACACGGTCATCGACGCCCTCGCGGTGGGCTTCAACAAGGCCGACGACCCGGCGCTGCTGCTGCCCTATATCGCGAAGTTCCTCGACGGCGTCATGGACGTCATGGCGACCCGCACCTTCGCCATCGCCGAGGCCATCAACGGCTTCTATCCGAGCGGACTGGCCGGTCCCGAACTGCTCGAGGCGACCAACGCCTGGCTCGACACCCATCCTGACGCGCCGGCGCCGACCCGGCGCACCATCGCCGAGAACCGCGACGGCGTCGCGCGCGCCGTCGCCGCGCAGGAACGCGACCGCAAGGAGGCCTGATCCCGGTGCCTGCCGCCCTCCCGGACTGGACTCGGGCCGAGGTCTGGGACTGGTTCGACGGTGTGCCCATCCGGGTCATCGCCACCATCGCCGGCGCCATCGTCGTGCGCTGGCTGCTGCACCGGATCATCCGGCGCATGGTGACCCTGGCGATCGCGCGCGGCGAACGGGAGGAACGTTCGCGCACCGGACGCGTGCTCGCCCACGCCACCGGCTGGTCGCTGGACCGGCACCGCCAGCGCTTGGCGACGCTCGGCACCCTGTTGCGCAGCATCATCACCGTCGTCGTCTCCCTCGTGGCGCTGTTGACCGTGATGTCGCTGCTCGGCATACCGCTGGCGCCGCTGCTCGCCTCCGCCGGCGTCGGCGGCCTCGCGCTCGGCTTCGGCGCGCAGAGCCTCGTCAAGGACTTCCTGTCCGGGGTGTTCATGATCATGGAGGACCAGTACGGCGTCGGCGACGTCATCGACGTCGGGGAGGTCATCGGAACCGTCGAGGATGTCACCCTGCGCATCACGTCCCTGCGGGACGCCAACGGCGTGACCTGGCACGTGCGCAATGGCGAGATCCTGCGCGTGGGCAACAAGAGCCAGGGCTGGGCGCAGACGATCGTCGAACTGCCGATCGGGTATGACGCGGACGTCGAGGTCGCACTCACAGCGCTCGACAAGGCCGTCGCCGGGTTCGCGGGCGCTGCCACGTGGCGGGACAAAGTGCTCGAGCCGCCTCAGGTCCTCGGCGTCCAGTCCCTCACCGGCGGCGCGATGACTCTGGGGATTCTCGCCAAATGCGTTGCGGGAGAGGAATTCTCCGTCCAGCGCGAGCTGCGTTTGCGCGCGAAGCACGCCCTCGACCAGGCGGGCGTCCCCGGTTCCCGGCCGATCGGCATACCACCCAGCACTGGAGGTGCCCCGTGACCCAGCAACAATCCGTCACCTTCTACGAGGCCGTCGGCGGACACGAGACCTTTCGCCGGCTCGTCGCGCGCTTCTACGAGGGCGTGCGCCATGACGAGCCGCTGCGCGCGCTCTATCCGGAGGAGGATCTCGGGCCGGCCGAGGAACGACTGCGGATGTTCCTCGAGCAGTACTGGGGCGGCCCGACGACCTACTCCGAGCAGCGTGGCCATCCGCGGCTGCGGATGCGGCACGTGCCCTTCGCGGTCACTCCCGACATGCGCGACCGCTGGCTGCTGCACATGATGGACGCCGTGGATTCCATTGCCCTGCAACCCGCCCACGATGCGATCCTGCGCGACTACGTTACGCGCGCGGCCTACAGCCTCGTCAACACGATGGATTAGCCCTCACACCGTCAGGCCGCGCTCCGCGAAGACCTCGCGAAGGGCGTCGGGCCGATCGGTGACGATGCCATCGACGCCGAGATCGAGGAGGCGGTGCATCTCGTCCGGCTCGTCGATGGTCCACACGTGGACATGCTTGCCGATGTCGTGGGCCCGCCGCACCAGCGCCGGCGTGACCAACTCGACCCGTCGGCCCCGGACGACGTGATGGGTGGGGATCTGCAGCACTGCGGCCGGCGAATGCAGCAGCCGGCTCACGAGCCACGGGGTGAAACGCAGCGAGGCGACACCGGTCATGCCGGCGGCCGTCGCGAGCCGCGGGCCGAGCGCCTTGCGCACGGCACGCAGCCGGCGTTCGGAGAAGGAGCCGACACACACCCGGTCGCGCACTCGCATGCGCTCCACCGTCTCGACGAGCGGCGCGATCGCGCCGGGCGCCTTGACGTCGATATTGACGTGGGCGCCGGGGAACTCCTCGAGGACCTCCGCGAGCAGCGGTATGCCGTCGCCCGTCGGTGTCCGCACTTGCGCGAGGTCGGTGTGGCGCAGCGCCGCGATCGCCCCGGACCCGTCGGTCACCCGGTCCAGGTGCGTGTCGTGGAAGGCGACGAGCGCGCCGTCAGCGGTGGCGTGGACGTCGGTCTCGAGATAGCGAAATCCCAGGTCGATCGCGTGCCGGAACGCGGCGATCGTGTTCTCCCGCTGGGCGTTCGGCGCGTAGAGCGCGCCCCCGCGGTGGGCCAGCCCCACCGGGCCGGTCAGGTCGAAGTAGGGGTGGTCGGCCGCACGCATCGTCAGAGTCTCGCCCACACGGCCGTGTCGGTTGGCACCGAACCATCGGGGCTGAGCGCGTCCGAGGACAACAGCACCTGAGCGCCGTCCGGCAGCGACACGGAGTCCGCGCCGAGGTTGACGAGCACCAGTGTGTCCGCCGCGCCGCCGTTGACATACGCGACGACGTCCGCGCCGTAGCTTGTGACCTCCGCCAGGCTGCCGAGGCCGAGAGCCCGGTCCCGGCGCAGACCGATGGCCGCCCGGTAGAACTCCAGCGTGGATCCGGCGACGTCCTCCTGCGCATCGGCCGCCAGGGCGGCATACTCCGGCGGCTGGGGCAGCCACGTCCGGCCGGTTGCGCTGAAGCCGAGGGCGGGCTGATTGGCGTTCCAGGGCAACGGGATCCGGCAGCCATCCCGGCCCTTCTCCTTGCCTTCGGTGCGCATGAAGGTCGGGTCCTGGCGAACTTCACCGGGCAGCGCCGTGTGGTCCGGGAGCCCGAGTTCCTCGCCCTGGTAGATGTAGGCCGACCCCGGCAGACCCAGCATCAGCAAGGTCGCGGCCTTGGCGCGGCGCAGGCCCAGCTGGGCGTCCGGTTGCGGGTCGTCGGCGCCGATGCCGTTGGGGCGCCGAGGGCCGACCGGCAGGCCGAGCCGGGAGGTATGCCGCACGACGTCGTGATTGCTCAACACCCAGGTCGTCGTCGCATCGACCGCATCGTTGACGTGCAACGACTTGGCGATGACGTCGCGCAAATCCCTTGCCCGCCAGGCGCATTCGAGGAAGTCGAAGTTGAAGGCCTGGTGGAACTCGTCCTCGCGCAGATAGAGCGCGCCGCGCTCCGGCGGATTGACCCAGGACTCGGCGCACATGATGCGCTCGGGATTGTCGTAGGAATTCAGCAGGGCGCGCCACGAGCGATAGATCTCGTGCACACCGTCCTTGTCCCACATGGGCGAATCCGAAGTCGGACGCGGGTCGTCGTCGACGAAACCGTCCCAGTCGGGCAGCTGCTGGTCCTTCACGAGGGCGTTGGCGACGTCGACCCGGAATCCCGCGACGCCGCGGGCCAGCCAGAAGTCGATGATGTCGAGGAACTCGGCGCGCACCTGCGGGTGCTCCCAGTTCAGATCCGGCTGCTTGACGTCGAAGAGGTGCAGATACCACTGCCCCGGGGTCCCGTCCGGCTCGATCACGCGGGTCCAGGCCGGGCCGCCGAAGACCGACTTCCAGTTGTTCGGCGGGGTCTGCCCCGCGGCGCCCTTCCCGTCCCGGAAGAGGTATCGCTCGCGCTCCGGGCTGCCCGGACCGGCGGCCAACGCCGCCTGGAACCACGCGTGCTCATCGGAGGTGTGATTGGGCACCAGGTCGACAATCACCTTCAGCCCCAACGCATTTGCGTCGCTAAGCAGATCCTCGAAGTCGGCGAGCGTGCCGAACAGCGAGTCGACGTCGCGGTAGTCGGCGACGTCATAGCCGGCGTCCGCCTGGGGCGAGCGATAGAACGGCGAGAACCAGATGGCGTCGACTCCGAGGGCCTTCAGATATGGCAGTCGAGACCGCGCGCCCGGCAGGTCGCCGATCCCGTTGCCGTCGCCGTCGGCGAAGGACCGCGGATAGATCTGGTAGATGACCGCATGCCGCCACCAGGACGCATCGGCGCGGTCACGGGCATGGATCGGTCGAGAATCGAGGACGGTCACGGTCATCTATTGGATCGCACCGGCGCGGCTTAGCCAAACCGCGCGGCTCACGTCCGGTCAGGCCGACGTCAGCAGGTGCGTCACCTGGTCCACCACCCGCGAGGCACCGGCGATGTGCCAGCGCCGGTCGCGATGGTGAATGACCGATCCGACGCCTCCGACACCGCGGACCAGCGCCAGCCCGGGATACCAGTCCCAGTCGGCCGTGCCACATTGCAGGAACGCACCGGTCCGCCCGGTCGCGACGGCGGCCAGTTCGCTGGAGGAAGACCCGAACATCCGCACCGTCGCGGCGCCCCGGGCGGCCGCGAGCCACGGCTCCAACAGCGCTGGGTCGGCCAACCGGCGGGCGTGCAGGTAGGTCGCCAGCGCACCGTCGGCGAGGTCGTGGCCCGCGAGCTTCGGCAGGTGGCGGCCGTTGAGGGTCGTCTCCCCCTGCCCGTGCGCATCGACGCGGCCCACCCAGGTCTCGTCGCTCGGTTCCTGGCGGATCGCCCCGACCAGGCTGCCATCGCTGTGCCGCAACGCGATTGCGCTGCACCACGGCCCCACACCGTTGGCGAAGTTGAAGGTGCCGTCGATCGGATCGATGACCCAGGTCCGCCCCGATGAGGAGGGCCAGGTCGAGCCCTCCTCCCCCACGATCCCGTCGTCGGGCCGTAGCGCGGACAAGGCCGCGACGATGTCGGCCTCGGCTCGGTGGTCCGCCGCCGTCACGAAGTCCGCGGCCGAGGTCTTGCGCGTCCGTTCGAGGGGCCCGGCACGCAAGTGCGCACCGATCGCCGCCCCTCGACGCACCAGCGCGGCGGCCAGGTCCCCGTCGTCGTCCGGTGCCCCGAGTCCCTCCAGCCACTCGTCCGTGCCGGGCAGAACCGCTGCGGGCGTCATGACAGCAACATTAACGGGCGAGGGCGTGCCCGGCGGCTGTGCTCAGCCGCCACCAGGGCCCAGACCGGAAGAGTCGCGCCGGCTCGCCCGGAGTGAGGAAGCGCAGGCGGTATGCCGCGAACGCCAGCCCCCGCGGCGCGTGCCAGCCGGTGAGGGGTTCGCCCCAGACCCGGGCGCGGAGGGCGTCGACCTGCGCAGCCAGACCGGTGCCCGCCTCGCCGAGTTCAGTGATCCCGACGCGCACCTCGCGGATGAGGTCCTCGGCGTCGAGCTCGCCGGCCGGTTCCCACCCCGAGCGCGGCGGCGACTGCGCGGCCCACGGCTCGAACAGCGACATCGGGGGCACGGGGATCTCGTAACGGTCGGGGTGGTGCGCCCGGCCGTAGGCGATGCGGTCGAGCACAGCCGCCGCCGGCACGACCACGTCGACGTCCTCGCCGGGTTCGACCGCGAAGGTGCGCAGGCCCAAAACCGTGCCGCCCCCGGTGATTCCGCGTCCGGGCACGACGCAGACGTATGCCGCGAGCACCGGGCCCGAGGCGACCAACCGGATGCCCGCGTCGGCGTCCGCCGTGCGCACGATCGTCGCGTAGCGCTTCAGGTCGTCCTGTGATTCGGCATCCGCCAGCACGATCCCGCTCATCGCCGGCGCCACCGGAAGGCGACGGGTTCACCGGCCAGGCCCTGCAACACCTCGCGCTCCCGCGGATCCAGCCGCCGCGGCGCGGACCGCGCGAAGTCGTAGGCGACGAGTGAGGTCTCGGCGCGGGCATACAACTGCTCGCCCACCTCGTCGGGGTCGCGCACCTCATAAGCCACGTCGAAACTGGCGCCGGCGATCGCCGTGGGCCACAACATGATCCGCACCGGCGCGTGCCGGAAGACCAGCGGCGCGAGGTATTCGATCTCGTGGCGGGCAACGAGCACTCCGGAGTCCAGCATCGAACGGTCCTCGTCGAACCACTCCGCGAAGGCCGCAACCCGGGCGTCCTCGAGGAGGCGGAGGAACTGGACGTTGTTGACGTGCCCGTAAGCGTCCATGTCGGACCACCGCAGGGCAACATCGACACTGCGGCTCACGACGGCTTGCCCTTGCCTCTCGAGCGCTTCGGGCCGGTGCGCGGCGCCCCGGCGCTCTCGGGTTGAGCCGCCTGTGTCGTCGCGGCCGGGTCGGCCGCAGCGACGCCGCGGGTCTCGGGTGCCTTGGCAGCGCCGCGCGGCGGCGCGGCCTCCTTCTCGCTGACGTGCCGCAGCACGAGCATGCTGCGCGGCGCCACCTCGACCACGCTCCCGGCCGTGTGAATCGAATCGTCGGTTTCGGTTGCGCCTGTGTCGATCTCGATCTTCCAGGCCAGTCCGTAGTCGGCGATGGGCAGGGTGAACGGCAGCATCTCGTGGTGGGCGTTGAAGATCAGCAGGAAGCTGTCACCCTTGATGCGCATGCCACGCACATCGGGCTCCGGGATCGCCTGACCGTTGAGGAAGACCATGATCGAGCGGGCATGCCCGTTGCGCCAGTCCGATTCACTCATCTGCGACCCGGCCGGGGTGAACCACGAGATGTCGTGCACCTCGCTCTCGCCGCCGTGGTCAGCGCTGCCGGCGAAGAACCGGCGCCGGCGGAAGACGGGGTTCTCCTTGCGCAGCTGCAGCACGCGGCGGGTGAAGTCGAGCAGGTCGCGTTGATCGGCGTCGAGGTCCCAGTTCATCCAGGCGATCTCGTTGTCCTGGCAGTAGGCGTTGTTGTTGCCGCCCTGGGTGCGGCTGACCTCGTCACCGTGGGCGAGCATCGGAACGCCTTGGGAGAGAAGGAGAGTCGTGATGAAGTTCTTTTGCTGCCGGATGCGCAGCGCGCGAATGACGGGATCGTCGGTCGGGCCCTCGACGCCACAGTTCCACGACCGGTTGTGGCTCTCGCCGTCGCGGTTGTCCTCACCGTTGGCGGCGTTGTGCTTGTCGTTGTAGGAGACCAGGTCCCGCAGCGTGAAGCCGTCGTGGGCGATGACGAAGTTGATGGAGGCGATCGGCTTGCGGCCGGAATGTTCGTAGAGGTCGGAACTGCCGGTGATGCGTGAGGCGAACTCGCCGATGGTCGCCGGCTCGCCGCGCCAGAAGTCACGCACGGTGTCGCGGTACTTGCCGTTCCATTCGGTCCACAGGGGCGGGAAGTTGCCGACCTGATAACCACCCTCGCCGATGTCCCACGGCTCGGCGATGAGTTTGACCTGGCTGACGACCGGGTCCTGCTGGATCAGGTCGAAGAAGGCCGACAGCTTGTCGACCTCGTGGAACTGGCGGGCCAGCGTGGCGGCGAGGTCGAAGCGGAAACCGTCGACGTGCATCTCGGTGACCCAGTAACGCAACGAGTCCATGATCAGTTGCAGCACATGGGGATTGCGCATCAACAGCGAGTTGCCGGTGCCGGTGGTGTCGTAGTAGTGCGCCGGATTGCTTTGCACCAGGCGGTAATACGCGAGGTTGTCCAGGCCGCGGAACGCGAGCGTCGGGCCCATGTGGTTGCCCTCGGCGGTGTGGTTGTAGACGACGTCGAGGATGACCTCGATACCGGCCGCGTGCAGCGACTTGACCATCGACTTGAACTCGGGCACCTGCTCACCCCGGGTGCCGTAGGCGGCATACCCGTTGTGCGGCGCAAAGAACCCGATCGTGTTGTAGCCCCAGTAGTTCGACAGGCCCTTGTCCTGCAAGTGGAAGTCGTCGACGAACTGATGCACCGGCATCAGCTCGATGGCGGTGACGCCGAGGGAGACGAGGTGATCGATCATCGCCGGGTGGGCAATGCCGGCATAGGTGCCGCGCAGCGCCTCGGGGATGTCGGGGTGCAGCATCGTCATGCCCTTGACGTGCGCCTCGTAGATGACGCTCTCGTGGTACTCCCGCTTCGGGGGCCGGTCCTGGTCCCAGTCGAAGAAGGGGTTGACGACGACGGACAGCAGGGTATGCCCGAGGCTGTCGAGCCCGTTGCGCTCGCCTTTGGTGCCCCGGTCCACGTCGGTCATCGGATAGCTGAAGAGCGACGGGTCACCCTCCATGTGCCCGTCGATCGCCTTGGCGTAGGGGTCGAGGAGGAGTTTGTCGGGGTCGAAGCGCAGGCCCAGTTCCGGCAGGTAGGGCCCGTGGACCCGGAAACCGTAACGCTGACCCGGTTGCAGACCCGGCAGGTAGCTGTGCCAGACGAATCCGTCGACCTCCTGCAGCGGGACGCGCTCCTCGGTGCCGTCGTCGCCGATGAGGCACAGCTCGACCGCTGTCGCGCCTTCGGAGAAGACGGCGAAGTTGACGCCCGAGCCGTCGTAAGTGGCCCCAAGGGGGTAGGGCTTACCCGGCCACAGATCCATGCTGTCCTCACCGTAGGCTGTTTGTGAACCTAGAACCTATCCGCCCGCGCACGCGGACGGAAATCACTGCAAGGGAGCAGCCATGTCCGAGTCCACCCGAGTCGCCGTCGTCACCGGTGCTGCCCGCGGTATCGGGGCAGCCACCGCGATGCGCCTGGCCAAGGACGGCAACGCCGTCGCCGTGCTCGATCTGGACGAGGGTGCCTGCGCGGGCACCGTCGACGCCATCACCGCTGCCGGCGGCCGGGCGTTGGCGGTCGGCGTGGACGTCTCGGACGAGGCCCAGGTCCAGGGCGCCGTCACCCGCATCGCCGAGGAGCTCGGCGCCCCCGTCATCCTCGTCAACAACGCGGGCATCATCCGCGACAACCTGATCTTCAAGATGACGACAGCTGACTGGGATGCCGTGATGGGCGTGCACCTGCGCGGAGCCTTCCTCATGGTGCGCGAGTGCCAGAAGTACATGACGCAGGAGAAGTACGGCCGCATCGTCAACCTGTCCTCCTCCTCCGCGCAGGGCAACCGCGGCCAGGCCAACTACTCCGCCGCCAAGGCCGGCCTGCAGGGCTTCACCAAGACTCTCGCCATCGAGCTCGGCCGTTTCGGCGTCACGGCCAACGCCGTCGCCCCCGGGTTCATCCAGACCGATATGACGGCGGCCACCGCCGAGCGCATCGGTATGCCGTTCGACGAGTTCATCGCCGCCACCGCCAAGACCATCCCGGTTGCCCGCGTCGGCCAGCCCGACGACATCGCCGCGACGATCAGCTTCCTGTGCTCCGAGGAGGCCGGCTTCGTCTCCGGTCAGGTCATCTACGTCGCCGGTGGCCCGCTCGACTGACCTGCCCTGCTCTTCCGACCGGTCCCGGCGTCCCGTCTAGTAGTGGGACCCTGGCCAGGCTTGCGCCGTCACGGAGCCTGATCGCGCGCACGGTCGTGTCGACGAAGCTCGACAGTTCCGCGGCATACGCCATGCCGTTCGCGATGACGGGCGGGCCGCCGACGCGGTACGCGGGAAGGCGAACCGGCCAACGATGAGCGTCAACGTCGCGTCTCCTGTCGATGAACGGGTGCCACTGGCGAACGTCGCCGAGGCGGTGGTGTCGACCGGTCTCGGCCGACCGGGCCGCCACCGGGGCCCAAGCACAGCAGGCGATTCCATTGAGGCAGGAACACGCGGCCGCGAGAGATGGCCGCCCCCATCGGCTCGTAACCGGCTCCGCCGGGCAGGGCAAGGGTCAGCAGCCGTCGTCCCGAGCCGATCGAGAATCCGAGAAGCGCCGGCGTGTCGAGAACGGCTCCAGCCGGCACCCCGATCAGGACGACTCCGCCGCCGCAGACCATCCCGGGACTGAGCCATGCCTCGTTGGTGAAGCGCCAGCGAATTACCCCGGTCGCGGCATCCAGGGCGACCAGGTCGGTTTCGGCGTTCGCCAACACCGTGGATCCAGACCAGGCAACTGCCCGCCACACCGATTTGCCCAGCTCGGTCTGCCAGAGGGTGGTGCCGTCGGCGACGCTGACGGCGCGCACCGCGCCCGAATAGCTGCCATCGCCGGTGCTCCCGACGAATGCGCGACCGGAGGCCCGGTCCACGGCGATGCCGAAACCATCCATGGTCCAGCCGTTCGTGCCGGGCAACCGGTTCTGCCACGCAACCTTTCCGTCGGACAGGTTCAGTGCCGTCACCCGCGAGTTGCCCTCGTTCCCCGCGATGACCAGGCCGCCGGCTGCACTCGGCGAGCCGAACATCCCCGCCCAGTACTCCGGGTCGACCCACCCCCAGCGCCGCCCTCCCGTCCTGAGGTCGAAGGCCTGGACGCGGTCCTCGCTGCCCACGAGCACCGTGCTCCCGGCGATGCTCGGTGACGCGAAACCCGATCTGGCCAGCCGACGCTTCCACACCAGTGCTCCGGTGCGGGCATCGATGGCGCCAAGATGCGAATCCGAGCCGTCGAGTCCTGTCGCCACAACCAGCCCATGGGCGTAGACGGGTGTCGTGGGGACCACTGCGCCGATCGAGCGGGACCAGACGCGAGTGCCGGTCTGTGCGTCATACCGAACAACCGTCCGGCCGCCGAGGAAAACTCCGTTGCCCACGACGGTGGGGTCTCCGGTGGCGGGCGCCCACCCGGACTCCGCCACCGGACGCTGCCACAGCTGACCCAGGGAGCCGACGGTCGCCACCGTTACCGTCGTTTCGGTGCGCGCCCAGCCCGAGTGGCCGCTGTCCGCCATGAACTGGGGATAGTCGTCGGCAGTGGCGTCGGGGCCTGGCCAGGCCGCCGCCTCCGCCGTCGTGCTCAGCGGGGTCGTGACTCCCGCCGCCAGGCCCGCGGCGAGAGCCGCGCGCCGCGATACGTCACTCATGTGCGCCTCCCCTGCTCAGCCGCCCGCGCGGCCTGCCGTGGATTCGACATTAGGCGGTGTCGGCCTCGCCTGCAACGGTTCGTGGAGAGTCACAGGCCTGCGACCAGCGTCACTCCCCCGTCCACGACAAGGGTCTGGCCAGTGATCCACCCCGCATCCGAGGACAACAGGAAGCTGACCGCCCCCGCGATGTCCTCCGGCACACCCAGCCGGTTGAGGGGGTAGGGCGCGGCGACCTGCTCCTCCCGGCCGTCATACAGGGCCTCGGCGAACTTGGTCTTCACGACGGCGGGGGCGACGGCGTTGACGCGCACCGCCGGCCCCAACTGGTAGCCCAACTCGACGGTGAGGTGGATCAGCGCGGCCTTCGACACGCCATACATCCCGATCACGCCGGAGGCACCGATCCCGGCGACCGAGGCGACGTTGACGATGGCGCCGCGGCCGCCGTCGGCGAGCCCGGCCGCCACCACTTTCTGGGTCCACGAGAGCGCGGCCACGACATTGGTATCGAGGATCTTGCGGGCCGCGTCGAGTGGGGTGTCGAGGATCGGGCCGTATGCCGGGTTGATGCCGGTGTTGTTGACCATCAGGTCGAGCCGGCCGAAGGTTTCCTTTGCCGCGGCGATGGTCTCGTCCTGGTGCGCCTCGTCGGCCGCGTTGCCGGCGATGGCCACCGCATGCTCCGGACCACCCAACGCGGTGACTGCCTCGGCGAGCGCTTCGGGCTTGCGCGCGGTGATGACTACCTTCGCTCCCTCGTCGACGAGGCGGTGAGCGATGGCCAGCCCGATGCCGCGGGAGGCACCGGTGACGATGGCGACGGATCCGTCGTGGCGGGCAGTCATGGGGTGAGGCAACTCCTTCTGTCAGGGCGGGACCGGGCGAACTCCACCATGCCGTGACCGGTCCGTCAATGAGGCCCGTCACTCGTGGGGGCTTCTGGTGCGGCATGCTTGCCTTCATGATCGAACGCGCGCGGACTCAGGAACTCCACGCGCGCATCTACGACGTGGCGGCGATCCCCCTGACGGACGGGGTCACCGAGACGGCGATGCGGCTGATGGAGGCCGCCGCCGACGCCTTCGCCGACCGGGGCTTCCACGCGACGACGACGCGCGACATCGCCGGTCGCGCCGGCCTGTCGCCCGCCGGGGTCTACGTCCACTTCGCCTCCAAGGAAGACCTGCTCTATTCGATCTGCCGGCGCGGGCACACGGCCGCGCGGGACATGCTCGTCGAGGCGGCCGCGGCCGCGGATACGCCGACCGAGGCGCTCTACGCCATCTTGGTCAACTTCTCGCGCTGGCACGCCGAGCAGTACCGCGTGGGCCGGATCGTGCAATACGAGTTCGGCCACCTGACGGCCACCCACCGGGACAAGGTGATGGCCCTGCGGAAGCAGATCGACTCCGTCGTGCGCTCGGTCCTGACCGACGGCGTGGCGCGCGGGGAGTTCCAGATCGACGATGTGCCGCATACGGCCCTCGCCCTCCTCTCGCTGTGCATCGACGTCGCCCGCTGGTACGAGCCGGGCATCAAGCGGACACCGCAGGAGATCGGCGAGATCAACGGTGAACTCGGCCTGCGTCTGGTCGGCGCGCGCTGACGAAGGGGACCGCAGGCGCTGCCCCTGACGGCCTGGACGATTTCGGTTCGCCCTGCGCGGCCTGTATTCTGGTGACACGTGGATAACTTCCTCGCCGAGCAACCGATCCTGCTCCTGTTTCTGTTGCTGGCGATCGGGACACTACTCGGCAAGATCAGCATCCGGGGCGTCGGTCTCGGGCCGGCGGGCGTGCTCTTCGCCGCCCTCGCCTTCTCCGCCATCCACCCCGACTGGGCCGTTCCAGAGGTGGTCGGCAACCTCGGCCTCGCGCTTTTCGCCTACACCATCGGGATCGTGGCCGGACCCTCCTTCTTCTCCGGCCTCCGACGCGGCGCCCGGCCCATCGGGCTCGTCGCCGTCACCCTCGTCGCGCTCGGCGCGCTGACCTACGGCATCGGTCGCGGGCTCGGCTTCAGCTCCGGCACCATCGCCGGGTTGTATGCCGGGTCCAACACGAACACCCCCGGCCTCGCCGCCGCGATCATCCGCCTCGACGGCTCACCGGAGCCGACGGTCGGCTACTCACTGTCGTATGTCGGTGGGGTGCTGGTGATGCTGCTCACCGCGGCATACGTGGTGCGCGCCGGCCGGGCCGCACCCGATCCCGAAGCCGCGGCGAACCGGCCGGAGGTCGAGACCCGCGTCATCGAGATCACCCACGACAACGTGATGGACATCAGCGAACTGCACCGCACCCCATACGGTGAAGTGCTCTTCTCCCGCCACCGCACCCCCGACGGCGAGATGCACATGGCGTCCGGCGAGACCGTGCTCCGCCCCGGCGATCTCGTGCATCTCGTGGGGTCCGAGCGGGCGCTGAACCACCTGACCAAACAACTCGGCCGGGCGAGCGCCGCCGTGTTGACGATGGAACGCGACGAATTCGACTTCCGGCGAATCATCCTGTCCGACAAGGCATTGTTCGGCAAGACGATCGGCGAGCTGCACCTGTGGGACCGGTTCATGGCGCGGGCGACGCGCGTGCGCCGCGGCGACCAGGACTTCCTTGCCACCGAGCACCTCATCGTCCAGCCGGGCGACCGCATCCGGGTCACCGCCCCCGCGGACCAGATGGGCAAGGTCGCGAAGTTCCTCGGGGATTCCGAGCACGCCATCTCCGATATCAACCCGCTGGGCCTGGCCACGGGTATGGCGCTCGGCCTCCTGCTCGGGACCGTGCCCTTCGTCGTGCCCGGCCTCGGGACCTTGCACCTGGGTGCGGCGGCCGGACCCTTGCTGGTGGGGCTCGTCGTCGGGCGTCTGGGTCGAACCGGCCGGCTGCTGTGGACGCTGCCGCATTCGGGTGCCGAGACCCTCACCCAGCTGGGGCTTCTGCTGTTCCTGGCGTATGCCGGTGGCCGCGCCGGTAGCCAGGTGGTCACCGCCATCACCTCGCCGCTCGGTGTCAAACTCGTGCTCGCCGGCCTGGTCATCACGGCGGCTCACGCCGCCGTCCTCGCCCTCGGTGCCCGCCAGCTCGCCCTCGCCGCCCCCCGGACGGCCGGCATCCTGGCGGGTTCGCAGACCCAGCCGGCTGTGCTGGCCTACGCCAACGAGTCCACGGGCCACGACCCCCGCGTCACCCTGGGGTACGCCCTGGTCTACCCCGTCGCCATGGTGGTCAAGATCATGGCCTGTCAGATCCTGACGATGTTGCCGTAGCCGGCCGCGTCGTATGGGCGGCGGCCGCTGGCGGGAGACGGCCGAACGTGGCGCAGGGCCGGGGGCCGGCGGCTATCCGCGCCGGCCCCGTGGGCCAGGCTCAGTCGCGGTGCAGCTTGCGATAGGTCACGCGGTGCGGGCGGGCCGCTTCCTCGCCGAGGCGCTCGACCTTGTTCTTCTCGTAGGCCTCGAAGTTGCCCTCGAACCAGAACCACTTGGACGGATCCTCGTCGGTTCCCTCCCACGCGAGGATGTGGGTGGCGACCCGGTCGAGGAACCACCGGTCGTGGCTGATGACCACGGCGCAGCCGGGGAAGTCGAGCAGGGCGTTCTCGAGCGAGCCGAGGGTTTCGACGTCGAGGTCGTTGGTCGGCTCGTCGAGCAGGAGCAGGTTGCCGCCCTGCTTCAAGGTCAAAGCGAGGTTGAGCCGGTTGCGCTCGCCACCGGAGAGAACGCCGGCCTTCTTTTGCTGGTCCGGACCTTTGAACCCGAACTGCGAAACGTATGCGCGCGAGGGGATTTCGACGTTTCCGACCTTGATGAAGTCGAGCCCGTCGGAGACGACCTCCCACAGATTCTTCTCCGGGTCGATGCCGGCGCGGGACTGGTCGACATACGAGATCTTGACAGTCTCGCCGATCTTGACGCTGCCCTCGTCTGCCTCCTCGAGCCCCACGATGGTCTTGAAGAGGGTCGTCTTGCCGACGCCATTGGGGCCGATGACGCCGACGATTCCGTTGCGGGGCAAGGTGAAGGAGAGGTCGTCGATCAGGATGCGGTCGCCGAACCCCTTCTCGAGGTCGCGGACCTCGATGACTTGTGAGCCGAGCCGCGGGCCCGGCGGGATCGCGATCTCCTCGAAGTCGAGTTTGCGGGTCCGCTCCGCCTCGGCCGCCATCTCCTCATACCGCTGCAAGCGCGCCTTGGACTTGGTCTGCTTCGCCTTGGCATTGGAGCGCACCCACTCCAGTTCCTCCTGGAGCCGCTTGGCGAGCTTGGCGTCCTTCTTGCCCTGGACCTCCAGGCGGGCGCGCTTCTTCTCCAGGTATGTCGAGTAGTTGCCCTCATAGGGATAGGCGCGGCCGCGGTCGAGTTCGAGGATCCACTCGGCCACGTTGTCCATGAAGTAGCGGTCGTGGGTGACGGCGACGACGCACCCCTGGTATGCCGCGAGGTGCTGTTCGAGCCACAGGACCGACTCGGCGTCGAGGTGGTTGGTGGGCTCGTCGAGCAGCAGCAGGTCGGGCTTCTCCAGCAGCAGCTTGCACAACGCGACGCGGCGCTTCTCGCCACCGGAGAGGACGGAGACGTCGGCGTCCGGCGGCGGGCAGCGCAGGGCGTCCATGGCCTGCTCGAGTTGCGAGTCGAGATCCCAGGCGTCGGCCGAGTCGATTTTCTCCTGCAACTGCCCCATCTCGGTCATGAGCGCATCGAAGTCGGCATCGGGATCCGACATCAGCTCGGAGATCTCGTTATAGCGATCGAGCGCCTTCTTGATCTCCCCCGCGCCCTCCTCGACATTGCCCAGGACGGTCTTGGTCTCGTCGAGCTTCGGCTCCTGCATGAGGATGCCGACGCTGTATCCCGGGGTCAGTCGGGCCTCGCCGTTGGAGGCCTGCTCCAGGCCGGCCATGATCTTCAGGACCGTCGACTTGCCGGCCCCGTTGGGTCCGACGACGCCGATCTTGGCGCCGGGCAGGAAGGACAGAGTGACGTCATCGAGGATGACTTTGTCTCCGTGCGCCTTGCGCGCCTTGGAGAAGACATAGATGAACTCGGGCATGCCGCCAAGGCTAACTGCGGCCCTGCCGTGCTCCGAATCGGCGCCACCCCGCACGCCTGGTTGTCCACAGCCAAGATCGCAACTTCCCGTCGTCCACAGGGTTTTCGGCGACCCTTGGCCGGGTTCGCGCGGCACGGCAGGCTGGCACGGAGGCTGCGCGCAGGGCGTGGCCAGACATCATCAGCAACACACCTACACCTTGGGGGTGCAGCAATGCAGGAACTTCGCGTCACCATCAGCGGCAATGTCGTCGCCGACCCCGAATTGCGGATCGGCAGCACGGGAAACCCCTTCACGACATTCCGGGTCGCCGTCAACATCACCAAGCGCACCGACGCCGGGGTCTACCAGGAGGTCCGGACCGAGTACTACCGAGTGACCGCGTTCGGGGCGCTCGGGCACAACGCGATGGGCAGCCTGAAGAAGGGGCAAGGCGTGCTCGTCTACGGCCGCTTCAAGACCGAGACCTATCCGCGACAGGACGGCTCTGAAGGGGCGAGCATCGAGATCACGGCGGATGCGCTCGGGCACGACCTGACCTTCGGCTGGGCCGACTATCACAAGGGGCGCAAGCCGGCCGAGGACTCGAGCGACCCGCGCAACGACCCGGCCGTCCGCGCGGCTCGGCAGGAGGACTATGCCCGCGACCAGCACGCTCGCGACCAGCAACGCAGCGGCTGGGGCAGCGGTGCCCACAACTGGAACTCCGACTACGTCACCACCGACGCCGGCACCGTCGATCCCCGGACGGGTGAGCTCAGCTCCGGAGCGGACGGCTACGCGGCCGATTCCGGCACGGGCGAGGCGGCTGCGCCCGTGGACTTGGGCGAAGGATTCCCGCCGGATCTCGACGAAGCCGAGGAGGACGTCGAGTCGGCGGATGACAAGGCTCTGGTCTGAGCGTCGCGGGCCAGTGGGCTACCGCTTGCCGCCCGCAGCGGCGGTCTCGAGCTGGATCCGGGTCTGCCGGTGCCGGGCGAGCACGTCCGAGACCGGCGCCACGATGACCCGGTCCGCGACCTCCCCGATCGCCACGTCGAGCCGCTTGCCCGTCCCGGCAGCACGGCGCCGGGCACCGATGCCGGCGAACCACCTGGACAGCAGCGCGAGGAGCCAGCCGAGCAGGAGGCCTCCGACGAGCAGCACCAGCGGGAGCCCGAAGGGGCCGACGTGCCACATCGGAAGGTCCACGAGGTCCTGGGCGCCGAAGAACACCTCGACCAGGGTCCAGACCAACCCGACGACCACCGCGATGGCCAGCAGGATCTGCAGGATGCTCAGCAAGCTCCACCAGATCGGCCGGTTGCTCCGCAGCGGAGTGGCCATCACGGCTTGGTCGAGTTCGTCGGCGAGGCGGTCCTGCGAGGGCTGCGCGGCGGCGGAGACGGCCTCGGCCCAGCGATGGGGCAGGCCGGCGCCGGCAGCGTCGGCGAGCCGCCGGGCGGCCAGGTCGACTGCGGCCCGGGCGGCGGGGTTGGCCACCGGGATCGAGGACCGCCCAAGTGCCCGGCGGCCCTCGCCGGTGAGGGCCTCACGTTCCTTCGGGTCCAGCCGCAACCGCTTGAGCGGGTCGGGCCGGAACTTGGTGATCCACCGTGTGAAGGGCCAGCCGGTGGCGGCGACGGCGTCACGCTGGTAGTCGCGGCGGACGGCCTCGAGCACGGTCGGCACGCCGGCGGCGCGCGAAAGGGCGCTGACCAGTTCGCGCCGGTGCGGGCCCTGGACGTCGGCCTCGGTCGCGGCGACGCCGGCCCGCAGATCGGTGGCGGCGGAGCGGACGTCGGCGTCCAGGCGGGTGCGAGCGGCCCGGGCACCAGAGACCGCGTCGGAGAGCTTGTCGCGCAGTTCGGGCACGCCCAGTCCGGTGCGGGCCGAGGTGGCGAGCACCGTGACCTCGGACAGGCCGTCGCGATGCAGCAGGCGCTCCAGGTCCGCGAGGCACTGGCGCTGCTGGTCGGGGGTGAGCCGGTCGGCTTGGTTGAGGATGACGATCGTCACCGCGCCGTAGTTCTTCATCGCCGCGACGTAGTCGTCGTGCAGGCGGGCGTCGGCGTACTTCTGCGGGTCGGTCACCCAGACGAAGACATCGGCGAGCCCGATCACGCGTTCGGCCTCGGCCCGGTGCGCGGCCTCGCGGGAGTCGAAGTCCGGCAGGTCGAGCAGCACGAGTCCGTCCAGGGCGCTGCCCTCGGAGTCCGGCACCTGGTGGCGGTGGGGCACGACGAGCCAGTCCAGCAGCGGTCCGGCCGGGTCGTCGCCCCAGATCGCGGCGGTCGGGGTCGAGGTCGTGGGGCGGCGGGCGCCGGGCTTGGCGACCTCGGCACCGATGACGGCGTTGAAGAGGCTGGATTTGCCGCTGCCCGTGGCCCCGGCGAAGGCGACGACCGTATGGCTGCCGCTGCGCCCCATCCGCTCGCTCACCTTCGTGGCGATGGCCCGTGCGCGGGCGACCTGGTCCGGGTCCAGTTCGGCGCCGCCGGCGTCGACGGCGGAGCGCAGCGCGTCGGCGTGCTTGGTGAGATCCTCGGCGCTCACGCCCTTGTCGCCGCGGCCGAACAGGGGGCTCATCGAGCGGCCTGCACGGCGTCCAGGGCCCTGGAGAGGCGTTCGGTCTGATCGGCGGCGACGGTCCGGGCGCCCACGGCGTCGAGGAAGCGGGTGCGCTCGGCCTCGATGACCTCGTCGGCCCGTCGCAGGAGGGCGGCGCGGGCCTTGGCCGCCATGGTCCGCACGGCCTGGTCCCCGAAGATGGCCTCCAGCACCCGCTGGGCAAGGACCGAGGTGCCGCCGGCGATGCCGGCCTCCGCGCCGGTCAGCCCGCCGGTGTGGGCGAAGGTGACGAGCATCAGGAACAGGCCGATGCCGTTGATGCCGTATGCCGCGACCCGCGCGTTGGTGCGCCGGTCCTGGCCTTCGCTGCGCACGAGGTCGAGGACCTCGTCCTGCCAGGTCCGCACCGCGGCGTCCACCCGGGGGCCGAGGTCGCTGCTCGGCTTGGCCAGTTCCGGGTGGGCGTGCAGGATCTCGGCACCGGCCGGCAGGGCCCGCCATTCGCGGGCCACTTGAGCGGCCGCCGTCGCGGCGTTGGCCTCCATCAGCTGGGCGACCCCGACGTGCAGCGCCTCCTGGACATCCGCCGGCGCGTTGGCGTGCCCACGGAACGCGCCGGTGATCCTGTCGCGCAGCTTCGAGACCCCGGACTCGACCTTGCGGAAGAACTCGCCGGTCCCGACGAAGTCCTGCCACCGCGCGAGCACCTCGCCGCGCAGCAGTTGCCCGTCGCTCATCCCGTTCTCGACACCTCGGCGGGAGTCGTCGAAGGCGCGGTTGACGATATCGGTCAGGTCGGCGGTGACGCGTTGCTGGGTGCGGCTGGCGGTGACGAGTTCCTCGGACCGGGAGTCGAGGGAGGCGAGGGCCCCGGTCAGGGTCTGGCGGACGACGACCTCCCGGGCGGTCGCGTCATTGGCCAGGTCGGTCAGCCACGACCGCAGCCGCGCCACGTCGGTCTCGGGCAACAGCCCGTTGCCGTCGAGGGTGGTCTCCGGAATCGGGAAAACGGGTGCCGTGCCCAGGCCCTGGGCGCGCAGCATGTCCACCAGGTGCGGGCGCACCTCCTCCATGACCTCCGGCGGCACCCGGTCCAGGATGATCGCCACGGCCGTGCCGCGATCGGATGCCTGGCGCAGCAGATCCCAGGGGACGGCATCGGCATACCGTGCCGCGGTGGTGACGAAGAGCCACAGGTCCGCGGCCGAGAGCAACTGCCGCGACAACCCGCGGTTGGCCGAGACGACGGAGTCGATGTCCGGCGCGTCCAGCAGCGCAAGACCGGCGGGCAGTTCGCGCGACTCGGCAAGCCGCACGGTCCCCTCGGCGTCGTCCCCGTCGCCGGTGACCCGGCTCAGTTCGGGCAGCACCCGCTGGTCGGTGAACCAGTGCCCGTCGTCGGGGTGGTGGATCAGCACCGGGCTGGTCGTCGTCGGCCGGATCACTCCGGCGCGGCTGACCTGCCGGCGCAGCAGCGAGTTCACGAGCGTCGACTTGCCCGCGCCCGTCGACCCGCCGATGACGGCGAGCAGCGGCGCGTTGATCGAGGACAGGCGGGGCAGGATGTAGTCGTCGAGCTGGCGCAGCAGCGCCGCCCGGTTGTCCTTGGCCTCGGCAGTGCTCGGCAGGTCCAGCGGCAGCACGCTGGCCGCCACCTGCTCCCGGAATTCGCGAACGGCGGCCAGGAGCTTGGCCGGGTCGTCCATGATCGCGGTCACGAGGGTCAACCTTAGACGAGAGGAATCCGCGCAGCGCCCCCGGCAGGACTCGAACCTGCGACCTCGGGATTAGAAGGCCCTTGCTCTATCCAGCTGAGCTACGGGGGCTGGCGAAGAACAAGAGTAGATCAGCCCGAGCAGTGACTATCTGGGGTCGGCAAGGCGGCGCATCGCGAGTTCCGCCAGCAGCAAGGCCCCGTCGGGCACCACCGCGTCGTCGAAGCTGGCCCGCGGGGAGTGGTTGTCGGGCGCGCTGCCCGGTTCGTCCGCCGGGCAGGCCGAGAGGAAGACATAGGCCGACGGCACCCGCCCCGCGACGAACGCGAAGTCCTCCGCACCCGCCTCGGGATGCGGCATGTCGACATACCGCTCGGCGCCGAAGATCTCCTCGACGGTGGCCCGCAGGAAGGCGTACTCGGTGTCGTCGTTGACGGTGACCGGATAGCCCATCAGCCACGTGACCTCCGCGGTGAGGCCGTGGGCGGAGGCGATGCCCTCGGCCACCCGGGCGATGGCGGTATGGGCAGTGCGCCGTTGCTCGTCGTCGAAGGTGCGCAGCGTCAGTTCGAGGACCGCGTCGTCGGGGATGATGTTGTCCTTGGTGCCGCCGGCGATCTTGCCGACGGTCAGCACCATCGGCTCCATCGCGTTGAACTGGCGGGTGACCATCAGCTGCATCGCGAGCACGATCTCGCAGGCGACGGGCACGGGATCCTTCGCCAGGTGCGGCTGCGAGCCGTGTCCGCCCTCGCCCACGATCCGGATCACGGCCTCGTCGGCCGCCGCCATGAGCGGGCCCGGCCGCCCGAACCAGGTGCCGAGCCGCTCCCCCGCGGCCGCCACGTGCAGCGCGTATGCCGCGACGACCGGCACCCCCGCGGCGTCCAGGAGCCCTTCGCGCAACATGACCTCGGCCCCGCCCGGTCCCTCCTCGCCGGGCTGGAACATGAAGATGACGTCGCCGGCCAGCTCCGCCCGGCGCGCGCACAGCAGTCTGGCGGCGCCGACCAAGCCGGCGACATGCAGGTCGTGCCCGCACGCGTGCATCAGGCCCGGCTCCTGAGATACGAAGTCCAGCGGCAGGTCCTCGGTGACGGGGAGGGCGTCCATGTCGCCGCGCAGCAGCACCGCCCGCCCCGACCCCGCGCCACCACGCAGCACGGCCACCACGGACGTGCAGTCCCGGCCGCGGGTGATCTCCAGCGGCAGACCGGCCAGCGCGTCGACGATCCGCTGCTGCGTGGCCGGATTGTGCAGGCCGAGTTCGGGGTGCCGGTGCAGGTCCCGGCGTAAGGCGATGATGTCGCCGGCGAGGTCGGCCGGCACGGCGGGCGTGGTCATCGTCCGCTCCCGATGAAGGTGCGGCGGGCCACGGTGAGTTCGTCGAGCAGTTTGCGCTCGGCGGTCAGCGCGTGCGCGTCGGCGGCCTGGTGGTACATCCGTTGCCGCAGCAGGCCCAGTTCCGAGGCGGCATCCTGGAACTGGCGCATCGCCTTCAGGCCGGTGGAGCCGGCGTTGGTCTTGGCCCACACCCGGGCCTCGCGGCGGTGACCCATCGAGGAGAGCATGATGACCTCGCTCGGGCTCAGCCAGCCGGCATCGGCATACGGGCTCAGGTGGCGCCCGATCAGGCGCCCCTCGCGCCGGCGCGCCCAGATGACCAGACCCACATACGCGCAGAACACCGGCACCCCGACGAGGAAGTAGCCGACGAGCAGCCCGGCGCCGCCGGTGACGGCGGACAGGTTCCACAGCCCGTGGGCGAGCATCGCGAGCACCCAGCCGGTGATCGGGGCGACGATCCGCACCCCGGTGCTGCGGGCGGTGGCGGCGATGCCGATCCCGATGCCCGTCAGGCAGGTGAACATCGGGTGCGCGAACGGGCTCATGATGCCGCGCCCCACGAACGTGGCGGCGAGCACTTCGCCGCCCCCCGCGGCATACCCCTGCCCGAGGTATTGGATGTTCTCGGTGAACGCGAACCCGGCGGCCGTGATCCCGGCATACACCAGCCCGTCGATCAGCCCGTCGAACTCGCGCCGCCGCAGCCGCCACACGATGAGGACGAGCAGCCCCTTGAGGGTCTCCTCGACGATCGGGGCGACGACGACGGCTGTCGTGGCCATCGCCGACGTGGGGTCGCTGGCCGACTGGATGACGAGCATCGCCCCCGTGTTGAACAGGGCAGCGAGCACCGATGCGACCAGCGCGCCCCAGAGGAATGCGAAGACGAGGTACTTGGTCGGCTCGGCCTCGAACCGGTCCAGCCACAGGAAGGTCGGCACGACGACCCCGAGCGGCAGCGCGGCGAGCAGGAGGGCGAGCAGCGCCGTCATCAGCCCGATCGAGGCTTGGAAGTATGCCGCGAGCGCCAGGGCGGCGATCGTGAAACCGGCGATGATCAAGCCGGTTAGCAGCCAGCCGCGAAGGGCGCGGCGGGAGGTGTGCCCGCCCCCTTGGGGTTGATAGCCCGGGTCGTATGCGGTCGGCTCGGCCAGGTGCCCAGGCACCTGGGAGGGCGGCGCGACGGGCGTCTGCTGCCATGACATGCCCCAGAGGCTAGTTCACGCGCATGCGTCACGCGGTGCGGCCGTAAGGTTGTCCGCGTGACAGACCGGATATCGAAGACGGCCACCGACCGAGCGGCGAAGGATCGCATCGTGTGGATCGACTGCGAGATGACGGGCCTGTCCCTCGAGCACGACGCGCTGATCGAGGTCGCTGCGCTCGTGACCGACTTCGATCTCAACCAGCTCGGCGACGGCGTGGACCTGGTCATCAAGCCCCCGCAGTCGGCGCTGGAGCAGATGAACGACTTCGTCACCCGGATGCACACCGACTCCGGCCTGATCGACGAGCTCGACGGCGGCATCAGCCTGCAGGAGGCGAGTGCGCGGGTGTTGGATTACGTGCGCACCTGGGTTCCGGAGGCGCGCAAGGCGCCCCTGGGCGGCAACAGCGTCGCCACCGATCGCGGGTTCCTCGCCCGGGACCTGCCCGAGCTGGACGCGTGGCTGCACTACCGCATCATCGACGTCTCCTCCATCAAGGAACTCTCGCGGCGCTGGTACCCGCGCGCGTACATCAACTCGCCCGAGAAGAAGGGCGGCCACCGGGCGCTGGCGGACATCCGCGAGTCGATCGCGGAACTGCGCTACTACCGCGAAGCGGTCTTCGTGCCGCAACCCGGACCGGACACCCCGACGGCGAAGGCCATCGCCGCCCACTACCAACTCGACTAGGGCGAGGGGGGTAAATCGAAACCGCCAGGCAGGACCCGGGTCCGGCCTGGCGGTTCTTCGTGGGGTGAGCGACGGGGCTCGAACCCGCGACATCCTGGACCACAACCAGGTGCTCTACCAGCTGAGCTACGCCCACCATGGGTGTGGACCGGCCGGGGCCGGGCACTTCTGGTGTGGTGCGCCATCAGGGACTCGAACCCCGAACCCGCTGATTAAGAGTCAGCTGCTCTGCCAATTGAGCTAATGGCGCGCGAGGGAAGACATTAGCACCCCGTCCCGGGCCCCACGAAATCGGTTTCCCCGGGCCCGGCTCAGGCTTGTGGACCGCGGGCGCGGAGCATGGCGGCCGCACCCATTCCGCCGGCGAGGACGAGCACTCCGAGGATGACGAGCAGGGCCGTCGCGGGTCCCCCGCCCGATCCGTCACCACCGCCGGCCGGGCCGGTCGAGGACGTGCCGGTCGCGGCAGTGGTGGCTGCGGTCTCGCCCGTGGCGGCCGGGGTCGTCGCGGTCGCGGCCGGCGCGGAGGCCGACGCCTCGGCGCTCGTGGGGGAATCGCTCTCCGTCGCCGAAGCGGAGCCGGCGCCCTCGGCGATCGTGAACGGGATGGCGTCGCTGATGGGGTGCCCGTCGGCGCTGACCACCTTGAAGTTGATGACATAGCCGCCGGGGTGCAGCTTCGCCATGAGCGGCTGGGTCACGGTCGCACCATCGCTGACCGGGTCGCCGTCGGTGACCGACAGTCCCTCCCCGTCGACGACGGCGACCTGACTGAAGCCCTCTTGCACCTTCTCGTTGAAGGTCAGGGTGACCTCGGTGGGCAACTCGGTCAGCGTCGCCCCGGCTTTGGGGCTGCTGGACTCCAGATCGGAGTGGGCGCCGGCGGGCCCGGCGAGACACACCGAGAAGACGGCGAGAAGGAGGGCGATCAGGGCGGACCGGATGCGTCGGCGAGGGGCGGGCACGCGTGCCATTGTCCCTGAACCGGACCCCCAGGTCCGATTAGGGTTCCGGTATGCCGTTGCCCGCCCTCCCCGGCCTGACCTCACTGCCCCTCCCCGAGCGGCTCGATCTCGTCGCCGCACGGGCTGCGGCGGCGCTGAGCGCCGACCCCGAGTTCGCGGGCCGCCTCGCCGTCGTCGAGATCGACCCGGCGCTCGCGGACACCGAGGCGCTCGTCGCGGCATACGACCTGGATCTCGCGGCCAGCGGCAATTGCGTCGTCATCTCTGGCTCCCGCGGCGGCGAGGAACGCATCGCCGCCTGCGTCGTCCCCGCCGACACCCGCGCCGACGTCAACAACCTGGCCAAACGCCGCCTCGACGTCCGCAAGGCGTCCTTCCACCCGATGGAGCGCGCCGTCGCCGAAACGGGCATGGAGTATGGCGGCATCACCCCCGTCGGTCTGCCGGCCGGCTGGCGCATCTTCGTCGACGCCGCCCTGACCGGGCAGGACGTCGTGGTGATCGGCAGCGGCCTGCGCCGCAGCAAGCTGCTCATCCCGGGTGCGGCCTTCGCCGATCTGCCGGGCGCCGAGATCGTCGACGGCCTGGGGCGCCCCGTCACCACGTAACGCCGGGCACGGCGTCGGCCGGACCGACCTGGTGACATTCGGAATGGTGACATTCGGAATACGAGGAGAGCCGACTACCGGCGCTTCGACCGGTCAAAACCTGTCCTTCGTATTCTGGCTGTCCCGAGCGGGGGCCAGTTCGTCCGGTGGGGGCTCAGAGATAGAGACCGGTGTGGCCCTCGCCGGACACGCGGCGGGCGGCGATGGCGTGCAGGTCGCGTTCGCGCAGGAGGGTGTAGGACTTGGCCTGCAGTTCGACCTCGCCGCGCTCCTCGGGGTCGAAGAGCACCCGGTCGCCGACCTCGACCTGGCGGGCGTTGGGGCCGGTGGCGACGACCTCGCCCCAGGCGAGCCGCCGGCCGACGCTGGCCGTCGCGGGGATGAGTATGCCGCCGCCGGAGCGCCGCTCGCCCTCCTGACCCTCGAGGGAGACGAGGAGGCGATCGTGCAGCATACGGATGGGCAGCCCGGGGGCTGCCTCGCCCTTGGCCTTGGCCACGCTCGTCTAGGAGGAGCGGCGGCGCAGGATGCAGCGCACGACGAGGACGACGGCCAGGGCCGCTGCGACCGCGGCGATGCGCTCGGTGCGCAGGTCCCCGGACGGCGTGGTCGTCGCCGCCGCGAACCGAGCCTTGGCCGACTCGGTCTGGCGCTGCACGATCGCCTTGGGTGCGGCCTTGGTGGTCAGTTCGTCGACGGTCTGCGCGAGGCGCTCCCGGCTGGCGGCGATATCGGCGCGCAGCTTCTCGACCGACGGGTCACTCATGGGGGTTCTCCTTCAATCTGCCGGTCAGTCGAGGCCGAGATCGCGACGCAGTTTGGCGACGTGCCCGGTGGCCTTGACGTTGTACCACGCGTTGGCGATCTTGCCGGCCTCGTCGACCACGAATGTCGAGCGAATCACGCCCTGGACCACCTTGCCGTAGTTCTTCTTCTCGCCGAACGCGCCGTATGCGGTGAGCATCGCCTTGTCCGGATCGGACAGCAGGCGGATGGTCAGCTGGTCGCGCTCGCGGAACTTCGCCAGCGACGCCGGGCTGTCCGGGGAGACGCCGACCACGTCATACCCCTCGCCCTGCAACCGGTCCAGCGATTCGGTGAAGTCGCACGCCTGGGTGGTGCAGCCGGGCGTCATCGCCTTCGGGTAGGCGTAGAGGATGACCTTGCGGCCGCGGAAGTCGGCGAGCGAGACCGGCGCACCGGTGTCGTCGGTCAACGTGAAGTCCGGGGCGGTGTCGCCAGGTTCGAGACGAATGCTCACACGCGTCAACCTACCCCGAGGCTGATCTAGAGTTGTCGTTCGCGCGCGAGTGGCGGAATTGGCAGACGCGCCAGATTTAGGTTCTGGTGCCTTCGGGTGTGCGGGTTCAAGTCCCGCCTCGCGCACGGAGTGAGTCTCGGGACATCACACGCCCCCGATCTCCCCTGCCCTGCAGGAGCAGACTGGCACCATGACGATTCCCACCGGCAGCTACGACCTCTCCGCCGACAACGGCGCCCTGCTCGTCAAGACCTTCACCGACGGCCCGGCGGCCGCGATGGGCCACAACCTCGTCATCGAGGCCACGTCCTGGGCGGCCCAGGTCGAGATCGGCAAGACACCGGCGGCGTCGAGGGTGTCGATGACGGCTGACCTCACCAGCCTGGAGGTCCGCGACGGCACCGGAGGCGCCAAGCCGCTCAGCGCGGGCGACAAGGGCAAGATCCTCGACAACGCCGCCAAAGCCCTGAACGCCAAGAAGCACCCCGAACTGCGCTTCACCGCCACGGACATCTCCGGCACGTGGGACGCAGGCTTGGTCCGCGGCGGCATGACGATCAACGGCACGACCGCCCCCCTCGACCTGACCCTCGACCAGCCCGCACCCGGTGAACTGCGCCTGACGGGCACCATCGTGCAGAGCGACTTCGGCATCAAGCCCTACTCGACGATGATGGGTGCGCTGAAGCTCAAGGACGCCGTCGACGTCGAGGTCTCGATCCCGTTCGAGTGACTCTCAAACCCCGAGTCGTTCGCGCAGCACCGGCTCCATCGCGCGGAAGGCGTTGCCGCGGTGGGAGATCGTATTCTTCTCCGTGTCGCTGAACTCCGCGAGTGTGCGGGCCGGGTCGGCGTCGGGGATGAAGACCGGGTCGTAGCCGAAGCCGTTGGTGCCCCGCGGGCCGTATGCAAGTCGCCCGGTCACCCGGCCCTCGCAGGTCGCCGAGTCCTGTCCGGGGATCGCCAGCACCGCCGCGCAGACGAAGGCGGCGCCGCGGTGCTCCTCGGGGACGTCGGCGACCTGCTCCAGCAGCAGGGTGAGATTGGCCCGGTCCTTCTCGGCGCGCGGGGCGTCGGCGCCGGCGTGGCTGCCCGACCAGCGGGCGCTGAAGACGCCGGGACACCCGCCCAGCACCTCGACGGCAAGGCCGGAGTCGTCGGCGAGGGCGGGCAAACCCGTTGCGGCGGCGAGAGCTTCGGCTTTCAGGCGCGCGTTGCCGGCGAACGTGACCTCGGTCTCCGGCACGTCCGGGACCTCTGGGAAGTCGGCGGCGCCGACGATCTCCAGGTCGAGGTCGCGGCAGACGGCGGACAGGATCTGGCGCAGCTCGTGGACCTTGTGCTCGTTGCGCGTCGCCAGCACGATGCGTCGGCTCACCGCACCCGCTCCCGGGCCGGCGCGTCGAGGGCGGAGGCCTGCAGGCGCGTCAACTCCTCGATCCCTGTGGCGGCGAGGTCGAGCAGCGCCCCGAGCAGATCCCGGTCGAAGGGCTCCCCCTCGGCCGTGCCCTGGACCTCGACGAACCGCCCGTCGCCAGTCATGACGACATTCATGTCCGTCTCGGCGGTCGAATCCTCCGGGTAGTCGAGATCGAGCACGGGCACGCCCTCGACCACGCCGACGCTGACCGCCGCGACCGACCCGGTGAGCGGGTGCGCCGAGGCCGGGATGAGACCGCGGGCGCGGGCATCGGCGATGGCGTCCGCCAGGGCGACGTAGGCACCGGTGATCGCTGCCGTCCGGGTGCCGCCGTCGGCCTGCAGGACGTCACAGTCGAGCACGATCGTGTTCTCCCCCAACGCTTTCGTGTCGATGATGGCCCGCAGGGACCGGCCAATGAGCCGGGAGATCTCGTGGGTGCGCCCGCCGACCTTTCCCTTGCGGGACTCCCGGTCGGAGCGGGTGTTGGTCGACCGGGGCAGCATCTCGTATTCCGCCGTGACCCAGCCCGTGCCCTTGCCTTTGAGCCAGCGGGGCACACCCTCGGTGAAGGATGCGGCGCACAGCACGCGGGTGCGCCCGAACTCGACCAGCACGCTCCCCTCGGCGTGGTCGAGCCAATTGCGGGTGATGCGGATCTCGCGGAGAGCGTCGGCGGCGCGGCCGTCGTGTCGGGTCATGGCGACACCGTAACCGGACGTTCTCAGATCACGTAGTTCGCATCCGGCGCGGCGAGTTCGACCTCGCCGGGCCAGACAGCGGCGGCTTGCGCGCGGCATACCTGCGGGTCGTTCCACGCGGGGATGTGGGTGAGCATCAACCGTTTCGCGCCGGCGGCGACGGCGGCCGCCGCCGCCCGGCTCCCGCTGAGGTGGATGTCCGGGAGCGGGTCGCGGCCGTCGACGAACGCGCAGTCGGTGAGCAGGAGGTCCGCGTGCGCGGCGAGCGTGAGCAGGCCCGGGCAGGTGTCGGTGTCGCCGGTGAAGGCGAGCACGGAGCCGCCCGCCTCGACGCGGTAGCCGTAGGTCTCGACGGGATGGTTCATCGCGTGCGTCGTGAGCCGGAACGGCCCGACCTCCACGACGCTGCCCTCGCCGACGACGCGGAAGTCGAGTTGCGCGTTCATCCCGTCGGCGTCGATGCCTTCGTATGCCGCGTGGATGCGGTCCTCGGCACCCGCCGGGGCGTAGACGGGGACGCGGTGTGTGCACGGCCCCCCCGGGTGGTACTTGCGGTAGACGTAGAAACCGGTCAGGTCCAGACAGTGATCCGGGTGCAGGTGGGTGAGGAAGACGGCGTCCACGGCGCACGGGTCGAGGTGGCGCTGCAACGCACCCAAGGACCCATTGCCCATGTCGAGGAGGATCGACCAGAGCCGGCCGTCCTGCTCGGCCTGGACGAGATAGCACGAGGCCGGGGACGCCGGGCCGGCGAAGGACCCGGCGCAGCCGATGACGGTCAGCTTCATGGGACACCGACCGCGAGCGGGGCCTGGGCGAGATTGCCGAAGACGTCCCCGACCTCCGGGCCGAGGAACCGGCGGGCGAGGCGGCGGAACTCCTCGGGGTCTCCGGTGGTGGAGAACCCGTGCGTGGGCGGCGGCAACTCGTCCGGGCGGAGGGCGTCGAGGTCGGCCAGGGTGCGGTAGACGTCCTTGGCCGTTTCCTCCGCCGAGCTGACGAGGGTGACGCCCTCCCCCATCACATAGGAGATCACGCCGGTGAGCAGGGGGTAGTGCGTGCACCCGAGGACGAGGGTGTCGATGTCCTGCTCCGCCAACGGATCCAGGTACTCGTGCGCCACCGTGAGCAGCTCCGGCCCGCCGGTGATCCCGGACTCGACGAACTCGACGAAGCGCGGGCACGGCTTGGAGAAGACGTCGATGTCGGGGGCCGCAGCGAAGGCGTCGATATAGGCCTTCGACGTGTGCGTGCCCTTTGTCGAGATCACCCCGACACGCTGGTTGCGGGTGGCGCGGGCGGCCCGCCGCACCGCCGGCCGGATCACTTCGATGGTCGGCACGTCATACCGCTCGCGGGCGTCGTGGAGCACGGCGGCGCTGGCGGTGTTGCAGGCGATGACGAGGATCTTCACGCCGTGATCGACGAGCCGGTCGAGGCATTCGAGGGCGAACTGACGCGTCTCGGCGATCGGCCGCGGGCCGTATGGCGCGCGGGCAGTGTCGCCGAGATAGGCCACCGACTCGTGGGGCAGCTGATCGAGAACCGCTCGGGCAACCGTCAAGCCGCCGTAGCCGGAATCGAAGATCCCGATGGGTGCGTCCACGAAGGAGACCCTAAGCCAGCGTCAGCGCTTCGGAAGCATCGACGTGGCGAGTGTCTCCTGCAGCCAGGTGAGGAAGTCGTAGACGACGATGGCGTAGGCCGCGGGGTCGGCCGGATCGGCGATCTCCGCGATCTCCTGGAGGCGCTGGGCGTCGGCGTCCTCGCGCAGGCCGAGCCGGTCGCCGAGGACGAGGCGCACGTCGGTGAGGGCGACGAGAAGCGAACGCGCCTTGTCCTCACTCAACTCGAAGCGATCGTCGACGCTCTTGGCCAGGGCCGCGCACGCCGCGTCCAGACCGCTGATCTTGCGGTCGCGCAGGGACGCCTCGGTCAGGCGCCGGAACTCCTTGGCTGCTTCCTCGTCGGTGCGGTTGGCGGCGGGGAAGAGCCGATCGAGCGCCGGATCCCGGTCCTCGGCGCCGAACCCTCGGCCGCCGAGATCGGCCGGTGAATCGGGCACGGTGACATTGCCGAAGTCGGCGCCGAGCCCGGCGACGATGGCGTCGAAGGGATCGTCGCCCTCCGGCGGTGTATCCGGTTGCGCGGCAACGGAACCCGGCGGCGCGATCAGATCGCGGACCTGACCGAACAACTCGATGAGCAGAGCCCGCTCCGCCTCGTCCAGGCGGGCGGCATACCGCACCCCGGCGCCCTTGCCACGTTTGACGAATCCGCGCGCCACGCTCAGATGTCCTTCTGGAAGGTCGCCCACAGGCCGTAGCCCTGCAGGGCCTCGGTGTCGATCTCCATCTTCTCCCGCGGCCCGGTGCTCACGACCGCCTTGCCTTTGGTGTGGACATCGAGCATGAGCTTCTCGGACTTCTCGCGCGTGTAGCCGAAGTAGCTCTGGAAGACGTAGGTGACATAGGACATCAAGTTGACCGGGTCGTTCCAGACCAAGGTGATCCACGGGACGTCCAGCGCCTCGTCGGTGCCTGCGGAGGTGACCTCCTCCTCCACGGGCGCGATCGACATGGGCCCAGCTTAGGGGCTCGTGACGCGAGCGCTTACGGCTCCGGGACGGAGTTCGTCGTGTGCCAGGAGAGCAGGTAGCGTCCGTCGTCGCAGGCGAGGGCGCCCTCGCCGAGTTCGAGGGGCTTGAAGGTGTCGACCATGACCGCGGTCTCGTCGAAATACTCCGCGCCGAGGGAGCGCTCCATGGCCCCGGGCTGCGGGCCGTGGGCGTGGCCGCCGGGGTGCAGCGACACCGAGCCGATGCCGATCCCACTGCCCTTGCGGGCCTCGTAGTCGCCGTCCACGTAGAACATGACCTCGTCGGAGTCGACATTGGAGTGGTAGTAGGGCACCGGAATGGCGAGGGGGTGATAGTCGACCTTGCGGGGCACGAAGTTGCAGACGACGAAGTTCCAGCCCTCGAAGACCTGGTGGGCGGGCGGCGGCTGGTGGACCCGGCCGGTGATCGGCTCGAAGTCGCTGATGTTGAAGACGTAGGGATAGAGGCAGCCGTCCCACCCGACGACGTCGAGGACGTGGAAGGGGTGGGTATAGATCGTGCCGGCGATGCCGCCCGGGCCGGGGCCGCGGTGCTTGACATAGACCTGGGTCTCGTCGCCGGCGTCGGCGCCGATGTCCTCTGCGAGCAGCGGGCCCTCCGGCAGGCGCAGGTCGCGCTCGCAGTATGGCGAGTGCTCGAGCAGCTGGCCGAAGCGGCTTCGGTAGCTCTTGGGCGAGGTGATGTGGCTGGCAGCCTCGATGCAGTAGGCGCGCAGCGGCTCGTGGTCGGCGTCGTCGCCGGGAGGTTTGGGCAGCCAGCGGTGGGTGGTGGCGCGCGGGATGACGACATAGTCGCCGCGGCCGACCTCGAAGGCCCCGAAGACCGTGTCGACCTGCGCGCTCCCCCGCTCGATGTAGACGAGTTCGTCGCCGATCGCGTTGCGGTAGAACGGACTCGGGCTCTCCGCCACGACATACGAGATCCGCACGTCGCTGTTGCCGAGGATCAGGCGACGTCCGGTGACCGCATCGACGCCCGGCCCTCCGTCGGGGAAGAGGTCGCGCAGCTTCAGGTGCAGCGGCTTGAGCGGATGGTTCGGCGTGAGGGTCTGGTCGGGGACCTGCCACACCTCGGCGGCGCTGATCTCGCTCGGGATGCGCCGGTGATAGAGCAGCGAGGAGTCGGAGGAGAAACCCTCCTCACCCATCAGCTCTTCGTAGTAGAGGTTGCCGGCGGAGTCGCGATGCTGCGTATGCCGCTTCGGGGGCACCGCGCCCATGCTCGTGTAGTGCGCCACGTCTCACCTCGTTGGGATTGTCCCGAGGGGTCTCCCCGGTCCGGCCACCCTATCCGGGGTCGCGTCAGGGGATGAGGACTGCGTCATCCGGACGCTCTGCTACCAGTCGCGAGTCCAAGGTCGCCAACAGCCCATTGCGCCGCCGGGCGACCTCGATGAGATAGAAGTCCGTCACTTGCCGATGACCTTGCAGACCCGTTAGGTCCACGTCGGAGTACGAGGTCGCATCCGGCCAGAACTCGATTCGCGGATGGTTCGCCAGCGCTACAAGGACCTGTTGGGCAGCGGACGGCCTTTCCCCTAGACGAATGAGAAATCGCAAGAGTGCGCCCTCAACGCTCGGGCAGATGGCTACGCGTGGTTGTGCACCAAACCACGCCGACGCCCGTGCGTAATGCTCGTGCTCTGCCAGCGATACGGCGATCAGGACGTTTGCGTCCAGGAGGAAAGTCGTCATTCGTCGTCCAGGATCGCATCGACTTCCGCACTGGTGATGCGGCGGCCGAGCGAAATCACCGGTAGGCCAGTTTGCGGATTGATCGCCAGCCTCACCGGTTCATCCAGTTGCGCAAGCCCTCGGATCGCGAGATCAGCAACGACGGCCGAAAGAGATTGGCCCCGACGGGCAGCAAGCTCACGGGCACGGGCGTGAACGGCAGGCGGCAGATCAACTGTGGTACGCATGGTCACATCGTACATGATGCTGAGGTGATGCGTGCGTTTGCCAGCCTAAGCGCTCGTCCAGCGGCCCGATCCTCGATGATGGGGACATGCCGGACTGGGTGCTCCATCTCGACATGGACCAGTTCATCGCGGCTGTCGAGATCCGGCGGCGCCCCGAGCTGGCCGGCCTGCCGGTCATCGTCGGCGGGCGCGGCGACCCGAGTGAACGAGCCGTTGTCTCGACCGCCAGCTATGAGGCGCGCGCCTTCGGCGCCCGGTCGGGTATGCCGCTGCGGCTGGCCGTGCGCAAGTGTCCCGACGCCGTGATCCTCCCTGTCGACGGGCCGGCGTATGACGCCGCGTCGGCGGAGGTCTTCGCTGCGGTCCGGGCGCTCGGACTGACCGTCGAGGTGCTCGGATGGGACGAGGCATTCATCGCGGTTCCGGACACCGGCGACCCGGAGGTCGCGGCACGCCGGATCCAGGCAGCCGTCCTCGACGCGACGGCACTGCACTGCTCGATCGGCATCGGGGACAACCGGATTCGGGCCAAGAACGCCACCGACTTCGGCAAGCCGCGCGGCACCTTCCGCCTCACGCGCGATAACTGGATGCAGGTGATGGGCCACCGCCCCGTCATCGAACTCTGGGGTGTCGGCAAGCGGATCTCGACGCGGCTGGGGAGCCACGGCATACAGACCGTGGCGGAGCTCGCCGCTGCCGACCGCGACCAGCTCATCACCGAGTTCGGACCCAAGATGGGCACCTGGTATGCCGCGCTCGGCCGCGGCGAGGGCTCTGCGGTCGTCGATGACACGCCCTGGGTGGCGCGCAGCCACAGCCGGGAGACGACCTTCCAGGAGAACCTTAAGACGCCCGAAGAGGTGCGCGCGGCCGTGGAGGTGTTGACCGACCAAGTGCTCGCCGATTGCGCCGCCGAGGGCCGGCCCATCGTGCGGGTTGGGCTGAAGGTTCGCTACGCGCCCTTCTTCACCGTGAACCGGATGAAGAAGCTTCCCGAGCCTACGCACGATCGGGCGCCGGTGCTCGGCGCCGTCCTGGCCCTGGTCGGGGGGATGGAGGAGGGGCGCGAGGTCCGCCTCCTCGGCGTCCGCGGCGAGATGACCATGCCCGAAGCGCCCGACGACCCCGTCGAGCGCACTCCCACCCGCGGCCGCGTCTGAACAGTGACTGCTCATAGTCGGTGTGCTCCGGATCGGCGCAGACCGAGCCTCAGTAGCAGGGTGAGTCGGCCTGGCTCTCCCACAGGAGGGGACCGACTTTGCCGATCAGCCACATGTTGTCGCGTGGTTCGAACTGGTAGCGGATGCGCCATTGAGTACAGGTCTCATCCGGGCGATCCTTGGGGCCTTTGCCCGCCTCCTGGCGGCTGGTGAAGGACACCTCAATCACCGGCTCGCCTGCCTCTTCCATCGTCGAGAGGTACTCCAGGTTGGAGATCTCGGAAGTCTCGACTCCGTCCTGGAACGCCTCGAGAGAACCGGGATTCGCGAGCTGCGCGAGCGCGGATGAATAGTCGGCGTCGTTGACGGCCTGGTAGTAGGTCATTAGGGTGAGGGCCGCACTCTCCACGGCCTCGGATGTCGGTTCCGTATCGGGCCCTGCCTCGAAGTTGGCCAGGTACTGGCATGACGTCTCGGCCTCGTCCGTCCGCGTCGGATTCCCAGCCCACTGCGCGACGAGCAGGGCAATTGTCTCGGCCGAAACGGCATACTCATGCCCGGGGCCCTCGTCGCCGGCATCGACCAACCCCACGACGCCACCCTCAATGGTGAACACCGGGCCACCGCTATTTCCGGGTTGCGCGGCAAAATCGACTTCAAGCAGGCGGGTCATGAAGTATTCGCCCACCTGCGCCTTCTGGTCGAGCCGGTTGACGGTCCCGGCGACATACGAGGCCGCTTTGCCATCGGCATACCCATATGTCGCAACCGGGTCACCAGGCGCCACGACGTCAGTCCGCAGCGTCAGCGACCCAGGCAGTTCGTGCTCGACCTGGATCAAGGCAACGTCCTTGGCGCGGTCGTAGCCGACCACGGCTCCGGGTTGGGTCGTGAGGCCGCTCGTGACGCGGACCCGGTCACGCCCCTCGACGACGTGTGCGGCGGTGACCAGCAGGGTGGGGGTGACGGCGAACGCCGTGCCAGTGCGGACACCGCAGTAGGAGGTCTCCGTCATGGAGTCCGAGGTCCATGACGAGACATTCACCTTGGCGACTGCGGGCTTGACCAACTCCAGTGCTTCCTGCAGCGTCTGGGGGCCGGCGCTGGTTGACGCCGTGCTCGTGTCATCAGGTCTCTCCGGCTCGGCCTCCTCTGACTCCGGAGAACCGCTCTGCGTCTCGGGCTCCGTGAGCTCACCCCCAGAGGGAACGCCCGTGGTGATGACCACGGTGGTGGTCTTACTCGGAAGGACGCCACAGGCGGCGACGCTCAGTGCGACCCAGGCGGCCATGCCGGTTCTCAGGATTAAACGCATGCAAACTCCCGACGCACGTGACGAATGTGACTCAGGTTACGCACGTGATCCTTCTGCGGCTTGTCCTCCAATGGAGGGACTCATCTGTGCGTTCCCGCGTGCGGCCAGGCCTGAGCGCTTCGCCGGTTTCTCGCCAAAGGCTAGTCCCACGTTTGCCCACCCAAAGTTGCTCGCCAAGTTGCCGATCGAGTTGCGCGCCCGACCGAATCAACGGTTACGAGTTGGGAGCCTTGCGTTTACCGGGACGGTGACCACACGTCGCCTCCCGTTCCCGGCGGATAGGTTGGGGCGCGTGTCACTGCCACGCGCGCTCTTCGCCAGCCTCTTCGAGGACGCCGCCGTGTTCCCGCCCGGCAACAGCCCGCTCGACACAGCGGTGGCGGAGCACCGCCGCCTCGCCCGCGGGTTCCACCGCGACCTGATCGGCCCGCTGCTTCTGCCCCCGGCGGCGATACCGGCGGCGCTCGACCTCGCCGGTCTCGCGGAGCTCACTGACCCGCAGGACGCCGAGACCAGCCCGCCCCCGCAGGACAGCGGGCCGCTGCAGATCGTCATCGCCGCCCGGCCGGGGACGCCCCGCGAGGAGGTGGAGTATGCCGCGCAGCTCGCTTCCGCCGACTCGCGCGTCGAGCCACGGGCCGTCGAGATCGGGTGGGACGAGGGCTGGGAGAGGATCGACCTGCCCGCCCCGACGGTGGTCGTCGAGATCCCCCGCGGCACCGAGCAGGCGCTCGCGCTGACCGAGATCGCGACGGCCGCCGCCGAGCGGCCCGACACCCGGTATGCCGCGAAGTTCCGCACCGGCGCTACCGACACCTGGGCCTGGCCCACCGAGCACGAACTCGCCACCAGCATCCAGGGCGCCATCGCCATGGAGGTGCCGCTCAAGCTGACCGGCGGCCTGCACCACGCGGTCCGCGGCAGCTATCCCGAGGCACCCGGGCGCAACCCCCAGGACATGCACGGCGTCCTCAACGTCCTCGCCGCTTTCGCGGCGGCGCGGGCCGGCCGGCCGGTGTCGGCCATCCAGGCCACCCTGGAGCAGCGCGACCCCGGCCCACTCATCGCCGGCCTCTCGGCGCTGAACCCCGTATCGGCGGCGCGCCTGCGCGGCGACTTCCCGTCATACGGCTGCTGCACCGTCACCGACCCGATCACGGAACTGATCACCCTCGACGTCCTGGAAGGACCCCGCTCATGAGCTGGTGGCGCGACCTGCCCGCCGACGAACCCTTCGGCCTGGCCAACCTGCCGTACGGCGTGGCCGACCTTTCCGACGGCCCGCGCGTCGTCGTCCGGGTCGCCGACCACGCCCTGGCCATCGGCGGGCTCGCCGAGCGGGCGGGGATGGAGTCGGGGGCGGTATGGCAGTGCGGCTCGCTCAACCCGTTTCTCGACCAAGGGCCGCACGCCTGGGCCTCGGCCCGCACCTGGCTGCAGGAGACGCTCGCCAGCGCCGAGTACGACGATTGCGTCGGCGCGAACCTCCACCCCCTGGACGGCGTGGCCCTCCTGCTGCCGATCACCGTGGCCGACTACGTCGACTTCTATGCCAGCGAGCACCACGCCACCAATGTCGGGCGGATGTTCCGGCCTGACCAGGCCCCGCTGACACCCAACTGGAAGCATCTGCCCATCGGCTATCACGGCCGCTCCGGAACCATCGTCGTCACCGGCACCGACATCGTGCGGCCCTGCGGCCAGCGCAAGCCGCCGGAGGCCGATGCCCCCGTCTTCGGTCCCAGTGTCCGCCTCGACATCGAGGCCGAACTCGGCTTCGTCGTCGGCGGCGCCACCACCCTCGGCGAGCCCGTCCCGCTCGAACAGGCCTGGGATCACATCTTCGGCGTCACCATCCTCAACGACTGGTCCGCCCGCGACCTCCAGGCCTGGGAATACGTCCCCCTCGGTCCCTTCCTCGGCAAGTCCTTCGCCACCTCCATCGGCGCCTGGATCACCCCCACGGCCGCCCTCGCAGAGGCGAAAGTGGCTCTCCCCGGCCAAGATCCGGCGCTGCTGCCCTACCTGACGGGCGCGGCGGCATACGGCCTGGACATCCACTACGAGGTCGAGTGGAATGGCACGGTCGTCTCGCGGCCGGAGTACCGCGATATGTACTACTCCCCCGCCCAGATGCTCACCCACATGACGGTCAACGGCGCCACTCTTCGTTCCGGCGACATCTTCGGTTCAGGCACGATCTCGGGCCCGGAGAAGGAGACCCGCGGCTGCTTCCTCGAGCTGAGCTGGTCCGGTCAGGAACCCATCACGCTCGACGCCGGCAGCACCCGCACCTTCCTCGAAGACGGCGACACCGTCATCCTCCGCGCCACCGCCCCCGGCGCGAACGGCGCCGTCATCGGCCTCGGCGAGTGCGTGGGCCGAGTCCTGCCGGCGCGCTGACCCCGGCTGTTCGACGTCAGGGCTTGCCACCGGGCTACCCATCGGTCGTTGTCGTGATCACCACAACCACCAATGGGTAACCGGGTCGTCAGGAGTTCGCCGGCGTCCGGGGCTGCTTGCCGCGCACCACGTTGGTGCCGGCGATCTTGTCGTGCAGCGCCTGCCGCTTCGGGTCCCACGCGGGCCAGAGCAGGTCCGCGATGCCCACCAGCCCCGCCAGCACGCTGAGCAGGCCGGGCACCCAGCCGAGGACGTTGACGACGAATGTCAGCAGGTAGCGGCGCAGCGCCACCTGCACCGGCAGCGGCCCCGGCCGCTCCCGCTCGCGGACGCTGATCCGCAACGCCATCTTGCCCGGGGTGGCGCCGGTCCGGGTCAGGAAGAAGACGTGGTAGATCAGTCCGACAAGCAGGCTGATCGCCGTGAAGATCATGAAGTCGCGGCCGGTCAGATAGGTCGAGAGGCTGTTGGAGAGGTCCTCGAGCCGCTGCGGGTCGGTCGTGCTGGAGTTGATGGCGTCGGTGACCTGGTCCAGCCACGGCCGGATCGCCTTCAGCAGCCAGTAGCCGCCGCAGATCGCCGTCAGGGCTCCGACGATGAGCAGGTCGAGGATGTAGGCGCCCACCCGCTGCCAGTAGCCGGCCAGCGGCACCCCATCGGGCGTTGCCGGGCCGACCTGGCCGGCCGCCGGGCCCCACCCGGGTGCCTGTTGCCCCCACTGCTGTTGCGGCTGCCCCCACTGCTGCTGAGGCGGCCGCCACTGCGGCGCCTGATCCTGTCGCGGCGGACTCCACTGCGGTTGCTGCCCGTACTGATCCGGCTGCTGCGGCGGCTGCCCCTGCTGCGAGCCGGCCCCGCGCCAGCCGTAGGGGTCTGCCGTCCCGGTCGGCTGCTGCTGCGGCTGGGGCGCAACCGGAGCGCCGGCGTGGGGGGTCTCCGCGCCGGCACCGGCGCGCGTCGAGCGCGGGGTGGTATGCCGCGTCCACACGATCCCGTCGAAGTAGCGCAGCTGGTCGGGCGCCTCCGGGTCGTCATACCAGCCGGGCGCGGAAGGTGTCGTCACTCCCCGATCTTTTCATGCCGACACGCGCGACCCGGCATACTTGGTGCCCGCCATGACCCTCCACTCCCCGCAGGACGCGCCGGAACCCCGTGCCCGCATACCCCGGGAGATCCAGGTCCTCATCGCCGCCGCCTTCGTCATCGCCGTCGGCTTCGGCCTGATCACTCCGGTGCTGCCGGCATTCGCCACGTCCTTCGACGTCGGCGCCACGGCCGCCTCGATCGTCGTCTCCGCGTTCGCGTTCTTCCGGCTCGTCGGCGCCCCCGGCGGCGGGCGCCTGGTCGCCCGCTTCGGCGAACGGCCCATCTATCTGCTCGGCCTCGTCATCGTCGCGATCTCCTCCGCCGCAACGGCATTCGCGCACAACTATTGGCAGCTGCTCGCATACCGCGGGCTCGGCGGGCTCGGTTCGACGATGTTCACCATCTCCGCGGTTGCTCTTTTGGCCCGGCTCGCGCCGCCGGCGATCCGTGGGCGGGTCTCCTCGGCATACGGCGCGGCCTTCCTCATCGGCGGGGTCGCGGGCCCGGCGATCGGGGGCCTGCTCGGCGGGCTCGGCCTGCGGGTGCCGTTCCTGGCGTATGCCGTGTGCATCCTTCTGGCGGCCGCGCTCGTCTGGGCGATGCTGCCCAAAGACGCGGGGCGACCGGTCGCCGACGGCACCGCGCGGCCCGCGGTGACGATGCGCGAGTGCCTGCCCGACCCGGCATACCGCGCCGCCTTGGGCTCCTTCTTCGCCAACGGGTGGGCGAATTTCGGTGTGCGCGTGGCGATCCTGCCCCTCTTCGCCGCCGCGGTCGTCAGCGACCAGCCGTGGGTCGCCGGCCTCGCCCTGGCCGTCTTCGCCGTCGGCAACATGCTCGGGCTCGCCTGGGCGGGACGACGCTCGGATGTGCGCGGCCGGAAGCCGTTCGTCATCGGGGGGCTCGCGGTCAGCGGATTCGCCACGCTGTGGACCGGCTTGGCCGTGACCATCCCGCTGCTCGTCGGCCTTTGCCTGATCATCGGCGTCGGCGCCGGCACGATGACCCCCGCCCAGCAGGCGGCCGCGGCCGACATCGTCGGCCAGGAACGCAGCGGCGGCCCGGCCCTCGCAGCCCTCCAGATGGCGCAGGACGCCGGCGGCATCCTCGGACCCATCGCGGCCGGCGCGCTCGTGGATCTCCGTGGCGGCTACCACTGGCCGTTCGTGGTGACCGGGCTCGTGACATTGGTAGCGATCCTGCCCTGGCTGCGCGCCCGCGAGACCAGCCCCGCCGCCCGCGCGGCATACCCCTAACATCGCGCGCCAACCACCCCTAGTATCGGCAGCATGATCGAGCAGCGCCGCATCCTGACCACCGCCATCCCGGGCCCGAAGTCCCAGGAGTTGCAGCAGCGGAAGCTGGCGTCGGTATCGACGGGCGTGAGCACCGGCCTGCCGATCTATGTCGAGGCGGGGGCGGGCGGCATACTGCGCGACGTCGACGGCAACCAGCTGATCGACTTCGGCTCCGGCATTGCCGTGACGACCGTCGGCAATGGCAACCAGCGCGTCATCGACGCAGTGAGCAAGCAGATCGCCGACTTCACGCACACCTGCTTCATGGTCACGCCGTATGAGGAGTACGTCCAGGTCTGCGAGGAACTCGACAAGCGCACTCCGGGCGATCACGAAAAGCGTTCTGCCCTCTTCAATTCCGGTGCGGAGGCCGTCGAGAACGCCGTCAAGGTGGCGCGGCATTTCACCGGCAAGGACGGCATCGTCGCCTTCGACCACGCCTACCACGGCCGCACCAACCTCACCCTGGCGATGACGGCCAAGAACATGCCCTACAAGCACAAGTTCGGCCCCTTCGCCTCCGAGCTCTATCGCGTGCCGATGGCTTACCCCTATCGCTGGCCGGGCGGGCCGGAGCACTGCGAGGCCGAGGCCTTCAACTACATCACCGACCAGATCCACGCCCAGATCGGCGAGGAGAACACCGCCGCCGTCATCATCGAACCCATTCAGGGCGAGGGCGGGTTCATCGTCCCGCCGCCGGGCTTCCTGCCTGCGCTCGCGCAGTGGTGTCGCGACAAGGGCATCCTGTTCATCGCCGACGAGGTGCAGTCCGGCTTCTGCCGCAGCGGCGACTGGTTCGCCGTCGACCACGAGCAGGTCGTGCCCGACATCGTCGTGACGGCCAAGGGCATCGCCGGCGGGATGCCGCTCTCGGGCATCACCGGCCGCGCCGACATCATGGACACCATCCACCCCGGCGGTCTCGGCGGCACCTACGGCGGCAACCCCGTCGCCTGCGCCGCCGCTCTGGCGTCGATCGAGACGATGGAGGAGGACGACCTGTGCGGCCGGGCCAAGGCCATCGAGGCCATCCTCTATGAGCGGTTGGGCCGGATCGCCGAAAAGTACGAGCAGGTCGGTGAGGTCCGCGGCCGCGGCGCGATGATCGCCATGGAGCTGGTGACCGACCGCGAGAGCAAGGAGCCCGCGGCCGCCCTGACCGGCGCGATCAACAAGGCCTGCCACGAGCGCGGGTTGGTCACGTTGACCTGCGGCACCCTCGGCAACGTCTTCCGCTTCCTGCCGCCGCTGACCATCGGCGATGACCTGCTCCACGACGGCATGGACATTCTCGAGGAGGCCTTCTCGGTCGCGGCCGGCTGAGCGACGCAGCAGGTCGTCGGCACCGCTCGCTACCGGAGGTCTCGACGATGCGCCGCGGTGAGATCCGCCGCGTCAATCTCGACCCCACTCTCGGGAGCGAGGCGGACACGCTACGGCCGGCCGTGATCGTCAGCAACGACCAGGCCAATGCCGCAGCCGAGCGATCGGGACGCGGCGTGGTGACCGTCGTGCCGGTCCCGAGCGGCATCTCGCGCGTCCACCCCTTTCCAGGTATTCCCTCCCGCTGCCGAGACGGGTCTTCCCCGGGATTCGAAGGCCCAGGCCGAACAGGTCCGCTCGGTCTCCGTCGAACGGATCGGCCACACGGTCGGCAGGCTGCCAAGAATCCCGCAGACGGAACTCGACGCAGCCCTGCGCCTGCACCTCGGTCTCTAGGGCGTCGCGACGAGCCGCTCCTCGGCGATGGCATTGCCGCCGTCGACGACGATCACCTGGCCGGTGACATAGGCGGCACCGGGCGTGCAGAGCCACGCGATGGCGGAGGCGACCTCGCCCGCTGTCCCCGAGCGACCGACCGGGGTATGCCGCCCCTCCTCCGCCTCGTCCGGCGTCTGGGAGCCGGTCTCGATCCACCCCGGTGCCACCGCGTTTACTGTCACCCCGTGCGGCCCCTCGTCGACCGCCAGCGCCCGGGTCAGGCCGACCATGCCGGCTTTCGCTGTGGCATAGGCGATTTCGCCGCGCACGGCCATCACCGGGCCGGTGACGCTGGTGACATTGACGATCCGTGCGGAGCCGCTCGCACGCAGGTGCGGCAGCGCCGCGCGGCACACGAGGTATGCCGTGTCCAGATTCCGCGCCAAGCTCGCCCGCCACCGCTGGACCCGCTACGTCGTCGACCCGAGCACCACGCTCGCTCCGAGTCCGGCGAGAAGGGTGGCGGCCGCATACCCGATCCCGGTCGGTGACCCGGCGCCGGTGACGATGGCGGTGCGTCCGGTCAGGTCCAGATGGGTGGGGAGCACGGGCCTCAGCATAGATATTCGCGCGCGGAGTGTCGGGGGTGCGCCGTAGGCTGCCTGATTGCCATGAGTAGCAACGTCATCGAGTCCTCGGCCATCTCGGTCGACAATCCTCCCCTGCCGTCCGACCCGCGCCGGACGGTGACGTGGCGACGGGTCAGGACGCCGTTGAACATGGTTGCCCTGTCCGTGCTGTTGGTCGGCTCGGTGGCGCAGGTCTTCGGCAATGTCCTTGCCGGGCAGATCGCCGAGGCGCCGACGTGGGAGCTGGTCCGGTGGCTCGCCATCGTGATGGTCGGTGGGTCCGTGCTCGACATGGCCGGCCGTTACGTCTGGTTCGGCGAGATCGACCGGGTCGAGGGCGGGTTGCGGGCCGACCTGCTCGATGCCGCACTCAACCAGCCCCTCGCCGCCCTTGGCGAGCAGGCCGTCGGTGAGGTGCTCGACCGCGTCGACGACGACACCCGCGAGGTCGGCAATCTCATGCGCTGGCAGTCGTGGATGGTGCTGCGCTCGCTGTTCAGCGCCGTGCCCATGTGGGTCATCGGCGGCCTGATCTGGTGGCCGGCGTGGTTCTTGTTCCCGGTGTTCGCCCTCCTCACGTGGCTGGGCATGCGCTCGCTGCTGCGGCCCATCGCCGAACGCAAGGTCATCGAGGAAGCGGCCTGGACCGATCACGCCGCAGCGCTCGAGGAGGGCATCGCCGGCCGGGACGACCTGCGCACCAGCCTCGGCCAGTCCTTCGCGATCCGCCGGCTGGCGCAGCTCTCGGCTCAGGTCCACGCCAGATTCCTCGCGGTCATCACCCTCGAGAAGAAGATCGTGCTGCGGGGTGTGCTCGTGCTCAACGCCCTGCTGGCCGCGGTCGCGAGCATCGGCGTCGCCATGGCCAGCAGCGGAAGGGCGTCGGTCGCCCAGCTCGTGACGATCTTCTTGATCACGAGCCAGTTCGTCGGCGTCGTCGGCTTCGTGGCCGAACAGCTGCCGGACATCCAGGCGGGTCTGGGGGCCGTGACCCGGCTCCGGCAGATGCTCGCGCTTGCCCCCGAGCCAGTCGGCGGGCGACGCATCGAGGCCGAACACGTCGATGTGCGTTTCGACCACGTGGACTTCGCCTACGAGGAGGGCACCTTCGCCCTGTCGGACATCGATCTGCACGTCCCCGCCGGACAGACGCTGGCCCTGGTGGGCCGGAGCGGCTCCGGCAAGTCGACGCTGGCCTCGCTGCTCTCGCGGGCGGTCGACCCGGCACCGGGCACGGTGTTCGTCGGCGGCATCGATGTGCTCGACCTCGACCTGCAGTCGTTGCGCCGTCAGGTCGGCGTCGTGACCCAGCGCACCGAGATCCTCGCAGGCACGTTGGCCCAGAACATCGCGCTCTTCGCCGACCTCCCCCGCGAGCGCGTCGAGGGGGTCGTGGCCGAGCTGGGCCTGAACGACTGGGTCGCCGGCCTCGAACACGGCCTCGACACCGTGCTCGGCCCGGGCGGGACCACGCTGTCGGCCGGCGAGGAGCAACTCGTCGCCTTCGCCCGGCTGCTGATCCGCGACGTCCACGTCGTCGTCCTCGACGAGGCCACGGCCCGCATGGACCCGCTCACCGAGGCCCGGGTCGTCGCCGCCGCCGACCGGCTGCTCAGCGGCCGCACCGGCCTACTCGTCGCCCACCGCCTCTCGACGATCGCCCGGGCCGACCTGGTCGCGGTGCTCTCCGCCGGCCGTCTCGTCCAGTTCGGGGCGCAGGCCCGCCTCGCCACGATCGATGGCCCCTTCCGCGACTTGCTGCGCTCGGCCACCCTCGACGAGCCGGGGGTCGCCCCGTCCGGGACGGAGCCGGGAGCCCCGCACCTCAGCCAAGACCCGGACGGCACGGTTCCGGGAGCCACTGTGGACGCGCCGGCCGACGGGACCTCAGAGTCCGTCGGGTCGGCCCGGCGTCGGCGCGCGGCCCTGGACCGCCCGGAGACCGGGACCGGTCCCTCGCTCGCCCGCGGGATCACCAGTGTGCTCCGCGTGCGCCCGGGCTGGGGGCTGCTCGCCGTCGTGCTCTTCCTCGGCATGTCGCTGACCGGGGGCGCGGGAGCGCTCACCGGGTTCGCCTGGGGCCACACCGTCGAACGCATCGGCCGCGGCGAGGATCCGTGGTGGTGGCTCGCTGGTGTCGTGTTCATGGTGCTGGTCGGGCCGCTGATGCTCGCCGAGGCCATCTCGCGCTACCCACGGTGGTGGGTCGAGGTGCTGCTGCGCGTGCGGATGGCGGTGCTCGTCGGTCAGACCGCCCAGCGCCGACTCGAGAAGGTGCCGGCCGGCGAAGTGGTGGCCCGGGCCATGGACTCCGATCGCTACGCCCGGTATGCCGACCGCTGGGTCGACTTCGTCAACGGCCTGATCGTCGTGGCCGTCACCGCCGTCGCTGCGGCTAATCCCATGGCTGGCCTCGTGCTGCTCGGGGTCGTCGTGGCGGCCACGCTGACCTCCGCGATCGGGCGGCCGATCGCCGGCCGGACGGCAACCAAGGCTTCGGCCATGCGGGCGCGTTTCGGCCGCGCGCTCGTCTCCACTCTCGAGTCGGCGCGCACGGTCAAGCTCGCCGGGCGCACGCCGGAGCTGCATCGTCATCTGCAACGGGTCGATGCCGGCCGCGTGGATGCCGCGGTGCGCGAGCACCACGTGCAGGCCGTGCTCGACTCCGTGCCGACGATCATGATCAAGGTCGGGGTCGTCGTCGTGTGGGCGGCGGTCGTAGAGAACTGGTGGGGCCTGGCGACCGCACTGCTCGTCGCCAACGCGCTCAACGGCTTCGAGTGGTTCGGCCGGGTTGCCGGCGCCGTCGTCACCGAGGCCCCGGGCACCCGCTCGTGGCAGGCGGCCACGAGCCAGATGGCCGGCGGGGTCGACCTGATGCGAGTCCCGCCGGGAGTGGATCTGGTCACCGGTGACGCGCCACCGGCACCGGAGGTCGAGCGGGTTCCGTTGCGAGAACTCATCGTCGACGACGTGACGGCCATCCACGAGGACGGCACGGTCGGCGTCGAGGACGTATCCCTGTCGATCCGGCGCGGCGAACTCGTGTTGCTGCTGGGGCAGGTGGGGTCCGGCAAGTCCAGCCTGCTGCGCACGCTCGCCGGCCTGATCGACTACGAGGGTCGTGTCCTGTGGAACGGCCAGGTCGTGGGCGATGCCGAGTTGTTCATGAGGCCCGGACAGGTCGCGTACGTGGCGCAGGTGCCGCGTGTCCTGTCCGGTACCTTCGCCGACAATGTGCAACTCGGGTTCGGCCGGGCCTTCGACGCCCCCGTCGCCGATGCCCGACTCACGCCGGACGTGACCGCCGCCGGTGGCGCCACCGCCCTCGTCGGCCACCGCGGGGTGCGGCTGTCCGGCGGGCAGGTGCAACGCTTGGCGCTGGCGCGCGCCCTCGCGGCGGACGCCGAACTGCTGCTGGCCGACGACGTCTCGAGCGCGCTCGACGCCAAGACCGAGGTCGAACTGTGGGAGGCGCTACGCCGCCGGTCCGCCACGGTGGTCGGTGCCACGTCCAAGCGGGCGGCGCTGGCCCGGGCCGACCGGGTCGTCGTGCTCGTCGACGGCCGGGTCGAGGCCGTCGGGCCGTGGTCGCGGCTGTCGGGCGACTGGGGCCATCTCGCCGGCTGAGGCCATCACGCCGGCCGAGGTGTGGGCGCAGCATCGCAAGACGCGCTTGGCGAGCCGAGAAGGCATCGTGTAGGACGGGTGCCATGAGCCCGCGCCGCCTGCGATTCCTCACTCACCCCCAGGTGCGCGTCGATCCCGCGACTCCCGTGCCCCAGTGGGACCTGTCCGACGTCGGTCGCGCGCGAGCGGCGGCGCTGGCAGGCTCGCCGTTCCTCGCCGCCACGACGTCGATCTGGTCCTCCACCGAGGTCAAGGCGCTCCGGACCGCCGAACTGATCGCGGGCGGCATACCGCACCTGGTGCGCGAGGATCTGGGCGAGAACGACCGGAGCGCAACGGGATTCGTGCCGCCAGAGGAGTTCGAGGCACTGGCCGACGCCTTCTTCGCCCATCCCGACGAGTCGGTGCGCGGCTGGGCGAACGCGGCCGACGAGCAGCGGCGGATCGTCGCTGCCGTCGACGCTGTGCTCACCGATGAGCGATCCGGCGACGGCGACATCGTCGTCGTCGCCCACGGCGGCGTCGGCACCCTCCTGCTGTGCCACCTCCTCGGCCGGCCCATCACCCGCGAACTCGACCAGCCCGGCCAGGGCCACTACTTCACCGTCGACCGGGACACCCGCGCCGTCCAGCACGGATGGCACCCACTTGAGGAGCTCTCAGCCGAATGAGGATGCGCGTCAGGGCGTGATGACCAACGGGGTGTCGCCGGCGACGAGGCGCCAGTCGACCCGGAAGAAGCTCGGCGGGTCGATCGTGCCCTCGGCGCTCACCCAGTCGATGAGCAGCTGCCGGATCTCGTTCTGCCGGTTGTAGACCACCGGGGCGGTCGTGACACCCGGGAAGCCGCCACCACCGGATTGCCGGTAGTTGTTGATCGCGATCACGAACTGTTGCGAATCACTCACCGGCACATCGTCGTACGCGAGGTTCTTGATCCGGTTGCCTGGCGGGACGGAGATGTCGATGTCATAGGTGAGGGGCGCGTCGAGCCCCCCCATGATGTCGTAGTTATAGTCCGGCGTTCCTCCAGGCGCGGTCTCCGTGGGAGCATTCGTCACCTCGCCCGCGGAATAGGTGCCCGGCCCCGGGACCTGCTTGAAATAGACGGCGGACTGCTCCAGGTAGGCCTTGACCTGCGCGCCACTGAACTGGATCCCCAGGAGGGTGTTGTCGTAGATGTACAGGCCCGCGACGTCGCGCACCGTCACCTGCCCAGCGGGGATCGCGGCGATTCGGTTGAAGGGTGCGGCGATCGAGAGCACCGGCAACCCCTCGGCGGCCGTGCCGGCGATTCCGGCCTTGACCGCCTCGGCCTGGACCAGGTTGATGAAGTCCATCGCCGCCGTGTCCTCATAGCGTGAGCCGGCGGCGCTCATCGCCTGCGTGCACGTGCCGATGGGGCTGTTGACATAGGTCAGCACCTTCTCGTGCGCGCCGCGCACCAGCGATGCCACGCGCGGGTCCTCGGGCACCGTGTTGGCGTTGAGCAGGGTGGCGCGCGCAGTGCGGACCTGCCACTTGCCCCTGACGAGCGAGAGATAGAGGTCCATGACCGTCACCCGCATGCCCCAATAGAGCGGCTCGGAGAGCAGGACCTGCCGGCCGGTGGCCGTATTGGTCACGAAGCGCTCCGGCACCTCCAGGTGCGCGTGGCCGACGAGGATCGCGTCGACGCCGGGCACCTGCTCGGCGACGAGGGAGGCAGCGTTCTCGGGATAGGGCAGGGCATCGCCATACGAACTGGAAGTGTTCGGGCCTGAATGCGCGGAGATGACGACGACCTCGGCTCCCGCGGCTCGCATCCGCGGCACGTAGTAGCTCGCCTGCTCCACGAGTCCGCGGAACTTCACCCGCCCCTCGACATTGGCCTTGTCCCAGATCGCGACGCCCGGTGTGACCAGGCCGAGAATGCCCACGGTGATCGTTTTGGTGTCGGGCAGCGTGATCCGCTTCAGGATGTAGGGCGGGAACACCGGTTTGCCGGAGGTCCAGCCGACGGCGTTGGCGCCGAGCAGCGGGTGGTCGAGTTGGCGCTGGAAGGCCCGCAGTGTGTCCATCCCGTAGTTGAACTCGTGGTTGCCGAGAGCGGCCGCGTCGTAGCGGATCGCGTTCATCGCCAACGCCATTGGGTGCTTCGACCCGCCGGTGATCGGGTCGATCTTGGCGTAGTAGTAGGCCAGCGGCGTGCCCTGGATGGTGTCCCCGGCGTCCAGGACGATGCACCGCCGCGGTCCGCGCTCGGCGCGCATGGCCTTGATCAGCGTCGCCGCCTTGGCGATGCCGATGTCGTTGCCGTAGCGGTCGTCATACTCCTGATTCTTGAAGTAGTCCCAGTTGTAGACATTGCCGTGCAGGTCGGTGGTCCCGAGCACGGTCAGGCGCAGATTCTTGACCGCTGCCGCCGACGGCTCGGCGGCGAACAGGCCGGCACCTCCCACGACGGACATGGCCAGCAGTTGCCGGCGGGTGGCGGTCAAACGGTCAGCGTGGAGTTCTCCCATGTCACCTGACGGTAAACCTGCCCGGGCCTCGGTGACCCCTGAGCGGTCACAAATTCCCGCGTTTGTCCTGTTCGCGTTCGATGGATTCGAAGAGCGCCTTGAAGTTGCCCTTGCCGAAGCCGAGGGAGCCGTGGCGTTCGATGATCTCGAAGAAGACCGTGGGCCGGTCGCCGAGGGGCTTGGTGAAGATCTGCAGCAGGTAGCCGTCCTCGTCCCGGTCGACGAGGATCTTGCGCGACTTCAACTCCTCGATCGGCACCCGGACCTGCCCGATGCGGGCGCGCAGTTCGGGGTCGTCGTAATAGGCGTCCGGGGTGTCGAGGAACTCCACCCCCTCCTTGGTCAGCTCATCCACCGTGCGCAGGATGTCATTGGTCGCCAGCGCCAGGTGCTGAGCGCCCGGGCCGGTGTAGAAGTCGAGGTATTCGTCGATCTGGCTGCGCTTCTTGGCGATCGCCGGCTCGTTCAGCGGGAACTTCACCCGGTGGTTGCCGTTCGCGACGACCTTCGACATCAGCGCGGAGTACTCGGTGGCGATATCGTCGCCGACGAACTCGGCCATGTTCACAAAGCCCATGACCTTGTTGTAGAACGCCACCCACTCGTCCATCTTGCCCAACTCGACGTTCCCGACGATGTGATCCAGGGCCTGGAACAGCCGCTTCGGCGCGCTCTCGCGCTTGACGAACGTCGAGGACCGCGCGACATACCCCGGCACGTGCGGCCCGGCATACCGCACCCCACCCACCTCCCGCTGGACGAGGGTATGCCGCGTCTCCCCATAGGTCGCGATCGCCGCCAGGCGCACGGTCCCGTGCTCGTCGGACATCTCATACGGCTCCGCGAGCACCGTCGCCCCAGCCGCCTTGGCCTGCGCGATGCACTTGTCGACATCCGGAACCTCGAGAGCGATGTCGACCACCCCGTCACCATGCTTGGCGTGATGGGCGATCAACGGACTGTCCGGGCTGACCGCACCCTTGAGGACGAACTTGATCGACCCCGACTTCAGCACGAACGCCTTGTGATCCCGGTTGCCGTTCTCCGGACCGGAATAGGCCACCAACTCCATCCCCCACGCCGACTGGTAATAGTGCGCCGCCTGAGTGGCATTGCCCACCACGAACACGATGGCGTCCCACCCGGTCACCGGGAACGGATCACGGTCCGCGGCATACTCCACCAGCCCGACCAGCTGCTTGAGCTGCTCGAGATTCAATTGGGCCTCGCGCTCGGCCTCGGTCAGCGTCATTGCGGTATCCGACATGCTCGAAAGGGTGTCCGACACCCGGCGAGGTGTGCAACCAGCATGAGTAGTGTTACTCAATTTGTGCAACTACGTAGCAAATTGACCGATCAAGCTGTCAGAATTGTGGGGTGGCTCCCTCCTCCTCCGTGGCCATCGACGAGCTCGACGCCCGCTTGATCACGGTTTTCACCGAGAACCCCGATGTCGGGGTGCTCGGTGCCTCGCGCATCCTGGGCGTAGCCCGGGGCACGGTCCAAGCCCGTCTGGAACGGCTCGAACAGCGTGGCGTGATCCGCTCTTTCGCGCCCACCCTCGACCCGGCGGCCCTCGGGTTCCCCGTCACGGCCTTCTGCATGCTGGAGATCCGTCAGCGCCAGGGCCACTCCCCCGTCGTCGATCACCTCAAGCTGATCCCGGAGGTGCTCGAGGTCCATTCGATCACCGGCACCGGTGACCTGCTGGTCCGGGTCGTCGCCAAGGATAACGCCGACCTCGGGCGGGTCATCGATACCGTCCTGGACGAGGTGCATGTCATCCGGGCCAACACCTCCATCTCGCTTGTCACCCACCTCGAGCACCGGACCGGGCCCCTACTCACCCGCAGTCTCGACGGTTGAGCTCCCCGACCGTCAACGCTGAATGGGCCGGTGTCGCGCTGCGACACCGGCCCATTCGGGTTCTTGCGGGGGCGATCAGCCGCGGAAGGCCGCCCACTGGTTCTTCATGCGGGTCTTCTGACCGGCGGTGAACATGTTCATGCACGAGTCATAGGTGTAGTCCATGAAGTTCCTGATGGGGTCCTTGCCCGGGGCCGAGCAGGTGTCCCGACCGGTCGGGCAGCCGAAGGCCGGGGACGACTCGGCCGGGGTGTCCGCGACCTGGTCGCCGGCGCCGCCGCAACCGCCCTGGAAGGTGTGCCACAGGCCCATCCAGTGACCGACCTCGTGGGTGGCGGTGTCGCCGAGGTTGTAGTTGGTCGCCGAACCGCCCGGGAGGCTGGAGTGCAGCAGGACCACGCCGTCGTACTTGCTTCCCGCGCCGTCCGAGGGGAACGTCGCCCAGCCGAGCAGGCCGCCGCTGAGGTTGGCCGTGTAGACGTTGAGGGTGTTGGTGCCGCCCTTGCGCAGGGCAGTCTTCATGCTGCGCTCGGCCGACGAGCCCGGGCTGAGGTTGAACCACCCCGAGTTGTTGACCCGCTTGGTCCCCATGAGCTTGAACCTGAAGCCGGCCGTGCTGTAGGCGTCGTTGAGGACCATCATCTGCTTCGAGACTCGGGTCTGGGTCACAGCGCCCTTCGTGCCGGCAGTGATGATGTTGAAGTACACCGGCACCGTGACCGCCGGAGCGGCCTTGCCGTCCGCGTCGACCGCGCGCCCGGACGCATTCAGGTGCAGACCACGGTCGGCCAGGGCTTTGTCGAAGATCTTCTCTGCCGCCGCGACATCAGCGGCGGTGGCGGTGTTCGGGTCCTTGGCCGTGCCGCCCTTGGCGACGCGGGCGTCGGTGTGGACGACACAGTCCTGGGCGGGTGTGTCGGTGGCGACCATCTTGGCCTGAGCCGGCAAGGCCCCCATACCGACGGCGAGCAGTGCGGCGCTCGGCACTGCGAGCAAGACGCGACGAGACATGTGGGTTGGTGTCCTCTCTGAATTTCCCCATACGGCCGGAGCCCCTGGCCCCGATCCGGGAACACCCTAACGGGTTCCCACCCGGATCGGGGCACGACCCCAGGCCGGTCATCCCGCAGTACCACCCAAGCGTGGAATACGGCGGCGCCACGCCCTTGCCGGAGGTACGTCTGGTCAGAACACTGTCTCTCCCCGGGGGGACGCCAGTGGGGCCGGTCCGCATCGGACCGGCCCCACCCCGCGGCATACGCGCTAGCGCGTCAGAGCATGCGGTAGGTGTTCCACACGCGCTGCATCCGCCACTTCTGCCCGTTGGTGAAGTGGTTCATGCACGGGTCCTCGCTATAGTCCATGAAGTTCTTCACCGGGTCGTTGCCGGGGCGGTTCTTGCAGGTGTCGCGGCCGACCGGGCAGCCGAACGCGGGCGACGCCTCGTACGGGGTGTCGAAGACCTGGTCGCCCGGGGTCTTGCAGCCGCCCTGGAAGGTGTGCCACAGGCCCATCCAGTGACCGACCTCGTGGGTGAGGGTGTCGCCCTCGTTGTAGGGCGCGGCGGTGCCGCCGGGCACCGACTCGTCGAGGATGACGACACCGTCACGCGACGTGCCTGCGTCCTCCCACGGGAAGGTGGCGTAGCCCAGCAGGCCACCGCTGAGGTTGGCGCTGTAGATGTTGAGGACGTTGGTGCCGCCGCGGTGCAGCTTGGCCTTGATCGCGTCGTCGTATTCGTAGGACTGGCCCATGTTGTTGTACCAGGCCTTGTTGTTGACGTACTTGACGCCCTTGAGCGCGAAGTCGATGCCAACGAATCGATAGGCGTCGTCGAGGACCTTGATCGACCGGTTGATCTTGGTCATGGACAGCTTGCCCTTGGCACCGTCGTGGATGACGTTGACGAAGACGGGGATGGTGACGTCGAACGGCTCCCGCTGTGCGCCGTCCAGGCGCACACCCGCGGCGCGGGCGTCGGCCCGGAACTTCGCCTCCATCTCGGCGGCCTTCGCGTCGCTGACGGAGTTCCAGTCGCGGGCGGTTGCGCCCTTGGCGAGGCGGGCGCCGGCGGGCGCACACTCGGCCGCGGTGGCGCCGTCGCCGGCGACCGGGCGGGCTTGGGCCGGTGTGGCGACGAGACCGGCCGCGGCGAGCGCTGCGACGCTGGGGATGGTCAATGCGATCTTGCGATTCATTACTTCCCTCTCCTGATCTTCCCCGAAGAGCCGGATGAACGCCCCCCGGACGGTGCTCCTCCCTGAAACACCTGCCTGCGAATCTAGCGGTGTCTCACATCGTTTGGGGGGCTGGGAGGTTGATACATCGGCCCGGACCTGCGCAAATACGCTGCGCGTCCTAGTCCTCGCCGTCCTGGGGGTCGCGCAGCCCGTCGTAGATCTCCTTGCACAGCGGACAGACGGGAAACTTCTTCGGGTCCCGGCCGGGGACCCAGATCTTGCCGCACAGGGCCACGACCGGTTCGCCGGACAGCGCCGACTCGAGGATCTTTTCCTTGCGCACGTAGTGACTGAAGCGCTCGTGGTCGCCCGGCTCCTGAAGTTCGGGGACGACCTCGGTCCGCTCGAGGGTGGCGGTGCTCGTGCTCGGCCGGCTCGGGGCCGCCGGCGCGTCCAGTCCTGGAGTCTCGCTCATGGAGAAAGCGTAGGCGACCGGTCTCAGTTGAGCCCGGGATCGGCAGGGTATGCCGCGACGAACGCCAGCGGGCCGGGCTGGCGCGCCAGGACCGCACGCCACAAGTCGGTGCCGGCGGCGAAGGCGTCGGCGGGTTCGCGCTCGACGACATACCAGCTGCCCGCCACGATCTCCCCCTCGAGCTGGTTGGCGCTCCAGCCGGCGTAACCGGCGAAGATGCGCACGGCGCAGACCTGCCCCGAGATCACCTGCGGGTCGCTGTCGAGATCGACCAGGCCGATGCTGCCGAAGAGCCGGCGCAGCCGGGAATCGGCCGGCGGCAGGTCGCCGAGCGACACCAAACCGAGCGCCGAGTCCATCTGGACCGGTCCGCCCTGGAAGACCATCGCCGGCAATGTCGCGACCGCACCCCATCCGGGCAGGATCGCCTCCACCTCAGCCTCCAGGGGCTTGTTGAGCACGACCCCCTGCGCGCCGTCCGTGCCGTGATGGAGCACGAGCACGACGCTGCGACAGAAGATCCCGTCCTCGATCTCCGGCGTGGCAACCAGCAGCCGGCCCGTCAGATCCTCCGGGATGGTCATGAGTCCTATTGTTGCGCGCCGCGGCCGTTCGCGGGGCTCGGCGCCGGTGCCGGACCGGCCGGTCAGCGGGCTCGGAATCCGGCCCCCAGCAGGACGGCGATGCCGATGCCCACGAGATCGGCACAACAGTCCCAGACCGAGCCCGAGCGGGTCGCGGTCAAGTGCGCCTGAAGGATCTCGCTCAGGACGGCCCACCCGGCCATGGCGGGCAGCCACACGGCCGGTTTCAGCCCCGCGCGCAACCCGAGGTAGGCCGGCACGCCGAAGAGGACACAGTGAATCACCTTGTCGTCGTAGGGAAACAGCGGCTCCCCGCCCCGACTGGGCATGAAGAGCAAGACGACGTTCACCACCAGGCTCGCGATCAGGGCCACCCACACGAGGAGGCGCGGCAGCGGCATACGACTCGCTGCGCTTGCGCCGATGCGTGCCGTCCCCCTGTTGTCCATGACGGGCACTACTGTGCACCACATGGATGCCTTCGTGGAAATGACCGGTACCGGGGTCGCCAGCGCCCCGCCGGATGTGGTCGTCCTCGACACCGCCGTCCGGACCCCGGGCGGGTCCGTTGCCGAAGCCCTCTCGCGGGCCGATACCGCGATGACCGCCATCGTGGGCATCGCCCGCGAACGCGGCCTCGCCCCGGCCGACCTGCAGACCACCTCTGCATCGGTGTATCCGCAATACGACCGCGAGGGCGTCTCCGTCAGCGGGTACATCGCCCAGCAGTCGATACGGCTGCGCATCCGGGAGCGCGACCTCGTCGGGCCGCTCATCACGGCCTTCTCCGAGTCCGTCGGCAACGCCCTCGCCATCGACAACATCAGCCTGCAGATCGACGATGTGTCCCCGCTGCTCACCCAGGCCCGCCGGCTGGCGTTCGAGGACGCGAACGCCAAGGCGCGCCAGTTCGCCGAGTTGGCCAGTCGGGAGCTGGGCCCCGTCCTGTATGTCGTCGACTCGCCGAGTCCGGGAGGCGGGCTCCACGCGGGCGGGGCCCCGAAACGGGAGATGATGATGGCCTCCGCCAGTGCCGACATGCCGGTCGAGATGGGCGAGAACTCCATCCGGTGCCAGGTCACCGTCCGCTGGGCCTGGGCATAGCCGTTGTCCTGGCTCGACATCCTCGGATGGGCCGGGTCGGCGCTCCTCGTCGTCTCGGTGATGCAGACACGCATCCTGCGGCTGCGCCTGCTCAACCTGGCCGCGACGATCACGTTGCTCGTCTTCAACTGGGGCCTGGGGATCTGGTCGATGGTGGCGATGAACGGCGTCCTTGCGGCCTTGAACGTCTATTACATCGCCAAGCTGCAGCGCGAGAACACCAGTGCCAGCACGGCATACGAGGTGATCCCCGTTGATCACGACGACGCGAGTCTGACCCATTTCCTCGCGCGCAACGGCCGTGACATCGCCCGGTTCAACCCGGGGTTCGCGGGGCCGCAGTCCGGTGCGGCATACCTGATCCAGAAGCGCGACACGACCTGCGGAGTGGTGCTGGTGCGCGACATCGGGGACGGGGTAGCCCAGGTCGACCTGGACTATGTCACCGCGCCGTATCGCGACTTCTCCCCCGGCAAGTTCGTCTTCCGCGACTCGGGATTGTTCCAGCGCAAGGGTTTTCGCCGCGTGCTAACCCGGCCGGGCATGGTGGCGCCACATTACGGGAAGCTGGGGTTCGTGCCCGACGGCGACCGGTGGGCGCTCGAGTTGGACACGTCCACAACGTGATGGGTCGACCAGCGGCTCGGCGAGCCGAGCGCTGGTGGAGGTGGCGGGAATCGAACCCGCGTCCACTGACGGCGAACCAGGACTTCTCCGGGTGCAGTGCGCTGAGGGAGTTTCTCGGCCCCAGGGCTCGCGCGCACACGTTCCCTGACAGGCCCAGTCGAGTAGGAGTCCCGCGCCGCCCCTCGACATGACGACGCAGCAAGATCTCTAGCTGACGCTGGTGACTATGCCGAGATCAGGCATAGGCCAACGGACTTCGGGCTCGCTCAGGCGGCGAGGGCGAAGTCGGTGCGCTTGGAGTTGGCACCTATTGGTTTGCACGGGGCGTTCACGAGATAACCGTGCGTCCTCGACCCGCTTCCCCTGGAAGACCGACCAATGTCGAAACCGATCACCCCCGAAGGGTGATCGACCCATCACGCTGTGGACTTGTCAAGATCCCCACCATTGTCGGTGGAGTAGTTCAGTATGACGCGTAACGCTCCGCAGCCCAAGTCGATTCCCGGGAGTTCTCCGTATGCCGCGTGCTCGCCTCCCCAGGGCTGTGCTCGCCGCCGTTCTGGTCGCCGCAGCCGCGGTGGGCTGCTCGACCGGGGGTGACCGGTCCGCCGACGGAGACCGGGGGCACCGCGACGGCGCCCCCGCCGACGGTGCCGGCGGGCTGTCGTGACAACACTGCCATACCCCGCGAACGGATCCCCGCGACCCTGGCCCCGCTGCCGGGCCCGAAGACCGCCCGGTCGCTGCTCCAGAAGCTGACCGTCGCCGATCGCTCACGCGGGGATGACTTCTGCCGCAACGCTTTCGGGCCTGGGACGTGGCCGGACCTCGACGGCAACGGGTGCAGTGCCCGCCAGGACATCCTGCGCCGGCAAGGCACTCAGCTGCGCCTGCAGGTGATCCGCAGCCATGGGACCGGTTGCCCCTGTGCAGGTGAAGTACGGCTACGAGCTCACGGTCACCGAGGACGAGCGGGACGCCCTCGCGGACATGCTCGGGACCTGCTGAGACTCACAGGCAGTACTGGTTGGGCATCGAGGGGTTGCTCGCCCGGCCCCAGTTCCGGCACAGCATGAGACCCCGGGCGCGCAACCCCTCGTCGATCCGGGCGAGCTGTCTCGCGTCGGTGCCGAGATGGTTCATGTGCACGACGACGGTCGACCCGCCCCAGGCGTGGCCGACGATGTAGTCGGCCACCTGTGACGGGGTGATGCGATGGTCGGGCACTTCGAGCGGCAGGGGCCGGCCCACGCGCTTCCAGTCCTGCGGGTCGACATTCCACAGGCAGTCGTTCTTGCCGTATTGCGCGAGGATCGCCCGGATCCGGCTGTTCTCGTCGCCATACGGGGGGCGCACGTAGTTGCTGCCGACATAGGAGCGCGTGATCTCCCAGACCACCTGCTCCGAGCTCAGCGTCGTGAGCGGGTAGTGGTGATAGGTGTGGTCGACGACGAGCAGCCCGCGATCCCGCGCGGCCTTGACGTCGACGAGGCCGGACTTGACGTGCTCACCGTTGGGGGCGATGCCAATGCCGTAACGCCCGGCCCGGGCGGCATCGATCAGGGCCCGATAACTCGTGGTGGAGACGGGCTGGTCGTCGAAGACGAGCAGCACCTTGTTGCTCGAGCCGTTGCCGCAGGTGTACTTGTCGAAGGGCTTGTTGATCTTCTCCAAGACGGCCCACGTGGCGGTCGTCGTGGTGCCATCGCGGCGCAGCACCCGATAGGCCTCGGACACCGCCTGCACCGCACCGGCGGTGACGGGCCCGTAGCTGCCATCGGGGCTGGCCGTGATGAATTTGGCGTTTCGGAGGAGGGTTTGCAGATAGGTCACGCAGCTGCCCGTGTCGCCGACCTTCAAAGAGGGCCGTGACGACACCGGTGTGGAAGAGCTGCACGAAACGGCCGACGCATGGGCGCCGCCCACCGATGTCGTGAGCAGGGGGGCCGCGACGACTGTCGCTGCCAGCGTGAACCGTGCGAATGTCCGCCCCATGCGCGGGAACTTAGCAGCCATACCTCGTTGACGCCCCAGGAGGGGGTGCGGTTGTCACCGAGACGTCACTGTTACCAGGAGCCGCCGGAGGATCCGGAGCCACCGCCACCGGAGAAGCCCCCGCCGCCGCCGAAACCGCCGCCGAAGCCACCGCCGCCATCGAAGACGGAGGTGCCTGAGGAGCCCGGCGTGGAGATGAAGGTGCCTGCCGCCTGGGTGGCGAAGTCGTCGACGCCCGAGGTCAGCGAGTCGAAGAAGCCGCCCGTGCCCCAGCTCGGGCCGACGTACCAGATGGGCGGGGAGATCACGATCCCCTGCGCGGCCGCGGCGGCCGCCACCTGCTCGAAGGTGTGGGCCCACTTTTCGGCGACCCCGAAGACGATCGCATAGGGCAGATAGGCCGAGAAGATCTGCTGGGCCTCTTCGAACTTGATCTGATTCGCCTCGGCCGTCACGAGGTATTGGCGGAACCCGAGCGACTGCGCGAGCACGGCACTGCCGTCGGCGGTGCGCGAAGCCATGCGACGGCCGAGGGCCTTGACGACCAGGCCGCTGATGACGAGGCCGATGGCCAGGATGGTCGTGCCCGCCAGCGGAACGCCCGAGAACGGCCGGCCGGCCGGCAGGGCACCGCCGAGGAAGAACGCAGAGGCGATGCCGCCGAAGATGAGGAGGGTGCCCAGGCCCGACCAGGAGTTGCGCTGGCTCTGCGGCGACCGGCGGAACCAGCCCCGGCGCACGACCTCGTTGTACATCGAGCCCTTCACCGCCGTCAGGGTCGAGGAGAAGGTGTTCTTCAGATCCGACAGCCGCACCGGCGAGCCGCTCGAGAACAGACCGTCGAGGAGCATCTCTTCGTATTCGCTGAGCGCATGTGCCGTCTGCGGGGGCGTGGTCAAGGTCAGCAGCCAGTCGGCGCGGCCGAAGGACTTCTCGGTCTCGGTGATCGTCAGGTAGCCGCGAACCGCGAGGTCGAGAATGGTGGCGGTGACGTCGACGGTGTCGGCGCTCTCGTCGACCACGGTGCCGACCATGCCCGGCTGCACTCCAGGCGGCGGATTGAACTGGACCGCAACGGTTCCGGGACGCGCGCGCCGCTCGGTCCGGCCCTCCTCGCCGACCCCGGGAGACAGACCCGGGGTCAGGCCGGCATACTGCTCGTCGCGCCCCCGCGTCCACACCAGTGCACTCATGCCCGCCGTGGCGAGCAGGGGCAGCAGGACGCCGAGCCCGGCGGTGAGCTGGCCCAACAGGCGCGACGTGGCCGGCGGCACGGTGGAGGCGCCCGTGTCCTCCCCGGACGTCGAGCCCTCGATGAGTTCGGGCTCGAGGTCGCCGAAGTCCGAGCGCGGGAGCGAGACGGCGACGGTCATCGCCTCCCCCGGCTTCAGGTCGGTGTGGGCGAAGGTCGAGGGGCTGCCGGATGTTGCCTCACACATGGAGTTCGAGCCCTGCGCGCCGTAGTTGCAACCCACTTGGAGCGGCGCGGCCGGCGCCTCGACGGTGGCGTTGATCTGGTCATACCACTGCTCGTTGGCGATGCCGACGACGTCGTGGACGAACTCGGCCCGCTGGTCGTCGATCGCGTTGACGACGTGAGCGAGCGTGTAGGAGATGACGTAGGTCTGTATGCCCGACACGGTCTCGTCCGGGCTGCCGATCCGCACGTGGATGTAGGCGCCGAAGTCGCTTTCGCTGACGTCAGCGGGAGCGCCGGTCGGGGAGGAGACGGTCAGGTCGCTCATCCGGTAGTAGCGGTAGACGTCCTCGCGGTTCTGGTACCCCGCACGCACCCGGATGTCACGGGTGATGCCGTGCCGCTCCGGGCCGCTGCTGGGGAACTGGTGGGTGATCGTCTCGGTCACCCGCACCGAACCGTCCTCGGCGAGTTGCATCGTGTTGTCGTATGCGGTGATCCGCTCCCCGGTGCCGACGGCGACGAAGCCGCGCTCCAGCCCGGAGGCCGTCGCGTATGCCGGGGCCACGCCCGCGAGGACGGCGAACGCCAGCACGAGCGCGGCGAGCGCGCGGCGAGCCCACGGCATACTCACTCTCCCCGCCCGCGGGAGTTGAGCGCGCGGTCCATGTCGCGCTGGTCCTGCCGCTCGCGCAACGCGTGCCTCTTGTCGTAGGCCTTCTTGCCCTTGGCCAGCCCGATCTCCACCTTGGCGCGCCCGTCCTTGAAATAGAGGGATAGGGGGACGATGGTGCGGCCGCTCTCGCGCGTGGCCGCCATCAGCTTGTCGAGTTCGGTGCGGTGCAGCAGCAGCTTGCGGCGCCGGCGCGGGGTGTGGTTGGTCCAGGTGCCCTGGACGTATTCGGGGATGTGCACACCCTCGAGCCACAGTTCGTCGCCGTAGAAGATGGCAAAGCCGTCGAGCAGGGAGGCCCGGCCCATGCGCAGCGACTTCACCTCGGTGCCCATGAGGGTGATGCCCGCCTCGTAGGTGTCCTCGATGAGGTAATCGTGGCGCGCCTTGCGATTGCTCGCGATCACCTTGCGCCCCGTCTCCTTGGCCACCGTCACCCGTCCTTCGCCTCGCGGCGGTGCCCGGCGCACCGCCCGCTCAGGTTACCCGCCAGGTTCGGGCGAAGCCCGCCAATCGGCCCGCAGGCGTCCGCAACGGTGTCTTGGTGACATTCACAATACGAAGTGGGCGATTCGACCGGTCAACCACGCCTGCCGGGGCTCTCCTCGTATTTCGACTGTCCGCCTGCCTTGCACTTTGGGCGGCTACAGCCAGTTGCGGGGGTCCTTGGGGACGCCGCTCACGCGGGCCTCGAAGTGCAGGTGGCAGCCGGTGGACAGGCCCGTCGTGCCGACATAGCCGACCAGTTGGCCGCGGGCGACCGAGCCGCCGGTGGCGACGATGCGCTCGAGGTGGTTGTACGTGGTCGCCAGCGAGTCGCCGTCCACCAGGCCGTGGGCGATGACGACCTGGTTGCCGTAACCGCCGCCCCAGCCCGCGGAGACGATGCTGCCGGGGGCGGCGGCATACACGGGGGTGCCACAGGAGGCGGCGTAGTCGCGGCCGGAGTGCAGGCGCCAGTAATTGAGGATCGGGTGGTAGCGCATCCCGAACTCGGAGGAAACCCAGGCGCCGGGGACCGGTGTGGACAGGAAGCCGCCGGATGGCGGCGGGTTGGTGGACCCACCGGAACCACCGGAGCTTCCGGTCCCGCCGGAACTTGACGTACCTCCGGAGCCGCCGGAGTTCGTGCCACCGGAATTGTTCTGGGCGGCGGCAGCGGCGGCCTCGGCCCGCTTGCGCTCCTCTTCCTCACGCTTCCTGCGTTCGGCCGCCTCGCGTCGCTGGCGTGCCTCGATCTCCTTCAGCTTGGTGGTGATCTCATCCGACTGGTCCTCATATTCCGCGAGCCGCTGCTTTTCGGCCTCCCGCTCGGAGTCCAAGGCGGCAGCCGCCTTCTCGCGGGTGTCGAGCAGGGACTCCAGATCGGCCTCGGCCTGAGCGGCGGTCGCGGTGGCGGCTCTCGCCTCGGCGAGCGTGGCCTCGGTGGCGCGTTGCGCGTCGGCGACCTTCTCGCGCGTGGCGGTCAGGAAATCCTGGGTGGCCCGCAGCGAGGCATTCGAGGTCGACAGCTGGGCCAGGGCGTCGCTCTGGATGTCGCCGAGCGTGTCGGCCATGACCATGCGGTCGGTCAGTTGCTGCAGGTCCGAGGTTTCGAGCGCGAGTTCGAGAGTGCCGGTGCCCTGCTCCTGGTAGAGCTGAGCGGCATAGTTCGCGATCCGCGACTGGGTGTCCCTCATCTCGGCAGCGGTCGCCTCGAGGTCCGCGCTCGCCTTCTGTTCGTCGGCTTGCGCGCGGGCGAGGTCGGCCTTGGCCTGCTCGTTGCGGGCCTGGGCGTCGGCCTGGGCCTGCTGGGCCGCCGCCAGCGCGTTGCGGGCGGCGGGCAGCTTGGCCTGGGTCTCCTCGAGGAGGGCGTTGGCCTCGATCAGCTTCGTGGACGTGTCGTCGAGATCGTCGTGCAGCTTCTCGATCTTGGCTTCGACCTTGCGCTTGTCATCGCGCAGATCGGCGGTGGCCGGACCACCGGCAACGGCGGCAGCCACGAGGGCACTGCCCGCAATGGCGGCAGTGATGGCCTGGCGCGAACACACGCGCCCATTCGGTCCCAAACGCATCATCGGCCCCAAGGTTAGCCAGCCGGGCTGTGGAAATCCGGACCACCAGCGGCCGGGCGTGTCGCACGATACCGGCGGCGCGCGCTCCGGGGAAGGGCTGGGGTCAAACGCGCAGGTAGCGCCAGAGCGTGATGGTCGCGGTGACGATCGCCAGGGCGGCGGCGGTGCCGCCGAGGATGGGAGCCAGCCGCCACACGTCGAACAGGCCGATCGTGGCCTGGTTCAGCGCCTGGGCGAGTTGGCTGCCGCTGTCGCCGACCAGGGCCCGCACGCCGATCGTGAGCAGTCCCAGGGCGAGCCCGGCGCCGACGAGGGCCGCGATGACGGTCTCGAGGATGAACGGCAACCGGATCGCCATATTGGAGGCGCCGACGAGGCGCATGATGCCGATCTCGCGCCGGCGGCTGAACGCCGCCTGCCGGATCGTCGTGGCCATCAGCAGCACGGCGCAGATGACCATGATCACGGCCAGGCCCACGGCATACTGCGTGAACTTGTTGAGGATGGCGAAGAGTTTGTCCAGCACCTTCTTCTGGTCCTGGACCATCGAGACACCGGGGGCGTTCTCGAAGGTGCTGGCGACGACTTCGTATTTCGCCGGGTCGGACAGCTGCACCCGATAGCTCTGCGGGATGTCACCGACCTTGATATTGCCGGCGAGCGGAGTGTCCTTGAACTGCTCGCGGAAGCGGTCGTAAGCCTCCTGCGGCGACTCGTAGAAGACCTCCTTCACCAGCGGTCGCAGGTCGTCCAGCTGGCTGCGGATGTTGGCCTTCTGATCCTCGGTCACGGCGTGTCCGAGACAGTTGCCCTGGGTCGACTTGTTGGAGCACAAGAAGATCGAGACCTGGACCCGGTCATACCAATACCCCTTCATCACATCGGCCTGGCGCTGCGCGAGCAGGCCGAGGCCGAGCAGGAAGAGGGAGATCATCGTGACGAGGATGACCGAGATCGCCATCGACATATTGCGGCGCAGGCCGACCCAGACATCGCCGAACAGGTAGCGCAGCCGCATCAGTCGTCTCCTCGCACGACGTCCTCGGTCCAATCCGGGTCGGGATTGGCCCACAGGTCGTCCTCATCGGGCGACGGCGCCGGATCGGTCGAGACCTCCGTGGGCCGGGGGACATAGCTGCCTTGCTCTTCGTCGCGCACGACGAGGCCGTTGTCGAGTTCGATGACGCGGCGCTGCAGTTCGTCGACGATGACGTTGTCGTGCGTCGCCATGATCACCGTGGTGCCGTGCTGGGTGTTGATGGAGGCCAGCAGCTTGACGATGTCCAGACTCGTCGCGGGGTCGAGGTTGCCGGTCGGCTCGTCGGCGAGCAGGATCGGCGGCTTGTTGACCACGGCCCGGGCGATGGCGACGCGCTGCTGCTCGCCACCGGAGAGTTCGTGCGGCATCCGGCGGCCCTTGCCCTCCAGCCCGACGAGTTCGAGGGTCTCGGGGACGAGCATCCGGATCGCGCGGTTGGGTTTGCCGAGCACCTGCAACGCGAAGGCGACGTTCTGCGCGACCGTCTTGTTGGGCAGCAGGCGGAAGTCCTGGAAGACGGTGCCGATCTGGCGCCGCAGCCGCGGCACCTTACGCGGGGGCAGGTTTCCGAGGTCGTGCCCCGCAACGAGCACCGACCCCGATGTCGTCGGTTCCTCGCGGATGACCAGCCGCAAGAGCGTCGACTTGCCCGAGCCGGACGGCCCGACGACGAACACGAACTGGCCGCGCTCGATCTCCAGGGAAACGTCATCGAGGGCCGGGCGGTTCGAGCGCGGATAGCTTTTCGTGACGTTTTCGAAGCGGATCATGAAGGGCGGGTCGGCCTAACAGTTGGCGTTACGGGGAGCGCTGAGACGGAAGGCATAGGTGCTTCAGTCTAAGCAGGGCGCCTGTGCTGTCACCCACTTCCTCGGCCCAGATGCGTGTCGGCGTGGTGCTCGCTGCAAAGCGATACCCACCAATCACTACTGTCCCACCGCTATCTTCATCGGCTACGTTGTCCCCCGGCACCCATCCGCCGAAGGTCTCCCCCGGGCTTTCGGCGCCGCCCAAGGAGTCACTCGCATGCCCCCCACCACGCCGTTGCGTCCCGCCCTCGTCATCGCCGGTGTCACCCTCGCGGTGACCGGAGCCACTGCCATACCGTCGGCCGCCGACGCGGGTGCGCCGGGAGCCGACCGTGACCGGCTCGTCGCGACGGCCACGGCCAGGCAGGCGTTCACGCCGAGCGCAGACGCCCTGACGATCACGACCTCGGCGGGCGCGAGCACCTACTCCTACGACGCGGCCTCCGGCGAACTCGGCGACCTGATCGCCACCACCCCCGGCTCCGCGGGTCAACGCTGGTCGCCCGGCGGGGACGTGGTGCTCGACGGCGGGGCGACCTGGACCACGCGCGGACGCGACGACGCCCAACTCGGCAGCTACGCCCGCAACGCCAAGGCGCTCATGCCGGGGTGGCTCACCACCGGCGACGGCTTCGTCGAGCAGAGCTCCGGCGCCACCACCCCCTCGACGGCGATCTCGCTGACGCCCGGGGAGCGCTGGCGGCAGCCGGTCGCGGCCGGCGCCGTCAACTACGGGCCGTTCGCCGTCAGCCCCTACGGCACCGAGGCCGTGGTCCGCGGCATCAAGACCGGCTCCTCCAACCTTTATCTGGTGCCGGTGCGCGGCCCGATGACGCTGGCCGGGCAGCCGTGGACCTTCCCGACCCGCGACTACCTGGTTTCGAGCTACCGGCCCGGGGACGCGGACGTCGCGCAGGAACCCGGCAAGGGCATCCGCGACTCCAGCGCCCGCACCTATATCGCCTTCCTCGGCACCGAGCCGGGCTCGAGCGAGGCGTCCCTTTTCGTCGACTATCAGGACGGCGGGCGACACCTCGGCGAACCGCTGCAGCCGACCCGCGTCATCGGCGCCGGGTCGCGGTGCACGACGACGGCTCCCGCGTTCAGTCCCGACCGGCGCAGCATCGCCTACGTCGTCGGCGTCGGGTCCAGCGCCAACCCGTGCTCGCAGATGGCCGTGCGCGTCGTCAGCCTCGGGTCCGGAGGATCATATGACGCAGCGACGGTTCGCACGCTGCACACCGCCTCCGTGGGAGCGCCGATCCGGGCTGTCTCGTGGCGCGCCGTCACCGCCCCGGTCCAGCAGGTGCGGATCGGGGGCGAGGATCGCTACGAGGTCGGTGTCAACGTCTCGCGCAGTGTGTATGGCGACGCGGGCGCCGGTGGCGCGGTGATCGCGGGCGGCGAGGCGTATGCCGATGCCCTGGCCGGCTCCCCGCTCTCGGCGGCGTTGAAGGGTCCGCTCATGCTGACCCGCAAGGACCGCGTCGATGCGCGCGTCGTCGCCGAGTTGAACCGCGTGCTCAAGGCCGGCGCCGCGATCTACGTCCTCGGCGGTCCGGCGACCGTCGGCGAGGGGGTGCTGACCGAGCTGCGCGCCCAGACCGGTCACCCGGTCGTGCGCATCGGCGGGGCGAGCCGGTATGACGTCGCCGTCGCCGTCGCGAAAGTCCTCGCCACCGTGCGGGGCGAGCAGGCGGCCGCCATCTTCGTCGCCAATGGACAGGTCTTCCCCGACGCTCTCGTGGCGAGCCCGGCCGCGACGGTGACCCGCGGCGTCATCCTGCTCAGCGCCGAGGACGCCCTGCCTGCAGCGACGAAGACGTATATCGACGCTCACCGCGGTGTCGCGCTCTACGGCATCGGCGGTGGCGGTGGCCGCAGCCTCGCCGGCTACTCCGGAGTCGAGGTGATCAGCGGGGCCGACCGCTACGAGGTGGCCAAGCGCGTCGCCGATCGCTTCTTCACCGCCGAATGGATCGGCACGGTCGTCTCCGGGCTGAACTGGCCCGACGCCACCACCGGCGGTGCCTTGATCAGCCAGTGGCGGCAACCGATCCTGCTGGCCCGGGGCGCGACCCTGCCGTCGTGGACCGCGGAGCGCCTGGACTCCTCACGCGCCGCGATCGACCTGCTCGCCGTCTTCGGCGGACCGGCTTCGGTCGACTCCGCGGCCATGGACGAGGCGGTCCGCCGCGCGGGCAGTCAGACCCTCTACCACGGCCCCGACTCCCCCCGCTGAAGCACCCCCCGACGTTCTCCGCTCCTTCGTGCTCCGATACTTCGCGGGGACCCCGCTGAAGCACCCCCCGAAGTTCTCCGCTCCTTCGTCGCTCCGATACGTCGCGGGGACCCCGCTGAAGCACCCCCCGAAGTTCTCCGCTCCTTCGTCGCTCCGATACTTCGCGGGGACCCCGCTGACGCACCCCCGAGAGCCGCTGTCGAGCCCTACTCGCCCGACGCCTCGGCGCCCGAGCGGCGCCACCGGATGCCGGCCTCGATGAAGCCGTCGACGTCGCCGTCGAAGACAGCCTGGGGGTTGCCCACCTCGTAGCCGGTGCGCAGATCCTTGACCATCTGATATGGCTGCAGCACATACGAGCGCATCTGGTCGCCCCAGCTGGCCTTGATGTCGCCGGCGAGTTCCTTCTTGGTCGCGGCCTCCTCGGCCTTGCGCAGCAGCAGCAGACGCGACTGCAGCACGCGAAGGGCCGCGGCGCGGTTCTGGATCTGGGACTTCTCGTCCTGCATGGAGACGACGATGCCGGTCGGGATGTGCGTCATCCGCACCGCCGAGTCAGTGGTGTTGACGCTCTGCCCGCCGGGACCCGAGGAGCGGAAGACGTCCACCTTGATCTCGTTCTCGGGGATCTCGATGTGGTCGGTGGACTCGATGAGCGGGATGACCTCCACAGCGGCGAAGGAGGTTTGCCGGCGGCCCTGGTTGTCGAAGGGGCTGATCCGCACCAGGCGGTGGGTGCCGCCCTCAACCGAGAGGTTGCCGTAGGCGTAAGGGACGTTGACCTCGAAGGTGGCCGACTTCAGGCCGGCTTCTTCGGCGTAAGAGGTGTCGAGAACCTTCGTCGGGTAGCCGTGCTTCTCCGCCCAACGCAGATACATCCGCAGCAGCATCTCGGCGAAGTCCGCCGCATCGACGCCGCCGGCGCCGGAGCGGATCGTCACGACCGCTTCGCGCTCGTCATACTCCCCCGACATCAGCGTGCGCACCTCGAGCTCGCCCACGGCGCCACGGATCGACTCGAGTTCCCGCTCGGCCTCCGCCAGCGTCGCCTCGTCACCCTCCTCCTCCCCGAGTTCGACGAGGACCTCGAGGTCGTCGACCCGCTGGTCGAGTTCCTGCACGCGGTCGCGCTCGGCGATGGCCCGCGACAGGCTCGAGGTGACCTTCTGGGCGCTCTCCGGGTCATCCCACAGATCAGGAGCGCCGGCCTTCGCCTCGAGATCGGCGATCTTGGCGCCGAGAGCGTCCAGATCGGTCACCTCGCGCACCGACGTCATCGTCGAGCGCAGGTCCTTGATCTCCTGGGTGAAGTCCGTAGCCACAAGGAGCAAGCCTACGGCAGCGGCGACCGACGCCTGCTCGCGTCGCCGCTGCCGCCCGCCCCCGCACCGGCCTCCTCCCGCGAACCCTGCACGCAGCCACGGCCACCGTGACCTAGGCTGCCGGCCATGACCGACGCCAATCCCTTCGTCGACCTGCTGCACGCCCAGGTGCGCAACGAGTTCACCGCGAGCCAGCAGTATGTCGCGCTCGGAGTCTGGTTCGACGGTCACGATCTCCCCCGGCTGGCTGCGCACTTCTATCGCCAGGGCGTCGAGGAGCGCAATCACGCGATGATGTTCGTCCGCTACCTCCTCGACCGGGACCTGGAGGTCAAGATCCCCGGCGTCGGCGAGGTCGCCAACTCCTTCACCTCGCCCACGGAGCCGATCGCGTTGGCACTGGCCCAGGAGAAGGAGGTCACCACCCACGTGGAGGCGCTGTTCCGCGCGGCCCGCGCCGAAGGCGATGTCCTCGGCGAGCAGTTCATGATGTGGTTCCTCAAGGAGCAGGTCGAGGAGGTCTCTTCGATGAGCACGCTGCTGACGATCGCCACGCGCGCCGGGGACGACTGGTTCCAGATCGAGGAGCACCTGGCCCGCGAGGCCATCGGCGACGGCGGCGCCGATCCCGCCGCGCCCCCGGCCGCCGGCGGCGCTCTATAGCAACTCGGGCAGGAGTCGGATGGCGGCGTCGAGGACGTCGGCCGGCTTCTCGCCGAACGAATGGGCACCCGCCACCGCGGCGACCCAGGCCGGGTCGACGAGTTCGGCGCGCAGCTCGTCGGGAGTGCCGAACGGGTCCCGCTCGCCCTGAATGACCCGCACGGGTATGCCGTGTTCTCCGGGAGTCCGCAGCTCGCCGGCCCGTGAGGCGTCGGGTTTGCCCGGCGGGTGGAGCGGGAAGGACAAGCACAGAACCCCTTGCGCGCCAACGGTTTCGGCGGTGCGGCAGGCGACTCGGGCGCCGGCGCTGCGGCCACCGACGACCAGCGAGCCCACGACGTCCAGTTGCCCGAGCATGGGGATCCACGCCGCATCGAGCGTCGGCGGACGACCCGCCACCTTGCGGCCGGCGACCTTCCACGGCTGCTCGATGAGCACCACCCGATAGCCGTGCTCCGGCAGCCGCGACGCGAGCAGCATCAGGTCGCTCGCGCCGATGCCACCCCCGGCGCCGTGGCCCAGCACGACGGTCGCCCGCGCCGGCACCGACCCGCTGTAGACGTGGGCCCGGCCCGGCCCTTGTGGGGTCTCGAGAGTCACCTGTTCCGCCACGCCGGCACTCCCGCGTGTGTCAGCCGACGCCGTGCTGGTCGCGCACGGCCTGCCGATAGCGTTCGACGATCTCCGCCCCGGCATCCGGCGCGCCCGGCTCTGCGCGGACATCGAGCGAGACCTCCCACTGCGGCGGCGCGTCCGCACCCGACAGGGTCCACGCGGCCTGCCGGGCAGCCCCGAGACCGACATACTCCCCCGCCGCCGGCACGACCAAGGGCAACCCGAAGAGCTGGCAGGCGATGTCCTGCACGGCCGTCGACGCAGCCGCCCCACCGATCAACAGGATCCGCTCGACCGCAACCCCGTGGTCGCGCAAAGCGCCCACTCCCGCAACGAGATTGAGCAGCATACCCTCGACGTGCGCGCGGGCGAGGTTCTCGGGAGTGGCGTTGGCACGCTGCAGCCCGAGCAGGGTGCCCGTGGCGTCGGGCAGGTTCGGGGTGCGCTCGCCGTCCAGGTAGGGAATGAGCGTCAGCCCGCCGGCCCCGGGCGCAGCGGCCAGGGCCAGCCGGTCGAACTCGGAGTAGTCCACCCCGAGCATCGCCATGCCGGCGTTGATGACCCGCGACGCATTGAGCGTGCACAGCAGCGGCAGGTAGCCGCCCTCCGCGTCGGCGAAGGACTGCAAGGCACCGCTCGCGTCCGCGACCGGGTCGGTATGCCGCGCGAAGACGGTTCCCGAGGTCCCCAGGGAGACGACGACGTCACCGCGGGCCAGGCCGAGTCCGAGCGCCGCGCCCATGTTGTCGCCGGTGCCCGGCGCGACGATCATGCCGGAGTCGGTGCGGCCGGCTGCCTCGTGGGGGGCGAGCACGGTCGGCACCTCGATGGTGCGGCCCATCGCCAGGTCCATGACGTCGGTGCGATAGTCCTGGCTGTGGGCCGACCAGTAGCCGGTGCCGGAGGCGTCGCCCCGATCGGTCACCCACTGCTGAAAACCGTTGCCGTCCTTGAGGATCTGGCCGGTGACCCAGTCGTGTGGGAGCACGCAGGTGCGCGTGCGCGCCATATTGTCCGGCTCGTTGCGGGCCAGCCACCGCAGTTTTGTTGCCGTGATGGCGGCGACCGGCACGATGCCGATCTCCTCGGCCCAGGCCTGCGCGCCGCCGAACTCCTCGACCAGGTCGGCGGCGGCCCCGGCGGAGCGGGTGTCGTTCCACAGCAGCGCCGGCCGGACCACCTGATCCGCATCGTCCAGGGTCACCATGCCGTGCTGCTGCCCGCCGACGGCGATCGCCTCGACGCCGTCGAGCAGTCCACCCGAGCTCGCCTGTTGCCAGGCCGCCCACCAGGCCGCCGGGTCGACCTCGGTGCCGTCGGGGTGCGGGGCACGAGCGGATCGCACGACCTGCCCGGTCTCGGCGTCGCAGACGACGATCTTGCACGACTGGGTCGAGCTGTCGACCCCCGCCACGAGCGAGCGCGTCATGGTGACCTCCATCGGTTCCTGGTGTGTCGATCCTAGTTACGCACGGCAGCCGGAGCCCCCCAGGTCGGGACTCCGGCTGCCGGCGACTGTGAGCGCTACCTGCCCTCGAGTTCCTCGAGGGTGGCGCGGGCGCCGCGCTCGTGCAGGCTCGCGAGGAACCCGCGGTATGCGGTGGTGAAGCGTTCGTCGTCGACGAGGTTGCCGAAGAAGTCCTTGTCGCGCAGGAAGGCCAGGTCGTCATCCTGCTGGGCCGCTGCGGCCGCCATCACCTTGTCCTTGAAGCGGTCCACGACGTCGATCGGGTCACCCTGCTCGTCGACACCCTCGGCATACCGGGCCCAGGACGCAACGACCAGCGCCGAACGGTCGATGTCCCGACCGTTGCGCAGGTTCTCCTGGATCACCGGCACCAGCCACTTGGGTATGCGGTCCGAGCTCTCGGCGCACAGGCGCGCCAGCGTGTCGCGCACTTCGGGGTTGGCGAAGCGCTCGATGAGCTGGTGGCGGTAGGCGTCCAGATCGACCCCCGGCACTTCGGGAAGTGTCGGGCTGCCCTCGTTCTCCATGTAGCCGAGGAGGAACTTCACGAAGAGCGGGTCTTGGCAGACCTCGTGCGCGTACCGGTAGCCGCTGAGATACCCGAGATAGCACAGCGCCTGGTGGGAGGCGTTGAGCAGCCGCAGCTTCATCAGCTCGTACGGCACGACGTCCGGGACGATCTGGACGCCGACCTCTTCGAACGCCGGTCGCCCGGCGCCGAAGTTGTCCTCGAGCACCCACTGGGTGAACGGCTCGCACACCACCGGCCAGCGATCGGCGACCCCGAAGCGTTCGGCGAGGTCGTCGATATCGGCCTGCTGGGTGACCGGGGTGATCCGGTCGACCATGCAGTTGGGGAAGGCGACGTCCTGGCGCAGGTGCTCCGCCAGCTCGGGGTCTTTGAGTTCGGCGAACGCCGTGATCATCTTCTCGGCGATGTGGCCGTTGCCGGGCAGGTTGTCGCAGCTCATCACGGTGAAGGGCGGTATGCCGCGCTCGCGCCGCATCCGCGCCGCCTCGGTGATGAAGCCGAAGACGCTCTTGGGCGGGGCGTCGCCGGCCAGGTCGGCCTGCAGGTCGGGGCTGTTCGGGTCGAACTCTCCCGTCACCTGGTTGACGTGGTAGCCACCCTCGGTGACGGTGAGGGAGACGATCCGGGTGCTCGGGTCGGCAAGCCGCTCGAGCACCGCCTGCGGGTCGTCCGGGGCGAAGAGGTAGTCGACCATCCCGCCGATGACCCGGGCGTCCCGGGAGCCGTCGGGATGCTTCAGCACGAGGGTGAAGAGGCAGTCCTGCGCCTTCATCGCATCGCGCATCCGGGCGTCGCCCGGCATGGTGCCCACGCCGACGATGCCCCAGTCGAGTGCCTTGCCCTCGTTCAGCAGCGCATCGAGATACATCGCCTCGTGGGCGCGGTGGAAGCCACCGACGCCGAAGTGGACGATGCCGGGGGTCAGGGCGGATCGGTCGTATGCCGGCACGCCCACCTCGGAGGGGAGCTCCCCGAGGGTGGCATTGCCGAGCGGGATCGGCGTGCCCATCAGCGCACCGCTCCCATCGACAGGCCCTGGACCAGCTTGTCCTGCGCCGCGAATCCGGCGACGAGCACCGGCAGCGACACGACGAGCGAGGCCGCACACACCTGGGCCAAGAAGAGGCCCTGGCTGGTGACGAACCCGGTCAGGTAGACCGGTGCGGTCTGGCTGACCGTGCCCGTGAGCACGCGAGCGAACAGCAGCTCGTTCCAGCTGAAGATGAAGCAGATCAGCGCGGCGGAGGCCAGCCCGGGCATGACCACGGGTGCCACGACCTTGCGCAGGGTCAGGACCAACCCGGCACCGTCGACCTCGGCCGCCTCTAGCATCTCGACCGGCACCTCCGCGAGGAAGGAGCGCAGCATCCAGATCGCGATCGGCAGGTTCATCACCGTGTAGAAGAGGATGAGCAGCCAGATGTTGTCGAGCATGCCGACCTTCTTGGCGAAGAGGTAGATCGGCAGCAGGCCGGCCACGACGGGCAGGAACTTCGTCGACAGCAGGAAGAAGAGGACATCGGACCACTTCTTGACCGGCCGGATGGAGAGGGCGTAGGCGGCGGGGAAGGCCAGCAACAGCACCAAGAGCGTCGAGACGACGCTGGCCATCACGGAGTTGATCAACGGCGGCCACGGGCCGGCGTCGAAGAAGGAGCGATAACCGTCCAGCGTCAGCGGCGCACCGAAGGCCGGCGGGTTCTTGGCCGCGTCCGTCTCGCTGTGGAAGCTCGTGAGGATCATCCAGAGCACCGGAGAGACGAACAACAGGCCGACGATCCACGCCGCGATCGACAACAACACACCGGAGGTCGACTTCTTGTGGACGTTCTCCACCTGGCCGGTGGACAGGGTCTTGCCGCTCATCGCTGCTCCTCCCGGAAGATGCTGAACACGGTGCGCAAGGCGACGGTCGAGACGATGATCGTCAGGATCACCACGACGACGCCGGCGGCCGATGCCAGCCCGTAGTCCTGGCCGGTGTAGAAGGTCGTGTAGATGTAGTACGGCAGGTTGGCCGTGCCGAGGCCGCCGCCGGTGATCGTGAAGACGTGGTCGAAGTTCTGCACCACATAGATCGTTCCGAGCAGACCGGACAACTCCATGTAGGGACGCAGGTGCGGCAGCGTCATACTGCGGAAGATCTGCCACGAGCTGGCGCCGTCGATCTTCGCGGCCTCGACGACATCCATCGGCCGCGACTGCAGCCCGGCGAGCAGGATGAGCATCATGAACGGCGTCCACTGCCACACGATGGCGAAGATCACCGCCCACATCGGGTGCTCACTGATCCAGTCCGGCTGCGGGGCGTTCTCGCCGAACAACTTCGTCAGCATGCCGTTGAAGAGCCCGTATTCGGGGTTGTAGAGGGCGTGCTTCCACAACAGGGCGGCCGCGACCGGCACGACGAGGAATGGGGTGATCATCATCGTGCGCACGATGCCCTGGCCGAAGAACTTCCGGTCGAGCAGGAGCGCGATGATCAGCCCGAGGAAGAGCGAGATCAGCACGACGGCAGCCGTCAGCAGCACGGTCACCCAGATCGCCTTGCGGGCGGCCGGGTCGGTCAGCACCGTCTTGAAGTTCGCCCCGCCGTTGAACCGACGCTCGTCGGGGTAGTAGGCGTTCCAGTTCATGAAAGAGGCGCCGATCGTGAACAGGAACGGCAGTTGCGTGACGAGGAAGACCAGGACCATCGCGGGAAGCAGAGGCATCCTCCGCGCCCAGTCTCCTGAGCGCTGGAGGTTGCTTCTCTTCTCCGTCTCCGCGACCCCGGCCCCTTTGGTGGGGGTCGTGGTCATGGGCTTACTTACCCTTGTACTTCGCGGAGACGGCCTCGGCGAGCTTCTGACCCTCGTCCAATGCGGCGTCGACCGTGGTCTGGCCGGCGATGGCGCTGCTGACGAGCTGGCTGACGTCGGTGCCGAGCTTCGGGAACTCCGGGATGCCGATGAACTGGATGCCCATGGCCGGCCTGGGCTGTGCGCCCGGGTTCAGCGGATCGGCGGCCTCGATGGCGGCCTTCTCCTTCTCGGCGAAGGCGCCGGCGGCCTTGAGGTAGTCGGCGTTGCTGTAGGTCGAGGCGCGCTTGCCCGAGGGGACCTTGGCCCAACCGAGCTGCTTGCCGACGAGCTCTTCGTATTCCTTGCTCGAGGCCCAGGAGATGAACTTCCACGCGTTGTCCTGATTCTTCGAGGCCTTCTGGACCGCCCAGGCCCAGGTGTAGAGCCATCCGGAGCTCTTGGTGACCTTGACCGGTGCGGCGGCGTAGCCGATCTTGCCCTTGACCGGGGAGCCCTCGGCCTCGAGCGATCCGGCGGCGGAGGTGGCGTCGTACCACATGGCGACCTTGCCCTGCGTCATGTTGTTGAGGCACTCGGTGAAGCCCGCCTGCGGCGCACCGGCCTCGCCATGGGCCTTGACCAGGTCGACGTAGAAGTTGACGGCTTCCTTGAACGGAGCGGCGTTGACGCCCGCGGTCCAGTCCTTCTCGAACCAGGTGCCGCCGAAGGTGTTGACGACCGTGGTGAGCGGGGCGAAGACCTGGCCCCAGCCCGGCATACCGCGCAGGCAGATGCCCTTCATCCCCGACTCGGCGCCGTCGGCCTTCGCGGCGAGGTCGGCGATCTCGTCCCACGTGGGGTTGTCGGGCATGGTCAGACCCTTGGCGTCGAAGATGTCCTTTCGGTACATCATGAACGACGACTCGCCGTAGAACGGCTCGCCGTAGATCTTGCCGTCGACGGACAGCGAGGTCGCCATCGACTTCATGATGTCGGACTGGTTGAACGCGCTGTCGCCGTTGGCCTTCTCGGTCAGGTCCATGACCCAACCGTTCTTGGCATAGATGGGGATCTCGAAGTTGGACAGCGACGCGACGTCGTACTGACCCGCCTGTGCCGTGAATTCCTGGGAGATCTTGGCGCGGACGTCGTTCTCCGGCAGGACGGTGTAGTTGACCTTGATGCCCGTGCTCTTGGTGAAATTGTCGGCCGTGAGCTTTTGCAGGTCAACCATCTGCGGGTTGTTGACCATGAGGACGTTGACGGCCCCACCGCCGCCGCTCGCGCCCGTGCCGCCGCCGCCCCCACCGGCGCCGGAGCATCCGGCCAGACCCGCGGTGACGACCGCGGTCGCACTCGTGAATGCCCAGAACTTCCTACCAGCCATGCGATCTCTCCTCGTTGAGTGTTCGCCCGGGTTTGCCGCGCTCATTTGAGCGCACTCCGCGCACATATGAGTAAAGTGGGCCGCAGGACCGCTTGTCAAGGACGACATCATCAGATGGGATCGAGCCGTGACCGATTCGTTAGGACCCGCGACCCGGGTGCTCGCCGCCGCGGTCGCCCGTCGGCACTATCTCGCGGGCGAGTCTAAGGTCGACATCGCCGCCGCCCTGGGGATCAGCCGCTTCAAGGTGGCCCGGCTGCTCGACCTCGCCCATGAGGAGGGCATCGTCCGCATCGAGATCGCGAGCGATGACATCGTGGATCTCGAACTCTCCGAACAGATTCGAGAGCTCTGGGGGCTGCGCAACTGCGCCGTCGTCCTCGGCCACGGGCCGGACCCGGCGGCCCGCGAGGCACTCGGCCAGACCGCCGCCGATCTGCTCTGCGAGGTCATCACCCCGACCGACGTCCTGGGCCTGCCGTGGGCCCGCACGGTCTCGGACATGATCCGCGCGATCCGCGAACTCCCCCCGGTCGAGGTCGTCCAGCTCAGCGGCTCCCTCGTCGTGCCCGACGAGACGACCAGCCCGGTCGACATCGTCGGCCGGGCCGCCCGGATCGCCGGCAGCAGCGCCCGGCTCTTCTATGCCCCCCTCATCCTCGACGACGCCGCCTCCGCCGCGGTCCTGCGCAAGCAACCCTCCGTCAAGGCAGCCTTGAGCGCCGCGGATCGGGTGACGATCTCGGCAGCCGGCATCGGCGCGTGGGGACCGAAAGTCTCCACCATCTACGACACCATCACCGACGAGGACCGCGCCCAGGCCGCGGCGGCCGGGGTGGTCGGTGAGGTCATGGGTGTCTACTTCACTGTCGACGGCTCCCTCGCCACGACTCCCCTGGCCGACCGGATGGTGACCGTCGCGGCGGACACGCTGCGCGGCATACCGGAGGTCATCGGGATCGCCCGCGGCCGCGCCAAGGCGCCGGCCGTCGTGGGCGCCGTGCGGGCGGGACTGCTCAAGAGCCTCGTCATCGACACCGAGATCGCCCAGCTCCTCCTGTCCACCGACCCCGCCCCCGCCCGAGGAACCTCTGCTAGCAAACGTTAGTGAAATCAGCACACCTAGGGAGGTCTGCTGATTTGACTAACCTCTGCTGAGATCAGGCGCCTCCGAGGATCTCCCCGGTCGCGGGGTCGACCACGCCCTGCAGTTCGCCGGCCGGGGCGGGTTCGATCAGGCCCGGCCCGTTGGCCCGGTTTGAACTGACCGCGCGCGAGACCGGGTATGCGGTGAACCGGCCGGGTGCGCAGAAGTGGACGAGGTCGTCGATCGCCGCGACCTCGGTGACCGACGGATCGAGCCAGCGCGCCCAGTCCTCCCGCTCGAGCACCAGCGGCTGCCGGTCGTGGATGCGGTCCAGCCCCGGCTCGGCGGCCGTGGTGACGACGGCGAAGGTGACCAGCCAGGCCAGCGGGTCGTCCGGGTCGGCCACCGCCTTGTCCCGCCAGAACTCGTAGATCCCAGCCATCGCGAGCAGGTCGCCGTCGCCACGGCGGACGAAGAAGGGCTGCTTGCGCGGCTTGCCCTTCGCGTCCCTCACCGTAGGCGAGGTCTGCCACTCATACCAGCCGAGCGCCGGCACCAGGGCGCGCCGGGAGGCCAGCGCCCGCGCATAGGCCGGCTTCTCGGCGACGCTCTCGGCGCGCGCGTTGATCATCCGGTAGGCACCCTTGACGTCCTTGCTCCACGCGGGCACCAGGCCCCAGGTCAGCAGGCGCAGCTGGCGCCGGGGCACATCGTCGACCGGCCGCGTGAGAACGACCGGTGCCTGCTTGGTGGGCGCCATGTTCCAGTCCGGCAGTCCCGCCGGCGGCTGCTGCGGGTTCGCCAGCACCGACCGCGCGGGTTCGTCGTGCCGGTCCAGCTCGACGTCGAACTCCTCGATCAACTCATCCAGGTCTGCGCTGGCGGCATACCGTCCGCACATGTCTCCTCCGCTGCTCTGCCCGGGTTCTCCGCCCGCCAGGGCACCGGCGAGGGAGTTCGGCGTCTACGGTAGAGGGCAGACCGACGTCGACCCTGCCAAGGAGGAACCTATGAGCCTGGTGCGCCGCATCGCGCGACCCCTGCTCGCCACGATCTTCATCACCGGTGGCCTGGACGCACTGCGTCACCCGAGCAGCAAGGCGCAGGCCGCCGAGCCGATGGTCAAGGCACTCGCCGGGCCGCTGGGGCTGCCCGACGACACCGAACTGCTCGTGCGCGCCAATGGCGCGACGATGATCGCCGGCGGCGCCCTGCTGGCCACGGGCCGGATGCCGCGGGTCGCCGCCACGGCGCTGGCCGGCTCGCTCGTCCCGTCGACGATCGCCGGTCACCCGTTCTGGAACGAGACCGACCCGCAGAAGAAGGCCGAGCAGAAGCAGCAGTTCATGAAGAACCTCAGCGTGCTCGGCGGCGTCCTGCTCGCCGCGGTCGACACGGCGGGCAAGCCGGGGCTGGCCTATCGCGCCAGGATGCTCGGCGATGCCGCCTCGCGCACCAAGGGGTCGATCGTCAAGGACGCCCGGTATGCCGCGGGCACGGCTCGCCGCGAAGCGAAACTCAAGCTGGCCACGGCCACCGATGCCCTCAGCTGACGCTGATGCTTGGGCCGCGCCGGTCGCGGCCGGACCCGTCGATGCCGTGATCACACTGCCCGGCAGCAAATCCCTGACCAATCGCTATCTCGTCCTCGCGGCCCTCGCGGAGGAGCCGTCGCGGCTGCGCGCGCCGCTGCGCTCGCGGGACACGACCCTGATGGCCGCGGCGCTCCGCGCCCTCGGCTGTCGCGTCGAGGACGCTCCCGCGCAGTCGGCGGACTGGATCGTCACGCCCGGGCCGCTGTCGGGTCCGGCAAGCATCGATTGCGGGCTGGCGGGCAATGTCATGCGTTTCGTGCCGCCACTGGCGGGGCTGGCGCGCGGCCCGGTCGCCTTCACCGGCGATGCGCACGCGGCCAGCCGCCCGATGGCGCCCGTGCTCGGTGCGCTGCGGGCCCTCGGCGTCGCCATCGACGACGGCGGGCGGGGCGGGCTGCCCTTCACCGTCGCGGGCAGCGGCCAGGTGCGCGGCGGCGAGGTGACCCTCGACGCCTCCGCCTCGTCGCAGTTCGTGTCCGGCCTGTTGTTGTCCGGGGCGCGGTATGACGACGGGGTCACCGTCCATCACGACGGCAAGAGTGTCCCCAGCCTGCCGCACATCGAGATGACCGTCGAGACCCTCCGCGACGCCGGCGCCGTCGTCGACGACAGCGAACCGCACACGTGGCGCGTCGAACCCAGTGAGATCAACGCGCTCGACGTGGTCGTCGAGCCGGATCTGTCGAATGCCGCCCAGTTCCTTGCGGCCGCGCTCGTCACGGGGGGGCGGGTGCGGATCCCCGGGTGGCCGCAATACACCACCCAGGGCGGAGACGCGCTGCGCGACATCCTCGACCAGATGGGGGCGGAGGTCCACCTCGACCGCGACGGGCTGACCGTCGCCGCCGGTGAGGCGATCCACGGCATCGACGTCGACCTGCACGACTCCAGCGAGTTGACCCCCGTGATCGCCGCGTTGTGCGCGGTGGCCGACGGGCGCAGCATCATCCGCGGCGTCGCCCACATCCGCGGGCACGAGACCGACCGCATCGCGGCGCTGGCGAGCGAACTCGAGCGGGTCGGGTGCGAGGTGGCCCAGACCGCGGACGGCCTGCGGATCACCCCTCGCCCGCTGCGCGCCGCCCGCTGGCAGACGTATGCCGATCACCGCATGGTCATGGCCGGCGCCGTCCTCGGGCTGGTCACCCCGGGCCTGGTCGTCGAGGATGTCGGCACCGTCGCCAAGACCCTGCCCACCTTCGTCACGCTCTGGGACGACATGCTGCGGCAGGGTGGCACACCGCGGGCCGGGGGCGGCCGGTGAGCCGGCGCGACTGGGACGAGGACGATGTCCGGGTCCGCCCCAACCGACGTGGCTCTCGTCCCCGGTCCAAGGACCGTCCGGCACACAGCGACGCCGAGATCGCCCTGGTCACCGCCGTCGACCGGGGCCGCTACACCACGCTGCTCGAGGACGACGGTGACAAGCGGGTCGTCCTGGCCATGAAGGCCCGCGAACTGGGCCGCAAGGGCATCGTCGTGGGTGACCGGGTCGGCCTCGTCGGCGACACCGGCGGCGGACCCGATGCCCTGGCCCGCATCGTGCGCATCCAACCGCGCACCAGCGTCCTGCGGCGCACCGCCGACGACACCGACCCCGTGGAGCGGGCGATCGTGGCCAATGTCGACCAACTCGTCGTCGTCTCGGCGCTCGCCGACCCGGAGCCGCGGCCACGGCTGATCGATCGCTGCCTCGTCGCGGCATACGACGCTGGGCTGGACCCGCTGCTCGTGCTGACCAAGGCGGACCTAGTCGACCCGGCCGGATTCCTGGCCAACTACGCGCCGCTCGAGGTCCCTTGTGTCGTGACCTCGACTGAAGGGTCAGACTTTGCCGGGCTCGAGAGCGTGCGAGAACACCTGCACGACCGGGTGAGCGTGCTCGTCGGGCACTCGGGCGTCGGCAAATCGACGCTCGTCAACGCGCTCGTGCCACAGGCCGACCGGGCGACGGGCGCGGTCAACGACGTCACCGGGCGTGGGCGGCATACCTCCACCTCCGCCGCGGCTCTCCCCCTGCCCGACGGAGGGTGGGTCGTCGACACCCCCGGCATCCGCTCTTTCGGGCTGGCTCACGTCGACCTGGCTCGGATCATCGTCCACTTCCCCGACCTGGAGCCCGGCACCGAAGAGTGCCCCCGCGGGTGCACGCACGACGAAGTGGACTGCGCCCTCGACGACTGGGTCGCCTCCGGCAAGGCCGGACCCGCCGGCCCCGCCCGCTTGGACAGCCTGCGGCGCCTGCTGCGCACCCGCAGCGCCCAATCGGGCGACTGAGGCACGCGGCAGCCGCGGCGGACGATCTATCAGAGCGTGCGCGCGAGCGAGTTCAAGGGCCCGCTCATGTGAAGTGCCCTCTCGACGGGTTTTCCCGGTCGAAAGGGCACTTCACATCATCGAGGGACACGCGTCAGGGGCGTGGATCCTCGACCCTGCCCGGGTGACCCTCGTCGCGCATGGTCAGCGAGGACATGTCCGCAGCCCGCTGCTCGGGGGTTTCCTCGACCAGTCCCTCGGCGTCCTGCACGGGGCCGTCCATGCCGGGTTGGCCCTCCACCGCGGCGATGGTCGCGGGGTCGCGCACGTCCGTGTCGGCGAAGCGCTCGTCGGGCTCGACACCGGTGACATCGACGGTGTCGACCACGGCACGCGGCTCCGCGTAGTGACAGGCGGAGAAGTGCTCGCCCCTACCGTCGGGACGCAGGATGAGTTCGGGCACGTCCGTGCGGCACCTTTCCTGGGCCTTCCAGCACCGGGTGTGGAAGCGGCACCCCGCCGGCGGATTCGCCGGGGATGGCACATCGCCCTGGAGGACGATGTGCTCGCGCTTGCCGCGCAGCGTCGGGTCGGGCACGGGCACCGCCGAGAGGAGCGCCTGGGTGTAGGGGTGGGTGGGACGGTCGTAGACCTCGTCCTCTTCGCCCAGTTCGGCGAGCTTGCCGAGGTACATCACACCGACCCGGTCGGAGATGTGACGAACCACCGAAAGGTCGTGCGCGATGAAGACGTAGGCGAGGCCGAGTTCGTTCTGCAGCTTCTCCATCAGGTTGACGACCTGCGCCTGCACCGAGACGTCGAGCGCGGAGACGGGCTCGTCGCAGATGAGCACCTTCGGATCGAGGGCGATCCCCCGGGCGATGCCGATGCGCTGGCGCTGGCCGCCGGAGAACTGGTGCGGATAACGGTTGATGTGCTCGGGGTTGAGGCCGACCAGATCGAGGAGTTCCTGCACCCGCTTGCGCCGACCGCCCTTGGGGGTGACATCGGGGTGGATGTCCAAGGGCTCGCCGACGATGTCGCCGACCGTCATCCGCGGGTTCAGCGAGGTGTACGGGTCCTGGAACACGATCTGGATGTTGCGCCGCAGGGCCCGCAACTCGCGGCCGGAGGCCTTGGCCATGTCGGCGCCCTCGAACTCCACCGACCCGTCGGTCGGAGCCTCCAGGCGCACCAGCAGCCGGCCCAGCGTGGACTTGCCACACCCGGACTCCCCGACGATGCCCAGGGTCTCGCCCTTGTGCAGGTCGAAGGAGACGCCGTCGACGGCCTTGACGTGGCCGGTGGTGCGGCGCAGGATGCCCGTCTTGATCGGGTAGTGCTTGACGAGGTCCTTGGCGCTCAGGATGACCTCGGACGTGGTGGACCGACCGATCTCCGACGCCTTCGGCAGAATGATCTCAGGCATCGATGACCTCCTCGGCGAAGTGGCAGGCGGAGTGCCGGCCGGGCGCGACCTCGCGCAGCTCGGGCAGATCGACCCGGCAGATATCCTTGGCCATCCGGCAGCGCGGGTTGAATGCGCAGCCGGGCGGAATCCGCAACAGGTTGGGCGGGAGGCCACCGATGGCCGCGAGAGTCTGGCCCTTCTGGTCCAGGCGCGGGATGGACTCGAGCAGACCGCGCGTGTAGGGTTGCGCCGGGTTCCGGTACAGGTCGTAGACGTTGGCGGTCTCGACCAGCCGACCGGCATACATCACGACAGACCGGTCGGCCACGTCGGCCACGACGCCGAGGTCGTGGGTGATGAGGATGAGCCCCATCTGCCGCTCTTGTTGCAGTTCCTGCAGCAACGACATGATCTGGGCCTGCACCGTCACGTCAAGGGCGGTCGTCGGCTCGTCGGCGATGAGGACGGCCGGGTCGAGCGCGATCGCCATTGCGATCATGATGCGCTGGCGCATACCACCGGAGAACTGGTGCGGATAGGCCTTGACGCGCTCCTTGGCCGCCGGGATCGCGACGCGCTCCATGAGCCGGACCGCCTGCGCCTGGGCATCGGACTTGTTCAGGCCGCGGTGCTGCCGGAACATCTCGGCGATCTGCCAGCCCACCGGGAACACCGGGTTCAGGGAGGAGAGAGCATCCTGGAAGATCATCGCGATCTCCGCACCCCGCACCCAGCGGCGCCGGTCGTCCGGCATCGTCAGCAGGTCGACGCCGCAATACTTCACGGCCCCGTGCGGGATCTTGGCGGGCGGCATGTCGAGGATGCCCATGATGGCCTGGGCCGTCACCGACTTGCCGGAGCCGGACTCACCCAGGATGGCCAGCGACTCGCCTTGGTCCAGGGTGAAGCTGACGCCGTTGATGGCCTTGGCGATCCCGTCGTCGGTGTGGAACTCGACGTGCAGGTCCTCCACGTCGAGCAGCCGGCCGTCCACCGGGGTGTAGGTGATCTTGCCGGTGGCATTCGCCGGGCGGATGCCCGGCTGGGTTGTTGTCGTCACAGAGACTCCCTATCGCGTCTTCGGGTCGAAGGCGTCGCGAATGGCATCGCCGAGCATGATGAACGCGAGCACGGTCAGGCTCAGGAACAGGCTTGGGAAGGCCAGCATGTGCGGCGTGGTGCGCAGGCCGACAATCGCGTCGCTGATCGAGACACCCCACGAGATGACCGGCGGTTGCAGGCCGATGCCGAGGAAGGACAGCGTGGCCTCGGCGGCGATATAGGCGCCGAGGTTGATGGTCGAGACGACGATCAACGGGCCCATCGCATTGGGGATGATGTGCTTGCGGATGATCCGCCACGGGCTTGCGCCGAGGGCCCGTGCGGCCTGGACGTAGTCATTGGGAAGCACCTGCATGACGCTCGATCTCATCAACCGGGCCAATGACGGCCAGCCCAGGATGGAGATGGCGGTCACGACCAGCAGGATGATCACGAAATAGGGCTTGCCCCGCGGCTGGGTGGCGGCCATGAACAAGATGGCGCCGAGTAGCAAGGGGACGGCGAAGAAGATGTCGGTGACGCGCGAGACGAGCGCGTCGACCCATCCGCCGGCGTAGGCGGCGAGCGTGCCGATCGCGCCACCGAGCAGCACGGTGAACGTCGTGGTCAGGACACCGACGAGGATCGAGGCCCGCGCGCCGTAGACGACCCGGGAGTAGATGTCGTAGCCCTGAATGTCCCGCCCGAACCAGGCATTGGCGTTGGGACGCTCGCGAGCCTGCCGCAGGACGGCATGGTCGGGATCGGTGTTGGTGAACAGGCTGGGCCAGATCGCCATGAGCACGAAAATGGTGATGAGCACCAGCGAGACCCAGAAGAGCGGCTTCTTGCGGAGGGCCCGCCAGGCATCCGCGCCTAGCGAACGGGCCTCGCCGACATCGCCGGCGGCGTTGGTTGCCTCGACGGCTTGGACAACAGTCGCACTTTCAGTCATGGCTGATCCTCGGGTCCAGGACGCCGTAGAGCAGGTCCACGAGCAGGTTGACGAGTAGGTAGACGATCACCAGGGCGGTTACCGCACCGACCACCGCGACGCCGTCGCGGTTGTAAATGCTGCGGAAGATGTAGCCACCGATGCCTTGGATGTTGAAGATGCGCTCGGTGACGATGGCGCCGCCGAGCAGGCCTCCGAAGTCGAAACCCACGAAAGTGATGACGGGAATCATCGAGTTGCGCAGGGCGTGCAGGCCGACGGCGCGCTTGCGCGACAAACCCTTGGCGATGGCCGTGCGGACGTAGTCGGCGCGCAGGTTCTCGACGAGGTTGGTGCGCGTGAGCCGGGCGACGTAGGCGATCGAGAGGGAGCCCAGCACGAAGGCGGGCATGAACAACTCGTAGAGCGTGGGCTTGGCGGACACGGTCACGGGGAACAGGCCCCACTTCACACCCAGGAAGTATTGGCAGAGCGCACCGATGACGAACACGGGTATGGAGATCACGAACAGCGTCGAGACGAGGACCAGATTGTCGATGAACCGGCCTTTGCGGATCCCCGAGAGGATGCCGGCCGCGATACCGATGACCACCTCCACCGCGACGGCCATGAGGGCCAGCTTGCCGGTGACGACGTAACGCTTCTTCAGGTCTTCGGTGACCTTCACGCCATACCGGTTGGTCCCAAGGTCGCCGGTCGCGGTCTTGGCGACGTATTTCGCGTAGCGGATGGGCATCGGGTCGTCGAGATTGTGCTCGGCGCGGTATTTCGCGACGTAGGCGGCCGGGCAGGGGCGTTCGCCGCACTTGCCTGCCGTGGGGTCGCCGGGCAGGGCGAAGACCATATAGAAGATCAGGAAGGTCGTGCCGATGATCACCGGGATCATCTGCAGCAGCCGGCGGATGATGTACTTGCCCATGCCACCTCCTCCAGGTCGTGACGAGGCCGGATCTCGGCCTCGTGCGAGTTCGTGAGCTGGAAGTCTCCAGCGAGTCAATGCGTACCGGACCCTATCGCGCCTAACCCGCGTCCGATACCCCAACCCGGACCCTCGATTTCTTTTCGGGCGCCGCGAAGTCGTTGGTAGGCAGCCGATCGGCCTGCCGGTGACGAATCACCGGCAGGCCGATCAGTCACGTGGTGACGAACCCGCCACGGGTCACTTCAGCGAGATGCTCGCGAAGTCGGCGGTGCCGAACGGGGTGATCTTCACCGGGTTCAGCTTGTCGGACCAGCCCATGGTCGCCTTGCCGTAGAACAGCGGGATGGTCGGGAAGTCCTCGGCGAGGACGGCCTCGGCCTCCTGGTACTTCACGTTGGCCTCGTCGTTGCTCGGAGCGGCAGCGGCTTCCTTGAGCAGCTTCTCGAACTCCGGGTTGTTGTAGGGGCCGAAGTAGTTGCTGTCCGCGTTCTTGGCGTAGATCGGCGTCAGGTAGTTCTCGATCGACGGGTAGTCCATCTGCCAGCCGTTGCGGAACATGCCCTTGGTCTTGCCCTCGGTGAGGTTGGTGAGGAACTCACCGAACTCACCGCCCGGGGTCGCGGTGCACTCGATGCCCAGGGTGTCGGTGATGCTGTTGCACACGGCGGTGGTCCACGTCTTGTGGTCACCCTCGGTGTTGTAGGTCAGCGTCAGCTTGCCGTCGTAGCCGCCGGCCTGCTCGAGCATGGCCTTGGCCTTGGCCGGGTCGAAGACACAGGCCTCGCCACAGGCGTTGGCCTTGTAGCCGGACACGACCGGGGAGACCCAGCCGGTGGAGACGGTGCGGGTGCCGTTGAAGATCTGCTTATTGATCGTCTCGCGGTCGATCGCCATCGAGAGCGCCTTGCGCAGTTCCGGCTTGGCCAGCGTCGGGTCGGCCTTCGGGTTCATGCCGATCCACTGGATGGTCGCGGTCTCACGCTGGGCGTTGCGGTCGGTCAGCTCGGTCTTGTACTTGTCGTCGATCAGGGCCGAGACCGGGATGGCCGTGAGCAGGTCGAGCTGGTTGGCCACGAGTTCGTTGTAGGCCGCGTCCATGTCCTGCATGAACTTGAAGGTGATCTTGTCGAGCTTGGCGGTGTTGGTGCCGGAGTAGTCGGGGTTCTTGACCACGACGATGCTCTGGCCCTCGGTCCACGACTCGAACTTGAACGGGCCGGCGCCGACCGGGGCCTTACCGAAGGCCTCGGGGTCGCTGAAGAACGACTCCGGCTGCGGGGCAAAGGCGGTGTAGCCCAGGCGGACCGGCAGGTTGGAGACCTTCTCGGTGGTCTTGATGGTGAAGGTCTTGTCGTCGACGACCTTCAGGCCGGTCATCTCCTCGGCCTTGGGCTTGCCCGTGCCCTCGCACTCCTTGCCCTCTTCGGTGCCGGTGCACTGCAGGGCGTCGAAGCCCTCGATCGGGCCGTAGAAGTAGGAGCCGCCCTGGCCGTTGGGGCCGTATGCGGTGTAGTTCCACGCCTTGACGAAGCTGTCGGCCGTGACGGGGGTGCCGTCGGCGAACTTGTAGTCCTTGAGCTTGACGGTGAAGTTCTGGTTGTCGTCGGTCTCGATCGACTCGGCGATGTCCATCTCCGGCTCGGCGGTGTCGGAGTTGTAGTGGACCAGCTTGGCGGTCAGGGTGTCGAGGACGTCACCACCACAGGTCTCACTCGTGTTGCCGGCGATGAGCGCGTTCTCGGGCTGGCAGCCGTTGACGGTGATCTCGCCGCCGGAGGCGCCGGTGTCGCCGGACGCGCTGGCACTGCCCGTGGCGCCACCCGTGGCGCTGGTGGTTTCGCTGGAGCCGCCGTTACAGGCCGCCGTCAGCAGGGCGAGCGCCGAAACACCGGCGACCGCAATCGTGCGAGTAGTTCCTCGCATGGATTTCCTCCTACATGGGGTTAAAGCCGCCGCCGGGTCGGGGCGGTTGCCCGGAGCCTGCGTCCCCCGATCGAGGAGGCTCCGCGCGCGCCGCGGTGCGCCGCGCTCCCCTATGTAAGTCCACGTACCTGCCAATGGCGACCATCACGACGCCTCCGAGACAGAAATGTGACCCAGCCGTGCCACAAGCACGACATTTCGGCGTCGGTCGCGACGCGCAAGGGAAAATTGTGACCAGTGAGGCGAATCGGCTGGGCCGCCCACTACCGTGGCCCTCATGCCGGCATACGACGACGATCTGCGTCTGGCCCACGTCCTCGCCGACGCCGTCGAGCGGGTCACGATGCCCCGCTTCAAAGCCACCGACCTGCAGGTCGAGGCCAAGCCGGACCTCACCCTGGTCAGCGACGCCGACCGCACGGCCGAGGAGGTGCTGCGCGCCCAGCTCGGCCGCACCCGCCCGCGCGATGCCGTCCAGGGCGAGGAGTTCCCCGATACCGGTCACGGCCCGCGCCGGTGGGTGATCGACCCGATCGACGGCACCCACAACTTCGTCCGCGGGGTGCCCGTCTGGGCCACCCTCATCGCCCTCATCGACGGCGACACGCCAGTCCTCGGTCTCGTCGCGGCGCCCGCGCTGGGGCGCCGCTGGTGGGCGGCGCAGGGCACGGGCGCCTGGACCGGCCGCAGCATCACCTCGGCCAAGCGGATCAAGGTCTCCGGGGTCCGGTCGCTGGCCGACGCCTCGATCTCGGTCTCGAGCGTGACCTCGTGGGCCGCTTCCGGACGTCAGAGGCCGATGCTGCGCCTGATGGAGAGGTGCTGGCGCGACCGGGGATATGGCGATTTCTGGTCCTACATGCTCCTGGCGGAGGGCGCGGTCGACATCGCGGCCGAGCCCGAACTCGCCCTCTATGACATGGCCGCGCTCGTGCCGATCGTCACCGAGGCGGGCGGGCGTTTCACCGACCTCGCCGGCACCGACGGGCCGTTCGGCGGCAACGCCGTCGCCACCAACCGCCTGCTGCACGAGCAGGTCCTCGCCGCCCTCACCCCTCAGGCCGGCTGACCCCCGCCCGCTAGTTCGCCACGACAGTCACCGCGCCGCGCCCCAACGCGCGGATCTGCTCGGCATACGCCGCGGCGTCGCCGACGACGACGATGCACCACCGGCCGTCGACGAACCGCCGGTATGCCGCGTCCAGATCGCCCACGCTCAGGGCACCCATCGCCTCGAGGTTGTCGGTCGTGAACGTCATCGGCAGCCCGTCGAGCACCAGGCCGGCCGCCTCCTCGGCCACGGCGTCGGCCGTCGCTAACCGCCCCGGGGCGGTGCCGCGGATGAAGTCGACGCCCTCCACCCGCTCCCGCTCCTCGAACCCCTCACGGGCCCGGTCGAGGATGTCGAGGACGAGTTCGAGTGCGGCAGTGGTCACCTCGGTGCGCACCGACCCGCTCGTGACGAAGAGCCCGCCGGCCCGCCGCGGCCGGAAGGAGGCGCGCATCCCGTAGGTGTAGCCCTTCTCCTCGCGCAGCACGGCGTCGATCCGCGCGCTCGGCGAGCCGCCGACGACGAACCCGAGCACCGGGTATGCCGCCCACGCCGGCTCCACGTGCCGGTCCGGTCCGGCGCAGGCGACGGAGATCTCCGACTGGACCGAGTCCGGCCGGTCGACGAGCACGATCCGCAGGGCGTCGCCGGCCTGCTTGGGCGCCGTCAGGGCAGGTTGCACCGGCACCGGCAGGGGCGTCCACTCCCCCAGCGTCGCCGCCAGCAGCCCTGGCACGTCGATGCCGCTCAGGTCGCCGGCGATGACGAGGCTGGCGTGCGTCGGCCCGATGTGGGCGGCGTGGAAGTCGGCGATATCGGCACGCGTCACCCCGCGCACGGTCTCCGCGCTCCCCGCGGTGGGGCGGCTGGCCCGCTCGGAGGGGTCGTAGAAGGTCGCGGCGAGCTCGCGGGCGGCCCGGTGCGGCGCGGAGGCGCGTTCCTGCTCGAGCTCGGCGAGCCGGGAGCGCACCATCCGGCGCACCTGGTCCTCGGGGAACGCCGGCTCGGCCACCGCCTCATACAGCAGCTCCAGCGCGGCCCCGAGATTGCGCGCCGGCGCGTCGATGTCGACGTGCATCCCGCCGTCGGACAGGCCGGCGGCGAAGGCCACCCCTTTGCGCTCGAGGAGTTCGGTGAACTCGTCGGTGGTATGCCGTGTGCTCCCCTCGTCGAGCAGGCGCGACATGAGCGACGCGACGCCCTCCTTGTCGCGCGGTTCGGCGCGGACGCTGAGGGGCACGACGAGGCGCAGCGACACCACATACTGCCCGGGCAGATCGTAGGTGTGCACCCGCAGGCCGTTGAACAAGGTGGTGCTCGCCGGCAGCGGGAAGGACCACGGCCCGGCGGGGGCGACGTCCGGGCGGGCGGGCAGGCTCTCGGTCATCAGGCGGCCTCGGCGTTCTCGCGGGTCAGATAGGCGACGACGGCGCGCGAACTGGGCGCGAGCCAGGCGCCCGCGACCCGGCGGACGTCGTCGGCGGTGACGGCGGCATACCGGTCGAGCAGGGTGTTGATATGGCCGGCGTCGTCGTGCAGCAGCGCATAGTGGCTGATCAGGTCGGCGCGTTCCTCCTGCGAGGCGAGGGCGTGCAGCCAGGCGCGTTCGGCCTGGGCGAGGGCGGCTTCCATCTCGACGGCGCTCGGCCCCTCGGCCCGGAAGCGCTCCAACTCCTCGACGAAGACCTCCTCGACCGCTGCCGGGTCGGCGTCCTCGGCGAGGTCGATCGCGATCAGCCCGAGCGAGACGCCGTCGACGAATCCCATGGCCTGACCCTGCACCGAGTTGGCGACCTGCTGTTCGCGCACCAGCCGGCGCACCAGCCGGGACATCGACAACCCGGCGAAGGCCTCGATGGCCAGGTCGGCCGCGAGGAAGTCCGCATCGCTCTCGACGGGCAGCCGGAAGGCGATGTGCAGCCGGACGTTGGGGACATCACCGACGACGTCCAGGCGCGCGGGGGCGGCGAGGGGCGGCAGCTGCGGAAGGTTCGGGCGGCTCTCGCCGGGCGTGGCGGGCAGGCCGGCGAAGTAGCGTGCCACGCGCGCGAAGCCGTCCTCGGGCTCGATATCGCCGACGAGGGTCACGACGGTGTTGTCCGGGCGGTAGTGGGCGGTGAAGAAGGCGTGCACGTCCTCGACGCTCGCGGCGTCGAGGTCGGCCATGGATCCGATCGTCGGATGGTGATAGGGGTGGCCGTCGGGGAAGACGGTCGCGTACACGTCGCGCATGGCGTTGCCATAGGGCGCGTTGTCGTAGCGCTGGCGCTTCTCCTCCTTGACGACATCGCGCTGGTTGTCGAGGTTCTCCTGGTTGACCGCCTCGAGGAGCCCGCCGTGCCGGTCCGCCTCGAGCCACAGGGCCAGGTCGAGGACGCCGACGGGGATCGTCTCGAAGTAGTTGGTCCGGTCGAACCACGTGGTGGCGTTGAGCCGGCCGCCGTGCCCCATGAGCAGGCTGAAGTGCTCCCCGCTCGCGACCTGGCGCGACCCCTGGAACATCAGGTGTTCGAAGAGGTGGGCGAAACCGGTGCGACCCGCCACCTCGTGCCGGGACCCGACGTTCACCCAGAGATTGACGGTGACGGTCGGGACGCTGTGGTCGGGAGAGATCAGCACGCGCAGCCCGTTGTCCAGGGTGCGCTCGTGGATCGGATAGTCCAGGGGCATGGGGACACGATAGAGCCCCGAATTTACGTAAGACGGTTGGGCGGTTATAACCGCCGAGGCGTCGTACCTACCCGCGCGTAAGCGAAGAGCCCGGGACGAAATGTCGTCCCGGGCTCTTCGACACTGACGCGATTCGCAGTAGCGGGGGCAGGATTTGAACCTGCGACCTCCGGGCGTAATCCGCCGCCGTGGAAAGACTCGGACCATCGTGGACTTCCTCGGGTTTGAACGGGAAGACCGTGCGGTCACTTGCGGAGTGTAGTGGAGCGTCGTGGGAATCCAACCGACCGTATCTGGCCAGTTTGTGGCCGCCTGCCGAATCTGCACGTGAGAGCCCTTAGGCTCGACCTTCCAATGCGCCGTGGCTACACGCGATGACGCTGCGCCGCGCGGCGACCACCGATGCGGCCGCCGTCAGTGGGCGCGCCTAGCCTCGCGTCATGAAAGCCGGTTGGCAGCACGGGACACGGGATTACGACCCCGCGGCCGACGGTGACGAGGACGAGTGCGCGCGATGTGGCGCGGGACGGATGGCGCACCTGGCATCCCTCCGGGGTGTGGATCGAGGTGAACGGGCGACGGGTGCGCCGATGGGCCTTGCGCCGTCCGTGCTACCGCCCAGGGTCAGTGCACGACCATTACCGCCAGTGTGTCGAGGTGAACGAGGCGTCCGGCGCGGCTGGCCGAGTGGAGTCCTGAGAGCACACGCCGCAGACGAACGGCGCCCCCCGCGCCGGCGAACCGGGCGGGGGCGTCGTCCCTCATGTGCAGGACCCGTGGGGGGCGGGCTCGACCGCCGCGACGACGCCCACCCTCACAGGTGGCATCAGTACGCCCACCCGGGCGGCATGTGCTCCCCTGGTGCCACGCCAAGAGAAAAGCAATTTGGCCTCGGACGAGTCTGCGCGGGTCACGAGCCACATTCGGTTGGGTCCGAGGGGGGACTTGAACCTGATGGATTCCTGCTCAGGACAACGACTTACGCCGTTCTGAGCACGAAATCGGGTCCGCTTGGTCCCCATTCTCCCCCGATAAGCCGGGGGCGTGCCCCCTGGGGGTGCACCGATCTTCTGCTGGAGCCTCAAGTCTAACTCGTAGGTCGGGACCCACAGTCTGGGTCGTGGGGTGAGTGCGTTCACGAAGCCGTAGCCAGCGTCGTCGGCGGGCAAGAAAAAATCGCCCACGCGGCGCCGACCGGTCGACCGTTCTGCTCGGCGGCGAACCCGAAGTCCCCCCTCTCTGGATCCAGGTGCGTGTAGTGAGCGAACTCCGCACGCTCAACGACATCGCTCAGACTGAAGCGCTCCTCATCCCAATTGATGTTGCCCAGCGTCGCGATCCGCAAAAGCGGGGCATCGGCCGGGGTCAGGTGCCTGAGTGCGGGATTGGTCACCCGCGGTAGCGTAGCCAGCCGTCACCACGGCGGCGGCGCCGGTCACATCGCCTAGGGAAGCGCTGATCTTTAGGACTGTGCGGCCTGTTGGCTGGCTCTGACGTGTGTCTGAGTCTTTGAGACATTCCGCGGGATTAATTCCCAACCAAGGTGCGGTCGTGGTCATGACTGTTTTCCTTGGTGTGATCGACGGTAGTCGA